>Ga0208150_1000387_pt1 | contig 17456 bp, 25 predicted proteins | sample DEB08_DNA_8_FD_184534 | JGI IMG/M metagenome (GOLD analysis project Ga0208150, IMG submission 184534) | Aqueous microbial communities from the Delaware River and Bay under freshwater to marine salinity gradient to study organic matter... | ecosystem: Environmental > Aquatic > Marine > Coastal ...
GTCTCGGACTTTTTGAACACCGGCTCCAATTTTAGCGAAAGTATTGATAGTCCAGTTATCAATATCATAAGCGGTCAATCCGCCGAAAGTTTCGGCTACAATGGGTGCGTTGTCGGCCCAAGGAGTTGAAACTTGGTCCGAGTAAGTATTGCCTTTCATACCGCCGCCTTTAGCGACTTTCAAACGATTTTCGGCATCGCCGGTAACGGTGTGCCCTTCAGCATTGAGAAAAGCGATGATGTCGAATCCAAGTCCTTCCACACCGGTTTTGTTGATGTTTGTTGCTTTGAAACCATTCGTGAGAAGATACATCAGGATTTTCTGAGCCTTCTCTCCATCAACAGTAGCCATAGAAATACTCACTTGGTTCAACTACTTAAAGATTCCTACCCTGTTCTCTGAGGAACATGATAATATCGGCTCTCATAAATTGATACTGTCGGATGAACCATCGTTCATGCAACCGAAGAAAATCACAGAGATGTCGGATGTTCCGATAACGACTACCGTAAGGCTCCAAGGCATCCAAGAAATCAGAGAAATCGGAGTTGGCCCACACGGAAAGTCCTTTGTCAGACAGACTCATAATGAAATCTCGGTTAGCGACTAACCGATTAAACAATTCGTTGTTTTCAGCGGAGAGGTCGGCTTCAGATGGTGTGTAAAACGGGTGAGCGATGATAAATCGTTCAATCAGTTCTAAATAGGATTGCAGATGAACTGAGCGTAGCCAAGTAAGCCAACCTTCCATTTGATTAGCACAATAATGAGTCCAAATAGCGTTCAGATGAATCACCTTCAGTCTTCGTCAAAATTAACTAAAAAGGTCTCAGCCGAAGGTTGTTCTGGTGAATCTGGAAACGAGACTTCTGGAATCTCATGGGCTTCAGTAATTTCTTCCAATGAAACTTCTTCGGGTTCGGGGTCTCGGGAACCAACAGGTTGTGGTTTCAATTCTTCAGGATTAACACCGGCTTTCGCCGCCAATGAGTCCACAGATTCTAAGCCTCCGCCAGTAAGACTCGGTAGGTTGATACCTTCAACTACTAATGGATTATACTGTTCCGCAGATTCGGGAGTCGGCAAATCCTCAAACGAAACTTTGGAATTGCGACGATGATGCTCGGCTTCAGCCGCCATTTGAGATTGGATTTTGTCGATTCCTTGTTGGAAATTAGGGATGCCTCCTTCGGCGGTGTAATCTACACCATCGCTGGCTTTCTTGTTGATTTTGTTTTGAGAATCTCGTTCCATAACTTCATCCACAGAGAGTCCGGCTTCACGGGCTAATTGTTCCAAACCGTTGATACCGAATTGGGTTTGGGGACGAGTGTTGAGAGCCGAAGTTTCATAGTGATTTTTAGAATTGGCTGGGTTAGGCGCACCCATCATTTCATACCAGTTCACCGAAGAAGGTTCTTTGAAGGGGTCTTTGGGAGGTGGGGCAGCAGGTTCGGCGGGAACGGTCGCAGGGGCGGAGCCAACTGACTCTCCAATTGAGATACCTCCGGCAGAGCCGGATGCAGCCGAACTGTGTTCTGAATCGGATTCTGATTGAAACAAACTCAAGTCAGCGGTTTCATTTTGGGCTGCACGAATGCGTTCCAAGAACTCTCGGTCTGAGTCATCCAATTGGTTTTTGCGACCACCGAAAAAGTCGGAAGCGTTTTTGATAACGGGGGCAATATCATTCCAGAACTCAGCAAGGTTGAGAAGACGATTGGCCGTTGGTGAAGAATCCACAGCGTCGGCTACACCATACTTTTCAAGGAAATTAACCAGAGGAACTAAGACTCGCTCATTCATATCAGGGTCCAAATTAAACCGTCGGGAAAGTTCAGCCATGTCGGAAGCACCGAACATAGAGGCGATATTAGCGGAATTACCTTTTGATTTAGAAGTAGTGTCTCGGTTATCAGCAGGGTTTTCTTTTGAACGAGACTCACCGCTTCGGTCGTTGCGAACCAAATCGTCAAAATCACTCATAGAATCACTTATGAAAAGACAACTACTTAAAAGTTCTTGAATATGTCTTCGGCTTGAGCCTTAAGACTGGATAACCATGCTTGATTATAAGTGTCGCCAACGGTGCGGTCAATGCTGGCTTCGGCAGCCAGCGTATCAAGGCTGGTAGCCAACAGGTTGTGAAGGAATTGGCTGTCGTCGCCGGTAGCGGGAACTTTGCGGATAAAATCCGAGAGTTCAGTCGTCATTCTTCGCATTTCTGATTCTCGGGCCGCAGTTTTAAGAGACAAAACTTGAGTAATAAAATCAGATTCCAGCGTGGACAAAATCTTGTCTCGCAGCGAAGTTCCTTCGGCGTCTAACGACGACACGATAGCGTCAAAACTTCCATACAGACTGTTGATGTCTTCCACCGTAGCCGAGATTCCTAATGAGTCAGTAAATTGACGGAACTGTTGTTTGATGGTTTGTTCTCGTTGAGTTTCCAGAAAGTTTTGATACGCCGAAAGGCTGTCTCTCATAGCCGAGAGATTTTCAAACAGTTCTTTGGGATTCACAGGGATACTCTCCTTAGTTGAACTTAGGACCGTTTCGGCGGTTGAAATCTCCCAACAAGAAGTTGTTTAGTCCACTCATGGCGTCAAAAGACTCGGCTGCTTTGGCTTTGGCTTCGTTTTTAGCGGCTCTTTCTTCAGAACGCTTCATGTAATCTTCGGCTTCAGAGAGTTTCTTGTCGAAACGGTCAATGGTGGATTTCAAATCATCTATTTGACTCTTGTAATACCAACTGGTTCCTAAAGCACCAATAACCAGACCCGCCATGAGTCCCATAGCGGCAGCCGATTTGCTACCGACCGCAAATCCCGCCGAAGCGATGGGTCGGCCACCAGCGGTGGCTGCGGTGGCTGCGGTGGCTGTTTCAGCCGCTGAACTTTCGCTGGTTCGCTTGGATAACTCAGAATGAATCTTAGCGAGGTCGTCTTGGAAAGTAGATAATTCTTCTGGAGATGGGCTACTGCGAGTCATGCTGTGCAACAAATCCATGAGTTCTGATTGAGACATATCCGAAAGTTTCATGTTTTTTCGGACCGAGATGCTTTCAGCAGCGAAAACTTGGAGTGGCTCAGAGGCCGACGCTGGTTCTTCCGACACGATGCAATCTGTAAGTTTTTTCCAACCACGAATACCGTTGCCTCGGACTCCCAGAACATATTTACCGGGACCGGTTTCTTGAGCGAAACTCACAAAATCAGGAACAGAGATAGGGTCGTCGGACCGAAGAATGTCTTTGGTTCCTGAGTTTTTGACTCCGGTAATGTAGCGGCGCACAAAGTAACCCATAGATGTCCTAAGTTGTTTCTGATACTTAAAGGTTCTGGGTTCGGATAGAGCCTGTTCGGATGATTCGGATGTTATCCGATTCAACTCCAGATTTTCGCCAGATATTCATAACACTCAGAAATAGACTCTTCAGGTAATGATTCGGCATCGGGGTCAATGCTGTTCATAAGTGTGTTGAGGCTGGTCAGCGTGTCCATCAATCGCTTCCATTTGAGATTGTGAATCTTGGTGTAAAGGTCTCGGTTGTCGGCTCGGTCTTCGTAGCCTTTAGAGGTGAGATACTTACTGAGAGCCAACAAATCTAATCGCCATCGGATTCCACCTCGGCGTTCTCGGCTTTGAGCGTGTCGGAACATAGGACGGTTGCGAAGAATACCGATAACTTCTCGGGAAGTGTAACGACGAGGTTTAAGTTCTAACATTTTTTGAGCAATTTCGGTGCTATGACCGTAGCCTTCGTGGTCTAAGAGATATTCCACAATATCAAAAACGAGAGTTTCCACTAAAGGGAGTGGCGTAGGTCTTCGGCTATCGTCAGACCCTCCGCTATCTGAGGGATTAGAACTCAAACGAGTTCACTCCTCTTCAGAGTCTTCTGCTGGAATATCAAGGTATAGACGAACCAATTCTCGCTTGCCTTCTTCATAAGCATCTTTGGCTTCTTCCAAAGTGAGTCCGTCTTCTTTATGAGCCATGATAATTTCTTTGCGTCGTCCTTCATAAGCCATGAGATTAAGAATCGCCAAATTGAGGTCGTCCATTTCTTCCGGAGTTTCAGGATTGTCGGGAGTCGCAAACAGATGTTCAATTTCGGCTACCAGTTCTACGGCGGTAATCGGAGTAATCGTGGTGAACTCCTCAAGGTCTTCATCCAAACGGCTACCGCCGCCGGTCAAACTCATTCGTTCAATGAATTGAGTAGCCGTTTCTCGGGTAACTCTCATTCCAATTCGGGGCCAAAATCGCATTTCGGGGGCGGTCATAGTCCCTGTTATACAGGGACACCTACTTAAAACTTCACTTTACACCTGTCGGAAACTTTGCACGGTGCGTCCGTCAAAAATGGCTTCAGCGACAAGGCGAGCATTCGATTCGGCTTGACCATTGATGTAAAAATCAAACCCTCGGGCTTGGTCTAACTTGATGATTTTAGTCAAGTCGGAAACTATCTCAGGATAGGTCTTGGTCATGGGAATCTCCTTCGGTGTCAAGTTGGCTAAGGTCAGCCAAAACAGATTCAGCCGGAGTCCATTCCGAACTGAGTCCTCCGTTTTTACTTTTGAAAACTCGGCTGGTGCGGAAACCCTCGGCGGAACGAACTTGGTCAGAAAAAAGTCGTCCCGCACATTCTAATTTCCAAGGGTCTTCCGAGAACACTTTTCGCCACAGCATTTGGTCAGCCAGCGTCATCGGACTGGGAGACAAGACGACACCAAAAAGAGTATCATAACTAAGTTCAGCAATCATCACATGAAGTCCGGTGCCGGAAGAACTGGTTCGCACCCAAACACGGGGTCCAAACTCGGATAACAAGGTTCGGAGGGCTTTTTGAACCGTAGCATCTGCCACAGTAATGTCGTCCCAATCAAAAGTGAGACCGGAACTGTCGTCAGACATACGCTCAAAAGGGTGTAATCACCGTCTTAAACAGTCGGTTTCGCTGGCTCTGCCGTGGATTTCCATGCGGCACAAACCCAATCAGCCCGAACTTTCGGATAACCCGAAAACAGTCCACAGAGATATTCGCCGTCCACAAACATAGCGTGAGCGCAGTTTCCACAATTCTTTTCAAGATTGCCTTCTTGGTATGCGTCAGGCAAAGCCTCGGGAATAGGTTCACCATTGGGATAAGTCGTCATGCGAACCATAAGTCCGACCTCAGAAACAGTTGCCGGTTTTAGAGCGTGGGTCAAATTGGATAGAATCGCTGAGAGGGCGGTAATCCAAAGGAGTGTAATCAGGAGCCACTTGTTCAGCCTCATTGGTTTGAGTTTCTTCTTCGGTTTCTTCCACCTTTTTAATGTAAGTGTGAGCCACCGACTTTGCACGCTCGGCATCGTCGGTGTTGCCTTCGTGAGCCGGTCCAACAGCAGCGTCAGCGGCAATAGTGGTATCATCGCCTTGAGGCCCAGACCAGAAGTAGCACAGGTCGGTATCAGGGTGCAATTCGGTGCCGCCTTCTGGGAAATCAGAGGTGTATCGCTCGGTCCAATGAGTAAAGGCTACACAGTTTGGGTCGTCTTTACAGGCTTGAGCGCAAGCCTCAGAGCCGACAATGCTCTTGCGGGCATCGGGCTTCTGCAAATCGCTGCCTCCGAAAGCAGGGTAAAGGCTACCTGATTGTTTCGTAAAAGAATCCAAAGCAGAAACTTCGGTGGTTTCTTCAGGAGTTTCAATTCCACCGGCAACAGTTGTTTCCGTCGTTTCAGTCGTTTCGGTGGCTTCTTCACGCTTGGTAAAGTAGTAATATCCAAGACCCGCAGCCACAACTGCTCCAAGAACTCCGATAACTGGTGTTTGAGCCATGCAAATATCTTGGCGGTTCTGATACTTAAAGATTGCCCTGTTATTCTTCGGAGTCATCAAGAAGGCTACGGGTTTTCCAAACCGCTAACTCGGTCAGCAGTTTATTGCGCCAGAGAACCCAACGAACAAAGTAAAGACTGAGAATGCCTTGAAAGCAAACGATGAAAGCCAGAATCACCAGCAAAGTCCATTCCCAATCAATCGTCATCAGGGTCTTCCTCCGGTTCCCATGTTAGCACAACTTGGTTATCCTTTTTACGGCGATTGATTTTGACGGTTTCGGGAAGTTGGTCCAAAACAACCCAAGAATCACCGAAACTACCTTCATCACTATGTCGGAATTGCCGATTGTCTCGGGTCCATTTAGCCGAAGTGATAAACGGCAAACGAAGAGTGGCTTTACCGGCCTCGGAATCAAGGTCGATAGATGGGAAGGTTTCAAAATGAAGTCCTCGGGGATTCCAAAGAGTTTCGGAAACTTGGGGCAATTGTTCAGCACGGGGTTCAAACGGCAGACGAGTCATACCAACCATGCGAAGTTTGTTATCCGAAACCAACTGCCGATACTTAAGAAGGTAAGGTTGCTGGATTTGATATTCGGCATAGACTAACGCCGCTGCCGGATTAGCAACAGCGGTGTCCCAGACATCTTGACCGTAGTTAGGAATAATGTGATTGATAACGATGTTTTGAACGGGAATCTTCATGGTTTGCATAAATCGGACCGTCCGAGCGCATTCGGCATAGCCCGCCTCAGTTGGAATGGAAACCAAATTGATGCTGACGAACTCGGGATTGCGAAGCAAAGTTTTGAGTCGTTCAATGCGGGCGATAAAGTCTTCCATCAAAGCCACAAGTTTAGAGGTATCTCCTTTTTTGATAAAAAATCCTTTGAGATTTTCAATTTTGGCTTTCATGCGAAGGATTTTGAGAAGAAAAGTGTTGAGATAATCGGGAGCCGAAAGTGCTTTGAGAGTGTGGCCGGTCGGAGCCGTATCAAACACGATGAGGTCATATTCGGTGCTAAGACACAATCGGTTGATTTCTTCTAAAGCAAAGGCTTCATCCATACCCGGAAAGTTAGCAAGGTCGGACATCATAGAACTGTCGAAACCGGGCAAAGTGCCGAAGGATTTCTCCATGAGTCCCGAAACTTGTCCGAAGAAATCGGCGGCTAATGCCTCGGCATTGAGATTTTTGGCCCACAACGGTAAGTTGGGAGCAACCTGAGTGGGCCGGTCAGAGACTCGGATGCCGAGAGTATCATCGGTGCTGTGGGCTGGGTCGCTGGAAACCAGCAGAGTTCGTAATCCTTGGGCGGCATGATGGAGGGCTGTGGCGGCGGAAACCGTGGATTTACCGACTCCACCTTTGCCAGTAAAGAGAATCATCTGAGCCATGTTTTATATGAAGGTGAAGCACCTACTTAAAACATCTCAAGACCAAAGAGCCTGAAAATCAGCGTCAAACGCCATGCGAATGTCTTCGTCTTCGGATGCTATATCCGGAACATCCGGAACATCAATAGTAATCGCACATTCTCCAACACCGCCTTTGAGAGCCACTAAAACCGTAGAAGTTTCAAACTCCATGTCGTAGATGAGGTCGCTGGGGTTCGCAATAATCATCAATAATCGGGGTTGTTCCGAATAAGACAATTCATCGGGAATCCCAATGCGTTTTCCGACTTCAGAAGATTGTCCTTCCCAAAGTGGAACTCCGTCTAACAAAACCACAAACTCAATAGAACTCAAAAAAGCCGAAGAGTTGGGTCCAAAAACGAGTGTATCAAGACAGATATTAGCGGGGACATTTAGTGTGCCGATAGACACCGTAGTTGGGTTTAAAGGCAGGTCCACAATTCCATAATACGCATCGTCCGAGTTGGACATACCTTATCCTTGTGTTTTCTGATACTTAAAGATTCAGGGTGGTTGCTCATTCCGGATTTCGTTTGTTATCACGCCTACCTTTTCGGATTGAGGAGTGTTCTCGGGATTTATTACCGGATTTCGGGGCTGAGTTGCGGGTATCAGGAACAAAAGTTTCGGCAGCGGAGTCTAATTGTTCCAGATTTTCAAAACCAGTCGTTTCATAGAAATCTCCGGACAGCGTGTCTTCCAGACCTTCTCGCCATGCGGCTTGTTGCCGACGACGAGTGCGAAGCCGTCCTTGACGCTCTTTGAGTTTGAGTGTTTCTCGGTATTCAGTTTGTTGAGAACGAACCCAGTCTTCAATTTCTTCGGGCGTAAGTCCAAGTTCGCCTTTGCGGAGAATCTTGGCTTTATACCACTCTACATTTTCTACGGTAACTCGGAGTCCGAGATTTTGCAGTTCTACGGCAACGAGAGAATCCACGCCGTCAAAGAGCAAATAATCAGTCCATACTCGGGCAGTTCGCCCCGTAGTTCCCGAAATAATGTAAAATTGAAAACCTCGGACGGTTTGCCCTCGGTAAGAGTTAAGAAGAATAGAAGGAATACCGGGTCGGCCGAGAGCAGTATAATCGGGTTCACCACCAAACAAAACGGCTCCGTCTAAGTAAGGAGTCATGTTGCGAGGTTGAAACATAGCACTTCGTTGGTCAGAATCAAGATTGGAAAATTGGTCAGTTTGGTCCAAATAGGCTACCTGATTGGCGGGTTGTCGGTCAAAAGCCGAATTACAGGACAGAATAGTGCCCGTATTGCCGGCTCCATTAAGTCCGAAAGTAAAAATCCATTGGTCTCGGTCCACATCCCAACCCGCCGTAAGTGGGCGACGGTCAGTATCGGAGGGTGAATCTACGATAGCATCGTTCATAGTGGAACCAACTGAAAGAATATCGGCTCCCGCCGCTAATGGGTTGCCGACTGGTGGCTCGATGGTTCCCCACGGTCCAAGGTAATATACCACGGGGTCTCCGGGAGTTGAGGGAATCGTCAGAGTAACTGTGCCGAAATCATACATAAAAACGGTGGGTCCATCTCCAGCGATGTAGCCCATAAATCCGTAAGCGATGTTGGCAGGTTGAAAAGGAATAATTTCTTTGTTAGATTTACCGTAATCTTGATAATTCGGAGTGCGATAACCAGCGAGATAATCAATAGCAGCGGGTTCGCTTCCTTGCAGAGTGGGGTCTCGGAGTAAGCGTTGCTGAACTGTTCGGTCTTCAATGGCTTCTATCTCTTCAAGTATGGCACCACCAGCAATTTCCGCCTGCTGGTTGGGATAACCAGAGAGATTCTTAGCGGTGGCTTCTTCGGCAGAGGTAAAAGTTCTCTGTTGAATGGCTTTACCGGTCCAACGGTCGGGCAAGGTATAACCTCCAACAGTTTCAAAAGGTCCTCCTTTGACGGCAAAAGGCCACACCGATAAGGGATTAGTGGCTAAAGCGTTATCTACGGCGGTCATAGCCCATTCAAAATTGAGAGCATAGATTTCACCGTTGGTGCTGGCTCCATGCGTTACTCGGTCCGTAGCAATTAAAACTTGATTGAGAAGGGGGTCAATGCCTACATTGAATGAAGGAGTCATCATAGTTCCATAGGCTCCTTCAAGGTCATAAGCCGCTACGGAAGAGTCTAAAGCCCAATCTCGGTCTCCGACGGCACAGTATAAGTCTGGATAAGTGGGCGTGGTATCATAAGGCCACCACCCCACAAACGGTGTGGTAAAATCTATGGCTCCGGCTCCATCATCATAGGCCACTTCACCAGTCGCAAAAAGGTGGTTACTGTCTAAGTTTAGAGGACCAGCATTGAGTCCGAGAACATCGTGAACCCGAGTCAAAACATAACCATTCCCGAGAGTTGTAAGTTGAACGGTGTCTGAAGCACCAGCAGTTTGAAAAACTGAGTATGCGAGGTCATTGGTATCATAAACAGTATCCGGAAATTGATTGGCTGTTAAATAGCGTCCAGCATGGTTGGGTTGGTCGGCCCTCCACGAAACTTGTCGGCTGTCGCTGGATTCAAAACTAATATCATATTTTCGCTGCGTAGTTTTTCCTCCCTGAACCGAAGAATCATTAGTTAGGACAGCGGGAAACTGAATCGTGAAATTAAGAGTAGCCAAATATGCTGAGTAAGACTGATTAGTGAGACCGGCTTCGGAAGAACCTATACTTTGATGCCCTCCAATGATTAAATCAAAACCTAAGTTGTTGCCTTCTCTTTTACCACTATCTACTGAGTAAATACCGGGTGTGGAATCGGAACCCAAACCGGTAAGGTTGGGGGCAACCTCATAAGGCATTCGGCACAGATAAGTCCAGTAAAGGTTTTCTGTGTGATTAAATGGCTGTTGGACAATGAATCCTCCAAGGTAACCGGGATTGAGCCAAAAGTTCGGGTTGCTAAAGGTTCCGAGAGGTAGTGAACCACCTTCTCGCTCGTAATCGAAGGCATCAATCATGGATTGATTGTGCGCTCGGATGATAGTCACGAATCCATCCCATGCGTAAGCACCGGCTCCGCCGTTGAGATTAGCAAAAAAGGCTCGGTAAGAACCGACAATAATGTAATGGTCTTTGACAAAAGCCGAATCCCGAATGATAACATCGAACTCAGAAGTATCGAAAGGAATAGTAATATCGGTAAGTCTTCCGTCGTTAGGAAAGCCAGAACTTTCAATCAAGTTTCGGCTACCACCCTCAAGTATCTGTTGCCAGTCATAGAGGTAAAGGCGAGTTTCTGAATTGAGGTCGTAAGCCAGTCCCATAATTTCACTTCCAAAGTTTCGGTCAGGCAGGAGTCGTGGACCAACTCAAAGAAACATCGGTGGGAAAATCCTCAATGGGTTCCACCAAAGCATTCGCCAAGAAATAAGTAATGTTCCAATTGGTGCCGGGAGGAATCTCAATAGGAATCCAATTTTTCATTACCGGAGAATCAGAGGTGCTAATGGGAAACGGGGCAGCGGTGCCGGTGATGCCTTGAGCATCTCGTCCATCGAGAGTTTGATAATAAGCCGTGGATTCTACCACGATGTTCACATAGCCGCCCGGAACCCAGTTATTACCGATTCCGTAGGTTCCCGGTGTGCTACCGATGTATTGCAGCACAATAAACTCGTCAGGTTTAGTTTTGAGACGATTGGTTACCGTAGCAGTTCCAATTTTAGAATAGAAAACAGAAGTGGGTCTGTTTTCCAGAGTTTCAAGGTCTTTAGGAGGCAAATTGCCGAGGTCGGATACTTCCCAGAGGAAACCTTGACGACGAATAGCCATTAGTCTTCCCTCCCGTATGCTCGGCGGAGTTGTTGCCGAATCTTTTCTAATTCAGCCTCGGCATTAGCCGGCAAGCGTTGAGAAGTAGTAGAGCCACCAAGAGAGACATTCCGACGAATGGGGTCAATTTCAGGAATCGGGTTGATGCCGACTTCATGGCTCGGTAATTGCGAAACCCAATCCGGTGTAGATTGTCCATGAGGATTACCAGCCGAAACATTCGGCAGTTCAGGAACTCGCTGACGAGCCGTCGGGTCAGCCCGATGTCGGCGGTCAGTAAGACCAGTTCGCTCTCCTTGAGCCTGTCGGCGGAGTTTGTCCTGATTCATCTGACTGAGTAATGCCTTATGAAAAGGGTCCATACTGTCGTCAGAAGACTCCATAAGGAGACTATGACGCTTCAACTACTTAAGGGTTCAGTAGGTCTGAAGACAACTTAGCGTTGGCGGTTGGCTTGAGAAACCGGATTGGCATCGCCTTGGTCACGGAAACCGGGCTTGGCGTAGTTCTTAGCCTTGGCTCGGCGGTCGTTAGCGATGGCTCCTTTCTTGCCGTCCACATTGACTTGATAGGAAGTGAATTGTCCCTTGTTGTTGCGACGAACATAGCGACGGGTGCCGTCTTTGGTCGTCATACGGGTTCGGGCTTCTGCGGAACCATACCAGACAGGAACGCCGTTGCCGGAATCCAAAGCCGAGTTGTCGCCATAGGAGTTAGGAATTACTGGCTCCATAGCGGTTTCAGCACCGAGGAAGTTTCGGCTGATACGGTCAATGATACCGACTGGGTTCTTATCACCTTGGTCTCGGTAGCCCGCCTTAGCATAGCGACGAGCCTTCATACGGCGGTCAATAGCCGCTGCGCCTTTCTTACCAGCGATGTTCACTTGATAAGGTGTGAATTGTCCTTTCTTGTTGCGACGAATGTATTTGCGGGTGCCGTCCTTGGTGGTCATAATAGTGCGAGGGGCTTCAAAAGCCTCGGCACGGGATTGGCGGTTGGCTCCAGCCACAGGGTTTTTGTCGCCTTGGTCTCGGAAACCGGGACCTGCATAGTTCTTAGCACCCATGCGGCGGTCAATAGCAGCGGCACCCTTCTTTCCAGCGATGTTCACTTGATAAGGAGTAAATTGTCCACTCTTGTTGCGACGAACATACTTGCGAGTTCCGTCCTTAGTGGTCATAATGGTGCGAGCCTCTGCTGAACCGACCCATTGTGGAACGCCGTGTCCAGACTCCAGAGCCGAGTTCTCGCCATAGGAGTTATCAATGACTGGAAGTCCAACTTCTTCGGTTTCAGCGGAACCATACCATTGTGGAACTCCGTTTCCGGAGCCAAGTGCAGATTCTTCTCCGTAGGAATCAGAAATTACAGGTAGTCCAGCGTATTCTACTTCAGCACCCATAACACCAGCGATGTCGTCCTTGATGGCTTGAGTGGCTTCACCCACGGCTTCTCCACGGAGTTTGCCGAACAAGTAAAGTCCACCGCCAATAGCGGTAAGTCCAAGAGTCAAATAGCCAGCCGGTCCGTAGCATCCGAGACCGGAAAGTTCCTTCATTGAACGGTAGCCGAGTAGCCCTCCGCCCATAATCATACCTGCACCTGCAATTGTTTTAGCATCCATAAGGGTTCACCTTGAATATGGATGGGTTGTTCTGATACTTAAAGACTTCGTTTCTTTCGGAACCACATTCCGCATGAACGGCAAACGAGAGTTTGTGAATCAACATCACATTGTCGTCGGCAAGGTCCACCGACCGGTATCCATTCAGACATGAAGAATGCCTCGCAGTTGCTGGGCTTCAAAAGAAGTAATGATTCCTCGCCATTCTGAATAGTCAATAGACCAATTAAGAAGAGTTTTACTCAAGCGGGTGCGGAACATTCTTATCACCGAGAGTCCAACGAAGCGTTTTGATAACTCCTTCAAGGGCTTTTTTATTGCGAGCAGCATCTTTCATCAATCTCCTGTTTCCCGCAGATTGCGCCCGATAAAACTGAGAAATCCAGTAATTTTGTTTAGACTCAGCACGCTCCAACATATTTTCAATATCTTCCCATGTGCGATTATACGCAAAATGTTCAGATTCTTGGTGGTCAGACATCGTTCCCATTAAATATCACCGGATTAGTGAAATATGGTTCCGTTTCTTGATACTTAAAGGTTCTCACTATCTGATGAAGAATCAGAATCTGAATTGGTTTTAACTGAGGAGCCAATACGCTCGGCTTTGTTAAGAGCCGAAGCAATATACACCAAGGTTTCATGGGTAATGTTGCTTAGATTAACCGAAGCACGACTACTGGATTCGTTGCGAGCGTTCCATGCGTCAATGCTACGCTTGTTCAGAGAACTGAGTCTCTTGGAGACATAAGTTTCAAGTTCGCTGCGAGAACACAAGTAGCGCATCTGGTTGGGGGTCATACGGCGGGGATTCATACTCTTGTTAGGGTATATCACCGTTATAAACTTGTCGGGTCATCTCCAAATAAATGACTCCACGGCCACATGAGCAACCAAACAGTCGCACGGAACAAGTTCAAGAAAAGATTCCAGATGTTCACAGAATCTCATCCATCATTACTTGCCGTGTAGTGTAGTGGAAACTCACAGTTCGAACTCATCAAGGATGCCGTCGTTATCATCGTCGCCATCCGTGTAGTCCGAAATACCGTCGTTATCGTGGTCAAATTGACCCGTCAATGAGTTGCCGTCGTTGTTTTCAAACCAGTCACTCAGACCATCGTTGTCGTCGTCAAGGTCGGTCATGTCCCAGATACCGTCGTTGTCGTGGTCGTAGCGGTAGTTTCCGAAAGAACCGTCGGCTTCATCAACATCCAGAATGTTGTCGTTGTCGTCGTCGGTGTCCACACCGTCGTTAAGACCGTCGTTGTCGTGGTCCCGAGAAGCATCGGTTCCATTGTCGTGAAGGTCGTTGCGGTTGTCGATACCGTCGTTATCAATGTCCAAATCCACAGCATCTGAGATACCGTCGTTGTCGTGGTCGTAAATGTTGGTGCGAGAATCGCCGTCATTAACTTCTTCTCGGTCGTCTATGCCGTCGCCGTCATCGTCGTCGTCTTCGGCATCATTGATACCGTCGTTGTCGTGGTCCATTGGGTTGTCGTCCAGAACATCGGGGATTCCATCGTTGTCGTCGTCATTATCAATTTCGTTAGGGATGCCGTCGCCGTCGTTGTCGTTATCACCAGACTCGTCTTGTTGGTCTAATTGTTGGCCTTGTTGTTGGTCGCTTTGTTGTCCTTGCTGACCTTGCTGACCGTTCTGCGTTTGACCTTGCTGTTGCTCGTTCTGACCGTTCTGGTTTTGTCCATTTTGGTCTCCGGCTTGCTGGTCGGTTTGCTGACCACCCTGCTGACCACCCTGTTGTTGTTGGCCTTGACCATTATCCTGTTGTTGGCCTTGTTGTCCTTGTTGGCCTTGCTGTTGCTGTCCTTGTTGGCCCTGCTGTCCTTGTTGGCCTTGCTGACCTTGCTGACCTTGCTGGCCTTGTTGTCCTTGCTGGCCTTGTTGTCCAGATTGACCTTGACCTTGACCTTGCTGTTGTCCTTGTCCTTGACCCTGACCTTGCCCTTGGCCTTGGCCTTGGCCTTGTCCCTGTCCTTGACCTTGACCTTGACCTTGGCCCTGCCCTTGTCCTTGACCTTGACCCTGACCCTGACCTTGGCCTTGCCCTTGTCCTTGTCCTTGTCCTTGGCCCTGACCTTGACCCTGACCCTGCCCTTGGCCTTGTCCCTGTCCTTGACCTTGGCCTTGGCCTTCGCCTTGTCCACCTGCTTCGGATTCGCCACCGCCTTCGGTGCCGCCATCGCCGCTACCGGCTTGGGACTCTTGGAAGTCGGGGTCATAAGCATCAGGGATGCCGTCGCCGTCTGAGTCAGAGTATTCTCCGTCATTGGGGTCGGTTGGGAATTGGTCCGTAGCGTCAGATTTTCCGTCTCCGTCTGTATCAGCGTTGTTAGGGTTGGTTCCCTTCGCATACTCTTGAGCGTTGGTCAATCCATCACCGTCGGGGTCGGCATTACCGTCGCCACCGTTGGTAGGATTAAGACCGTTGGAAACTTCCCAACCATCGGGAAGTCCGTCTCCGTCGCTATCGGCGTTATTCATGTTCGTGCCTTGGGATTGCTCCTCGGCGTTAGTGAGACCATCACCGTCCCAATCGGCTCCACCGTCAGATGGGTCCAGCGGGTCGGAACCATCAGCGGCTCCGATACCTGCGCTCATAGCGAGCATCAGGGCGGTCAATAGTGTAAGCATCGTGTTTTTGAATGTATTTCTCTTCATAGTAATCGTTTTCCATGTGGTTATTCATAGGGAACCCGCTGTTCCCTCTAAACCTATGATGGACTAAACAACTACTTAAAGGTTCGGACTCGTTGAGTAAATCAATCAGTAAAGTAGTCCGTATTACCGGAAGAATCGTCGTCGTCTTCGGGTTCTACTTCCGGAATCTCTTCCACGGTGACACGATATTTGCGACCTTGGCGTTCCACCGTTAAATCCAGTTGCAGGCGACCGTCATCTCGGGACACTTTTTCTTCAATAATGTGGCTCTTAGAAAGAGTGTTGGAAAACAATTGAGCCAACAATCGGTTGATTTCAGCAATTTGCGAGAGCAAAGAAGGCTGTCGGGTGTAGGCTTTAGGATTATACAGATTGTATCGGTCGTCAGTATTCGGCCAGTTATAGAAAAAATGTTTCCAATAATCGTCAGACATAAATGTTCATAGAATAATCACTTACTTAAAAGTTCTGGACGCTCCTGTTCTCGGAGAGAACCAGTAGGCTACTCCTCCGGATAGGGGGACATTTCATGTTGCGAAGCAACTGCAAATGTGGGGAAAGGTTGTCCCCGTCTCAATCGGCTTTGCCGGTTGAGTTTGGCGAGGGTAGCGAGACAGATGTGGACTCGGCTTCATGGGACGAAAAACTCCACGGGGCTTGGAAAGTGGGGCGGTTGCGAGAACACCGAAGATGAATGGGCTTGCCGTTATGAGTAGCGGTGGATTCACCAACAAGGATTTGTTGATAACACACATCACAGTAACCTATCATAGTAATTCCTCGGTGGCTTGGTCCCAATAAGATTCAGATTCCTCAGATTTTGAGGAAGGAATCTCACTACGCTCCATAATTTCAGCCGGAGTGTCGATTCCAAGGTCTAATTCATCAGTATAATCAGTAATGTATCCATCTCGGATAAAAACGATACCGACTACTTCGGGTTCATTGTCGCTGGGGTCTTCCGGATAATACCGAAGAACTTCTATGTAATCGTTGTCGTCGGCATCAGCGGCTTGCAGAGCCGACAAACCTTCGTTAATCAAGGCGTCAATTCCTTGTAAGGCTGGAGTAGTTCGGGTAAAAACTAACTCACCGCCGATTCGTCCTTCAATAACAAACATAACAAACATTATTTTGTGTCTGATATTTAAAGGTTCTCAAGGTCTTCATCCAAAACATAGCCTCGGGGCAAGTTTGGCTCTGTTGAACCCAAACCCGAAAGTTTCTCGGCTAACTCAGCCGTAGTTTTGGGAGTTTTGGGATTGCGACAATTTTCACATAGCAAATCCAGCGTCGGCAAAATGCCGTTAAGAGAATCCCAAGAATAATCTAAAATGTAACGAGGTGTATCTGAACCGGAGGCTCGGGCCGTCCAAACGGCTCGGCGGCTGGGGTCTCGGGGAACAACCCGAAGGTTTTCGTCAAAACCACACCGACAGCATTTATTGTCGAAATTGTCCCAGATGTATTGGCGTTTCTTAGCCCGAAGGTTTTGTTTAGAATTGACCGCTTTATTGACAAGATTTTTGCGAACCTTGTTGCGTCGGTAATACTGACGATTATAGGATTGTTGATAAGCCTGCTTTTTGGCGGGGTCTGAATACGGCATTCTTGATTCCTCAAGAATTACTGGGATGTTCTGATACTTAAAACATTGGTTTCAAGACCTCAGAGGATGAGTCCTGAAATCAAAGCGACGACACCCGGAACGGCGGCGACCCAGACCTGCCACCATCGGTCAGCGGCTTTTTCAATTTGAGCGAGTCTTTGTTCCAGAAGTTCCATGCGAGTAATCATAGGTGGTCTTCCGTTGCCGTCTCGCACTACTTTGTTCATGTAGCCGAGGTCTTCTTCCATAGATTCTATTTGGTCAGTAAGTCGAACCATCATGCCTTTGACTTCGGCAGTATCGGCTACGAAAGTATCCACCAGATTTAACAAGTCTCGGCGGAACTCTTCGGATTCAGATGACATAGTGATACCTCACAATTTGTTAAGCAACTCAACCAAAGTATGAGAACGATTGAGCATAGAAGCCAAATGTCGGTCGGTTTCAGAAGCCCAATGACGGGCGGATTCCGCACGAACATGGGCAGTAGCGAG
>Ga0208150_1000389_pt1 | contig 17375 bp, 10 predicted proteins | sample DEB08_DNA_8_FD_184534 | JGI IMG/M metagenome (GOLD analysis project Ga0208150, IMG submission 184534) | Aqueous microbial communities from the Delaware River and Bay under freshwater to marine salinity gradient to study organic matter... | ecosystem: Environmental > Aquatic > Marine > Coastal ...
CCCTTTGATATATTAAGAGATTATTATGGCTACAGAAGTATCAATTTGTTCAAATGCATTAAGACGTTTAGGTGATGATCCAATCACTTCTTTGACAGATGATACAGAAAGAGCCAGATTATGTAATGCATTTTATACAGATGCTAGAGATGCAGTTTTAAGATCACATCCTTGGAATTTTGCTATTACAAGAGCAACATTAGCAAAATTATCTGATACACCTGCATATGGATTTAATTACCAATATTCATTACCAACTAATCCATATTGTTTAAGAGTATTAGAAATGGAATACTCTGATTATATTTTTAAAGTAGAAAATGTAGCTACACACGGTAGAGTGTTACTTACAGATGAAGGAACAGCTAAAATTTTATATGTAGCTAGAATTACAGATACAAATTTATTTGATTCTATGTTTATAGATGTTTTAACTGCAAAACTATCGGTAGATTTGGCATATCCAGTTACAAATAGTTTAAAAGTACAAGAACAAATGCAGAAACTCTATCAGCTTAAACTTTCTGAAGCACGTAGTATTGATGGACAAGAAGGATTTATTGATGATCTTGTTTCTGATACATTTACGGACTTTAGAAAATAATGGCAAGAGTACATCCTTTTCAAACAAATTTTACTGCTGGTGAATTAACACCAAAACTTGCAGGTCAAGTTGATTTTAAAAAATATAATAATGGTGTTGAAACATTAGAAAATATGACTGTGTTTCCGCAAGGAGGCGCAACAAGAAGATATGGAAGTAGATTTGTTGCTGAAGTAAAAGACAGTAGTAAAATTACAAGATTAATACCTTTTGAATTTAATATAGAACAATCGTACATATTAGAATTTGGTGATCAATATATTCGTTTTTTTAAAGATAATGGACAAATAACAAATGCTTCTAAAAATATAACTAACATTACACAAGCCAATCCTGCTGTTGTTACTGTAACATCACATGGATATTCAAACGGTGATGATGTTTGGATTAATAGTGTTGGTGGAATGACAGAGTTAAATGGTAGAAGATTTAGAATAGCTAATGTTACAGCAAATACTTTTGAATTATCTGGTGTAGATAGCACAGGTTATACTGCATACACATCTGGTGGTACTTCGGCTGACGTTTATGAAATAGCATCACCTTTTACTGAAAGTATGTTGTATGACATACAATTTACACAATCAGCAGACGTTATGTACATTGTACAAGAAACATTAAAACCTAGAAAATTATCTAGAACAGGACACACATCTTGGACATTGTCAACTGTACAATTTATTAATGGGCCATATTTAGATGACAATGAAACATCTACAACATTATCATCATCTGCAAGTGGTGTTGGTACAGGAAGAACACTAACTGCATCTTCTACAACAGGTATAAATGATGGTGTTGGTTTTAAATCATCAGACGTTGGTAGATCTGTTAGATTAAATGATGGATGGGGAGTTATAACAGCATACATATCAACAACACAAGTTACTTGGGAAATTAAACAGGATATTGGATCTTCTTCGGCTAACACAGATTGGGCATTAGGTGCTTGGTCTGATGATACAGGTTATCCTAAAACAGTTTCATTTTTTGAACAAAGATTAATATTTGGTGGAAGTACAGCATTTCCTCAAACTATATGGGCAAGTGAAAGTGGTTTTTACGAGCATTTTCATAGAGGCACAGGTGATCCAGCAGATGCATTTATTTATACTATTGCGGCAAACAAAGTAAACGTAATTAGATGGTTAGCACCTGCAAGAGATTTAGTTGTTGGTACAGCAGGTGGTGAATTTAAAGTAGGAAGACCAACTGGTGAGCCTTTACAACCCGATAACGTACAAATCACACAACAAACTACATATGGTGGTTATAATACACAACCAATACAAATTGGTAACTCTGTATTATTTGTACAAAGACAAAGAAAAAAAATTAGAGAATTTTCATACAGATTTGAAGATGATGCATATTTAGCACAAGATATGACATTGCTTTCTGAACATATTACAGGAACAGGAATTACTGATGTAGATTATGCACAAGAACCAGATAGTATTTATTGGGCTGTTAGAGATGATGGAACTTTATTAGGTTTAACATATCAAAGAGAAGAAGATATTGTTGCATGGCATAGACATATTCTTGGTGGATCGTACAAACTTACATTTAACGGTGCAAGTGATGTAACAGGAAGTGGAACAGATCCAAATTATAATGGATATATTACTATTACATCACATGGTTTATCAACTGGTGATCAAGTTGTTTATAGTGCAGGTGGAGGTACAAAATTATCTGGTTTAGTAGATGGTGAAACTTATTATGTTTACAAAATAGATGCAAATAACATTGAATTAGCATCTACATATGAACAAGCTATTGATAGAACAGTTTTACAAATAGGCGCAGGTGTTGGTGCAAGTCATACAATTAAAGCAAATTCACAAGTTAAAAGTGTAGCTACTATTTCAGAGCCAACAGAAAACCAAGTATGGATAATTGTACGTAGAAGAATTAATGGAAATATAGTACAATATGTAGAATATCTAGATCCGCTTATAAAATTAGATAGTGGATTAACTGGTCTTGTAAATGGTGATAGTACAAGCATTACTGGATTAGATCATTTAGAAGGTGAAACAGTACAGATATTAATTGGTGACGCTGTGTATCCAAATCAAACAGTAACTAATGGTGCTATAACTGTTAGTTTACCCACCAACTCTAGTTACAAAAGTATAGAGATAGGATTAGGATATACATCTAAAATTAAAACAATGAGAATTGAAGCAGGATCACAAGCAGGTACTGCACAAGGACGAAAAAAGAGATATAATGAAGTTATGGTAAGATTACACAAAACTGTAGGAATTATTATAAACGGTGATCAATTACCATTTAGAACATCATCTACTCCAATGGGCCAAAATATTCAAGAATTTACTGGCGATAAAAGAGTTATTAATTTAGGATGGGATAGAGATGGACAAATACAAATTGAACAACAACAACCATTACCTATGACAGTTTTAGGTATAACAGGAACATTGGTAACAACAGATTAAGGAGTATAAAATATGGCATTTCCATGGTTAGCATTAGCAATAGGTGCAAGTACAGCAGTATCTTATATGGGGAGTATTCAAACTTCCAAAAATATAAAAGCTGGTGCGGCTTGGGATAAATATTACAAAGACATAGAAAAAAGCCAAAATATTATAGCCGCTAACAAACAAGCTAAAAAATTATTAAGTGCTAAAAGGGCGGCGGCAGGTGCAAGAGGTGTAGAAATGTTTACAGGCTCATCTTTATTTGACCAAGAACAAGTTGTTGCAAATTATGAAGACACAAGGTTTTGGATTGAAAAAGGAGTAGAAATGGATTTACAAATGATAGACATAAAACTAGCAGGTAAATTAAGTGAAGAAAGTTGGAATAGAAAAACATCTTTACTTTCTGGATTAGGTAAAACTTATCAAGCTACAGTTTAATTATGTTTATTATAAAAGTATGGGAACATGACAGTATGATTTTTGAAGGCAAAAGCAAAGTAATACCAAAAATAGGCGAAGGCCATAATAACTGGTCTATTAAAAAAGATCAAAATGGTGTTGTAACAGAAGCTGTATATAGCCCTGCTAAATACAGAGTAACTTATGAGGATATAATAGATGGCAATTAAAATACCTAGAGGTGAATTACCTACACCAAGTATAGCAAGAAATACAAGTGTAATGGATCTTGCATCTGTTGGATCTAGATCTGCTACAAGCGCAATATCTGCATTAACAGATACTTTATCTGAACTAGATAAATTTAATAAAGCACATAATGAAAAAATAAGAAATCAAGAAATTATAAATAAAAATACAGCTAACAAATCTTTACTTACATCAGACAAAGATGATTTTATATTTAAAATACAAGAAAATAAAACCTTAAACACAGAAGGTGATTACACAAAAGCATATGATAAATGGGCTAATGATACTTTAAACAAATACAAAAAATTATACGAAAACGAACCAGACGAACAGGCATGGGAAAGATTTAAGTCTGATTTTTTTAGTGTTGTAAATGTTGATGCTAAAAAAGAAATGAGAAGTGCTAGAGGTAAAAAAATATTAGTACAAGCAGAAGTTAATCATGACATAAGTACATCAGCTTTTAAAAAAGATGTAGATAATTTAAGTGTTAATGACAACATTTTTTTTGCTAGAGATTTAATTCTTAAAAAAGAAAAAAATAGACAAACAAATGTAGGTCTTACTTTAGGCTCTGATAAAGTAAATTATGCAGAACAAGAAAAATATGCAAATGAAACTATTTGGAAAAAAATTATATCTAATAATAAAACTTACACATCTGACATGGATGGTAAAACATATACAAATTATCAAGACATCATTTCTGAATTAAAAACAGAAAAAGATAAAAAATACTTTGGTCAATCTTTAGATGATAATACTAGACAAATGTTACTTGATTGGGCTGAAAGTGAAATGGGTGATCAAAAAACATTCTTTACTAATAGAGATGCTAGAATGGATGTTGATAATTCTAAAGATATTAATAAAGATATGGACGATTGGATTAATGGTAAAAATACATTTGAAGTAGATGGACAAGCTGTTACAGCAGAAAAATATTTTAATTCTAAAATTAAAGATCTTAAAATTACACAAGGTCAAAAAGAAGCATTATATTCAAAAGTAGAAGAAATAATGAATGATAAAAAATCTGGTGTTTCTACTGATAGTTATGGTGATGCTTCAGCATTAAATGAATGGTATGAAAAAATTATTACTGGACAATCTAGAAATTCAGAATTTACATTAGGTGTTACAGGTGACAAAAGACTTACAGGAAAAGGTAAAGAATGGATTTTAACTGCATCTAAAAAATGGAATGAAGATTTAGACGAATATTCAAAAAATGCTATTGATAGTTTAATCAAACCATTTGATAGAGATGTAAATAAATTAATAGGATCTGTAGCAAATTTAAGTCAAGTTGGTACTAATATTGTTGCTAATATAAGTAGAGAAGTACGTTTAACAACTTATAAATTATTAGCTGAAGGTGAAAAATCTGGAATTAGTTATTATTCAATGTTAGAAGATACTGATAGTCCATATTACATAGGTTATAAACTACAACAAATTTACGATATTAAATTAAACGATTTTACTAATCAAGTAAAAGAAAAAGAAGATTTTGATTATAAAAAATTCTGGATAGATAAACAAAACGAAACATTAGCATATTTTGTAGATGCAGACCCAGATACCGAAGGACAACAATTATACAAAGGATTTGAAGCGGGTGCAGAAGGAATGGATCAAGAAGGATTTTTAACTGGTAAAGTTGATAAAAAACCTATTGGTGATCCTGCTGTTTATTTAGAAAGAAAATTAAATAAACCAAAACCACCTTCTCATATTAGAAAAGATGGAACAAAAATACCTATTGGTGAATATGAAACAAGTCCAGAATATATAAAATATTTACAAGATTACAGAAGATGGTTAGATAAAGGTGGATTTAATTCAACAGAAATACCTAGCGTATTAAAATCAACATTAGGTTTTTCTGATTTAATAAAACTAGATTAATATGGCAACAGTTTTAGATTTAAAAAACGCTGGTTATTCAGATGAAGATATTGAACTTTGGGTAGAAGAAAAAAAGAAAAAGTTTAATAAAGCAGGTTATACTGCATTAGAACAATCAGATCATTTAGGTATTCCATTTAAAACTACAAACAGTTTAATCAATCATCAAATGATTGGGCCTAGTGAACCACAAACTTACGATATAAAAGATCCAGAAAATAATTTAACTGAACAACAAAAAATAGAATTAGAAATTAATACAAATACTAAAACAGACGAATTTACAGATAAAAAATCTAAAGAAGAAATAGATCAAATAAATGAATATGTTAAAAAACAATTAGAACTAAAAGATATAGACCCTAATTATGTACCTTATAAATTTAGAAATGATTTAGAACAACAAGCATTTGCTAACAAAAATAAAATATCATTAAATGCTAATAAAACTATTTATGATGCTAAAGGTTTACCATTAGACGAAAAATACCATTCTGAATTTTCATTAGAAGAAGATTTTGTAACTCCACATGGAGGAACAAGCGGTCATACAATAAATGCTATTGATAAATTTTATACAGGATTAGGTTTAAAAGATACTGAAAAAAAAGCAGGTGCATTTGTTTTAAATGAAAGTTTGAAACAATATTCAAAAGTATTATCAGGTAATGAAAGTTGGGGATCTAGAAGTTATAGTTGGGGTGATGGTACTTATGGTATTTTTAGAATGAATGAAGAACAAATACAAACAGGTCTTAATGCATATGTAGATAATTTAACAGAAAAAAATTTACCATTACCTTGGTGGGTAGATGAATTATCAGAAGATAAAGATATAAGTGGTATTAGTAAAGATGCACAAACAGCAATATTTTTATCGTATATGTCAAATCAACCTAATTTTCAAAATGACTTTAAAAAAATGATTTCTACATATGGTACAGAAGAACAAAAAACAGCAGTAAGAGATTTGTTGTTTAACAATTTTTTAATACCTAGAAAAATTAAGAAAGAAGAATTTGATTTATTAAACAATAGATTATTAGATAATTTAAACAAACATTGGTTATCTAAAGAACCTAATACTACAAGTATGCAATTACCGTCATTTGGTAAATGGATGCCAGATGTTATTTCAATGAGTGGCGATAATTTATTTGGTGAAGGACGTAGATCTGTAATGCAAAGAGGATGGGATCAATCAGTTACATCTATGGCATATCGTTTATACAAAGATTTAAAAGAATTAAACGAAACTGGTGCTAATCCTATGGATTATGAAAAACTTATTGATAGCTTTATGACCAACGGACAGAGATGGGATAAAAGAGCATTAAATGGAATGATCTCTGTATTATCTGATCTAGGTGTATTTGCAGTTGGTGCTGGAATAACTACAGCCGCTACATTTGGTAAAGGTGGTAAAGCTGTTGCTATGGGAGGTGCTTTTGGATTACATGAAAGTTTAAGATGGGCATTAATGGAAAGTTATAAATTAAATGAAGTAGGATCATTTGAAGATTTTTGGAGTATTATTTTAAGTAAAGCGGCGGCACAACATTATGGAAAAGGTTTTGCTACTGGGGTTATGGTACATTATGGAGGTAAAGCCGCTAATAAAACAGTAGGCGCAATGCTTTCAAAATTACCATTAGGCAAAACATCTATAGGTAAAAGAATATTATCCCAAGGTGATAAAATTGTAGGTACAGCACAAGCAGGTGGTGAAATTACTATGTTAGCATTAGCACCTCATGTTATTGAATGGGCATCAAGTTTAGGTAGAGAAGATTTTACTCCACCTACTAAAGAAGAATTTTTAGATGCGGCAGTTATTATATTTGGTTTAAAAGCAGGGCATAAAGGATTTTCATATGCAAAAGATGGTACTATAAAAGGTGTTAAAACATCAGCACAATGGGTACAAAATGGTGTAAACAAACTATATGAGATATACGCTAAAACAGGAAAAACACCTAAACAATTATTAAAAGATGTAGAAAGAGATCCATCAATTTTAAACGATATACAAGATACTGGTATGCCTATTCCAGAAAAATATTTATCAGATTTAAGACTTATAGATAAAACAATAGATCAAGTTTCTGGTAAAAATGAAATTAATCAAAATACAGTATCAGCGCCTCAATTTGTTGTAGGTAGTAAAGTCAATACTGTAAGTACAGGATTAGAAACAGGTGAAGTTATTAGTATTGGTTTTAAAAATGGTGAACACGTTTACAAAGTAAGAAAATCAGATGGTGAAACAATTAATTTACCGCAAAGTGCATTAACAAAAAATGTTAAAGGTAAAGATATTAGTCCATTTGATGATCCTACTAATTTTAAAATCAAACAACAAAAAGGTGAATACGATAGTAAAATAGAAATATTAGAAAGAGATAATCAAATATTTGAAACTACAGTACATAGAACTGAACAAGCATTTAGACCAGAGTACAGAGAAATAAATACATCTATTGATGGTAAAGCGCAATCAAACAGAATGATGGTCTGGTTAAAAGAATTCTATCCAGAATTAACTAAACAAGGTGAAAAACTTGTACAAACAGCTAAAGAATTCAAAATAGATGAAATGGTAAAAAGACTAATACCAGAAAAATTAAATGAAATGCCAATTAAGTTATTATTTAAGGTAGATAAAAATAATAATTTAGGTGCAGATAGACCAATTATTGTAGGTGATGTAAACGGTAAAATATTTAACTTTGATTTACATTCTTACATGGCTCTTAAAAAATTAAAAGATGGAACAGATGCTGTAGTTACAGCACATATGGGTATTAAAGAAAGTGGTACACCTAGAGGTGTTATTATATTTAGAGATCAAAAAGGTAATTTGACAGGATTATTAATGTCAAGACCATCAACTTCTAAAATAACAAATGAAGCAATTAAATTTAAAAATGAATTTGGAACTAGATCTAAATCATACGCTAATGCAGAGCCTTCTTCAGTAGGTAGTCAACGTGGATTTCCTAGTTGGGAAGATCTAAATATGAAAGAAGATGTTAATGTATTTAAAGGTTTAGAGTTACCAGATCTAGTTAAAATGTTTAAAGAATTATCTGGTAATGATGTTGTTGCAAATTACATAAGAAGTAGAAAAGGTTTTATTACATTAGGTCAATTCTTTCCTGTAAAAGAAGGTAGAATAGTATTAAATGAAAAACTATTTGATACTAGAATATATTTAGAAGACGGCACATCTAGACCAGCAACTAAAGCAGAATATAAGAAAAAATTAGAAGGTATATTAATGACTATGGCACATGAATTAGGTCATTTTATTGATTATATACCAGATAAAACAATGGCTAGAGGTAATATATTAGGCCGTATCAAAGCATTAAAAGGCTTTATGAATAGATGGACAGAAGGAAAAGAAGACGGATTAAGTCCATTAACACAAAAAGAAATAGCTAAAATAAGACGTGATGCAGAAAAGAAAGCAAAAGAAAGAGAAAAAGAAACTGATAAAGAATTAGAAGCAGATGGTATTAATCCTAAAGATATTCTTAGAATTATAACAGATGCAAAAGCTAGAGAAATATTACCACCAGAAGTTTATGAAGGTTTTGCTAAAGCTAATACAGCATTAAAAAAAGAAATTATCAAAGATGCAATGAAGGGTGTTGTTAATCCTTACATTAGAAACATTATAAAAGGTGGTGAGAAAAACGCTACTAACTCACAAAAAGCTGAAGCAGAAAAAATATTTAAAGAAATGTTTGAGAAAGAAGTTATTAGACGTGGATTAGTTGGACGTGACCAAGTAATGAATGAATTAAAAAGACTTACTCAAAGATGGAAACCATTTAATGATAAAGCTAGTGTAGGATATACAGAATATAGATATTCTGGTGTTGAATTAATGGCTGACTTTATGATGTCATTCTTATTACAACCAAGACAAACTTTAAAAGCCGCACCTATTACTACTAATTTATGGTTAAACTTTATGCATAGAAGACCAGAAGTACAAAGAGAATATGACTTAATACAAATGGAATTGTCTTTACCTAAAGATAAAAGAATAGCTAATCTTGCAAAAGAACAAGTAATTTCATCAATGGAAAGTACAGCTAAAATGTTACAGAAAGCTAACGAAGAATTACAATCATTAGGTAGTTACGACAAAATAAGAAGAATGATGGATTACAACGCATTTACTATTATCAATTATTATAAAAAAATTATGGGTGATAATCATTGGTGGTCATCACCTACAAGCAGAAAAAGATTTGAAACACCTTTAAAAAACAATGTAGAACAATTAGTTGAAAGATACCAATATGCTGACACATTAGTTGAGTTTGTACAAAATAAAATGTACAAACAATTTTGGAGGCATTTACAAGATAGTGGTATTAATAGACACGTATTTGCTACTTATTTACAAAATAGATTAATAATGAACCCTACAGGAAATAGAGCAAATGTTCTTAACCCTAAAGGTATTGATAGAATACAAGCAGAACAAATAGTTACAAGTTACGAAACAAAATATCCATCAACAAAAGAAACAATGGGTATAAGACAATTAGCAGAAAGATTTTATAATTTTAGACAAAAAGTAATGATACCTTTATTTGAAGAATTAGGTATGGATGCAAAAACTTTAGAACTTGTTAAAAACAATAAAGAGTATGTTACATTTAGTGTAGAACAATATACTAATTTTGTTGGTGATAGTTGGGCAAAAGGTTTTATACAAAAAACTAAATTTGGTACATCAAAAGATATTATGAATGTGTTAGATGCTACAGTTTTAAAAGATTGGGCAATGATAACAGTATTACAAAGACACCAAATGATTGGCGCAACTGTTAAAATGTTGAAAGACTATAAACAACAGATTGAAGGTCTTGATAGAAAACAATTACAATGGAATGGTAGATTAAAAGGTATTAAATTAGTTAAACCTATTAAAGAAAAAACATATGAACCTGCTGTATGGGATTTTCTTAAAAAGAAATGGAAACCTAAAAACAAAGATATAAGTGTTTCAACAGTTGGTAAAGAAAGAGATTACACATTAGTTGAATGGATTGAAAACGGTGAAAGAAAAGCCGCTTACATTGGATCAGAAATGGCTAGTGCATTTAATGGTTTACAAAATTCACAAGCATTAATTTATCTTCATAAAGTTGCATATGGTATGAACACACCATTTAGAAAAATGTTTACAGAAATAAATCCTCCATTCTGGGGATATAACGTATTTAGGGATATAATGAGAACTGTACAAAATTTAGATGGTGCATCATTATTTGATCTTATTAATGGTGGTAAAAATTCATTTGTTAAGAAATGGGTACAAAATTTACCTAAAGCATATCGTTCAATATTTGATCCTAAAAATACAGATCCAATGGTTATGGAAATGTTAAAAAATAGAGAAATTATGTCTGTATATAATAAATACAGAAATAGAGCAGAAGGTTTATTAGAAGGTGATCCTAACTGGTCGCAAACTACAGACGGTGCAGTAAGAAGTTTATTACTTTTATCTAGAGAAAAGAATTGGAAAAAAATGGATAAAGAACAAATAGAAGCCTTTTTTGAAAAAGTAAAAGACAAAAAGATTTCAGAGTACACATTAGAAGAAAAGAATTTTGAAAAACAAATGAGAGATCAAATTATCAATTCTTACGAAAAAAGATTTATGTCTGAAAATTGGTTAGGTAAAGGTAAAACAGGATTTTTAATTGGTGAAAATAGTTGGTTACAACCATATTATAAACTTATTACATCTGCTGAAATGATGTCTAGAGTATTTGAAAGAACAACTAAAATAGCCGCAAAACAAGATTTATTAGATAGAAGAAAACAAGGTTTAATTGATTGGTCTGATGCACAAATAGAATATGCTGTTAGAAACTGGGCAGGTTCACCTAATTTCTTACGTAAAGGATCTGCGGCATGGTTATATAATAATTTGTTCTTGTTTGGTAATGTATTTAAAGAAGCTAATCGTAGTGTTATAGAAGCTAAAAGATACCACACATTATCTAAAATACCTTTTACAGATAAATACTTTCATGCAGGATGGTATGGTAAATTATTCTATACAACTGTAGCGCCTAAAATTATTTACAGAGCCGCTAAAATAGGAATGATGGGTAAAGCGGCACATTTATATTTTAACTTAATTGGAAACGATACATTGGCTAATTACAATGTAATACCTTTAGGAGTTATAAATGAAAAAGGTGAATTTGAAGTAGGTATGGATAGTCAAGATGGTACGTTAAAAGCTGTATATTTACAATTACCTTTAGATGAATTTCAAAAATTACTTGGTACATTAAGTTGGCATTCAATGGTAGAAACTTGGGGTGAAGTTAAAGATGATCCAAACACAAATATATTTGAAAATTTAATGAAAAAAGGAATTGGTATATTAGATGAAAATACACCTAGTTTAGCACCATTCTTACCATTGGCAGAAAATGCATTAAAAGCAACAGGTATAACAGAAAGTTTACCTAAAGACTTTTTTACAGGTAAAGATTTATATCCAGAATATTTACAAAAAGCAGAAGGATTAACGGCTCTTAAATTAAGAATGAAAGCATGGTCTAAATATGCTTGGAATAATAGTGGTGGTTTAATGTTCTATAAATTTGACACTTATTATGATCCATTTAATCATAAAAAAATGGTTACAGAAATAGAAGAAAAATTAGGTATTCCTATATTTGGTAAATCATTAGGTAGATTTATTAAAGTATCAGATCAAGGTATTAAAGAAAGAGTTTGGGATAAGATTAACAATAGTAGAGTAGAAGAAGATACAGCTAAAGCAATCATAGATAATGCTATGCAAAAAATTATGTCTGATGATGGTACATTAAATATGGATAAATTAACCGCAGAAGAAAAGAATGCTATGCTTATTGACACTTCTTGGGTTAATAGATATGAAAAAGCAGTATCTAAAACATTTGGTAATGGATGGACAAGATTATTAACTGGTTTAGAAGGTAGAGATTTACTTGAAGCTATACAAGAAATGACTAAAATTGAGTATGATTTCAGATATAATTTTGATTATGACGAAAGTAAATTGAAAAAAGAAGAATAAGGTGATAAAATAAGGCACATAATATGACAATATCTACAACTATAATTAAAAACAGTTATTCTGGTGACGGGTCAACTACCGTATTTCCATACACATTTAAAATTAATGCGGAAGCAGATATACAAGTTATTATCAGAGCCGCTAACGGAACAGAAACTGTAAAAACTTTAACTACAGATTATAGTGTTAGTGGAGTAGGATCTGCTAGTGGTGGTAATGTTACTATGGTAACAGCACCAAGCGCAACTGAAACTGTTGTTATCAGACGAGAAACTACACAAACACAAACTGTGGATCTAGTTGAAAATGATCCTTTTACTGCTGAAACAGTTGAAGGTGCATTTGATAAATCAATAGCTGTAGCACAAGAATTACAAGAAGAAGTAGATAGATCTATAAAATTATCAAGAACAAATACAATGACATCTACAGAGTTTACAGTAGATGCGGCAACTAGAGCAAATAAAATTTTAGCTTTTGATAGCGCTGGTGAAATTGCAGTTACACAAGAATTAGGAACATATCAAGGTAACTGGGCCGCTAGTACATCATACAATGAAAGAGATTTAGTAAAAGATACATCAAACAATAATGTATATTTATGTAACACAGCACATACATCATCTGGATCACAACCTATATCTTCAAACACAGATAGTGCAAAATGGGATTTAATTGTTGATGCGGCTTCAGCAACATCATCAGCTAGTGCGGCAACGGCCTCTGCAACGGCGGCGGCTAATTCAGCTACTGCGTCTTCTCAAAGTGCAACTTCATCAGCTACGAGTGCATCTAATGCATCAACAAGTGCAAACAATGCTCAAACATACGCAAGTAATGCATTAACCTATTCAAACAATGCTTCCACTGCACAAACTGCGGCAGAAACGGCACAAGCGGCGGCAGAAGCGGCATTAGATACATTTGATGATAAATATTTAGGATCAAAAGCTAGTGACCCAACATTAGATAATGACGGTAACGCTTTAACAGACGGTGCATTATATTTTAATACAACAACAGATGTAATGAAAGTTTATGATCTAGGTGCTACTACTTGGAAACAACTTACTCCTACTTCTGTGCAACAAACAAATATTGATACAGTTGCGGCAAACGACGCAAATATAACAACTGTAGCAAATGCAAATTCTAATATTACAACACTTGCAGATAATATAAATGGATCTAACACAATAGGAACAGTTGCAACTGATTTAGCAGGATCAGACAACATTGGTACTGTGGCTGGTTCAATAGCTAATGTAAATCAAGTTGGTTCTAATATTGGAACAGTAAATGAATTCGGTGAAAGATATAGAGTTGGATCTTCTGATCCCACAACAAGTTTAGATGCGGGTGATCTCGCATTTAATACCACAGCAAACGCATTAAAATATTACAACGGTTCAACTTGGGAAGCTATTGTCGCAGGTGGTTTAACTGACATTGTTCAAGATGGTACTCCACAATTAGGTGGTGATTTAGATGTTAATGGTAATAATATTGTTTCTGTTTCTGGAGGCGATATTGCAATTACACCAGACACTACAGGAAAAGTTGTTATTGATGGATTAAATTATCCAACAGCAGACGGTGCAAGTGGTCAAGCTATAGTAACAGATGGATCTGGTAATTTAAGTTTTGGTACTACTTCTTCACCAGAAGTTTATGGTTTTTCATTAGTAGATACAGATGCAGATGGGGTATTAGATACATTAAGATTAACTACAACTAATCAAGGTGCTGACAACATATCAGCTAGTGATTATGCGAATTTTGATGATGTTCAATATGCGGCAAGTGGTATGACTTGGAGTATAACATCAGATGGTAATTTAAGGGTAACAATATAGATTGAAATAGAAACAAAAATAGGGTAAAAGGAGAACCATATGGCAACAGTAGATTTAGGAAAAATTTCGTTTACACAAAAAGGTACTTGGAATAGTGGTACTGCTTATGTGTCTAAAGATGTAGTGCAATATACTGATGATAATGAAACATCATCTTATGTTGCTGTAGCATCTTCAACTAATCAAGCACCATCAACTAATGGAACAGTAAATACAAGTTACTGGGCATTGTTTGCTAAAGGTGCAACAGTAGGTTCAACTAATCAAGGTGTTTGGGATGTTGCTACTGCATATCAAAAAAATGCAGTTGTACAATATACAGATGCTGGAGTGGTTTCTACTTATCTTGCAGTAGCAGATAGCACAGGCGAAACTCCATCAACTGCTGGTACAGTTAATTCTTCATACTGGCAATTAATTGCTAAAGGCACAGATAGTGTTGGTCTTTCTTGGCAATCAAGTATTGTAACTGGAACAACATTAACTGCGTTAGCTGGTAATGGTTATTTTATTAATACAACTTCAAATGCTTGTACTATTACACTTCCAGCAACAGCAAGTGTTGGAGATACAATAGAATTTGTAGATTACGCAAGAACATGGAATACTAATCCAATTACTCTAAATCTAAACAGTTTAAATTATCAAGGGCTTAGTGGTATAACTCCAGAATATAATAGTCAAGGGCAACATTTAAAAATAGTTTATTCTGGTGCAACAAAAGGGTGGTTAGCAACTGATGATGATCCATCTGAAAACAAAGAAGTTGTTGGAGTAGAATATTTAGTTGTAGCTGGTGGCGGCTCTGGTGGTGCTGGAGAAGGCGGCGGCGGAGGTGCGGGTGGTTTTTTAACTAACTATGGTACTTCAACTTTAAATTTATCAGTAGGTGAAACTTATACAGTATCAGTAGGTGCTGGTGGTAGTGGTGTGCCAGGTTCACCAAAAACTCAAGGTAATAATGGTTCAAACAGTTTTATATCTGGAAATGGAATTGCTTCTGTAACTGCTTTTGGCGGCGGTGGAGGAGGTGCGAGTTCACTATCTCCTGGAGGTAAAGATGGTGGTTCTGGAGGAGGTTCATCTTCTACTCCAGCTACACTTGGTGGAAGTGGTACTGTTGGACAAGGAAATGATGCTGGTGATGGAATAAGAACTGGCGGAGGTGGTGCTGGTGTGGCATCTGCAAGTGTAGATGAAAGTGCTGGTGGAAATGGATTACAATCATCAATAGATGGAACTGCTACTTATTATGCTGGTGGCGGTGGAGGCGGTCATGGAGGCCAACCTGGAGGATTAGGTGGTGGTACTACTGGAGTTAATAATCCAAATTCATCTTCATCTAGTCCAGCAAATTCTGGAGGTGGTTCTGGTGGCTGTAATGATTTTAGTACAGGAAATGGTGGAAGTGGAATTGTTATTATAAGAATACCAACTGCCGATTATACAGGCACAGTTACAGGTTCACCAACAGTTACAACATCTGGAACAGATACAATTATTAAATATACAGCATCTGGAACTTATACAGCATAGGAGATTATTATGGCACATTTTGCAAAATTAGGAATAGGAAATAAAGTTGAAAGAGTTGAAGTAGTATCTAATGATATTGCAACAACTGAACAAGCTGGTGTAGATTTTTTAAAAGAATTATATAATGAACCAAATAGTATTTGGAAACAAACTTCTTACAATACTTATGGAGGAGTACATAATTTAGGTGGTACACCATTTAGAAAAAATTATGCTAGTATTGGTTTTAAATACGACACAGCAAGAGATGCTTTTATTCCACCACAAAGATTTCCATCTTGGACATTAAATGAAACTAGTTGTCTTTGGGAAGCACCAGTAGCTTTTCCTACAGATGGACAGGATTACGATTGGAATGAAACAACTAGAACTTGGGATTTAGCAGAAGAATAAATATACATTTAAGTATTCTTTAAATGAACAATATCTGCATTATAGATAATGCTTTGTCTAATAAGGATTGTGATTTTTTAATAAACAATTTTAAAAATAAAATACAAGGATCTCATGGCAATCCTCATAATTATAATTATTGTGATGTTGCTTTTGATGATAACAATATTTTACAAAATCTAACAACAAATATACTTACAAAATATACAAAATTATATCCCGAAATAAATTTAACATATAATAAATGGCAATTAGGAAATTATAGATTTAAGGAATTTATACCTAGTAATTATTATAATAAATTTCATAGCGAACAAGGTTTTAATGAACCAAGAATTTTAAGTATTCTTGTATATCTTTCTAATCATAATTGTGGTACAGAATTTTATAATGGAGAAGTTGTACAATCTGTTAAAGGTAGAGCATTAATGTTTCCAGCATTTTGGACACACACACACAAAGGACAACCATGTCCAGAAAATAAATATAGATACATACTTTCTGCTTATGTTAATTTAATTGATGAATAAATATGGAAATTAGTTTGTTTCAAATAATAATAGAAGGACACAAGTTAAAACAAGATCTTTCTTTTTTAAAACAAAAATCTTTAGAAATAGAAACTCAATCTACTACTGTTAGTAAAAGTAATTTAGGAGGATTTAATAGTGGTAATATTGATCCAATAATATTTCAAGAATTATCAAAAGAAATTTTACATTATGGAAATCTTTTTTTTAAGAAATTTAATTTTAAAGACGAATTATTTTTAGACAATATTTGGATTAATATTAATAGATATAAAGATTCAAATCTTTTTCATACACATCCTTTTTCAAAAATATCTGGAGTATTTT
>Ga0208150_1000395_pt1 | contig 17215 bp, 28 predicted proteins | sample DEB08_DNA_8_FD_184534 | JGI IMG/M metagenome (GOLD analysis project Ga0208150, IMG submission 184534) | Aqueous microbial communities from the Delaware River and Bay under freshwater to marine salinity gradient to study organic matter... | ecosystem: Environmental > Aquatic > Marine > Coastal ...
TGTTCGGAGAACCGACGCCCGCAGCCGGAATATCAAACGCCGCGCTGGCGTAACCTGCGTCTTCCAGGTCAGCTTGTACAAGGTCGAACCACGTTGTTCTGCTGTCGCTTTTAATCTGCTCAGTATTCCAGCCTGTAGCGTCTCGCTCTTTGCTCGAAGCTCCGACAATGAGATTGCTGGAGACCTGCTCTCCGTAGATGACTGGTGGTCGATTTTCTTTAATGAGTTCGTACCAGGTTGGCCAGAGGTGTCGCTCGTCTTCAAAGCCTTTTTGTCTACCGGCTGCACTGAATCCCTGACAGGGACAACTGCCTGTCCAGACTGGTCGGTCGTCAGGCCACCCGGCTTGTCGCAATGCGTAACTCCAGACGCCGATGCCGGCAAAGAAGTGGCATTGCGTGAAAGGTCTAAGGTCATCTGCTCTAACATCAACAATGCTCCGTTCATCAACTTCGCCCGGGGCGATTACATTCATCCGGATCAGCTCGCGCAGCCAGGCAGCGGCAAAAGGATCAATTTCGTTGTAGTAAGCCGTCATGCCGCTTTCTTCCGGTGACGTGTGTTAAAAAACTCTTCAAGCTCAGGGAAAATCCGCATAGCCAGGCGAGCCAGATCAGGCGTGTAGTTGTTGTTGATTTTGAAGAGCTGGCCAGCATCGTGAATCCGGTGCTCGTCCCAGCGAAGGTGTTCAAAAATTGCTTTGCTTGCGTATCGCTTGTGGGTCTTTCTGCGCTCGATCGCTTCGGCGATGAACGCACTAAATAGGGCCTGATTTTCTGTCTGGTAAATGTACTCACGCATACCGTCGCAGAAGTCACCGAAGTCAATCAGCACCTCAATGATTACCGCCTCACGCTCCGCTTTGTTCAGTGCCTTCCAGCTTGTCAGCGGCATTGGATACGCAAGGTCTTCATGGTCGCGGAGTTTCTTAACGCGATCAGCGTACTCAGTTTCAATACCCTTCTGACCCTGAAACTTCACCGCCAGTAGTGCGGGTTTTTTATCCTGCTCAGGCGCCAGCACGGTAACCACATGACCCAGTTCGCCGGTACACTTGAGGCGGACGATATCGCCTGATTGAAAATCTTTTCTCACGGTTACGCCTCCAGCTGAGCAAGGATCGATTGCATATTCCGACTTGCCCTGGTCGGCTCGGTCGGCAAATGCGGCAATGTCTGTTCGGGCTCAACGTTCACAGGCTCGTTCCAAGGCGCGCCAGATAGCCAGTGTCGAATCACTTCAGCGTGTGCAGTCTCAACCGCATCACGAACCGCCTTGTAGTTCGCGGACCGCAGAGCATGGCCGTCGAGAATTGACCACAAGTGATACGTGGCACCGTCCAGCTTCAGCGACGGCGAAGCGAGCTTGCGGTTAACAATTCGGGCAGCATCCTCAAGCGGAGGAATGCGCGCATCACGCATTGCCCACTCCCACGCCCACACGCAGAACTGACCAGGCGACACAGGGCGAACGTAACCAGAAGCACGGCAGGCCATAAGTCCGAATTTAATCAGCACGTCGCTCGTTACTCCTTGCTGAACCAGCGTCTCCAGCCACATACACTTTCCAGCTTCAATGTCGTCCGGGGCCGGGTACAATTCCCGCCACTTCGGGAATATCGCTATGACCTGACCCCAGAGCCAATTGATCATCTGAATGTCCGTCTGTGTCGGCTCCGGGGAATCCAGTGCGGAACTTTTGCGCCCAGTCGGTTGATTCGTTCGCTTTTCTGAGCTCAGCTTCGCGACTTGATAATTGAGATCCTGCATGGCCATTGCCTCGCTGGTTGGTATCGTTCAGGTGTTTTGCCCAGGCTTTCTGGACGGATTTCAGGAATGCGGTTTGAAAGTTTCCACCGTGGGGAAGGCGCCCGGCAGTGAGCCAGTACGCTCGGAATTCAGGAATGCAGTTGCGAATAAAATCTTCAGGAACGCTCGTCATCGCAATTCTGCGAACAGTGGTTTCGTCAGGGTTCCAGTCTTCCGACATTTCGGGCTGCTGCTGGTAGGGCTGGACGTTTTCAGAAAATCGATTCGCGTGTTGTTGTAGTTGTTGTGTATTCCCTTCCCTTTCCCCTTCCAGTTCCCTTTCCCCATGTGCGTGCATGTGCGTGCATGTGCGTGCATGTGTCTGAGTTTCTGAATCAGTACTTGTGGAAACTTCCTGCGACTCTGAAACGCTGACTTCTTCAGGGTTTTGCCCTGCATCATTAATGCATGTGCTTGCATGTGCATTACTTTCTTTGGGGGGAAGTTTCGATTTTGCTTCACGAGCATTGGGACATTGGTGTTTTAAGAATGTCGGTATGCATCCAATCTCGCGACCATCCGCAAGGTATTTTTCGACAAGGCCGATACGCTCAAGCGCGTCAAGCACGTGTGAAAAGTCGGTGGTGTCGTAAGGCATTACATCCAATTTCAACTGACGTGGACGCCACTCGAATCGCCCCTCTCGGTCGCAGCATGTAAATAAGCCTATGAACGCCAGGCGGAGCGGCAGCCCAGATTCAATCTCAGCTTCGAATAAATCTTCATGCCGAAATAACTCCGGCTTTACTGTTCTAATGCGAGCCACAAACGATACCTTTTAAGGGCCTTAAAAAATCTGTAGATAAAAATAACCAGAGATCCAGCATCTGGCTGTTACGTTTTTTACCGGGTCGCCTTCCCGTAAAATACCGGCCACTGGAGCCAGCTATCAGAGCCTGATTTTGTCTACCGGTTTGCTTCCGGTACGTAGTCACGACTACACCGTTCCGCGCTCGAATAAGTCAGAGTTGCCAGGCCCCATGCCTGATTCCGTCTTACCGTGCGCTTCCAGGCGGAGGAAGCGCAAAGACCATAAGCGCCGTCGCCTACGCTGCTGCTACGCTCTTTAACTTCAAGAGCCGGTTATTAGCCCCACCGACAGCTGGGGTCGTCTCACCAACAGGTATTAGTCAGATGTGTATTGATATGCTGACTGTCTCCAAGCTACTTATGGAGTCCCGGCAAAGTCTGGCGTTGCCGCGCCAGTCAGTCAGCATACGAATGCACACCTAAAAAAGTCCGGGCCGAAGCCCGGCAATGGAGTCCACCCTTACGTGGAATGCACAAGGCTCAAGTGGCTCGACTTTTTCGTCGCCTCTTGATCCTTCAATTTCTTAACTTCAGCTTGCAATGCCGCGAGCAAGTCAGCGCCCTGCTTGCCTTGCTGAACTTTTCTGCGAACAATGCTCAGTATTTCTGACTCAGACATCCCGAGTGCCGCAGTCAGCACTTCCATGTCAGTCGAATATTCCGTTTTCACTTCCCCGGCCATGACAACCTCCCGTTTCCGGCCCTGGTTCAGACCTTCTATTATTTTTAAATCAGGACAGAATCAGTGATTAACTGCATTATCCGGACGGTCATCATTCATATGACGAGATTCAATTTCACGACGCATTGCGCGAATCGCATCCGAGACTTCCATTTGAGCCAGTCGCTCCTGCATCGCTGCGTTTTGCGCAGTGTCGGTATAAGGAACACTTCGGCGATCCAGCCCTTCAATGACGAGATCACGAATCGTGACGGAAGGCTGACCACCCGTCGCCTCCACATATTCGCGAAGCCGATCCTCATCGTGCTCAGAAAGACGGCACTTAATGCCATCACCCGCTTTAACTTGCTTTCGGTCTCTGTACGTCATCTTTTGTCTGTGCCTCCAACGGAGTTGTCTTTAATTTCCCCTTGGTCAGGGATTCAATCTGATATTGGCGACCAAGAGGCGGATGCTCACCCCACATCGAGATGGCTTCCGGCGAAATCGGCCAACCGGCTCGGGTCATCTCATCGGCCAGGCTGTTGCGGCCAGTTTTCAAAGGGGTTTTAAAGTGCTCAATCGCTTCTGCTGTTTTCACATTTCATCTCAAGAACTAACTTTTCTTACTTTTTAGATGAAAAGAAAACTTTTTGCAAGAGTTAGTAAGATTAGTTTTATGGATACTTTCGGCTCTAGATTGAGAAAACTTCGTAAAAACAAAGGTCTAACCCAGAAAAAGCTGGGTAGCCTCGTTGGTGTATCTGGGCCGATGGTCACTCAATGGGAGGGAGATGTCGCGCTACCCAAAAAAGACAACGCCGATAGGCTATGCTCTGTGCTGGAGACGTCGTGGGAGTGGCTAAAGGACGGATCGTCAAATCCCCCTATCGAAAAAGGGAGTTACGAGGTTCGCGAACCCTTGCCTCTGCGTCCAGTACCTCTTGTAGAGAAAGCGCTTGTAGTCCAGTACCTGGCTGGCGACATGGCAGCGTCCATGAGCATCCCCAAAAACCTATGGGGGCTGCCGGAAATGCTAGGCGGGTCGAAGCACTGTTTTGCCATCGTTGAGGATTCGCCAGGGATGAGCCCCAGAATCATGCCTGGAGAAACAGTGATTCTTGATCCGTCTTCTGAAAAGTCATCGGAGGGTGAGTGGGCCTTCAATATTGACGGGCAGGTCGTCATAGGAATTCTCAACCGAACCCCGAGAGGCTTGATGCTATCGTTCTACAATTCAGCCCCAGGGTGGGAGCCGGTACAGGTGGAGCATTGCGACGCGTTAGGTCGCGTAGTGGCAACCATTCCAAAAACATAAGGATTAGGCTTAATGGCAAGCACTCATAGTATTAACTTAACTGGATTAATCACAGGCTTTGCTGCAGCTTTTCTCATTTGCACACCCGCAAAAGCAAGTGAATACAGTGACGGGAGTGATTTCATGAGGCAGTTAGTAGCCGCTGACACGCTTGAACTGAATAGCGGTGCCGACATGATGAATATCGGCTTGACTTGGGGATACCTGCAGGGAGCTGCCGATTCACATGCAATAATGAGAGCACTTAACGCCGGTGATTTTTGTGACGACGTCCTCAAGCCTAGCCTTCTGACCAATGAGCAGAGGGTGCTCCTTGTTATAAAGTGGATGAGAAACAACCCTGCAGAATGGGATCAGCACAGAATATCTATGATTCATGCCGCCTACACGGAAGAATTCCCGTGCCAGGATGAGTGACTCAGTCGGCTGTAACCCCTTCCATCTACTCGTAAGTGGTGCACTCCTGCTCACTGTCACACACCGTCAGCTCGGTCCTGGTCTTTGAGTAAGTTCCTGTATGGTTCAGTGCGTCACAACCAGGATCGCCATCGGCTGACGACGCGTAAGCGTACCGGCATGTATTTATAGAGTAATTCCCCCGGTCTTCAGATCCAAACACCCTAAAGTGACAATCACATTGCGCGCCATCTGCGTAAAAGAAGCTGATGTCTCGATACCCACTAAAGGAGCCATCAGACAGGTCGAGCGGCGTTGCTTCCCCCTCGATATCTTCCCAGTAGCTGAACAGCCCTTTCTCGCTATCCGACTCGCCGTCCTCACCTCCGCAACCAGTAGCAAGAATGGCCGCCAAAACAATATAGAATAGTTTGTTCATTTCGCACTCCTTCGCAATTTCCTAAATCCTAACACCCCGAGCAATAAGTTTTCTTATCAAAATGCTTGACATGAATGATAAGGTCACTTACTTTTTAAGAATACTAAGTTTTCTTACCAAAAGGAGCTGCCCATGCAACGCATGATCATTCCGCCACATATGCGCAACGTCGTACCGCACATCAGCGAAGAAGACCGTATTGAGGCGATGAAACAGGAAGTGGTTGAAACCCTGCTGAACGGCGAAGAGTTCCGCACGCACATAAGCGTGCACTCGCAAGCCGACGTTATGCAGTACCTGCACGACAACTCAGACGATGCTGACGAGCTGGAGAAGTCACTATTCGCGCTCCAGACCGCCGACAAAGATCAGTACGAATTCTTGATCGCTGGCATAAAGAAACTGATTCGCCGCGCAGCTACCGAGTATGTCGACACGCTGACAGATGAAATAGTTGAAAGCGACAAGCGCGACCAAGACGAAGAAATGGCCGATTACCTGGCCGACCAATTCCACGACGATGCGGACTATCACCTGTGATCGATGAAAAATTTGAGGATTCATTCTATGAAATATTTGTCACCGCTACTGGACAAGCAAACGCTGGCGAACGGAAAGACAGTAATTCGTTGCGCAGTTCACAGCCAGTTACTGCAGCCGAAGCCAGACGGCGCAGAAGAGTTCGTTCTGGCGCAGGGCGAATCATTGAGCGCCCATTTAGTAAATCGCAAGCGTAAATTGCGTCCGTTCATCGACGACTACGCAGAACACAACGGAACTGAAGGAGTAGCAGCATGAATCAGGTAGCAGAAATGCCGAACCGTCAGGCGGCGATTGAATCTCAGCAGGAATTGCAAAACCTGCTATTCAACCACCAGGCAATGGAGCAGCTTTATACGCTTGCCCAAAACATGGCAGAGGCTCGCGTAACCGTGCCGAAGCATTTACAGGGCAGCGTTGGCGACTGCATGGCTATCTGCATGCAGGCAGCGCAGTGGCGCATGAACCCGTTCGCAGTTGCTCAGAAAACGCACTTGGTGAATGGCACTCTCGGTTATGAAGCGCAGCTCGTAAATGCGGTTATTCAAGCGTCTGGAGCGATTTCTGGGACTTTTACCTACGAGTATCACGGCGATGGAGAAGAGCTTCAGTGTCGTGTGGGTGCCACCTTGGCCGGTGAAAATAAAGTCACTTGGAACGAGTGGTTGCCGATATGGCAGATCACTACCAAAAACTCCCCGCTCTGGAAAACGAACCCAAAGCAGCAGCTCGGTTATCTGCAAGTTAAGAACTGGGCACGCGCTTTCGCGCCGGGCGCAATCCTTGGCGTCTATACGGAAGACGAGTTGAAGGACTACGCCGCAGGCGAAAAGCCAGTTAGTCAACCCGCTCACGAGCGTCCAGCTATCGAGTACTGCCCTGACGACGTATTCACGGCCGATCTGAAAAAGTATCGCCGCCACATCGAGTCAGGCGCCAGAACCCACGACGAGTTTATCAACCACATGAATACCCGCTTTCAGCTCACTAAAGAGCAGGAAGATGAAATTCGTGCCATCAAATCAAACACCGAGGAATAAATCATGGGAATGCAAGTTATCAGAGATATGGTTCAGGGTTCCGGCGGGTGGAAATCACACCGTCGCACGAAGCGCAACGCATCAGACGCACCAAAAGTCACTGGCGATTCCTCCTATGGAAACCGTGAGAGTGTTATGGCGTTCCTTAAATTTGGCGTAGAGCCAGAATTCCCCGAGCAGGCCCAAAAACGCATGAATGACGGGCATGCTTTCGAGGCTCTAGCCAGACCATTGGCTGAAAAAATCGCTGGCGTAACTCTCTCAAGCATTACTGCTGTTAACGGAGAATATGGCGCAAGCTACGACGGTATCGACTTTGATTACGAGACCGCATTCGAGCACAAAACATTGAATGCAAAACTGCGTAAAGCTATGACTGAAGATTGCACAGGCATTGAGCTGCCTATGGAATATCAAGTCCAGATGGAGCACCAGTGCTTGGTATGCCCATCCATCAAGAAGGTGCTCTTCATGGCCTCGGTGTGGGATTTAGATACTGGTGAACTCATAGAAGAGCGTCATTGCTGGTATACGCCAAGTCTTGAGCTTCGCTCTCATATTGTCTCTTGCTGGGATCAATTAGCAGAAGACATGAAGTCTTACACCTTGCCTGAGCCAAAACCCGAAGCAGTCGCCGAAGAAGTAACCGACCTACCTGCTATCAGCATGGTAGCCAAGGGCGAAGTTGCGATTGTCGATAACCTGGAAGTCTTCGAAAAAGGTCTGACTGTATTTCTGCAGAAGTCTCTAGTCAAAGATCCAAAAACTGATAACGACTTCGCGACCCTGAATCTGCAGATTAAGGTCCTTGAAAAGGCCGAAGCCGCACTCAAGACTGCCGGTGATTCTGTACTGGCTCAGGTCGAAGCTGTTGATGCTGCAATGAAGAAAAAAGACAGCCTGGCTGAACTGGTGCGACAAAACCGCCTGGCCTCTGAAAAGCTGCTGCAGGCGAAGAAAGATCAGATCAAGCGCGATATCGTTATTAACGCAGAAGAAAGTATCAACGCACACATCCTAACTCTCGAAGATGAATTTTCGGAGCTTACCGGCTGCCCTCTTCGCATTTGGGTTGACCGGGACGTACCGGGTGCAATCAAAGGCAAGAGGACCCTTGCCACCCTGCAATCCTCTGCGAACGACGAAGTGGCTCGCGCAAAAATCGCAGCAAATCAGATGGCTGATCGCATTCGCGTGAACATCGAGTACTTCGATTCCGTTATCAACGATATTCCGAAAACAATTTTCGGCGACCTGTCCTCTCTCCTGCCAAAGGGTGCTGCAGACTTTGCTGCTGCAGTAACGCTCCGTATTCACGAGTACGAGAAGCAGATTGAAGAGCAGGCAGAGCGCAAGCGCCAGCAAGACGAAGCGGAAGCCAAGCGCAAGGCAGAGGCTCAAGCCGCTGTTGATCAGGTGACGCAGGCTCACGAAGATGAGTATCACGAAACGCAGGCCAATCCGCTGGCAGATATTCCGGTGAAGTCTGGCACTCAAGTGAAAGCAGAAACGACCATTCAGACTCTCGCTGGCGACCTCTGCCGCTACTGCCGCGATAAGGGTCTCACTCCCGCAGACGCTCAAGAGCTGATGGCTCTCGTTGAGAAATACACAAACCTGGACGCGAAAGCGGCATAAGGAAATATCGATGCTTATTTTAACGCGCAATATCTCTCAGAAAATCAAAATCGGTGACGACGTAACCGTCACGGTGCTGGGTGTGAAGGGTAATCAGGTGCGCCTGGGTGTTAACGCTCCTAAGGAAGTTGCAGTACACCGTGAAGAGATTTTCGACCGCATCCAGCGCGAGAAGTCCGGCAAAGATGCCGAAGGAAATAATTAAGGCACCCGCCTCCGGCCCCCCGGCGCCGAGTCCTGCAGGAAGCAGGAAAGACCGGGAGAATTTAAAAGATAAGGACGACTGACATGAAATTAGCAAAACCAAACGAGCAAGACCTTAACGGCGCAATTGACATTGCTCGAATTATCGACGACCTGAGCAAAGGCTGGTTCCCGTCTGACGACGAAGGCGACCATGTTTTCGACATCATGGACAGCGCAGATTGCCGCAAGGCGTTGGATATTCTGATTGGCATTAGCGACGAATGCAGCCTAATGCGCGCCGCCATGACCACGCTAGTTTTGTGCGATACGAACAATAAAGTCATCGACCCGAATATTGACCATGTCGATCAACATCCGGAAGTAAAAGAAGCGATGGCACTCAAAGAGCGTATCGACAGCTTCTTTACGCAGGAATTCACCGGCGGCATGAAGATCAAAAAAGGTGAAATAAAGGGCGATCAGGTTTATGAAATTGCTTCTGTCAATTTCGATGAGGCACTTGTAGCGTACAGCGTTGATTGGTCGGACGACCTCCAATGGGCTCGCTGGGAAAACGTTGAACTTATCAAAGATCAGGCGGGTGCGGAATGAGCCAGAGTCCTCAGGAAATCATCGAAATGGCCGTTGCCAACGCCGGTAAAAAAGTGGTGAACCACATCGCGTGGATGCTGTTTATCGGATATTTGTCGATTGCTGCTATCGGCTGGTTCACCTCCGACAAGGATGACACAGACGGACATAAGCGCAGCAATATGGTTCTACGTACCGACTACGGTACCGGCTGTCAGTATCTGGAATCGCACACAGGCGTATTAACACCGCGCATGAGCGCAGACGGAAAGCACACAGGGTGCAAGGCGGTGAGCAAATGAAAGTGAAACCGATGATTTTCAACCCTGACATGGCCTTGGCTTTACACGAAGACCGTAAGGGCCAGACGCGACGACCGGTTGATATACCTGATGGCTGGGAATTAAAAAGCGCCGATCTATGCAAAATCACTGGCAAGCACCCCAAAAGTGGTAAGTGGGGTGTCTTGATTCGTCGCGAGACATTCGACGAAATCTACGAGCATGATCTTATTGCTGCCCCGGCTATGCCTGGAGACCTGATCTATGTGCGCGAAACCTTCCGGCTTTTTGATTCTTATGATGAGTGCGACCACGCTGATTTCCCCTGCCCTTGTCCGGGGAATGGTGCGCCTATTTATTTTGCAAGCTGTCGTGATTCCGAGAGTAATTGGAAACCATCTATCCACATGCCGCGCTGGGCCAGCCGAACCACTCTGAAAGTGACCCGTGTCCGTGTTGAGCGCATTCAGGATATATCTGAAGACGATGCGATTGCCGAGGGATTCAAATACACGGGGTGGAGACCGACTTACTCCGACCCAGATTCAGGTGGTGAATACAGCACAGCGAGCGACAAATTTGCAGATACGTGGATCTCAATCTACGGCGACCATTGGGATAGCAACGGCTGGTGCTGGGTTATCGACTTTGAAGTTATCCACCAGAACGTAGACAGCTACCTTAAAAATCTGGAGGCAGCATGAGCCTTGAACGATTAGCAATAGCCCAGGCATACCTAACGTCAGAGAAGAAGCGACTATTAAAGCTTCGAGAGGCAGAGCTAAGCAATTGCTACTTAATTGAATTCAGAGTTACCGGAAGATCAGATCACGCGGATTTTATAAATGACATTTCAGATCATGTCGGTGGAAGTCTCAGCCAGTTCTTTTGCTGCTCTGAGGTGGCGTATTTTTTATTCAAAGATGAAATGAATGACTTTGGCAGCGCAAACTACGAAGAACACATAGAAATGATTGGCTGTCCGCATTGCATACAAGCAAGAGAGATCAAGCACAAAACAAACGCCATATCTACAAAGCTGGGCCAGATAAGAGGCCAGATAACCATGGCCGGGAATAGACTAATCGGCGAGGTAATATCAGCATGACCTTTACTCCAAACTTCATAGGTGCAATGGGCTCCCTGCTGATACTTGGCATTGCCTTCTTTCTTGGCACCAATGGCCTGGCTTTCGCTGCACTGTCAATGCTGATTCTGGCTGTTGTTCTGGTTATCTGGCTCGTTATCAGTATCGGCATCTATTGCCTGGCACATAGACTGGCAACGCAGCTGGAAAGCGTTGCCCGTTTAGATCTGGGAGCGGACGATGAGAGCTGAATTTACTCCAGACAACCACTACGCTGGCCTGCTCGCTCAGGCTAAAGCGCTGTTTAGAATTACTCAGAGTCAGGAAGCGATCATTTCGACCCTGAGAAGCAAATTAACAGAGCTTGAATCACAGCTTGCCATGGTCGGCACGGCCGAGATTGAAGCGCAGCGCGCGGCCAATGAGCAACTGACCAATGAAGTGGAACGACTGACTGCGCATAACGCTAACCTACAGACCGCTGTAGATGCAGGGCTGCGTCAATCTTACATGCTGCGAGAATTCGCATCGAAAATCGGCATAAGTGACCGTGAAGACCCTCTTGAAACTCTGATAGGTGGCTGGACCCGGGCTGCAGAGGCCATGAGAAATTCACTCAATGAGCATAACCGAATGTGGAAAGAGGTTCTTCAGACCAGGCACGAGCACAGGCAGATGGCCGCACAAAATAAGCGTCTGATTAATTGCTTCACGACCTTAATGGGGCACAGTACGGGCGTTGCCGGGCTTCACTTAAATGGTGATGTGGCGCCATGGTCTGAGCTGACGGAAGGCGGAAGGTTTGAAGAGTGGCTTCTGCCCTTGTCAGAACCACGCGACCAGTCTATTGATGCGCTCGAAGCCCAGTGGCAAGCCGAAGCCATTCCCGGTTTTATCCGCGAAATGGGAGAGCGACTGCGCACCCAGGATAACCGTATTACTGCCGATCCTTTGTTCTGTGTGTTCCAAAAAAGAACCATTGTCGTGCCTGACGAATATGACCATGAATGTATTGAGTGGTTTTCAGGTGACGATCAGTGCACTGCTGAAGAAGAAGAAGCGGAGCGACTCGAAGAGTTACGAAGCGACATGGAAAGCGACTACTGGCATGAGGACACGATACCTCTCGATGGTAAAGAGTTTCGCCGTATCGCCGTTGCTGAGTATGACGAGTTCGTCACCGCATCATTTACCGAAGACGATGCTAACGACCATATCCGGATGAATGGCCACAACCTGAGAAAGCCATTCGTATTCGTTACCAGCCTGTACCGCACTCCGGAAATGATCGAGCTTCGCGAATGGCTGAAGGCTCAAGAAGCGGCTAAGGAACAACAATGAAGCAGCCAGAAACATTTATCGAAATGAAAGCTGAGTGCCCACACTGCGCGGCGCATATTGTGGTTTAAGCGGTAGATGAAACCGTAAACGGCCTTGAGGAAGTAGTTTGTGAAAACTGCAAAGAGCCGTTTTCTTACTGTTACCCTGGGAATATCTATGGGTTGGCGCAATAACCCAGATTTTAACGGGCGGCGAAGCCGTCCAATTTTAAATGTTTGTTATTTTGATTAGGAGGCCACATGGCTCAATCACACGTGAAAGCAGGCGCGATTAAAGATTTTGTTAACTCAATGATCGCCGCGCTGGATGCTGGTTTTGTTGAGGGCAGCACACTAACACTGGCTCAGGTGCATGAAATCGCCCGGAACCACATCGAGGACACACACGGCATAAAGACGAAGACCTTGCGTGAAGAATGGGGTGATGAGGTCGCGGAGCTGTGTGGCGCGCCTGAGTCAAAATAAATCAGAGCTTTGCAGCGAGCGAAGCGAGTCTGAAACAGTGAATTGTTATTTTTCTGGAGTTTGAGATGGAAAGCATAATACAGATATTCAGGATGGATGATCTTAGCATTGAGACAAGAATATCAATAATGAAAAAGCTCGGGACGGCAATCAATTATCAGTATGCTGCTAACTGTACAGAGGAACTGATAATCGAGCTTATTCTCGCACTGGCCCCTGAAAAAGAAGATGAGCTCCGTGCAGACGAGCATTACGGTCTTTACATGAAGTAAAAATAACCCGGCGCTTACGTGCCGAAGGTCAATTTAAAGCGCCTTGTTATTTGGCGCGGGAGGATAAAGTAATTAAAACATACAAGATAAACCTGAAATTAGTCCGGAGTTTTTCTATCGGATTTAGTATTTTTTCGCCAACCCTTAATAGGTTGTGCGTGGAGCTTCATTTCGGATGCTTTCACTTATGTTTTTGGAGCAAGGGAGACAAGCTTTTTGGCTTCAATAATTATTGGTGTGGCTAGAGACCAAATAACCAAAAGCTAACGGGCGCGTAGCGTCCAATTTGAGCGCCTTGTTATTTGGCGCGGGAGGAAAGAATGAACCCATTTAAACGATTTTATTACATTGTTCGGATAGCTATCGCAATGACCAGACTAAAACGTTGGTCAGTGTCATGCAAAGACGAATTTAAGCGTGAACTATGCCGGACTTTATATCTTACGTCGTGTTTTACATACAACAGCGTTAAATACAGTTGGATGCCCAAGGCTACACCGGCGACAAAATAACGCCGGAATCAGGCGCGAGGCACGAGTCGCACTGATCCGTGTGTTATTGAATTAAACGAACTGCAGGAAGCAATAGCGCAGGCGCGTCAGGCGCTGGGAGATTGATATGGCAAAGAGTAAGCTAACGCCGCTGAAGAAGTTTGTAGAAGAGCGCTTCGGCGATACAGTACCTATGCGCACAGCGCAGCATTGGTGTCAGCACGGTCATGTTGCAGGCGCCCGTAAGATTAGGCGTCAGTGGTTTGTCGATCCTGATAAATTCGACAACACCACCGGCAACGAGCTGGCCGACAACATCCTGATGGCGTCCTAATCCATGGCACCGAGAGCACGCAAGCACAAGGGGTTGGAGCCGAATGTGTACCCGAACAAATCAGGCGGGCACACTTACTATCGCTACAAACACCCGCTCACCGGGGTGATGTACCCGCTTGGCAAGAACAAGGCGGAGGCCAATACGGCCGCCCGGATTCTGAACGCGAAGCTGCTGCAGGATGACGCCTGCATCATCGATAAAATCATGGGCACCGTCGGTATCAGCATGGGCGCGCTTGTTGAGCGGTTCCGCGATGACCGATTGCCGGAAATGGGCCTGAAGGTCTCGACCCTAAAACTCATGGGATACCGCCTCAATCGTATTGTGTCTGACCTGGGCGACCGCGTTATCACGGAAATGACCACGAAAGACTGCGCGACCTGGCTGGATGATAACTTTGAATCAGATCCATACGTTAAACACCGCGGTACTCTGATCGAGCTATTCCGGTATGCCGAGAACAAAGGGCTCCGTAACGGCAACGACAACCCAGCGGAAGGCACTTACCCTAACCGTAAGAAGAAGAAAAAAGCCCGCAAGCGCATGACGGTCGAGCAGTACCTTGCCATTCACGCCGCTGCGCCAGATTGGATGAAAATCGCAATGGAACTGGCCTTGATTACACTACAGGGTCGTTCTGAGCTGATCAGAATGCGTTACGACGCTATCAAAGACGGCTACCTGTACGTTGTCCGTCAGAAAGTCGAGAGCCACGAACACGCACGCCTCAGAATCAAAGTAACGCCAGAGATTGAGAGTATCGTTTCCCGATCCAGAGACGGTCTGGCCAGTCCCTACATCGTGCACCGTCGCCCGCAGCGGGTGAAAGAGAACAAAGACACCGATCACTGGACCCAGATTGCGCCTAATGAGTTCACCAAGCAGTTCCGGCTTATCCGCGACAGTCTGCCGGAGTTTATCGGCATACCCAAAGAAGAACGCGGAGGTATTCACGAGGTCCGCGCATTAGGGTCGTGGCTGTATGAGCAAGCGGGATATGAGCGCGATTACGTTCAGCATCTAATGGCTCACTCTGATGAGAAAATGACCGAATACTATCAGAGCGAGCATGAAGAAAAGTGGATCGACGTTAAAGCTGAACTCAGCCTGGCGTCAGTGTTTAAGTAACCCTAGTTTTAATGGGCGCGAGTAGTACGAGCGTCCACCATTTAAATGTTTGTTATTGCTCTATGAGCAGAAAATAACGGAGATACACGTCATGAAGTGGCTAAGAGAACGAAAAAAAAGACAGCAAGAGCAGCTTGAATTGCTAAGAAGGATTGCTAAAAGTTTAAACGAAATAGAACAAAGTATTGATCGCAATAGCCGATATGGAAATGCCATTAAGGTAGTGCGGGCATCGAGATATTAGAGTAGCAATAACCACGCTATTCAGCGGTTTATCCGCTGCAATGCTTTGTTATGTGTGAATTACGGGAGATATTGTTATGAGCCATCACGGGCATGGTTATAGAGTTTACCCTGATGATATGTCAGAACATACTCATGAAGAGTGGTCAAAAGCTGATAGCTGGATAAACGGTCTAGAGTTTAGAAAGGACTTTAATGAGGCTTTAGCTTTGGCAAAACTTGGAGCCGTTAATTGCCAATTTCCTTTCATTGTAATGGAGATACCAATTGGCGGCAAAAGACAGAGATTTTGTGATTGCTGGGTGATAGAACCCTAATGACACATAACCCGGCGTTTAACTGTGAACGCCAGTGAATCATTTATAACGCTTTGTTATTCGTTGGAGTTGAGTTAAATGAGTGGATTGTTTGGAGAGCCAGTAGAGCGATCGCCGCACAAAAGCGTTGAGTGGTACACGCCGTCGTGGGTATTCGATGCTCTTGCAATCGACTTTGATCTGGATCCGTCTTCTCCACACGATATGGAAACGGCGGTACCAGCAAAGAAGAAGTTCACCATCTTTGATGATGGTCTTAAACAGGAGTGGTTCGGACGAGTGTGGCTGAATCCTCCTTATGGAAAAGATACACCGTTCTGGATCCGCAGAATGATCGAACACGGTAATGGTATTGCACTGGTATTCAGCCGCACTGATGCGGCTTGGTGTCAGGAAGCAATGGCGGCATGTACTGCAATGCTTTTTGTTAGTGGACGGATCCAGTTCACACCAGGCAAAGAGAATCAGCACAAAAAGAGCCGTTGCGGTGCTGGTACCGTGCTCTTTGCTTTCGGAAAAGAGAGCGCCTGTGCGTTGAAGCGTATGAGCGATCGCGGAGTTTATTTAGAACGGAACGAATAACCCAGAGCTTTGCTGTGCGAGTGCAGCGAGCGTCTGTCAAAAGTGAATTGTTATTCTTACAGAGGTGATTATGAGCAGAGAGATGCTAACGAATCGTTTGGAAAAAATTGCCGGTAGTAACGTGATTATGTCAAACGACAAAGAGAAAGCGGCGCTGTGTAAGTGTGTCAACTATCTGGCCACGCAGCTACAGATTCTTGCGAATGACTTGGATGAAAGTCCTGCAAATGTTTTTAAGCTGGCGTCCGAGATACTGGAAGAATAACGCCGGAATCAGGCGCGAGGCACGAGTCGCACTGATCCGTGTGTTATTGAATTAAACGAACTGCAGGAAGCAATACAGCAAGCGCGTCAGGCGCTGGGAGATTGATATGGCAAAGAAGAAGTTAACGCCGTTGAAGAAATTCGTAAAAGACAAGTTCGGCGACGACGTACCTATGCGAACCGCGCAACACTGGTGCCAGAATGGGCACTTGGCTGGAGCCCGAAAAGTAGGCCGGAAATGGTTTGTCGATGCAGAGCAGTTCGATAAAACTACCGGCAATGAACTGGCCGACAGCATCCTGATGGCGTCTTAATTCATGGCACCAAGAGCGCGCAAGCATACAGGTCTGGAAGCGAATGTGTACCCGAACAAGTCCGGCGGGCACACTTACTATCGCTACAAACACCCCCTTACCGGGGTGATGCACCCGCTTGGCAAGAACAAAGCCGAGGCCAACACGGCAGCCAGAATTCTGAACGCGAAGCTTTTGCAGGATGATGCGTGCGTTGTCGATAGAATCATGGGCACTGTTGGTATCAGCATGGCCGCTCTGGTTGAGCGGTTCCGCGACGACCGATTGCCGGAAATGAACCTCAAGCCGTCCACCCTCAAGCTAATGGGTTACCGACTGAATCGCATTGTGACCGACCTGGGCGACCGCGTTATCACGGAAATGACCACGAAAGACTGTGCGACCTGGCTGGATGATAACTTTGAATCAGATCCATACGTTAAGCACCGCGGCACTCTGATCGAGCTATTCCGGTATGCCGAGAACAAAGGGCTCCGTAACGGCAACGACAACCCAGCGGAAGGCACCTACCCTAACCGGAAGAAGAAGAAGAAAGCCCGTAAGCGCATGACGGTCGAGCAGTACCTTGCCATTCACGCCGCTGCGCCAGATTGGATGAAAATCGCAATGGAACTGGCCTTGATTACACTACAGGGTCGTTCTGAGCTGATCAGAATGCGTTACGACG
>Ga0208150_1000413_pt1 | contig 16783 bp, 12 predicted proteins | sample DEB08_DNA_8_FD_184534 | JGI IMG/M metagenome (GOLD analysis project Ga0208150, IMG submission 184534) | Aqueous microbial communities from the Delaware River and Bay under freshwater to marine salinity gradient to study organic matter... | ecosystem: Environmental > Aquatic > Marine > Coastal ...
TCTGCGTTATATGTTGAGTGAAGAAGCACAAGGTAAATCTGATGCTCTTGGTTATGTTCCTCTTCCTGAGGACCTTCGCCAAAAGGCACTTGCTGCCGTTGAAACACTGAACTGATTTCTTAATATCAGGATATCCTAACGAGAGGGGCTTGACCCCTCTTTATTTTTGCTATATAATTGTGTTGTAAATCTTTACAAAATGCAATGACTGTAACAAAGAATGAGTTCGGACAAATGAACATGTTTGCAAAAGAGCCTGCAATGTATATGACAAAGGAGGCACTTGAGCGTTATGGTATTGAACCCTATGCTGAGCGTGCAGAGAAAGCAAATGGTCGCTGGGCAATGCTTGGTATCATCGCAGGCTTGATTTCTTACGCAGCAACTGGTAAACTGTTCTTTGGAATTTTTTGATTCTTATGACTTATCCTGCTCCTGATTTTCTTGAAGATGATCCTTGGTTTGGACCCGCTCCAGAAACTGAAAGAACTTTTGCCATGAAACAACTTATTCGGGAGCAGATTCTTGAAGATGAAATAATTTATAATGAACAAAATAAAGAAATAGTAAAAACTAAAGAACCTGAAAACATTCACGAAATTCTATATGATATTGCAACTGAAAACGTTGCTACTACACTTGCTCTGAACCCTCTTCCCACTTTTGGTGGTGGGTCTGAAAATTATCAAGAACAGTGGATGTCAGGATCTGGACCACATTTTTAAGGGCACTTGACAATGATTGAACTAATAGGTATAATTACTTCCGTTGCCTGGTTTGTTCTCCTGGCAGCATCCGTTGAAAAAATTTGCGAGACTTACTAATGACTACATACAATGTCACTCTGCAGTCCCCTGATGGAACTGAAACTACTATCGAATGTCCTGAAGATCAATACATTCTTGAAGCAGCAGAGGAGGCAGGTGTTGACCTTCCTTCTTCATGTAAAGCAGGCGCTTGTTCAGCTTGTGCAGGAAAACTCATCTCTGGCACCGTAGATAATGAAGAACAATCTTTCCTTGATGATGAACAACTTGAAGAAGGTTGGGTTCTTACTTGTGTTGCATATCCGACCAGTGATTGTGTAATTTTGACTGAGCAAGAAGAAAACCTGTGAGTGCTAATATGTTAGGGCAACTTGGGGTTGCTCTTCAGAGTCTAGACTGGAATGATCTAGAACTAGAAGTAAAAGTGGCAGGCACTTTAAAGAATGACAAATTTATTGTTATCAAACCTGTGAAAGAAAAAATTATTTGCAATTACAATCCTGAACTGAAACAAAAACATGACCAAAGTTCCTGAAGTAACCTTCCACACCCGTGTTCGTGATGAAAGTATTGGTGGATCTAATCCTTACCGTTGGCAAGATGTTACAACGAACGATTTGTTTGCTGGTAAGCGAGTAGTTGTATTCTCACTTCCCGGTGCTTTTACTCCCACTTGTTCTACTTACCAGCTTCCTGGTTATGATGAAAAGTATGAAGAGTTCCAAGCACTTGGTATTGATCAAGTCTATTGTATTTCTGTAAATGATTCCTTTGTTATGAACGCTTGGTTTAAACAGCAAGGAGTTCAAAATGTCAAGCCCATTCCTGATGGTAGCGGTGAGTTTACTTACGCTATGGGTATGTCTGTCACTAAATCGAACCTAGGATTTGGGTTTCGTTCTTGGCGATATGCAATGGTAGTTGATGATGGTGAGATTGAAAAACTTTTTGAGGAACCTGGAAAAGTTGGCAACTGTCCTATTGATCCTTATGAAGTTAGTGATCCCGATACGGTTCTTAGTTATTTAAAATCTTTGTAAATTAAAAATGTTTAAGTATATCATTGCCAGACTCAGATGGGGTTCGCTATCCCCAGAAAAAATAGAAAAATTAAATACAATGACTTTTAGTCAAGTATTTACTAGTCCATATCTTATTAGAAAATATTACGGTTAACTATTATGAAAAAGTTTTTTACACCCGAAGCAGAAATTCTTAATTCTCGATTGGCAATGATTGGATTTGTTGGAGCGGTAATTTCTTACTTTACAACAGGTCAAATTATTCCAGGTGTTTGGTAATACAGACATTAAATATGCATAAATCTCTTACTCTAAATACAGAGTAAGAGATTTTTTTTTATAATGCCTAGAAATTACATCAATAAAGAAATTGCTAAAACAGAAGTTTTAAAGTTAAAGAGAGATATTGACTTTGAAAATGTTGGATATTTTAATGATCCTAAAGAATTGGCCCATAAATATTTAAATAAGATTCTAGATAAACTAGATGAGTATAGGCATTAATTTATTAATAATTTAATGAGCAAAATAAGAACTCCAAAGGAATTGTTTAAGCAAAGACTATCGGAAAGTCTTGGTAGTTCTTTGCGACAAGATGAAAACTTAAATAATAAAAGTATATTAAATCCAAAAGTTTTTTTTAAAGAAGAACAGAAAGAATCTGAAGTTCTTGAGGATTTATCTGAAAGTGTTCAACAACTGAATAATGAAGTATCGATACAAAGTTTAGTTTCTGATTTATTTGATGATGTCGATAAACTCAGACAAAATGTAAATGAAACTAAAAGATATAATACTGAAATAAATTTTATTAAAAAATATATAAAAAATTTAGAAAAGGAAATATCTGAAGAGGAAAAATTTGATCCTTCAAATATATACGAAGGTTTATCAAATATAAGAAAAGAACTTTTTAAAATTAGATCTGAAATACCGGTAATACCGGAACCAATATCTTATGATGAGGAATTTAATGAATTGAAAAATTCTATAAATTTCGTTAAAGAATCTATACCTGTAGTTCCTGAGATAAAATATTATGATGAAGAAATAAATGAATTGTTAGAATATGCTAATAGTATAAAGGAACAAATTGATAACTTTCCTGAAGTAAAATATTACGATAGTCAAATTTCTACAATAGAAGAAAAATTAAAAGAAGTTAAGGAATCAATTCCAATTGTTCCTGAAATCAAATACTATGATGATGATGTGGAATTTTTGCAAGATAAAATAAATGAAGTAAAATCTTTAATACCAATTGTCCCTGAAGTTAGATATTATGAATCTGAAATTGAAAGTCTTGAAGAAAAGTTTTCATTATTGAAAGATACTATTGATAATTTGCCAGAATTGCCAGAAGTAAAGTATTATGATAGTGATGTAAAAAAGTTAAATTCTGATCTAACAAAGATTAGAAAAAATATTAAGTCACTTCCTGAACCAAAGTATTATGATGAAGAGATTGAATTGATTAATGAAAAATTAATAACAATCAAAAATTCAATTCCAGAACCTCAGGAAATCCCTGAGATAAAATACTATGATGAGGAAATAGAAATACTTAATAAAGACATATCATTATTGTCTAAAAAAATATCTGATATTAAAATACCAGATGAAAAGGTATACACTGAAAAATTAGAAAACTTCTATAAAGAGTTTCAAGACAAGAGTTTTAATTTTCATTTAAAATTAACTAATCTTGAAGAACTTTTTAAGGAATTGAATGAAATACAACAAGAACAAATTGAACTTCAATTGATAGAAAATGAAGAAAGGGAAAGGGAAAATGTAAATGAAGAGATTACAAATGAACCACCTGAAAATAAAACTAATGATCCCCTAACTCCATTAGTAAAAGAATTTGTAACATTTAAAGAGTTGCGTGAACACTATAGACTCTTTATTAATAGAATACAACAGCAGCTTTCAACAATTGGTGGAGGTAATGAAGTTACTGCACTAAAATATCTTGATGATGTTGTTGGTATTGCCACTAATGGTGCTGCATATGATGGCAAATTTTTAATGTATGATCATCAAACACAAAAGTTTATTGCAGAAGACATTATTAAGGAACTTAAAGATCTTGAAGATGTTGTTGGTATTGCTACTAATGGTGCTGCATATGATGGTAAGTATTTGAAATATGATCATGCAACTCAATCATTTATTGCCGAAGATGTTATTGGTGAGTCATCTAATTTTACTGGAACTTTAACTGGACTTTTTGATACTGATCCATCTAATTTGCAAGATGGATATATTATGATATATGATTCATCAGCATCTAAATTTATTTTTGTAGATCCAACTACTCTTGGAATTAATTCTGATTATAATCCAGATCCATTTATTGATGATTATGGGACATATAATTAATATTTTTTTACCATAAATAAAAATATAAAACCAACATAATAAAAATGGCAAATAGATTACAACTCAAAAGAGGAACTGGAGCTCCTGGAAGTATTTTTTATGAGGGAGAACCCGTATTAGATTTAAATGATAGTGCTCTATATGTTGGTAATACTGGAGGAACTGGAACTGGTGCAGGAACTTCTATTGCCAACGCTGAGACATTCTTAGCATCATTACAAATTCTTAATAGAGCTACTACTGCAAGTGCTGGCGCTGTTGATCTTTATGAAGATGCTGATAATGGAACGAGTAAAGTTAGATTAATTGCTCCTGCTTCTCTTTCGGCAGATCTTACTCTTACTCTTCCATCTGTTGATGGTTCAACATCTCAGGTTCTAGCAACAGATGGATCTGGTAATCTTTCATTCATTGATGCTGTTGCATCTTTGACTGTGGGTGCAGATAGTGGAACTGCAGATTCTGTTTCACTTCTAGCAGATACATTAACTTTCACTGGCGGTGAAGGTATTGACACCACAGTAACTGATAACACTATTACTATTGCTGGTGAAGATGCTACCGCTGCAAATAAGGGTATTGCATCTTTCTCCGACACTACTGATTTCAGTGTATCATCAGGTGATGTATCTCTTGCAGATACAGTTGTTAAGACCGTAACCACTGATAGTGGTGCTCTTACACCATCTTCACATGGATTCAGTGTTCTGGGTGGTGAGGGTATGGATGTTACCCATACTGGAACAACCATAACTGTTGCTGGTGAAGATGCTACCGATGCAAATAAAGGTATTGCATCATTTGATTCTGGTGACTTTGGTGTAACTTCTGGTGCAGTAACACTTGTAGATACGGTTGTTAAAACAGTAACTACAGATAGTGGTGCTCTTACACCATCTTCCCATGGACTTAGCATCCTTGGTGGTGAGGGTATGGATGTTACTCATACTGGCACTACAGTAACTGTTGCTGGTGAAGATGCATCAAGTTCCAACAAAGGTATTGCATCATTTGATTCTGGTGACTTTACCGTTTCTTCAGGAAATGTAGTTCTTGCAGATAGTGCAACTGGTGCTGTCACTACAATCAATGGAACTACAAATGAAGTAGAGGTATCAAGATCAAATGGAACAGTAACCGTTGGACTTCCCGATGATGTTACTATTGCTGGTCAACTTACTGTTAGTGGAGATCTAAGAGTAGTTGGAACTGCCGTTACTTTTGAAACTGAAACTGTTAAGGTTGAAGATAGATTAATTGAACTTGGATTGGTTGCTGGTGCTGCACCATCTTCATCAACCACTTGGGATACTGGTATTGCATTTAATTATTATGCAACTAGTGCTAAAAAGTCTGCACTAATTTGGTTGAATAATTCATTTATGGTTGCTGCTTCCGAGATTTCAGAATCGGCAGATACTGGAACGGCAGATCCTCAAATTTCTATTTCAGCATATGCTCCTTTAGTTTCTAATGGACTCTATATTGGTGGAATTACTGCTGGTGATGAAGTAATAAATAGTAGCAAAGAAGCAGTGAATCTTGTTTTTGATGGGGGAACTTATAGCTAATGAATTACGATGTTGATTATACTGATATAATTAAAGCATATCAATATAGAACTACAGAATTTTTAAATCAACTTATAACTGCAGAAGCTAAATTAAATGCTTCTGCAGCTTTTATTCTTAAGTTGAAAGGTAGAATTGATGAATTGGAAAAAGAAAATTCTAAATTGAAAAGTAAAAATACGAGAAATAAAAAGGTAGATAAAGAAGTTGAATTGCAAGGCGATACAGTGATAGATTATAACTAATAAATAATCTTATAAAAGAATTTATATATTAATGGGAACCTTTAGAAAGACTATAAAGTATACAAAATCTTCAAAATCTTTGGATGAAAAAATTCAAAGACTGAATGAAGAATTGGTCAAGACTGGGATTCAATCCCCCAGTCTTGATGATTCTTTGCAATCTAATAATCTTTTCAATTGGAGAAATGAATTTAGTGAGAAAGTAGATTTAAAAGAAGAAGTTGATATTGTTATAGAGGAAGTAAAAGAAAAAAATAAATATCTTTCTTCAGTTGAAAATTCAATTAAACAGCATAAGTTGAATGAAGCTAACGTAACATTCAATGAAATTTATGGCGATCAAGTAAATACCGTAGTTGAAAATTATATTTCAAAGTATGCTGGAGAAATAAATCATCTTAAGGAAGATATTTTTGTAGAATTAAATAAAAAACCAAAGAATTTAAAAGTAATTGAAAATAGACTAGATGATTTAGATGACAAATATAATGTTCTTTCTGAAAGAATCTATAAGTCTCTAAAGGCATCTAGAGAAAACAATATTACTGAAGAAACTCAAGTAAGTTATAAGCAATTAAAAGATCATTATCAAAGACTTGTATCTAAATTGCAAGAGCAGATTGCAATGGCAGGTAGTGGTGGTGGTGAAGTTAGATTAAAGTATCTTGATGACATTGTTGGTGTTGCAACTAATGCAAGTGCTTACGATGGTAAATTTCTAAAATATGATCACTCTCAGGAAAAGTTTGTATTTGAAACTGTATCTGGAGGAGGAGGTGGTGGAGGAATCTCTTATTCAGATCTGTCTGCAATAACCACAGCACCTTCAGAATCATCTTCTTTAACCTATGATAACATAACAGGTATATTTTTATATTCACCACCAAATCTTTCTGGATTCACAACTTCGGGAGACCTTAGTTCATATTTAACTTCTTCTGATTTAGTTGGTTTTACAACTGAAGGAGATCTAGTTGGATTCACAACTTCGGGAGACCTTAGTTCATATTTAACTTCTTCTGATTTAGTTGGTTTTACAACTGAAGGAGATCTAGTTGGGTTTACAACTTCGGGAGACCTTAGTTCATATTTAACTTCTTCTGATTTAGTTGGTTTTACAACTGAAGGAGATCTAGTTGGGTTTACAACTTCAGGAGATCTAGTTGGATTTGCAACTGCTGGAGATGTTAGTGGATATCTTTCAGAAGGTTCTGATGGATCTTCATTGACTGGAATTGTAACATCAATTGTTGCTGGAGCAGGAATTAATATTAGTTCTAATACTGGAATTGTTACTATCACTGCTACCGGTGGAGGAGCTTCTGGAATCGTATATGATGATCTTTCTGCTATTGTTACTTCTCCCGGAATTTCCACACTGAATTACAATAATATAACAGGAGAATTTTTATATACTCCACCAGATTTGAGTTCATATACAACTTCTGCAGACTTGGTTGGATTCACAACTTCTGGAGACCTTAGTTCATATTTAACTTCTTCTGATTTAGTTGGATTTGTATCAACAACCGATTTAACTCCTTATATTTTAGAAGGTTCTGATGGATCTTCATTGACTGGAATTGTAACAGCAATTTTTGCTGGAGCAGGAATTAATATTAGTTCTAATACTGGAATTGTTACTATCACTGCTATTGGTGGTGGCGGTGGTGTTTCAGGAATAGCATATACTGATCTTTCTGTTACTACAACTTCTCCAGGAATTTCAACTCTTTCATATGATGATGCAACTGGTCAATTTACATATACTCCACCTGCAATTACGGGTGGAATAGAGTATACCGATCTTTCAGTAAGCGTAACTGCTCCAGGAAGTTCTACTCTTTCTTACAATAATTCAACAGGTCAATTTACTTATACTCCTCCAGCAACTACAGGTGGAATCGAGTATACTGACCTTTCTGTTAGCGTAACTTCACCTGGAGTTTCTACACTTTCTTATGATGATTTAGTAGGAACATTTTCATATACACCTCCAGATCTTAGTGGAATTGTAACATCAATTGTTGCTGGTGCTGGAATTAATATTGATCAAAATGCTGGCATTGTTACTATCACCGCTACAGGTGGTGGAGCTTCTGGTATTGTATATGATGATCTTTCTGTTTCTGTTAATGTTCCAGGAATTTCTACACTTACTTATAATAATACCACTGGAGAATTTGCATATACTCCACCAGATTTGAGTTCATATGCAACTACAAGTGATCTAGTTGGATTTGTAACCACAGGTGATCTTAGTTCATATGCAACTACAGGTGATCTAGTTGGATTTGTAACCACAGGTGATCTTAGTTCATATGCAACTACAGGAGATCTAGTTGGGTTTACAACTTCAGGAGATCTAGTTGGATTTGCAACTGCTGGAGATGTTAGTGGATATCTTTCAGAAGGTTCTGATGGATCTTCATTGACTGGAATTGTAACATCAATTGTTGCTGGATCTGGTATTAGTGTTGATCAGAGCACCGGTAGTGTTACTATCACTGCTACCGGTGGAGGAGCTTCTGGTATACAATATACTGATCTTTCTGCCTTTAATGATACTGCAGGTGAATCATCTCTTGATTATAATAATACTACTGGACAATTTACATATACTCCACCAGATTTAACTTCATATTTGCAATCTGATGGTAATGGATCTACATTAACTGGAATTGTAACATCAATTGTTTCTGCTGGTGGAATTACCGTAAATAATACTGGAGGAAGTTATTCTCTTTCAGTTACTGGATTTGCAACTACTGGGGATCTAGTTGGATTAGCAACTATAGATGATCTAGTTGGATTTGTAACTACAGGTGATCTTAGTTCATATGCAACTACCGGAGATTTAGTTGGGTTTACAACTTCGGGAGATCTAGTTGGGTTTACAACTTCGGGAGATCTAGTTGGATTAGCAACTACTGGAGATCTAGTTGGATTTACAACCGCAGGAGATATTGATTCTACTTTTAATAATCTAACTCCAACATATCTCACAGTATCTGGCATTGCTACATTTAGTGGTGGAATGCAAGAATCGTTTGATACTTTAACTAATGCAACTTCTTTAGTTAATCATGACTGTTCCAATGGAAATGTTTTTTACCATACAACTCCCTCTTCAGATTGGACAGTAAATTTAACTAACTTTGCTCTTACTGCTGAATATGTAACTACAATAACCATAGTTGTTAATCAGGGTGATCCTGCCTATATGCCAACACAACTAGAAATTGGTGGAACTCCACAGTCAATCAAATGGCAGGGTAATTCAACACCATCTGGAACTGCATCTGGAATTGATGTTGTATCATTTAGTATTTTGAATGATGGTGGAACCTATGTTGTAATGGGTCAAAGTGTATCATTTGGTGGAGTATAATGCCATTTTTTAGTTCTTTTAGTAGTTCTTTTTTTGCCGGAAGAAGGTCTAGTGCTTTTTCTGGAGGTGTTTCTTTATGGTCACCCTCTAGTGATTCTTCTTTAATCGGATGGTGGGATGGATCAGATTCTTCGAGTTTAAATACAATTATTCCACCAGGAGGTGATGAAGAAGTTGCAGAAATTCTAGATAAATCTGGCAATGGATTTAAACTTATTTGTGCCAATACTCCAACAGTTACGACTCTAAATGGACTTAATGCTATTGATTTTGATGGGACATTTGCTAGTGGTACTGATAGGGCATCTACAGCATCAAATACTGATTTTGGTATAACAAATGGTAATATTATTGTTGTTGGAGCTTTGAATATTGATGGTGTAGGAAACGAAAGAGATTCTATTTGGAGTATTTTAGATAATGATGGAACTAATAATGATATTCATTTAAGAGCAGGAAATGCATCATCATTTCTTGCTGCATTTGAAAGTGATGGTTTAGGAACTTCTGGAACTGCTCTTTCTGGAGGAAACGTTAGAACATGGTCTGGTGGACCATATAGTGGAAATGTCATCCATTCTACTATATGTGATTTCTCTGGAAATGATATTTACGGACGTATGAATGGAACACAAAGAATTAATATTGCAAATGAATATTTTACTTCAGTTAATATGTCAGATTCTAAGTTTTTGATTCATGTTAACAGAGCAGAAAATAGAGAATTAGATGGTCAGTTTGCTGAAATTATGATCTTTAATAGTAACGATCAGGCATTGGCAATTAAAGCAGAAGGTTATTTGGCACATAAATGGGGAATGACTTCATTACTTCCTTCTGGTCATTTGTATAAAAACACTGCGCCATAATAGATTAATTTACGTTGATAAATATATGAAAAGTAAGTTATTTATTGTAATTGAATTCTGGAAAAAATAACTATTAATTTGAAGTTAAATAATGGCAAATATATTTAAACCAAAAAGATCAAATACTGGATCATCCATACCAACAATTTCAAATCTTATTGATGGTGAATTGGCCGTAAATAGTGCCGATAAAAAAATATTTTTACGTGATGGATCAAGCGTAATAGAAATATCAAACTATACTAATCCAGATTCTTTTTTAAGGTCGGATGTTTCTGATGTTAAAACATCTGGGGATCTTAGATTTAATGACAATGTTAAACTAAATCTTGGAACCGGAGACGATCTTCAAATATATCATGATGGATCTGTAAATAATATCCAAACCACAGGATCTACTAATTTAAACATATCCACTTCTTCAGGAAATGTTGGAATAAATTCCACATCACCATCAGAAAAATTAGATGTAAATGGAAATATTGCTATAAATCAAACCACTGTTTTTGGTTCTGATACTGCCACTTTGTCAACTACAACTCAAACTTCAATTCATTCTAATCTTTCTTCTTCAGTTTACAGAACTGTAGAATATTTAATTCAAGTTACGCGAGGAACTGACTATCATGTTAGTAAAATGGTTGTATTAAATGATGGTTCAAATATATTTTTTAATGAATATGCAACTGTTTTTAGCAATTTATCTTTAGCATCATTTGAAGTAGATGTCTTTAATGGGAACATAAGATTGCTTGCAACAAATACTACAGCATCTCAAACAAATTTTGTAGTAAATTATACTTCTATTAAAGTTTAATTAATATTACTAAATATAAAAAAGTAGCAGAAGGGGATAGTGAACCTTGGCTGATCAGAATTTTAGGGTAAGGCATGGCCTTGAAGTAGGTGCTAGCAATTCAACACCAACTTTATATGCATCTGATTATAAAGTTGGTATTGGAACAGATAGTCCAAATACTCAACTTGAAGTTTTTGGATCAACACCAAACATTAGAATTAAACCAACTGCTAACACTCAGACTGGATATCACTCTTTCGTAAATACCAGCGATAGCACTAGAGGTTATATTGCTTATGATTATACCAATGAAAAACTTTCTTTAGCAAGTAATGCAGTTGAAAGATTTGCTATTGATTCAAATGGAGATTATGATGTTAAGCAGGCAAGACTATTCTTCAATGGAATTAATTTTGGATCGTTTATTTCTGGAGATGGTTATGATGTTTACGTTAACCTGAGACAAACTGGTAAACAATTTGGAATTTACTCTGGAGGAAGGAATAATGCAAACCAAAAGTTTAGAATTATACCACAAACAAGTTCTTGGGATTTAGACTTTGATGCTGCTAGTTCTCAACCAATTGATCTCAGATTTGTAACTGGAAGTTCAGAAAAAGTTCGTGTAACATCAGCAGGTGATGTTGGAATTGGGGAAACAGCACCGGGAGCAAGGCTTCAAGTAGTTGGTAGTTATGATTCACTACCCGTAAAAATACTGAGACATGCAAATTATGGAGAAATAATAAGAATTGGTAGAAATGGAGTATCTGAAACTGCTTCTATTAATTATCCTGCTGATGGAGTTTTTGCTATTAATACTGCTAGTGCGGAAAGACTTCGTATAACTTCAACAGGTAATTTTGGTCTCGGCACAAATAATCCAACAGGAAAAGTTGAAATTGCAGACACTTTTGCTACTAATGATAGACTTCTTTACTTAAACAGTAGTAGCGGTTTAGGAGGTGGATTTACAGGACCAGTATATGGATTATATGCAGACATTTTCAGCAATAATAATGCAAATGAAGTTTATGGTGGTTATTTTAAATCATATGGGGGAACTAGTGATGATACATATGGAGTTTATGGACAAGCTACTGTTGTTAGTAGCACCATAGATTCTATTGGTGTTCTAGGAAAAACTATTGTAAACTCAGGATCTACAAATCACTCACCATTACGTCTTATTGGAACTGGTCCTACTGCTGGTGTTTATGCATATGCAGAAACAACAGGAACATCTGCAGTTTCACAAACTTCTGCTCTTATTGCATACAATGCGAGCACATATGGTTCCTTGGCTTATGGTGCATTTATTAGAACTATTACTGGTGCAACTACACCAATACCACTCAGTATATACCATGATACAACTGAACTTCTTAGAGTAAAATCTAGTGGAGAGTTGGAAGTTTATCAAGCAGATGCTCTTATTAACAGTGTTACTGCTGGCAGAGGTGGTGGTAATTTTACAACTAATACCACTTTTGGAAATGGTGCATTCACATCTAATACGGGCGGACTCAGAAATACTGCTTTTGGATATAGATCATTGTATTCCAACACAACTGGAAATGATAATGCTGCTAATGGATATCGGGCATTATATTCCAACACAACTGGACTTTATAATACTGCTGTCGGAAGGAGTTCACTAGAGGACAATACAACTGGAACTAGAAATACTGCTAATGGATATCGGGCATTATATTCCAACACAACTGGAGCATCGAATACTGCGGTTGGAAGTGGATCATTAACATCCAACACAATAGGAATCTTTAATACTGCTTTAGGAAGAGATTCTTTACTCTTATCCACAACTGCAGTTCAAAATACCGCTATTGGTGGAGAAGCTTTAAGAGATGAAACTACTGGTTCTAATAATACTGGAATTGGATATAGAGCATTATATAATAATACTGGAGTGGGTCAGAATACTGCTGTTGGGGCATCTTCGTTATTTACTAACACAACCGGAGTTCGTTTAGTTGCTACTGGATATAGAGCATTATATTCCAATACAACTGGATATGATAACACTGCTGTTGGATATAATGCATTAAATTCCAATACAACTGGAATTTTCAATACTGCTATTGGATCATATGCATTAAATTCCAATACAACTGGAAACCATAATAGTGCTACTGGATATACAGCATTATACTTAAATACAACTGGATATAACAATACTGCTAATGGATCTGAGGCATTAAGATTCAACACAACCGGAATTAATAATACTGCTACTGGATATCAGGCATTATATTTCAATACAACTGGATCGCAAAATACTGCTAACGGTTACAGAGCATTATATTCAAATACAAATGGAATTTTTAATTCTGCTTTTGGATATGAGGCATTATATTCTAACACAACTGGACAACGTAATACTGCTAATGGACATGGGGCATTAAGATCAAGCATTGGAGTAAACAATCTTGTTGCTACTGGATGGCGAGCATTATATTCCAACACAACTGGATCTGGTAATCATGCCAATGGATATACAGCATTATATTCCAACACAGTTGGAACTAATAATACTGCTACTGGATATGCTGCACTAAGTGCAAACACAACTGGAGTTAGTAATACTGCTACTGGATATGTGGCATTATATTTCAACACAACTGGATTTCATAACACTGCTAATGGATATGGAGCACTTCGTGTAAACACGACTGGACAATATAATACTGCTGTTGGTAAAGACTCACTATATTCCAACACAACTGGATCAGCTAATGTTGCTGTTGGGGCAGGTGCATTATTCGATAATACGACTGGAGCATCTAATACAGCAATTGGATCAAATGCTCTTGTAAACAATACATATGGAACAGGAAATTCTGTTTTAGGACAAAATGCAGGATACAGTATTACAACTGGAAGTTATAATATTGCATTAGGATTTGAACCATTAGCAAGCGAGACTACAACTAACGATAATATTGCGATTGGTTATAGAGCAGCATATACTCAATCTGGATCCACAGGTTCTATTGCTATAGGTAGACAAGCATTAACAAACAATACAAGCAATTATATTGTAGCAGTTGGATTTGAGGCTCTTAGAAATACTACATCCGGATCTGGATTAGTTGCGAATGGATATCGAGCATTATTCTCTAATACAACTGGAGCAAGAAATAATGCTATTGGATTCAGTGCATTAAGATTAAATACAATTGGAATTGAAAATCAGGCATTTGGAAATAATGCATTATATGACAACACAACTGGAATTAGAAACCATGCTATTGGTAACAATGCTTTAAGATTCAATACAACTGGAAGAGGCAATGTTGCTAATGGATATAAGGTATTATATGCCAATACAACTGGAAGATACAATGTTGCTGTTGGATATGATGCATTATCTTCCAACACAACTGGAGATCAAAATACTGCTAATGGATATCAAGCATTACGAGACAACACAACTGCAGTTAATAATGTTGCAATTGGTAGTCTAGCATTAAGATTCAACACAACTGGATACTACAATACTGCAGTTGGAGCAAATGCATTAAATGCAAACACAACTGGATACATTAATACTGCTGTTGGTAATCAGGCATTAAGATATAACACAACTGCCAGATGGAATGATGCTTTTGGTCACCAAGCATTAATTAATAACACAACTGGAGAACAAAATACTGGATTAGGAAATAATACATTAACTGCTAATACAACTGGACAATATAATGTTGCTGTTGGATATAGAGCATTATTCGCCAACACAACTGCAACTGGCAATACTGCTACTGGACATACTTCATTATATTCCAACACAACCGGATCGCAAAATACTGCTAACGGTTACAGAGCATTATATTCAAATACAAATGGAATTTATAATACAGCCATAGGAGCAAAAGCATTATATTCAAATACTGCAAATTACCTCACAGCAGTTGGGCACAGAGCATTAGAACAAAACACAACAGGAACTAATAACGTCGCAGTCGGTTTAAATGCATTACAACTAAACACTACAGGAGCTTCCAATACTGCTACTGGATATCAAGCACTTCAAGATAATACGACTGGATATTCTAATTCCTCATTTGGTAGTAGAGCATTAGAAAATAATACAACTGGATATGGTAATGTTGCTGTTGGAAATATTGCGTTATTTACAAACACAACTGGATACTTTAATACTGCTATTGGATATGCAGCATTAAAATCTAGCACAACTGCAACTGGCAATACTGCTATTGGAGGCAATTCATTATATACCACCACAACTGGAACAAATAATACTGCTACTGGATATGCAACATTATATTACAATACAATTGGAATCAACAACACTGCTACTGGATATGCTGCACTAAATGCAAATACAACTGGAATCAATAATACTGCTACTGGACATACGTCATTATATTCCAACACAACTGGATCGCAAAATACTGCTATTGGATATGCAACATTATTTTACAACACAATTGGATACTATAACACTGCTCTTGGGTATACTTCATTATATGATAATACAACAGGATTTGCCAACTCCGCAACTGGATGGAGTTCTTTAAGATTTAACACAACTGGATATCAGAATACCGCTAATGGGTATTTTGCATTATATAACAATACAACTGGAGTTCGAAATGTTGCTGTTGGATCTGGCGCATTACAGTCAAATACAATTGCATCTGATAATACTGCTGTTGGAAGTTCTACATTAAATGCAAACACGACCGGCACCGGCAATTCCGCTGTTGGTAGACAAGCACTTGTAAACAACACAACCGGAAGTTACAATAACGCTTTTGGAACTTCGTCATTATCTCAAATTACCACTGGCAGTTTGGGAACTGCTATGGGTCACGCCGCACTAGAAAATGATACTGCCGGAGGAAATACTGCTTTTGGTGCAGAATCTGCCAGAGCTAACACAACTGGAACCAGCATTACTGCTGTTGGAAACCAAGCATTAAAGACCAACACAACTGGAATTTCCAATACTGCTATTGGAAGGCAGGCATTATTCGCTAATACAATTGGAATTAACAATGTTGCTATTGGATATGGTGCATTAATATCTAATACAACTGGATACAATAATGTCGCTACTGGAACAAATTCATTATATAACAACACTACTGGAACAAATAATACTGCTATCGGATATGCAGCATTATACTCAAACACAGTCTCATCTCAAAATACCGCAGTTGGATATGCTGCACTAAATGCAAACACAACTGGAAACTTTAATACTGCTGTTGGTAAAGGTTCATTATTATCCAACACAACTGGAGGACAAAATACATCTGTTGGAACAAGTTCACTACAGTCAAATACTACTGGAAACAGTAATACTGCCGCTGGATATGCAGCATTATTCTCTAACACAACTGGAGATTATAATACTGCTTTTGGACGTAGTGCATTAACATCCAACACAACAGCGGGTCAAAATACTGCTATTGGATATAATGCATTAACAAACAACACAACTGGATACCAAAATACTGCAATTGGGCACGGTGCATTACAAGCAAATACAACAGGTCTTCTTCATACTGCTATTGGATATACTGCCTTGTATTCCCTGGTATCAGGACAAGGAAACACCGCAAACGGTTATAAGGCATTGTTTAACCTTGTTTCAGGAAATGATAGTAGTGCCTTTGGTCGTAATGCACTACTATCTTCAACCGTAGGTGCTAATGATGCCTTTGGATCATATGCTTTATCATCC
>Ga0208150_1000416_pt1 | contig 16697 bp, 29 predicted proteins | sample DEB08_DNA_8_FD_184534 | JGI IMG/M metagenome (GOLD analysis project Ga0208150, IMG submission 184534) | Aqueous microbial communities from the Delaware River and Bay under freshwater to marine salinity gradient to study organic matter... | ecosystem: Environmental > Aquatic > Marine > Coastal ...
TGACCATCCGCTCCCCTTGGTCCGATGTCCCAAAAGCTCCGCCTGATTGATCTATTCCGCTACTACAAAGCGCTGCCCCACCAAATGGCAGCCATCACAGAACTGGAGGAGGCCATCCTAAAGGCCGACCCATCCCTGCTCGACCGCAAAAACCCCTGGTTCAACACCTGGTCCACCGGAGGTAAACAAATTAACTTTCCCAATAGCTGGGAAGGCGTTTACCACGCAGCGGAAGCATCTGGCGCAAAATTCCCCGAACTTGCAGCAGCACAGTGGGCACTGGAGTCAAGTTACGGCCAACTGGTTTCAGGCCGCAATAACTTTTTCGGCCTCAAAGGTGCAGGCAGCGACCACAAAACCCAAGAATTTATCAACGGGCAGTGGATCACAATCACCGATAGCTTTATCGACTTCCCCGACCTACTGACCTGCGTAATTTATCTAGTCGATCACTGGTACAAAGACTATAAACATTACAAAGGCTGCAACAACGCGCCCACCAGAGAGGAAGCAGCCCGCTGGCTTTACAGAGAAAGCTACGCAACAGACCCCACCTACCCGAAAAAACTAATTGCACTAATGAACGAGAACTGCGCAAAAAAGCCGGCACGTAAAGAGAAGGAAAAATTACTGCGCGTGCCCTACGAATACCAGCTTGGTGCAGACGACGGACCACGCGGTTACCGCCAGTGCTTCAGTTCCAGCTGCGCAATGGTTGCCCGCTACTACGGCAAGATCTCGGGCGACTATGAATACAACAAACTCCGCGCCCGCTTCGGTGACACCACAGACCCCAACGCCCAAAAAGCAGCCCTAACTGCACTGGGACTAAAACCAACCTTCGTGCTGGATGGGACGGCAGAAGACCTACAAAACGAAATACTTAACGGCTACCCAGTACCAGTGGGCTGGCTACACAAAGGCCCGGTCTCAAAACCTACAGGCACCGGCCACTGGAGCGTAATCGTCGGCTTTACTCCATCCCATTTCATCCACAACGACCCATTTGGTGAGGCCAACTTGGTTTCCGGTGGCTATATAAGCAACAAGGGAGGCGCGGGAATCGCGTACTCTCGCAAGAACTGGCTGCCTCGCTGGCTCATCGAAGGCAACGACACGGGCTGGTTCATGAAAATCCGCCCTAAGTAGCATGCGCCCCATCGAACACTCCACGGAGTCGTCCTTCCACAAAGCCGCCAACGACAAATGGCTAGTGGAAATGTTCAACAAGCAGGACTACAGGGGATTGCTGGAAGCAGCACTGGTACTGAACACGCTGCACCAGCTGGAAAGAACAAAATCGGCCTGGGCTATCCGCGAAGCTGCAGATAACCTGGCCGACCAATTCGGAATGGATCGTGACTCGGCTTAGATAGCCGTGTACTTCTGATACAGCCCGGTATAGGTGTGATGAAGCGGGTGATCTTTGTCTGCCCGCCCATCATGCTGGTACAAATGCTCCAGCAAATCCGCCCGCGACTGATCCACGATCGTCCTACCCCAAGTAAGGTGCGCCCATTCAGCCCTGTCCATTTACAACCTCCACGGTTTTTGCAGTGAGTCTCTGCCTGAGCTTCGGCCCAGTATGAGAGCGAGCCAGTTTAGGTTTTTTGGCCGTCTTAGGCGGCACCTCAACCCTGCAATTCGGGTAACGATTTTCAGCAAACTTAATCGCCTGCTTTAAGTTCTCAGCTCGCACAAGATCCCGCATGGCACCCTGACCAGGCAACCACACAGTCAACTCAAACAGCTTCGTCTTCTCTGCACTGGTGCGAGAGATACCTTCACCAAGACGCTGCTCGGGATCGGTCTGAGGTTGGAACGGCATTATTTCCAGGATTTGAAGTGGGCGGGTTCTTCAACGCTATGAACAGCAACAGCACCGTCAACGCACTGAGAAACAATTCTCGCAGCACTGACAGCCCGCTCGTATGTGACCCAGCTTGAAGCGTCTTCCTTACAAGCAGTGACACCAATTCCTTGACCTGGGCCGTAAACCGCTGTGACCCAGCGATCTTCGACCATAACCACATAGCGCGTCATCGGACCCTTTTTAACTACTGTGTAATGCTAGTAAAAGGAATCTTAAGCCGGCAGACTATGTAGAACTTTAACTAAGTCTCATGAGTCTTCTGGTTGCACCTTTTTCTGTTCTCGTGCATTTATGCGGCCTTGAACTCGCCGTTGCACAGACTCCTGCCACGCCTCATTGTCAGCCATCAACGCAAACCCATACTCCTGGGGCAGCTCCGCCTCCAGAAACTTGTAAACCACTTCCCGCATCATCGCGGTCACGCGAACTCCACGCCTATCCGCAAGAGCTTTGGCCAACTGGTACCTATTTTTGTCTAGCAGGACTTGGCAATAAATCTTCGACCCGTGCTTAAGGGGCATGACAACTTGCTGCTTTGTCACACAGTAGCACGTAGTTACCAGCGAACATCCTGGTCAACCTGCTTGCGCCACGCATTTGCCTGGGACACCCGCGCCCCAAACCTCTGCTTGGAGCAGCCCTTACGAATGCCTCTAGCCCACTCCAAAAAAGCAGCGGCCCGCTGTAAGTCAGCGGTCCGCGCTTGCCTGATCTCCTTATAAAGCCACTCCAGGACGATCTCCCTCCCGGTGCGACTCACGAGTTTACTTCTGAGACAGCCTCTTCCTTTCGTTTGACACCAAGCACCAGCTGCTCAGGACACAACCGCATGGCATATTCCCTTGCAGTAAGGATGTCTGGAGCTTCCACAAAGATGTCGTGCATGGGACCATGCTTCGGCCACATGCGCACACGGTACTCACGAAGCTCCGTCACTTGGCCTGATCCCAACTCAACCCGACCTTAGCTTCGGCAAGCGGTGGTATATCACCAAGCCACTTAGATTCACAGTTTTCCATAACTGTTTGCAGCTGGGACGCCCAAGCATCAGCGTGCTCTTCAACTACGAGCAAGATGATTTCGTCATGCACCACGCCGGCCAAGCGCACGATGTCCTCCCCATCGGATTTAAGGAGCGGCCACAACTTGCCAAGCGTGTATTTGAGGACAGCAGCGCCAGCACCTTGGATCGGCGTATTACAACGGGTCGTGAGCTTGTTGTTCTCTCCCGGTAGAAACCGCCTGAGCCCCGAAATGCGGATTTCGACAGATGGATTTTTCGCAGGCGCATTAGCAAGTGCAGCATTCTTACGCTGCCACCGGCTGATCCCTTTATAAGCAGCGTGGAACTTTTCCCTGACTGCGGCTGCTTCATCAAGATCCATTTGGATGCCCATCGCTGCTGCGTAATTCCTAAGCCCGTTTGCCCCACTGCCATAAAGCAAGCCAAAATTCGCGCTCTTGCTGACCTGCCGCTGCTCCTTCGTGACCTCATCCTTATCCACTCCATAAATCTGCACCGCAGTAATCGTATGGAGGTCATCCCCAGCCTGGAACGCTTGAGTCATAAGTTCATCTTTAGCTTCCGCAGCCGCCAACCTCAGCTCCATCTGCCCAAAGTCAGCCACCACAAAGCGCCACCCCTCTGGAGCTTTCACACACGCCCTAAACCGCTGATCCCTGGGAATCTGCTGCAGGTTGGGACTCATGCAACTCATCCTGCCAGTGTCAGCCCCCATCTGCAGATAGCTGGCACGAATGTACCCATCACTCTCCACATTCTTCAGCAGCGTTTCCGCCATCTGCCTTCTCTTCTCAGTCTTCTTCCACTTCAAGTAGTCCGCCACAATCTTGTGCTGCCCTGCATACTCCTGGAGCGCCGACTTACTGGCACTAGGCTTTTTGCTCTTCTGATCAATCGGTACTTCACCAAGCAAAGCGGTGAACTTTTTCAGCAGTTGCACAGGGCTATTGAGATTGAAAGTCCCCCTCTCAACCTTTTCCCCCTTAGCTGCAGGCTTGGTGCGGTAAAGAAGTTTACCCTTGGCATCACGACAAAGCTTCTCTCCCTGGGGCAAAGCCTCATCAAAATCCTGAATAAACTGCTCACCAGTTTCTAAAGCTTCCGCATCCAAAGTAACAATTAGCTGCTCCAAATCCTTCTTATCGAACGGCAAACCAGTCCGCCAAAGCTGTGCCATCGACTGGAGCGCATTGCACTCAATACACCACGCTGGAGCAAGCACGCCAATGGCGATCCTATGGAGAATCTTTTCTACAAGCTCAGTAAGAATCTCTACATCTTTAGCCGCGTAATCCAGTTGACTTTTAGTCAGTTGACCAGACCAATCACTTTTCTGCTCTTCCTTGGATAAGGACTTACCGAGATAACGATGCACAACATGCTGCAGGCCGTGCTTTACATTTGGCAAGCCGTTTCTGAGTATGCGGCTAGCAAGCATGGTGCAGAACACCCTGCCTTCGGGATAAATCTCGTGCTCCTGGAGCCAGCCAAGATCAAACACAGCGTTGTGGGCGTACCAAGAGCGCTTAGTTTTGAAGAACTCTTCAAGCTCAATCCATTCGTTGTCATCGAGAGCAAAGCAGTCAATCACCACGGGAGGTTTGCCGTAGGTGGCCAGCTGGAGCAACCTCATGCGTCCAAACTTGGGCTGCAACTGGGTCGTCTCAACGTCAAAGCAAATCTTTTTGGCACCTGCGAGGGAAGGCAGGTGCGCAACACCGAAGAGGTAGTTCAAGCCTGGTGGGGCAATGCCCGCTTACTGTATCACAGCTGACCCGTAGTGGCTATAGAACGAGCAATCCCCAGCAAAACAACCACCAGCCTCTGGTACAGACAAACCACATTTGCCCTGCCACCAGTGCTCACAGTTGACGCACTTCTTTTGTGTGCGTGGCGCTTTTCTGGGTATGTCTTTGCAGAAGTATTTGTAGGACTTACCCAGCTTTATTTCGCTGACAGCCTGATGACTAATCCCGTTATCTTTTGCAATCTGACTATAAGGTCTTTCATCTAGTAGAACTCGTCTAACGGCAGGCTCATCAAGCTTGCGCCTGCGCATCATCGACTGGGGCAATTTAATTTCTTGCCGCTTTTCAGTGTCGATGTAGACCTTCCATTTGTGGTTGCAAAGTTTGCATTTAGCCCAGTAAGTTCGGTAAGGGCCGTAGGCCCATTTGTGCGTGTTGGTGATTTCCCGAAAGAAGTGGCTGCAGTTAGTCATTCCAGTGCCTAATTACTCCTGAACAAATAAAAAAGTTGGTTGTCATGTAAGCCAAGAGAATTAAAAAGCGCACCGTCGCAACCTGATCAGCGATCCGGTCGTTCTGGTGCGCTTTCTCCCCCAAGGCCTTGGCGACAACACGCCACCAGTGCCTCATTTCTCCCGGTAAGCCTCCGTAGCCAAAGTGTTAATCAGCCGCGTCAAGTACCAGCGGGCTTTGCAGAAGTCCTCGTAAGGATCCTTCTTAAGCCAAGCCCTGCTGATGTACTTGATCACCTGCCAATGAAGGCCACCAACGACTGGATCAGGTGCCCCCCGCACCCAATCCTCAATAGTGTCGATGACCTCAACTTTGCCCGAGGTGTAATGGCTGGGGTGATTAACGTTGTCAGTCATCCTTTAGATGCTTGAACAGTTTTGTCGCCCTGGTATCTGCCCGTAACGGAGTAATCCTTTGCAGGCAGCATCGAAAGCTTATGGAAAACAATCTGCGCAATACGCATACCCGGCCAGAGATAGACAGGGTGGAACTTACGCGCATTCTGTAGTTCCAGAGTTAGTCTTCCGACATAACCAGGATCTATGTATCCGGCAAGAAGATGTTCGATACCCTCCCTAGCCCTACTGGACTTGAGAGCAAGCTGCCCGGCAATACAGTCAGGCAGCTGGAACTCCTCAAACGTCTCAGCGAGTACGAACTCATGCGGATAGAGCATGAAAGGGTTCTCCTTCGTGTACCCAGCAATGGAGTAGGGCTCCAGTGAAGGATGCTCTTCACGCTCTACCAGCAGGTTGTCGCCAAGCCGGACATCAAGACTTGCCGGATTCAGTAGCTCTGGATCGAACGGTGTGACCAGCCCCAATCGCGTAAGCGAAAGGATCTCAATGTCTGGAAGAATCACCCGTGCACCTCAACAGGAGTGGACTCCTGCTGAATGCTCACGTGCTTCCAGGTCTTACCCCACTTAATGCAGTTGATGGTGGTGATGTGGACGCCGAAATCACGGGCAATACTCGCCACAGACTTACCGCCTGCAGCCAGCTGGCGCTTGATCTCCAGCACCTTCGCCTCAGTCAGAACAGCAACACCGCGCTTACCACGGCGAGTCTTACGAGGCTTAGCCTCCATCTTTTCCTGGGTCGCCTTAGGGAAGGCTTTCTTGCTGTTGAGATCCAGTTCAACATGTTGGCAATTGGAGAGTGCTGCCTGCGCAGCTTCCAGAGCTTTGCTGATGTTCTCAAACTGAGATTCAGAGAGAATGTGCATGTTCACGGTTTAGATCTCCAGCAGTGTAGTAGAGAAGTCAAGCCTGTTCTAGCTCGATCTTGATAGCTGCCTGGAAATAACCAGCCACCTTCAAGCGACGGTAAACAGGGCCTGCCTCATCCGACTGCTTGTTCTGGATCGCGTTGTAGTCATGGCGGGCACCCTCAAGCGCTTCCATGGTTTCGATGTTGAGCATCTTCAGGTCCGAGTCAGACAAGTCCGGCACCTCAGAGAGGCTGATGGTTTTGTTGAGCAAGTAGGACCTGTAGAAGGGCAGGCCTTGAGGTTGAGTCATCCGAAATACAGTTCGCGTAGTTCTGCAACCCAAGCATCGTATGCCGCTCTGTCGGCAAATTGATGCTTGAACACCTCTGGCACCTCTTCGTTTTTGAAGCGCCCCAGGCCTGACTGCGCACTGCGCATCTCCATGAGGTCGTGCCAGTTGTAGCCGCGTGATTCCTTGTAATACGAGTCGTAATCCATGATTTGTGTGTAGGTGAAGGGCCAGGCTATCGCTTGGCCCATTGGGTGTCGCCGGGTATCGGCTCTGTGCCGTACTCGAAGGTGTCGTAGTCCTCGTCGTTGCGTGGATCAGAAGTCGTCGATGGGGTTCCAGTCGTCGACTCTTTCGGTGAGCATCCTTCGGAATTGGGCATCGGTCGCCGGGATCAAGTCCTCATCTGAAAAGTAGAGGGTGCCTCGGCACAAGGCAGGCCCCCACTCTGCTGGTTCAAGACTTGTCGCCGCACGGACTGGAACAATCTCGTCAACAAAGGCATCGACGACGAGGTATTCGCCTTGGAACTGGAGGTTTTCAATGGATAGGACCGTCATTTGGAAGCCTGCTCGCGGATACGGACGGCGTTCTCTTCCATGTCGTTGAGCCAGGTATCCCAAGACATTTTAAGGAACTGTTCAAGATCCTCTAAGTAAGCCAGCTGCTTGCGGTCATAAGTCGCATCCCAGCCTTTTTTCTCGAACTTCTTGATGCGCTCTTTCATGATCATGGTGGCCCAGTTGACACCGAAGTACCAAGGGCTGAGTTTGCTGTTGTCCACTGGAGTTGTGCTTGCCATGTTGATTGAGTAAAAGGGCAGCCCGTGTCGGGCGTGCCCTTAGGTTTACACAGGAGACAGCAGGCGTCAACCCATGCCTGTAACAGTCAGATACACAGTGACTGCCAGCATCCCCAGCAGCCACGTCAGACCGAAGACCACGACTGGCGGAATCATTCCCTCACCCCCAGCGCCTCGGGCTCGTACTGGGTCAACACAGACACGTCTGCGTTCTGCTTGAGGGCGGTCCCAACCACGTACTGGAACTGAGCCAGTGCGTCGTCGCATTCATCAATCTGGTACTCCTCGATCTCGTAGGGCATGCCCTTGCGGTACCAGGAGATCCGGACGATGGCGAAGAGGTCGTAGGGAATGTCGCCGACGTTGTAACAGAACACAGGCCGCCTGGGCCGCTTCGGTGTGGGTGGTTCGGACTTGGCCACGGGTTTCCTCCAAAACAGCCAGGCGCCTGCACGAAGCAGCGCTAGGAAAAAGTTAGGCGTGTGGAAGTGTCCCATCAGTCCCAAAGCTCCGCTGCCTGTTCCATGAGCGCGTCCAAGGCCTCCGGAGAACGCTCTTCCCTTGGGGATACCTCCAAAAGGTGTCCAGCTGGGGCAGATCCACTGGTATCACTGGGAAGTACAGCTGGACAGGGGGGTGTTGTGTCCAGGTGGGTGTCCAGCTGCTCGGAACCAGCTGGACACGAGCTGGACACCTCAAAGGGTTGTCCAGCTGTACTTTCCAGTCCCTGACTGGGTTTTGTCCCAGCTGGACAGGTATTTAGGGGCTTTTCACGCGAGACCAAAGCTTGGTAAGCAGGCAGTGGAGAACCGCCTTTTTTACTGGGACGTGTTTCAGCTACCTGAATCAGCCCACGAGACACCAAACGCTGGGTCGCTTTGGTGATTCCGGAGGTGCTGCCACCACACAGCGGATCAGCAGCAAGCTCAGCCCGCGTCAGAGAGCGTGGGAAAGCCGCCCTAATGCGCTGGAGCACCCGATCCACTACAGAGGCCGGGCTGGCGTCTCCAGCGTCCGTATCGACGTAATCCGTAAGGGAGAAGGTGAGGTCGTTTTCGAGCTTCATGAGCAGCCTGCTGCCATCCCGCCCTGCCCTGGACTTCTCAACGGTGATCAGACGGGCATTGGAGCCTGTCTGAGCCACCTGCTGGGGCGAAGGCCTACGAAGCCCCCAGACCTCATCCACAGCGTCCCTGATGGCCGTAGAGCCACGGAAACCGCCCGTCTTGTTGGCATGGTGAATCAACAGGATGGTGCAGGCCGGGAAAAGGCGCCCATTGTTGTTTGCCAGCCAGTAGATGGGACTCGCAAATTCCTTTTTGTTTTCATCAAAGGCCGATCCCCTGCTGCAACCAGTGATCGAGTCGATGATCACCAGCTTGGGGCGATGCTTCTCGATCAGCTTGGTGAAGCGGTAGTACCAGTTGAGATCCCAACCCATCACAACGGTGACTGGATCAGAAGGCCGAAACTCCAGATCGCGAAGCTGCTGCTGAACCTGCACTTCGCTTTGATCGCCGTTGAGGATCAAGACAGGCCCCGCCTCAACTGGAACGAGATCACCCCGCACTGAGAAGGGCATTCCTCGTGCCACATGCTTGGCAAGCGTCCATGCCGACATGGATTTGCCATCACCACCAGCGCCGTGAATCATCACGGTGCCAGGACATGGCAGCAAATCCGGAATCAGATACTCAAACTTCAAATCTTTTTCAAGCAAACGGTTCAAAGTCATTTCATCGTCCTGATGCTCGAACTGCATCTGAGCGATCAGCAGCCGCTCCAGTGCTCCAGCGTCACGGTATCCAGCCTCCAAAGCCAAGACATTCATGGCGTGAGCTGCCTCAGCCGGGTTCTGGATCTCTTGAATCGCCTTAGCCCGCTTGATCACCTCGGCGTAAGTGATTACGACTTGCCGAATGCGTGTGACGTTATCGGCCTCAGCATCCGCCACAACCTTCCTGAGATCCTCAGAAAGCCACAACCGCCCCGGCAGCTGCTGGTCCGCCATCCAGAACAGAGTCCCAAGGCTTACCGGCCCCTTCCGAAAACTGTTCCAAACCTCTTCACAAGGATTGGAACTAGCCCACTCTTGGCTGTACTCAGGATCCTCAGCAGACCACGCCGACCACAAAGTCAGACCAAGGTCAGTAGGAAGCTCCGAGTGGATTGCCATGCCCACCTTTACCCAGTGATCCCGGCTACCAGCGCCTTGCCCTGGAATCACGCGCAAAGCGGACTGAACAATTTCAGCAACCTCCGCTGGCTCTCTATCCGAGAAATCCAAAGCCTTACGGTTTTTGATAAAACCACCGTCCTGAACTTCACGGCCAGCTGCATCACGCATCTCGGCCAACAGCCATTCAGGGGCTACTGGAACATTCTCAATATCCCCCTCAAAGCCATAACTACCCTCCGGAGCTTTACCATCACTAGATCCCGGATAAGCACCATAAAGAAGACCCTGACGACCCCAGAGAACTTCATAACCTGCGCCTGTATCAGATAGACCGAACCCCTTTACAGAGCCCCAAAGATACTCAGGAACAAGAAACAAATACTTCGCAGCATTTGCCTTTGTAGAAGTAATAACTGGAGCACCATCAAGTGAATCGCCCCACTTCTTTTTCAGCTTGGAGAGGTTGCGATCAACATCAAGAATCACGAGACCAGAACTGCGAGCCCCGGTAAAAACACCAACAGCCTGAAATAGCTCGGGCTTCCTCTCGATTTGGAGCGCCACATCAGACGGCGCCATGACCGTGTGGTGGCTGCGCTCTAGGGGAGTTTTGCCCTTAGAAATCTTTCCAGACTGGATCGCAGTACCCTTTGCATAGATGGGTGCATAAGCAAAACCAACCGGCAGCTGGCGCACAAAGTCCAGCAGCTCTTGTGTCTTGTTCTGTGACACGTTAGACTCCTATCGGGATTGACATGTCGCCCCAGAACCCTTGCAGCTGGGGCGTTTTCCCATGGTAGGCATCCCGTCAAGATGGTGTTAGTGTGTAAGCCGTTGCCCTAGGGCGACCACACCAAGCACGCTTCTCACAATGGGATTTCTCTCAAAGCAAGCATCAGCAAATGTCAATAGCGGCGGCACCGGCGGCGGCTATCTCAATCCATCAAAACTGACAGACGGCGGCAGCGTCCGCTTCGCACTCCTCAGCGAAGAACCCCTCGAGTTCTACGAGTCCTGGGGCACCTCACCAGAAGGCCAGTCCAAGCCCTTCCGCTTTGACTACGAGCCCACCTACGTGGACATCAAGGCCGAGATGGGCGATTTCGAGCCCCGTGAAGGCCGTGGCGGCCCCGGCAGCGCAGACGTGAAGTTCGCAGTGGCAGTCCCGGTCTACAACTACGACTCGGGCAGCGTGCAGGTCTTCTCCGTCACGCAGAAGTCAATCATGAAAGAGCTTGACTCGATCTCCCAAATGGAAGATTTCGAGAACATGCTTGAGATCGACTTCCAGCTGAGCAAAAAGGGCTCGGGCCTGCTGACTGAGTACACCTTGCGCCCTGTACCCCGCAAGAAAGGCGCCCAAGAGCACATCGACGCAGCCTGGCTGGAGGCCAAATCCGAAGGCTTCGACATCAGCCGCCTCCTCACCGGCGGCAACCCCTTCAAGGCCGCTTGATATGGCACGCATAGGACCTTGCGCTACCTGTGTGTTTTTTGCTCCTTTAGACTCTAAGAGTAGTTCTAAAGAAGCTGGGAAATGTGTTCGCTACGCTCCAAAACCGAGTATAGACAACTGCCACAAATCTTCACTTAGACTTATTGCAGATTGGCCAGTTGTTTATACGTATAACGGTTGCGGTGAGCACGAATACCCTGAAATAATTTGACCCTGAGCAACCGGCCCCGCACCCAACGGGGCCTTTTTACTGGTAATATAAATCTGGGAAAGTGTATTCAAGTGCCTTCTAACACTCAAGACGCCTTAGCATCACTAAGAAAATGGCGACTGGAGCAAGACAACTCTGGCCCATTCCGCGTCTACCGAGACTCAAAAGGCACGGTCTACCACTCAGTCACCCACATCCTGAAAGAAACCAGCGACACCACAGGACTGGAGCGCTGGGTCGCCCGCCTCGGCGAGGCCGAGGCCTCGCAACAAAGAGATATTGCAACTAAAAGAGGCAACCTCGCCCATTCACAGGCTGAGTATCTCCTCAAAACCGCACAACAGTTAGCCCGCAATACAGCCAACAAACGAAACGCCATTCACTGGGACAACCAAGGCTTGGCGCGTATCCCAACCCCAATTACAAAGTGGGCACTCAAAAAAGTTCGCCCCAATGTCCCCTCAGTTGGCTGGAGCGCCTCCGGCTACGCCCGCGGCCTCTCTGACTGGATCACCAACAACGTCACCGAGATTTTCGCCTCCGAATTTTCCATTCATCACCCCGCCGGCTTTGCCGGCACTTGTGATGCCTTGGTGGGACTAAAGAACAATACGCTTGTACTAGCCGACTGGAAGACAAGTGTCGGCCGTAAAACGGCCATTCATAACGGCCTGGAACGCCTCCCAGAAGGCCATTCATACCTTGCCCAGTGCGGTGCCTACTCGTTAGGCCTGAAGCACCTCACAGGCCTCTCTCCGACTGGAGCAGCAGTGGTACTCGCCCGCCGCTGCGGTGCCCCCAACGTCCACTACATGAGCGAGGACGAGCTGGTACAAGCCGAAGACGATTTCCTGGAACGCGTCCGCGTCTACTTCCAAAACCGCCATTCATAAGCAAAAACGCCATTCATAGGCAAAAACGCCATTCATAATGTGTAAGAAATTCGCCATTCATAGCGATGGCTGGAGCACTACTAATCTGCGCCGGCATTCTTGTTGCCCTATACGGTTTATCGCTGGTACTACCTGACAACGAACCCGACGGCACCACAAGACCCGGCCTAAAACGCAAGCGCTAGCCCTGGCACACATGTTGAGTCTCACTGGTACACATGCTGAGTCCTATAGTCAGTCTTATGAGTCTCACTCACAGGTATGAAAAGGTGACCGATAGCGTGGAGCTACCGATCACCCTGACTCACCACCTAGGCAAAAATACCTAGCCTTCTGTGGCTGGCGCTGTTGCCTCGATCACAAACACAGGCCTGCCCAACAGATCAGGCAGGTCTAAGCGCTGGAGTGTTACCAGCCCCCGCCTTTCGAGGCCTTTTGCTGACTGAAAGGATTTGCAGTCTGTCGGCAGAATCCGTCTGCCGACCTTGCGGACGGCAGACAAAAGATTGCGCTGGCGCGTTCTGAGTCCCTGTTCTTGCATCTCACTGGGGCTGATCATGCTTTTGCTCCTTTGCGGGATGGCTGGGCTTTGCCGGCATTGGCGCGGCGTTTTTTGGTTTCCGCAGGCTTATCTTGTGGAATCTGTGGAAAACCACCATCGTCGGCACTGCGTGCCTCCGATAAGACTTGTGCGGCTGTGAGTGTTTGCGTGGAGCACTTAGCCCTATCCAGCACCTCCTGAAATGCCGCTGCCTGGCGCAGCTGCTGTTGCCGCTTGTGCAGCTCGGGCAGAGTCTCGAGGTGCCAGCGGCTGGATCCTATTTTGCTGGCATCGGCGCGATTCTCACTGAGCCAAGCCAGGACCATGTCGTCGCAAGGGTAATTTCGTGCGAGCCAGAGCTTGTCCGCAAATTCAATTTGTAGGCGGCGCTTCGCCTCCCGTTCCTCTTCCCTGGAGCGTTTGCGTTCTCGCTGTGTCTCCCATTGTCCGCCGCCCATCAGTTTTCCTCCGCGTAGGCGGACTCGATGCGCTCGCTGCAGCAGTCGCAAAACAGCTCAGTTTCCTCCCAATTAACGGTGATAGCCACAAGCTGCCAGTCATCTGAGCCTGTTGTGGTGCCGATTCTCTCCCGTTCTGTTTTGGCACAACGATGGCAGCAGCTACCGCCATCGCTGAACACACCAAACAGCGGATAACCTCCTGGCCAAGCGTAAGGACTGGCGCTTAGCTGGTCAGCGAGCCTGAGGCTTCTGGATTGTGTGGACATGTTCCCTTGGTTTGGGCGAACCCTTACACAATACAACCAAGGGCAACCCCGCCAGCCGATTTGTTAAGTGATACAACACAGCGGCAAAAGCTGCTGGCGCGTCCGGCACAATGGCGGAGCACCCAAACCCAGGGAAAATGACCATCATTCGAACAGCAGAAGCCTTCGGCACTTTTCGCGTCACGTATGAGACGGTGACGCAAGAATCAGCAGAGCACGGTGATGCAGATCAGCGAGGCTGGCTTGATTGGAGAGGCTGCCCTTGCGACGAATACTGGGAAAGCGAGTGGGACTTGCGCGACCTTAGTGAGCGGCTGTCAGGCTGCTACGCAGAAGGTGACGGCGCTTCTGTGCCTAGGTGGATCACACTTGATCCCCAGTCTGATTTCTGGCTATCTCCCTTCTGGCGCGACCTTGCTGGAGAGGACGCCTTAGGCGTTACCGCGTCTGTGCATCGGCCTGGCTGGATCACAGACGCTAGCTGGCTAAGGGTCTGCAGAATGCTTGGCTGGCATTATCGCTATTGACGGCTTGCCGTTTTCCGTTCTACACTCACACACGAGACCCAACCCTAAGGCTCAAACCATGAACACATTCCATTGGACTGGCTCACACGTCGACGGCTCCCGCGCCTGCGCAGTGGTGCGCTATTCAGGCCCCACAAACACTCGCGGTTCCCGTTGGCTGGCCACAATAAAGCGTGACTCCGAGAATAAGTGGCGCGGGTCTGCCACGTTCGAAGAAGGCCCCATAACGGCAGCGCTTCGGGCGGCTAGTAAGGCCGGTGTTGAGTGGCAGGCCCTGACTTGCCACAGCATCGACGCAGACACATACGCGGTAGGGTTCTGAGTGATGCCTAACACTCTCACCGTCTGGGATGTTGAGCTGACCGATACGTTCGGTGGCGAAGCGAACTACAGCTGGGTGCGGCGTGATCAGCTGGTACTGCCACAGGATGCCAGCCGCCGGCAGATCGTAACGGCTGCGAAGGCTGCGTTAGGTCTGACTGGCGCAACTGCTGACCGTACGGCCCGGCCTAGTTGCCGGGCTTTTTTGCGGGTGGATACATTACACTAAGGGCAAGCAGTAGGCAACACTAACCGTGGCGGAATCGGAAGGGCAAGAAGTAAAGAAGCCTACCACCGTGGCGAACGATGAAAGTAAGCGCTGGCGTGGTGGTAAGGGAGAACAGGTGCGGATTGATGAGAGGGTAAACGCCGCCTATTCCTACATCCTGGACGGTGGAACCCGTAGGCAGATCGCTGAAAAGCTTGCCACGCGGTTCAATACGTCCGTACGGACAGCTCACGATGACTACGCAAAGGCAATGATTCTCCTACGGGAGGAACAGAGCGCAACGCGACAGGACTTGCTGAACCAAATACAGGCACTGCGCCTAGCTACGGTCACAAAGGCACTGCGCAAAGGCCAGCTGCAGACTGTCGCGATGCTGCTGAAAGACATGGGCGCGGTGATCGGGGAGGCTGCACCGGAGCAGTTGGCTCAGGCTGCACCGCAGCTGAATATTACGATCGACGACAAACGCAACGGCTAGCCGCTCGCGGTTTGCCGCGTGATCCTGTATAGTGTGTAAGTCAACAACGCAAACCAAGCGATGACCCCCACCTTCCGCCAAGCCCAAATATTTGGAGCTGCTGCTGCCGTCTTCCTAGTCGGCTCCTGCATTGTGCTTGAGTCTCAAACCGTCCAGCTCGAGCGCCGATGCGTAGCTGCTGGCCAGAATGTGACTGAATGTAAACTCAAGCTTCGCGGCCGCTGAGCCGATGCTCTAGAATCACACAGAACACACAGGAGCCCACCCATGGCCCACCACCTCGAATCTCTGGCACGCCGCTTGGCGCCCACCGTCGCTCTGCTGATCACGCTGGCGATCCTCACCTATGAGGCCGGCTACTGGCTCGGCCGCACCGTCCACACAACCAACGACTGGCTCGCTGCCCACTGGCCGACCCGCCCCACCACCGGCACCGCAGCAGCACCGGTGCCGGCACCGGCACCGGCACCGGCACCACTGGCCGAAGTGATCGCCACCACTGGCGCAGTCGTCACCGTCACCCACTGCCAGCAGACTGCTACAGCGCTCCGCCTGCGCGCTGAAGGCTGGACGCAGCAGGCCATCGCTGACCACCTAGGAGTGAGCCGCACCACCGTACGCCGCCGCCTGGCCGCCGCTCGGTAGCGGCCGGGCCGGCCCGGCAGTACAACCGCACTACCGAGGGGGTAGCGTCCAGGATTGCCGCGCCTGGGACACCGCCTAGGGAACCTACTGACAAATCCTCATTTTTCTCTACCCTTACACACAGGGGGCAGGGGTTCTTTTTCTGTACTACCCTAGAAAGTACCCACTTACATATAAATGGCCGATTCGGCTGGAACACTCAACCTCCGATACGCGCAGGGGCAAGTATTTAGCAGCCGAAAACGCTTCCGAGTGCTGGTTGCAGGCCGCCGCTTCGGCAAAAGCTACCTCTCCTGCATCGAATTGCTGCGTGGAGCAATCGAACGCCCCGGCGAAACCTTCTTTTACGCCGCCCCGACCTACCGGATGGCAAAAGATATCGCTTGGAAAGTAATGAAAAAGCTAGTCCCCAAGGCCTGGATCAAGGCAAAAAACGAAACCGACCTAAAAATCGAGCTTGTAAACGGCTCCACCATCGAATTAAAGGGCACAGAAAACGCAATGGCCCTCCGCGGCCGCAGTTTGGCCGGCGTAGTCCTCGACGAAGCGGCCTTCATGTCCCCCGAGGTCTGGTTCGAGGTAATCCGCCCGGCCCTCGCGGACAAACAGGGCTGGGCACTCTTCATTTCCACCCCGGATGGCACGGCCAGCTGGTTTTACGACCTCTGGTGTTACGCAGAAGAAGGCGACGACGACTGGAAACGCTGGCAATTCACGACGATCGAGGGCGATAACGTCCCCGCTGACGAAATCGAAGCCGCCCGCGGCCAACTCGACGCCCGCACCTTCCGCCAAGAATTCGAAGCCAGCTTCGAAAACCTTTCCGGCCTAGTCGCCATCAGCTTCTCGGACGACAACATCAATAAAGAAGTCCAAGACCTCCCCGTCCTACCCCTCCTGATTGGAGTGGACTTCAACGTGGACCCGATGTCTGCCGTCTGCGCAGTGAAAAAAGGCGACGTGCTCTGGGTCTTCGACGAAATCATCATGACCGGCGGCGCCACCACCTGGGACCTGTGCGAAGAAATC
>Ga0208150_1000422_pt1 | contig 16595 bp, 23 predicted proteins | sample DEB08_DNA_8_FD_184534 | JGI IMG/M metagenome (GOLD analysis project Ga0208150, IMG submission 184534) | Aqueous microbial communities from the Delaware River and Bay under freshwater to marine salinity gradient to study organic matter... | ecosystem: Environmental > Aquatic > Marine > Coastal ...
CTGGTATGAGGTCATTCTATAAACCTGGTCATCGTCGCCTAGAAAGTATAGATAACTCTCTGAACTAGCAATGCTGAACGATGACTTAACCCCACGCCTGACCGTTGACTGCTGTATTCTGTCAAAGGGTGGTGATCCTGTGCCTGAGTTATACCAGACTTCAAAAGAGGACTCACCAGCAATGTAAAGCCGTTCATTGAAGGCATAAACTTGTTTTATGTCGTCTGGGTAACTCTCTGCAGTCGCATAATTCAAACCGTCTATACTTGTTGGGTCGCCTGCGTCAGCACTACAGAATCTCGCGCCTGTTCCCTGGTAGATAACCTGATTATTAATGTATGTGACCGTTTGGGCGTTCTCTAAATCTGTGTCTGTAACCGTTGAGAGGCTTGTGTTGTATATTTGAGTGCTTGAACCGTTTCTTATTATTAAATTAGTACCATCTGAAACCATCGAACAACGATCTGTGCCTAGGATAGTCCCTGAAATTGTCGTTCTGTTTCCGTTTTGGTCTATTTCTATGAGAGCTGTATCGACTATTAAATATACTTTGTCGTTGTGTAGCTCCATTCCTCTAGTCGTTCCAGCCACACCTGAGCTAAAAGGCTTCTCTCCTGGCCACGGTAATAAAGCTGCAGGGCTCCGGCCTGACACATGTGTGTCAATGTATAGATTCACCGATGATTGACTAGACCAAAAGCGTGAGCGTGATTCGTTTTCACCGCCTACAAAGTTTAAAGGTACTGTTCTCAAGGGGTAGCGCCTTCTGAATACATTGCTGGTGCTGGGCCAAACCTGCCGCGCATTTCTTGCTTTTGAGCATCAAGTAGTTTTTTCTCAAACGTACCATCGTAATAGCTTGCCGCTTCCTCATCTCTTGCCCACCTATACAATTCTGAAAGGGTGCCGTATAGATAAAGGTCTGGATACTTCGTTAAAACGTCGTTAGTCGTGTTTGAATCGCTTAATGCTGTTAGTGATACGTAGTAACTCATTTCAACCGTGTAGCCGCTGTCTGGTACTCGGTTGAACTCCAATTGTGATGTTACCGTGAAGTATTCTGGGACACCTGAGTTGGGCTCAACTGTCATGGATTCGGGAGATTTAAAACGAATCTCTCTAGGGTTTGCGCCAACAAGGGTTAATCGTCGCATCTCCAGAAAGTTGTCTGGTAATTGTAGAAACCTGTCTGCTGTTGGCATCGTTGCCGTTGAGCGTTGCTCGTTTGTTCTTAATTTGAGCCTTGCGTTTATCCTTGCTTCGCATAAATCGATAAAATCGTCTATTACATCACTAATGTCTGTTCTGTGTGAGAATCTCTCAACAGCTTGCTTCAGATTCGCGTAGTTATTTAAGGCCATGCTTTAACCACCACGTAAAACCCGCCTGGGGTTTGTGAATAGGAATGAATGTCGAACCGTTCCCAAATTTTAGGAAGCCACCATCTGAAATCTTCTTGAATGAGGTGAGCGTTTCTACCGTCCGAAAGGACTTTGACTGCTGGGCCTGTGTGGATAGTAAAAAACCCAAACTCTTTTGTGACTCTTTTTAAGTCGTCTAGGACGTTATCTAATAACTCAGGTTCAATATGTTCTAGTACGTCAATGCAGGTAACAAACTGTCTGGGGTTTGGTGTCTCAGACCATTCTGGGCGGGCAGGGTCGTATAACTCTATTTTAACCTTGTGGTTAGGGTTAATATTCTGAGCTAGCCTGCCTTTTCCTGCTCCGTAGTCGAGCATTTCTTCAATGTTCAAGGTGTTGATAATGTTTGTTACTAAAGGAGCAAATTGAACCGAAGCCACCCCATAATTAGGGTTTTCGTGTAGCTTTTCTTGTTCTTCTCTGTATTTTTCACTAATCAGCATGAGTGGCCAGCCTTAGCTCGTTTCTCCATTCTCTAGCAAACTCCTGGTCTGCATAACCCTGAAAACATGGAGTCCCTAAAGTAAAATGGACAATCTTTGCGTTTGGGTTTGGGTCGTATTCTCCGACTAGGTGGTTGTATTCTTTTGGTATCTCACCAATATTGGTGCACCACTCAAACCTGTGCAGGTATTTGCCGCTGGCATTATTCACAACTTCAGGAGTAAGGTTTTTTACTGGCTGTCGGTAGCAATTAAATAGAATTAGGCTTGACCAGTTTTTCATAGGGTATTCGTGCTGAACATTGCCTAGAAACTTGGTTTTAACCTTTGATTTGTAGTCATGCTTAACCACTGCTACATCATCAGTAAGTGACATATAATCTAGTAACTCGTGAATGTCACACCTGACCAGCATATCACAATCCATGAATAGGGCGATTCCCTTATAGCCAGCGAGGTAGGGCGTCAAGAATCTTGAAAATGAGAACTCTGTGCTACCGTCCTCTATCCCCCTTGTGAACTCTGGAATGTTACGTTTATTAATTGGTATGAACTCACACGGCCTCGATGAATGCCTCATTATACTGTTGCATAGAACGTGATAGGCTACCGTTTCCCTTTTGTCGAATCCTATAAATATTCTCATTAATATCCTTAACTGAGCGTTTAAAGTCTCCCCTATGGAGCTTAACAGAATTGAACCATGGGAATGACTCACCTTCTGAATGGTATCTATAACCAGCGTACTCTGGTACTAATACATGACAAGGAACACCAACAGCACCAGCGAAATAGACCACCGTATTACACACTGTAACAACGGCATCCAGGCAGGAAACAAGGGCTAATAGTTCTTCAAGGTCTGAACCCTTTTTAACTGATCTGGGCCAGTATTTAATGCCGTATTTTTCTAATTCCTTGGCATCTACTTCTTTGTAGTCTAAGCAAACTAACTGGTAATTTTCTGTAAGTGGTAAGAATGTCTCAAGGGTAGTGGTTCTATACTTCATGCCCGTTTCTTTAGAGCCACCCATCATAGAGAATCCTACCACGGGTTTATCACCGTCTAACAATGATGACCACTGCTTAACCCTTTCTGGGTCTGGGGTTAGAATTGGGTTGCCTGGGAATGACTTATGGTCGCGCCTAAAGAAATAGGGTAATTGCCCCATTGAGATTTGATAGTCGAACTTATGTTCATCCACCAATGGGCTATGGTCTGAGAACCTATTTCCGTATACAGGGCAAGAAAATGAACGGTCAAATATTGAATGCGTTCTTTTGTCTACTTCTAAAATTACATTATTTGTTTCCAATAAATCAGGAACACAGGTAGCGAACATGATCTCGTCGCCCACTCCCTGTTCCCCATACACCACCACTGTGCCTTCTTGGCCTTCCCACTCGGGAACACCGTAGTCTCTTTTAACGCGCTCTTTAACGCCTTGTGTCATGTAATACTCATCCCACCCTGACCAGTCTCTTAACATGAGTTTAGCTAAACCGCGATTATGTAAAGCTGAGTTTAAATTAGGGTCAATCTTTAATGCTCGGTTGCTGTATTCAATGGCTCGTTGAGGTCTGCCCGTTTGAAGATACATCAAGCCTTTGTTGGCAAGTGCTGAAGCGTTAGACGAGTCTTTTTCTAGTGCCTTGTCGAATATTTTAAGGGCTTTATCTCGGTCAATATTTTCTATTGCCATTCCCATATTAGACCAAATTTCTGAACGGTTGGGTCTCATTTCTGCACACCGTCTAAAAACGTGATAGGCCAAACCATCTTTTCCAGAATCCAAAAGAATATAACCTGTTAGAAATAGGGCCAGCTCTCCGGATTCTGTCTCTGGCTCTTCATTCAGAACTTCGTTGCAAATACTTAAAGCTAATTCTGGATTGCTTGAAGCTATGCTTTTAGCTTCTCTAACACGTTCCATCATATTTTAGATACTGTCCTTAGATACTTGTAGTCTGGCGAGTTGAGAAGCTTTTCAATTCTGGGTAGGTCTTCTTTCCTGTTCCAGTCGATATTATATTTTCGCTTCCATTCCATTAATACGATATTAGGAACACGAGCAAAATGGTAATGATCTGACTTTATCCCTGCGCGTTTGTATTCGTCGTTATTCTGTCGTTCTTTGTTGTGCTTAATAATGTTCCGAGTGTCTTGTGATGAATGGATAGTAAAACCACCTTTACCATCACCCTCAAAGTAATCTGTGATACCCGTTTGCGGGTCGTAATTCAGTATTTTAGCCATATAACCTCAAAGGGGGCCGAAGCCCCCAATAGAATGAACCTTATTACGATGTGGTTAAATCTGTCACCTTACCTGAACTCGCTTCATTCTTAGAACACAGAGTATACTCAACGATCATCTGGCGTTGTTCACTGTCTCCAGTTTTCGCCAGTTCGTTAAGCTCCATTGGTCGCAAGTAATTAACAGACCAATAATCCATATCTAAAACAAAAGCAGTCTGGTCTCGTTGGAAACGGTTAGGAACTACTTTTAAAGTTCCAAAGTTTGACTTATAAAAGTCTACCGCGCCAATCAACGTAATGTCAGAACCAGCACTAGCTGGTGTTTCAAGTGTAGAGATACCACTAAAACCGCTCACAATAGCACGGTTGAAAGGGCCAACCATGATAGTTGTGGGGTCTCCGCCCTGAGTCCAGCACTTTTGAATAACGTCATCTAATGAGGCTTTGGTAAATGTACCTGCCACCGTTGAATCAGTTGGTGCTGTAGTTGGGATTGATGGAGAACCAGCCGCGCCAGGAGTGGTTTGAGCTGTACCTGTACCTAAAGATGTTTTATTAGTAGATAACCACGACTCAAGAGAAGCAAGAGCGCGACCTGTACCAGCACCACCAGCCGAAGCTGCTTGATTCTGGGTAAGGGCAAACTCCATATCACGCTTGATCTCTTTACCGCGTTTTGCTACTTGGTAGGCTAATTCATCAGATCTACCTGCTTGATCAATTGCTCTAGCAGTACCAGAAACAATAGCCGTTTTTTGCGAGATTTGGCAGTAGTTAGCAACTCGTGTAGTAGGACTAAGAGTTTTAGCTGTTGGGTTATCACCCTCAATTGCAATGTTACTAGCTGCTGCATCAAGGGTATCTGTTTGCCATTCGCTAAGAACTGCAGAAGCAGAACCACGGCCTACACCGTTTAAGAAAGGAGTATCTAACGGACTAATATCGTAAATCATCAGTATTGTTATCGTGGATTTTTTAATTGCCACTTCTACATGTTTCCATGCAGCTCAGACTATATCATCACTGTTAGGCCAGTGCTGGGCGCTCGTGGGCGGGTTATTGTTGGGACTCACCGCCTAGTCGTTGCACCTTCCAAGATACTAAAACCCATCTTGGCTTGGCTCAGGATTACCCTCGTCTTTACGTTAGGGCTTTCCCTGAATTCACCCAGTTTTCAAAAGTGCCTTGCTCTATGACATTTACCACAAAGAGCAACTCTTCTTTAGTTATCGTAAATGTCATACTTTTGTCCTAAAGCATCTTTTGGGACTTGAAAGTATAACGATATGTTGTACTTTGTGTCAATCCATTAAATCTTCACGATTACCCACCGTAGAATAGGTAATAACTGTATTAGTTGGGACTGTCATTTTTCATTCCTCATAAGCCTAAGTATTGTTTGATTGCGGCCTGAGCATCGTTTCTACTTCCTGTCTTTTTCAGCCTTTCTCTAGCTGAATTTGTTTTAACAGGTTGAGACTCACCACCTCCGGCTTGTTGGCTCCTTGGTGGTTGCTTGGCACGCTTGGTTTCTATCGGCTTTGAACTTATCTCATCGAACAATGCAGCCTTACGTATAACCTTTATGAGCCTGTGATCGTACACAGACGCCATATCATTTTCGCTGAATCCAGCCTCGGTTAACGTTTTAGCCATTTTCTTGAGATCAGCATTCATCTTTCCATCATCAAGCCATTCTGGCACTGCTTCCTTCCATTTAGCTTGTTCTGCTTGGATTAATTCCTGCTGTTTTTTGCTCATCTCTTGAGTGAGTTGGTCTTTATACTTCTTAACCTTATCACGTTTAGAGTCGAACTTGTTCCGCTGCCGATAGTATTCTTCAGGGTCGGACTCTCTCAGCTCTTTCATTTCATCGCTATCCAGGTATTGAGCCTCACCGTACAACAGAGATTCAATTTCCTGTAACTGACTAGCAATTTCATTTTCTTTAGCTTCAAGCGCCTTTCGCCTTTCCGCAACTTCAGAGGTCTTCTTTCGGTAGTCGGCTTCCATCATTAACCCTTTGGGGATTAAATCAAGATCAACGTCTTCCGTCAGTACATCGAACTCTATGTCGCGGTCGTTTAGTTTCGCTTTCACTCGTCTGGGTTTGGATTCTGTGTCGCTCTGGGGCGTTTCCTCCGTTTCCTTCTTAGTTTCTACAGGGTCTTCACCCTTTGCTTCGGTTGGCTTATCAGCTCCGAGAAATGACCGTAAACGGTCGTGTACGGCTCCGCTAGGGTTGGCCATAAAATCTACCTCATGATTCGTTTAATGTTTAACTCGTTTAAATCGTCTACTTTACCTTCTCTAATGTGATGCTGTAGAACTCTTTCAAAAGCTGCTACGGCTCGCAACATGTAATAAAGGTCTTCTCTTAAGTCTGCTTGGTCGTGTGCGCTTAGAGAAATATTCTTATAACAGGCTTCCCTTATTTCATTGATTGCAGACTTTATAAAGTCATTGTCTAGTGTGGCTTTGGCTTTTTCTGCTCTGTTCAAATCAATGCCCCTGGCACATTTTTATTCGTGTCTGCTTCAATCTTTGTAAGTTCGGCAGCAATCTTGTCATCGTGCTGCATCTGATCTTGTATAAGTTTGGCTTGGTCAACCATGGCCTTTTCACGAATCTTCGCTATTTCTCTCTGAGTAGTAGCTTCTTGTTTAATTGCTTCAGCTTCGGCCAGCGGGTTTTGCATATTTTGCTGCATGGCCTGATTTTCTCTAGTGAGTCTCTCAATCTCAGCTATGAGTAACTGCTGAGGTACTTCGGGGTCATTAAAATACAACTCAATCTCTTTAAGGCCCACCTCTTTAACTAGCTGTGAATAAGCGTTGTATAACTTCTTGCTGTCAGCAAGGGGTAACCCTAATTCCATGGCCGACTTAATCTCAGATATTAGATAACCAATGTTGGCGACTTTCTCTTGTCTATCTCCAGAACCCACTCCAACATCAATAGTGCAATAGGTTTTATGCTTCCACTCTGCAGGGTCAATGACTTTGGTTTCACCGAATAATCGGATTTGGATAGATTCATCTTGATACTTTGAAGCAAGAGCAGCAATCTTTTCGAATATTTCTCTTATTGCACCATCTGCAGCAAGTCTAGCAACAGTCTCAACACGCATCTGAGCCGCGTCCCTCTGTCCCACAAAGGCTACTGCTGTCTTGTTAAGAATCTCCGTATCTACGCCTTGAGAATACCTTGTAACCCCTGAGCGAACCTCTCTCATTGTGTCCGAGTATTCTATTGCTTGGAGTATTTGCGGTGTCTGGTTGTCAGTTGGGATAGGCATAAGTGAATCACCAATTGGCCCACTCCCATCAACTCTCACAACACCACCAGGTCTAGGCGTTAGAAGGTCGTCCAGTTGAACACGGTCATTCACAACCATTCTATTGAAGTTTGAAGCGTATATGTTGTTCAGCATTTGTCTAAGTAGGTGAGACTTTAAGTATTGAATGTCTGCTACTTGGTCTGCTGGACATGTCCCGATAGCCTTGTGTGGCATTGGAACGGGAACCATCACACAGAAAGGATGGTCATCAACACGCCTTTTTTCTAGTACCTGGTTGCCAGCGTAGAAGACCTGCCACAGCTCGCTGATACCGTCCTCATCAGCATCCATGTAGACATAATATTCACCCAAATAAATTACATCTTTTGAACTGTCATTAGTTGGGTTTGATTCATAGTCTTCTTCTAAATCGTAATTCCTAGCTAGCTTTACCTCGTTGTCTAGTTCTTCATCTTTTCCTAGTGATTTTACTTGTTCCTTGCTGAAACCCATTTGAATTAGCTCAGAACGGGTTTTAGGTGATCTTTGGCCTATGAATGGGGGTTCTTCAAAATCTCTCGCTCTACGTGCTATTAGAAGCTCATCGGGTGGGATATTCTCAATCTTTGGGCGTCCAGTTGATTCTACCCATTCACCCTCAACATCTGTAAGACCGTCCTTGTTCTTTCTAGCCTTTGTAATCCTGAACTTTGGCTCCATCTTGAGCCGCATAACTTCCATATCATCTAGATTATTATACTCATCTGCCTCTATTTCTTCTGAGTCATCCCAAAATACTTTTACCACTCCTGTGTATTGGAGTAGGGCATCTTTAAACATGTTATATAGTATGGTGTTGCCTTTGTGTTGATTAGCAAAAACCCACTGGCAGTACTCGGTTTTATCTTCTGCCTCTTGATCGAATCTTGAATCTGTAGCGGTGAATTTGGCAACGTACTTACCTTGGGTAAACGTCCTCATCAGATGGGGTATCATAGTCTCTACAACGTCTGAAACGTCTGATGTGACCATCTGTGATAAGCCTTCAATCTCATCACCAAACGGTCTTTGATTATAGTAATCGAGCAGGGTTTTCCGGTTGGAGTTGATCTTGCTCCCTTCCCCCAGAAACCCCAGAGCCATTCTTTCTTCGGCTCCTACGATTTGTGCTATTTCCTGATCTGTCTTCAAGAGTTTTCACTCGCTCTTTTAATTCGTTTAATTCTGCTCTTAAGGCTTTAATCTCTGCTGCTGTTCTAAAATCCATTAAGCCATGCCTATTTTTGGCTGTTGTAGTTTTCTCTTTTGTCTGGGTTCTTCAAAGCATATCGCTGAAAGGCCGTGAGAGTCTGCTGAGTGACTAGCCCAGTCGTGATTGGGCCCTAAGTCTATACCGCGCTTATCGTCTATTTTGGCGCTGTAATATGCCAGTGCAGAACAACCAGATTCACACTTTTTACTAAACCACATTTTATGAAACAGATTTCTTGTTTGTTCGATTCGCTGTTTAGCTGCGCCCTTGCCTTGATTCGGAACGACTACTACAGGATAACCAGCATCCTCAAAGGCTTTTCGATAGTTAATATCGATTACTTTATCGTTTGTCTCACCGTCATGAGGGAGCCATATTTTAGCTCTGTCTGGCGTGTAACCTTCAGACCGTAACCATGTCAAATGATGCGCTATGTCCTGGCCTTGGGATTCGTAGTGGTTCAGGTAGTTAATTTTCTGCGGCTCTATTTGACTAGCCCAGAATACAAAGTTGTCGCTCTTTGCACCTGTTCCACCAATGTCTGCGTAAAGCCTTACAACCTTGAGCGGATTCTCTGGAACGTCTACCAGCCAGCGCCCTTCAGCCCTGGCTTTAATGATGTGTTTCGTGTAGTAAGAGCCTGGCTTAACTTCTAAATACTCGCCTTCCCAAACATGCCCATAAGTGTCTGGTCTTTTCTCTTTATCGTCGAGTCGCTCTTGTTCGAGTGACGTTAGATGCCACCATGGATTATCACGCCAGTTTATCTCAACAACTATTGAGTCTTTAGGGGGGTCTTGTCTAAACCTTTGGTCTGTTGGGCTTCCCTTTCTCTCAGGGTTCCATGTTATCCAAATCTCCGAATCTTGCTCTCGAACTGTTGGGACTACTTTTCGCCAGCACTCGTCCGTGACTGGTTCAGCCTCATCTACCCAAAGTATTAAGATTCTACTCTTAGACTTTATTGAGTCTATGTTGTGTCTTAAACCTTGAAAGACATACTGAATTGAACCGCACTTTGTCCTTATGTACTTCTCGCCACAGTCATAAAACTGGCTTAAGTATTCGTCTTCTTGTATTGAGAATTTAATCTCTGCAAAAGAGGATTCATCTAAAGAGTTTTGTAATTCTCGACCACAAAGAATAATACCTTGCTTACCTTCAGAAGCTAGACTTATCCCCCTGGCTGCGGTCATCTTTGCAAAAGTTCTGGTCTTTCCCGAACCCCTGCCACCGTAGGCTAATTTATACCTACAAAGGTTCCATTCACCGTCTTTTATAAAAACAGGTATTAATTTACTTGGTATCTCTATTTGATGCATCAACGCCCTTTATACCAATAGCCTGAATTATTAAAGCGTTCCCGTTTTCCCCTGTAACCTCCATATCTACTGCTTTTAAGTCTGGCAAGTACTTATTTATAAGCTTCATTCTTGTTTCAATGCCTATCTTCAGCCTAGCAACGTCATCCTTGTTTATTTCCTGGTCTAAATCTTCTATTTTATTAACATTATCAATTACTTTCTCTACATGCTTTTGCCTGCTTAACAGCTCCCTTAAGCTTTCTTGTCTTTCGTGTTTATGCCTTTGTGCTAGGCTTTGGCCCTTCTTCATAGTTCCCTCAGTGGGTTGACTATTAAATATTAATAACCCGATGTTGAGTAAGTGATGTTACCGCTCGCGCCTGTTCCGGTTATTGCAAAGTGCAGGCCGTTGTTGGCGCTTATTGGGTGTGGGAATGTAACAGTTTTTGCACTGTTTTCAAATGCTACTGAATCAGCATGTAAGACTGTACCTGATGCTGCCGTGTTGTCGTAGACTGTTATAGTAGCGTCTACTGCGTTATTAGATATGATAGTAACAGAACATAATAAGCATTTGCCTGTAACTACTGTTCCCGCTGTAAAATCAGCTGATTGTACTTTTAACATTTTAACACCTATACGATAGTTGCCAGACTTGCGCCAAAGTCAACAGTGAAAGTTTCTGTATCATTTAATGTTATGCTTGAGCCGTAATCAAACCAACAGACAAGGTTATCGCTCGCTGCTGTATCGTTATATATTACAGCATACTGGAACGGCCCTATTGTGCCGCCTGATGCCGTGAAAGTTACATCCGTAGCTGCTAGGGTAGCTGTGCCGCCTGACTCTGTGTAGGTGTTGGTAATATCATCACCACCTGCAGTGTACCCATTGCCCGCGCTTATTTCCGTTATATCTGTTTTAACGGTATTAGTAGCGACTGGGGCAGAGTTTGTCAGCATTACTCTTAATGTGTCTGTATTCAGGTTGTGTGTACCTAGTCCAACCTGTTCTACAAAGTCTTGAAATTTATTGTATGTAGCCATTTATTGAACCGTCCACGTGTCTGAATTGTTAGATTGTACTTCCCAGATTCCCGATGAATAGCTTAAAGTAACATTAGAGCCTGTAAGCGTATAAGCACCAGACTCCATGTCTAAAACATAAGTTCTTAAAAATGCCTGACTCACGCCTGTTAGTGTGTAGCTTCCAGAATCGCAGGTTAAAGTATATGTAGAGCTGGCGGGGTTGTATGTTAGTGTTACGTCCTGCCCTGTTAGCGTATAGCTCCCTGAGTCGGCAGGTAATTTATATCCTTTTAAGAGCCCTACTGTCTGGCCTGTTAAAGAATAACTACCAGAATTAGCTGGAAGTTTAACCCCTCTTTTTAACCCTGTGGCCGTACCTGTTAAAGCATAGCTTCCAGAGTCAGCCTGAACCTTAGAACCTTTATTAAGTCCTGTTGTTGTACCTGTGTATGTGTAGCTGCCTGAATCTGCTGTTAGGGTGTAAGCGCCTGTTGCTGTTGCTGGCCCAATAGTTAAAGCAGCCCACTTTCTAGCAGTACCAGCCACTGTACTAGGGAAACTCAAAGAGAATCCATTTGTATCAAAGCTGCTAAAAGTGCCTATGTTAAGGCTTGTAGTTCCTCCAGTGAGGTCGTCTACTGCGTTTGAATGCCATTGTGATGCAGCGTTGCTTGTACCTACATTGTGCTCCGAACTGTAAGCCAAACAATACTCATTTGTAGAATCAAAAACTGAAACCCCAAAACCTTCCTGGTTCTGCAGCGTGTTTTCTGCGGTACAATCGCTAAGCATTAAAAATGCAAAATCAGGCTCAAAACCTGGTGCTGTTGTTGAATATGTTCCCGTAGAAGTCGGGCTATCTAAAGAATCAATACTTATATCAGGTGAGTTTGTGAATTTTAAAGCTAAAAAATCAACGTAGTCGCTCGCGCTATTGCCTGAGTCGATTGTTATTGTGAAGCCGCTAGAATCAAAAGTCCCGACTGAGCCACGCCAAGTCACAGAACCGTTATATATCTGACCAATGCAGGAGTCATTTCTTAGCATTGTCTGCACAGCAGTGGTGGCAGAGCCATCTTTGTCAGAAAACAACAAACACCTTTGAGTATCAACACCATCATTATGTGCAATACCCATACTAAATATATTCTCAGAGCCACCGCTTACACCATAGCCTCCATGTCCTGTACCCATAAAAAACACAAGGTCTGGCTCGAAGCCTACTGAGGTTATATCGTTTGCGCCCGTGGTAGTTGTTAGCTTATGATTCCCTACGTATGCATTACTTACATCAGAACCGCCTATCAATATTGCAGTAACATGTCTAGTAACACCTGTTGTCGCTGCAATATTTATCTGAACACCATCCGTAAGCCAAGAATTCCAGCTTATGACGTACTCGCTTGAACCTGATGTGACAGAATAAATGTTTATGCATCTATCATTCCTTGAGAGCCTAAATGTGTCTGATGTTGTGACATTATCCTCAGATGCGACAGCCGACATATACTCAGAGGTGCCGTCAGCAAACCCCATACCGAAATGAGCTCCGTCTGTCCTCTGCGCTCCGTCAGTAGTACCACCCCACAAAAAAATAACGGACGATGGTGTTCCAAATCCGCTAATCGTTATGTTTTGCGTACCTGTTGATGTATTTAAAGCTACAGTCGTGGCTCTAAACTTTACGTCAGCCATTAACTTATACCGTTAATCCAAGACCAGAAATTTATCTCGTTATATATTGTTGGCAAAACTTCACTTTCTGCTAAAACCAAATAACCAAAAACTCTGACAAAATACGCTTCTTTATTTGCTACTAAATTAGATTTTTGATACAAGGTTGTAGCTTCTGCCGTTTGGTCAGTATCTAAAGATAAGGCAGATACGATATTAGAAGCGCTTATGTTTCCTCTGTTAAAATCGTGCAGCAGTTCTTTAAATACGTGTATGCTTATTTTATCTAACTGCTCGCGCTCATTTGCAGGTACAGCGCCAGTTAATCTCTGGTATAAAGTATGCATCACTCAACCTCTGCCAAATCGTTATGTATGACCGTTGGTATTCCATTTACAATAATTTCAATTTTCATTTTGATAGTTTCGGGTGGCTCTTTTTCATAAGCGACCAACCTCGGTATAACTTCGCTTTCACCTGCCGAGTTATACGCCAAAACACCGATTACAACACTTTCGCTTATTTCAGTCTGAAAACTTAACTCTGTGCTTTCTTGTAGCAGTATTTTCTCACCGTCTTTGTACTGATATACGCGATACCCGTCACAGTCATCGCATGCAGACCATGTTGCTTTTAGAGTCTGTGCGTTTGCTACTACAGACATAAAAAAGCCGCCAAAATTAGGCAGCTTATTGCAAGATGGGGTAGCTTCATTTTATTACCTAAATTTAAGGGTGAACGCACCCCAAAACAGCTATGCCATGAATTCTGAGTTTGGCGACCTAGGAACATGGATAACTAAAAACCAAAGATCGGAGATACGCTCTTATGAAATGCGAAAGGGGCCGTGGTAGGACACGAACCCCTTTCTGAATACTTGTATTTCTCCATTACAAGCCAGAACCCTATAAAACACTACAAGGCCCATACTATTAATTTTCCCCCATTTTAACGGGGGTTGTCAAGTTCCTTAACACATATCCCGACATCACGCAATATCCTATGTTCTAATCTGCTCACAACGTGATCTAAGTGTCTTATTATGTCCTCTCTCGCTTGTCCTCTCATAGCTGCTCGACCTGTTGCATATTTCAATATCACATCAGAGCACTCTAAAATCCCGTTCTTGAGGCTTTCCACTTCCAGAACCCTACGGGTAAGGTATGAGCCTAGAATGGCCGTGTCGCGTCTCATAGGAGCTTCTGAGTAGTATATTCTCGAAAATGCCTGTCTGTGTGCCTTGTTACCCTCTGCTGAACTGATTATTTTACCAGCAATTAAGCCATTCATGATTATATTAGACGTATTAATGGCCTTCTGTTTACTCTGTTTGGCGTACTGTGGATCGGTAAACTTTCCCCGTGATTTTCTCCTGCATGGCTCGTGTGTTCCCCTGGCCCCAAGGTCAAAGTCTCCCCCACTTGACGGTTTGAGAGTGCTGAACGCATAAGCTCTGATTAAATTCTCTCTAGCTGACATAAGTAAGCACCCCGTCAGAACCACAATACCTCAAGCTTGATACAAAACCCAAAAACTGATCCAAATTATTTAGCGAGCAAACATAAGATTCATCCTTGCTTCTTAAAATTTTAAATAAGTTGCTGTTATTAAAATCCAACCTCAAGCCATGTTTTTTTAATTCTTTAACACCGTAGTAAAACATAATGTAATCATCTAACATTTGGCACCTCCCACATTCCTTGTAATCTTAGCTGCTCGATTTTACTCTGCTCTGGTATTTTCTTATTTAATTTTCTTAGCCTCTGAGTGCATGAGACACACTTGCCGCTTTTCGTGTAATACTTTCGTGATCTGCACCCTTCAACCTTGCATGGCTCCCCGATGCGCGTGTGGCTCGATTCCTTTCGATGAACTGGTTTAAACTGGCCCGTCATTGTATCCCCTCTTTCCGTGAACTAGATAAAGTTCAACATCACTCACTAACCAGCTTTTAGCCTCCATTCTCACATTCCGAGACATATTATCTGTGAGTGCTGGCGCGAATCTACCTGTTGTTATTTTTTCTCTTAAATCTTTTTCGTTAATTTTATACTCTCTAAGTATCTCGTAATAACTTATTGTTTCTGTGGACTTTGGTTTTAATACTTGGATTACACCCCCGTTTTTTAAAAACTCCCTTGTTAGTTCCTCCAGTTCTGCACTTCTCATTCTTTTGACTTCCCAGCATTCAAGAAAAAAGACCTCGTGTTCTTCTTGCATTTCAACAGAAATAGACACAACAGGGATTCAGGACACATTTTTTAAGCAGTTCTAGCTCCTTGCCCCGATCAATGCCTAAGTCTTGTAATAGTAATTCTAAATCCTTTAAAACTTCTTCTTTGTCAAAACCCTCTGAGCTAATAGTTCTGTGTTCGTCTTGATATGATGCCCTAAAAATATTCCCTTTTTTATTCACCGTTATTTGCATTCCATTTTCTCCATGTTTTGTTTCTTTAGTATGTTAGCCTCTTTTCTGTAGTAGTCTCTAATTTCTCTTAGTTCGTCGTGTGTGTATTTCATTGGTGGCTCTGGTGATTCTAATTTTAACACACGTTGCAAACCTATTTTTCTTATTAAGTTCTCTCTGTAGCTTCCGCTGTCGCCTTGCTTGAACCTGTTGCAACTAGATAACTGTTTGTGCACGTTGTCAGCGTTAAATCTCTTTTCAGGGTATGCGCCTACACTCAAATAATGGCCTGCGTCCCAGGGTGAACCAGTTATGTATTCTTTATCTATTGTGCCACCGCAACAAATACAAGTATCAAACCAATCCCTTTGAACTATCCATCTATTGAACTCTCTTTGCGCTTCCTTTGTTAACTGTCCCTTACCCTTTATTAACTCCTTGCGTTTTCTTAAATCCCTCTTAACGCTTTTCCGTTCTTCATCCTCCTTTTTCTTTAAAATTTTCTGGCTGTACTTAAAACCGCACGAAGGTGAGCACCATTGTTGCAAACTGTTTTTCTTTTCATACTCTCCCTTGCATATTTTACATTTATATTTTTTCGGCTTTTTCTTTCTCCCTTTTTTGACCATCAACATACTCCCTGTAGTTGTCGTTAAATTTAAACTCCCACCATTCAATCCATGTAAATCTCTTTTTATGCCCTGCCCCTGCGTCTATGGGAAACGGTATCCTGTCTTTTCTTATGCGCCACACATAACGAGCAGCGCATAATTTTAGGTGTTCGTAGTCAGTCATTCGCCCTAATTAGTTTCTCCTTTTTGAAAAGCACCAAAGGAACAGAAACTTTTCTTCCCTTAACTTTACCATCCCAATATCTAGCTCCCTCCCGCTTTGGACTTCTTCGATAACTTCTGGGGTGGCTTTTTCTTGTACCTTCTTTGCTGTGTTTACGCTTCTCTCAGAAACGCTCAACATCTGTGCTGCTTCAGATCTGCTGACTTCCTGCAAATTTGCAGAAGGTTTTACATCTGTTCTGCTTCCTTGCTTCATATTAGCAACACTAGCCGCAACCATTGCTCGCTGGCTCTCGTTAAGGTGCCTTCTGTGTAGATTTAAAGATATGACATAAGACAAAGGATCGCTTCCTTCGTACTCTGTGAACCTTGGTTCTATTCCTGCAGACTCACAAGCCATAAACCTATTACGTCCATCAAGGATCTTTCCCTCGTAAGTAATTACATCGTCAATAAGTCCGTTTTTCTTAATGTCTTCTTTTAGTCTGTCAAACTCATCGCCCTTAATCATTGGGAATAAGTTAGCGTATTCATGAAACTCCATTTCCTTACCCTCTAGTTAGATATTTTTAATTCCCATAACTTTTAAACTCCCTATGCTGTCATGCCTTGCTCTTGTCTCATACCGTAATACACCGAGTCCTCTGGTATAGTTATTGGTATTCTGTAGTCAATGCAGAAATTATGTATACATGTCATAAAATTAAAAAACTGCTTAACTGATAAATCA
>Ga0208150_1000423_pt1 | contig 16585 bp, 23 predicted proteins | sample DEB08_DNA_8_FD_184534 | JGI IMG/M metagenome (GOLD analysis project Ga0208150, IMG submission 184534) | Aqueous microbial communities from the Delaware River and Bay under freshwater to marine salinity gradient to study organic matter... | ecosystem: Environmental > Aquatic > Marine > Coastal ...
TTCGTATGATACTTTGTTCTTAGCAAGGAAGTGAGCAAGACCTACATATCCAATACCTAGAGAACGACGAGCTTTTGTAGAAATCTCAGCAGCCTTGACAGGGTACTTCTGATAGTCAATAATCTGTTCAAGTGCACGAACTGCTAAGTCACATAAAGACTCAAGGTCACTAAGCTCGTTAATAACACCTACATTGATAGCGCTTAGAATACACAGCGCAATTTCACCATCTGGATCATCAATGTGCTCTAGCGGAGTAGTTGGCAACGTAATCTCTTGACACAGATTACTCATGAATACTAGGTCTAAGAACGAACTGTGAGTGTTTGCGTGATCCACATTCATAATGTAAATACGGCCAGTTTCGGCACGCTCTTTAATCAGTTCGGAGAATAGCTCCATTGCAGGGATTTTCTTTTTTGGCACTCGACTGTTTTCATATTTGGTATACAGAGCTTCAAACTCATCTGCATCACCAAAATATGCTTCGTATAATCCCGGCACATCATGCGGGGAAAATAGTGTGATATCACCGCCCTTGAGTAGACGCTCGTACATTGTGCGGTTAAGCTGAATTGAATAGTCTAGCTTACGAACACGACTGTCTTCTGTGCCTTTGTTGTTTTTCAGCACAAGAATATCTTCTATCTCTTGATGCCAAAATGGGAAATGAACAGTAGCACTTCCGCCACGTACACCATTTTGTGTACAACAGCGTACGGTAGATTCAAATTTCTTTAGGAACGGAACCACGCCAGTGTGCGCAACTTCTCCACCGCGGATTTTACTATTAACACCACGTATGCGGCCAGCATTGATACCAATACCAGCACGTTGAGCAGTATACCTGCCAATAGCCATATCACTAGAAAAGATACTGTCCAAAGTGTCGTTACTATCCACAAGCACACAGCTTGCAAACTGACGAAGCGGCGTTCTAACTCCTGCCATAACGGGAGTAGGAATGTTAACTTTGAAAAGAGAAATCGCATCGTAGTACCTTTTAACATATTGCAGTCTTGTTTCTTTTGGATAATTCGCAAATAGTGTAGCTGCGATCATCATGTACATGAACTGTGGTGTTTCAAAAATTTCACCACTTGATCTGTCTTGTACTAGGTACTTGTCTACTACTTGACGCAAACCAGCGTAAGTAAAGTTCTCATCACGCTTGTGATGAATATAGCTGTTAAGTTTTTCTATTTCTTCTGTAGAATAAAGATCTAAAATAGATTTGTCATATACACCCTTTTGTATATTTTTTTCGATTATTTCTTGCAAGGACATACTTTCGTACTGTCCATTGACCTGCTTATACAAGCCGTAACTTAACAGTCTTGCAGCAGCATATTGATAATTAGGTGCTTCTAAACTAATTAGATCACTTGCACTGCGTATTAGTACTTCTTGAATTTCTCCTGTCGACATACCGTTATAAAACTGAATGTTTGCATTCATTTCTACCTGGCTACTACTCACTCCGGCTAGCCCGTTACAAGCATTCTCGACAACAAAGTGAATTTTTTCGATGTCGAGTGGTTCTCGAGAACCATCACGTTTTATAATCAATATATCTCGATTCATAGCAACTCCAAATTTTTATATATTATAAGCTTTTTTGACGCTCTAGTCAACTTTTTCTTTAAGTATACTATGTATCTAGATTTTGAATTTAGTTAAAATATGTTATAATGGCAAACTGCTACTATTTTAGTAATTTAATTTGGTAACGCAATTCAGTTTGATCATCCGACGGCATGTTGTTTGTTATCTGTACGTTGATAGTTTCGTTAATACCATCACCGTCTACGTTAGCAAGACCTGTTGAGAAACGAATACTAGTTTCTTTATCTGCATCACCAACATAATCATATTCATCTGTAAAAGCAACTGTTTCTGATGTGCTGTTGTGAATCACATGTAAACTGCCTCTTCTAGTACTGTTGTATACAAGGCTAGTAAGACTATAATCTACAATGTAATGTGACGATTTAGATGAACTTGTATCAGCTGGAAGTCTAAGCTTTGTCTGGGCAATAGTTGTAGGAATAATATCATTTCTATAAAACACATCTCTATAATTTGCTGATACTCGGCCTTTGATTTCTCCTATGTATGCATATGTGTAATTAGATGTTGTATTAGCTAATACTTCTGTACGTGAGAAACTGTCATTGTCGCTTAAATTATTTTCTTTTTCAAATTCAATAATTGCATACAACGGTTCGAATTCAGCACCTTGCTCGTTGCCTACTTGTAAAAATGTATTATTTCTGCTTATGTTAGAGTTACCAAATTTGAAATGTATTGCTTGTCTGCTAATATCAGAAAATATACTATTTTCTATTTTGTTTGACCGGGCCCCTGTTCTTTTACCACTATTAAGTAATGAATCTAGAACAGTAAGTCCAGTGCCAAAAGCTAAGCCTAAGCCTAAATTACTAAATTTACACTCGTTCCATGCGTTTGAATTTACGTCCCAATCGCTGTAAACACCATAAGAAAAATTATCAAAATCACATTTATAAAAATGTAAATTATTAGAGGTCACAGAAGATGTTAAATTGTTTAATACTAACGCACAATTTGTCGAAGCTATTGTGCCTACATCCCACGCACCTTTGAATACAACATTACTAAATTCACTATCTTTGCAACTATCTAGTTGTAAAAGATTATTTGTTTGTGTTGTTTCTAAATTTAAATCTTTTATAGAAATTCTTGAGCACTGATTGCCAGTGGTGGTTGTAGAATGATCTGCATACGAGCCAATCGAGCTATCTGCATTTACACTTATAAAAGCTGTAGCATTTGCTGAACTGTTACGTATAATAGTTTTATCTTTTCCTGCACCTACAAGATTTACTTGGGGAGGAATATATATAGTATCTGATATTGAATATACACCAGGTGCAAAGTATAGAGTCACTTTACTGTTTTCTGATGTTTTATCTACATTTAAGTATAATTGATCTAATGCTGTTTGTAGTTTTTCAGTAGCGTCTTGCGTAACCTCTCCAGACATTCCAAAGTCTGCTGCTGTAACAAAATCGTCAAGTTTATTTTGCAACGTACGAGGTGTATCTGTCGTTATATAATTTGTGTCTTTTTGATATTCATACGAAGCTGCTAAAGAAAATATATCAGTAGTGCTGGTAAGTATTTGTGTGTTGCCAACAGCTGGTGACCCTTCGCTCACAGCGCCATTACCTATGTATAGTTCTTGTGCATCAACAGCCCACCCAAACTCACCACTAGCTAATTGTGGGATGCCAGTTCCTTGATTTTTTTGTCCTCGTCTGACTTGTATCTTAGAGATTTGAACTACTGCCATTAGGTCACCTTCCTGATCTTTTTAATATTTATCAGAATCAGTCTGTGTATTCTAACAGTAGTTAGTTGGCTAAAGGATTATCTAGTGCTAGTTGTATCTTCATATTAAGACGTTGTTCTAGTTCAGCAATTTTTCGATCTGTATCTGCATAAAGCTGATCACGTTTGTTATCAAATCTTTGATCTGCAATATCAATTACTTCTCTAGTTTCAACTTCAACTTCGTTAACTTTGTCTTCAATACGATCAACAAGACGCTCGACTCTACCAACGTCATCTTTTAGGTCATTTCTAATTTGACGAGTATAATCAGTAGCTTGTAACACAGCATCTTCTGTTGCATTCATTTGTTCCTGAAGCACAGACATTTGCTGTTCAATGCCAGAAAGATCTGGAGCTACATACGAAGTAATCATTTCTCGCATGTCCATATAATCATTATACACTGTAAATGCTCCATATAAAAAACCTAGCACAGTAGATACAATACCAAATGCCGCACCTGCTGTAACAGCAGTAACTTTGATACCAAAAATCTTAAATTCTTTATTTTTAAGATCTTCAATACCGTCTTCAAGAGCCTCTAACCCTTGCCCCAAATCTTTTTCTGACATTTATTTCTCCCTAAATAATTTTTGTCTTATAATACTACTTTGCCTTCGGCTAATAGTCTACTCCTATTTATTAAGTGTTGCTCACGAACATCATCTTTACTTTGACCATGATACGGTACTGCATGTCCTTCCTCTATAAGATATTCAGTAACTCGTTTTTTGCCTATTAGGAAGTCGCCTAGAATACGACCAAATTTTCCTTTCATGTCTTCTCCGTTTTTAGATACTTCAGTTTTGAGGACCTGATAAGAATCCTCTGGTAATAATTCTTTAAGACGATTTTTACTAGCTAAGCCAAAAGCCTTTTCTTCTAAATCTCTTGTTCTAGATTCCGGAGTGTCTATGCCCATTATTCTGACTCTTTCATCAGTTAGACATACTCCAAAACCTAAATCAATATCGACATCTACAGTATCACCGTCTACTACTTTTAATATTTTACATCTATATTGATACATACCCTCTCCTTTAATATCAATTATACTGAGCTAAGACCATCTCCCTATGTTTTAATTCCTGAGCAAGTCCGTTTCTTAGCCCTGCACGACTGTCGGGAACATATAAGTTTTCATATGGATTATTTGATACATAAAGTACCCCATCTGGTAATCCTTCTTTGTATGCAGCAAAGCCAGGTACATAATTCATTAGTGCAAGTATTTGCTGTTGTAATAATTTTTGTGCTTCTAAATCTGCTTCTTGAGCAAGTTGATCTGATAGACTAGCTAGTTTAGCAACTAGTATTTCCTTTATTTTTTTACGTTTTGATTGTTCTTTCTTTTCAGGTGTTACTGATTGTTCATCACTGTTGGCGTTGTTTTTTTCTGCCATTGGATCGATAACAACTTCAACTTCTGTCTCTGCTACGTCTATTAATTCTTCAACAACGTTTTCTTCTGCCTCAGTTTCTACAACCGCAATTATTTCCTGTTCAACTTCTACAGGTGTAATATCTACTATTTGCTGATCGTCAAATGCACTAGTTGACATAGGATAATTTGGACATATAATGCTGTAGGTAGGATTAATATTACACATAGAATTAAAATATGCATCTTCGTAGCCAGGGCAGCCGCTATCATATAAAGGATCTGCAGAACACATAATAGAGTATTGTTGTTCACCAAATGCTTCAGCATACCCATCACAAGAAGGATCTGCTAATACCGTTGCGTAACAAGGATTGTAAACGTAAGCATATTCAAAATAAGCACCCCTTACTTTAGGTCCATAGTATCCTTGCCATCCCCATCCATCTTGGCCGTGAAAATACATTCTAGCTACACCCATGTTATCAGCAGGGTAAGCGTCAAGTGTTGAAAGTGTTGCAACAATATCTGTTGCATTCCATCCGCTAATATTTTGGTAACTCCAATTGTAAAAACTATTGTAAACTAAGTTACCAAATTTATCGTAAACGTAAACATAGGCTAATATTTCATCTGCAGACCAATTTTGTGCTTTATTACTATTATTAATTTCCCAACCATAACGAAAACCAACAACATCATAGCCTAGATTTTGTAGCTGTTGCTGGACTTGTATTGTTTGATACACAGTAGCGTGTCCCCACGAAAATCTAATAACAGGTTCTAACTCGCTGTCAGCATTCATGTTTACACAAGGCAATCCTCCCTGACCAAAAGAACCAACACCGGTCCAAGGAGTGTTATAATAATAATTGTTACAGTCTGCCATACTGTCGCCGTAATTAATAGTACCCATGTAAGAATTGTTAGAAACCTCAATATGCTCATCATAAGTCCAGCCAGTATAGTTTTCTGGATTAATCAGATTAACAGTGTATTCAACATTAGCTGGATCCCACACATAGTTGAGAGTATCAGCGCCTGGGTCTGATTCAACTACTGGTTCATCTGCGTGATCTGCTCGAGCATTAACCGCCGATGATAAACAAAGCAGCAAGAGCCCCAATAAGTAGGGCAGGGTTAAAAGACGCTTCAACCTCATTAACTGGCTCCTCGATTTTAGAATCTGTAAATACTATTGCCCCAGGTGTGCCAGCATCGATCCACATTTGCTTGGCTTCGTCGCCTATTTTTCCGGCTATAGGGCAAGGCGTGCCAGCATACCACATAGCTTGAAATACACGTTCATCTTGACAAAGTGTAGATACAGCAGCAACTTTCATACCCATATCATACAGTGTTTTTGCAATTTTTAATCTTTCGCAATTTAAATCTGCATGCGTGGTTGCTCCTGAAATACCAAGTATTTGAGTTTGCAAAGCAGATGACACTCCTACAGTACATAAATCAGAATTAGATCCGTTTATACTAGGTGAAATTGCACTAGGCGGCGGTGATAAAATTTGTGAAGTTGAACTTGTTGTAGTAGTTACTGTGCTATCAGTTGTAGACTCTGTAACAATTGGATCAGTTTGAGCATAACTGTAACTCAAACTGAAAAATAGCGCAACAGAGATTATTATTGCTGTTATTATTCTCTGTGTCATAGTTTCCCTCCCTATATGACACAGTATTTATCGATAGTTTGCTAGTATTAAACACTAGTTTCGTAAAACTTGTAAACTCGATCCCACCAAGCAGATTCCCATTCGGCAAACTCGTGTGGCCAAATATCAAACTGCTGATATTCGCCATCACGACTACACATAAACACATGGCCTTCGCAGATGTTAGTGCCATAGACTTCATTATGAGCAATAGCATAAGCAGTCAGTTGTAGAAAGTAATCTTCAACCCATTCAACTTTCTTAGGTTTATTAGTTTGTTTGAAATCCATAATAGCAGGCTGGCCTTTATAGGTTCCAACTAAATCAGTTGTGCCTGCATAGAGTTGCGGTACATAAAGCTGAACTTCTGATCCCCAAATTTCTCCTACATCTTGCATAGCATGTAATTTAATTTGTTCTGCCATGCTGTGCGCTTGTTGAGCATACGGATTAGAACCTGCAGACGGCCATTCACCTGTATCTACATAGTCTTCTAAATACTTGTGCATGCGAGTGCCTACGCCTGCTGCTTCGGTTACGATCTCTTTTGCTTTAGCTTCGCCTACACGTTTACGCCAAGCAATAAGATGTGTTTTATCTTTAGTAGCATCGAGGATAGTTGTTACGCTTGCAACAGCGCCACCATCTGGTGTTAGGTATTTACGTTTGCCGTCAACGCTGGTTCTATCTAAAGGTTTATAATCAAATTTATTTGTAATAAGGGTCATTTTATGTCAGGCCAAAGATGATTGAAAAAATAATCTTCGGCTTTATCTTTGCCAATATGTGCAGACAACATTTTTAGAGTCTGAGGATTTTTCCTTTGTCCGTCAATATAAGCTTGATGTTTGTTGCTTACGTCTGTAGTTTTTAAATTAGGTAAGCCTTGCAGATATGATTTCAAAACAGGCACAACAGTCATTACTTCATTTAGATTTTTTGGTTTACAGCACACAAAGTTTTCACTAAAAAAACCACTCCATTCAGGTCTAGGCCGAGGATCGCCTATTACTGGCAACTTAAAGACTCTTTCATCAACTGGAGTAAGATCAAAAAACATTCCGGTAAGAATGCCACTAATATTAATTACATCAAAGCCAAAGATAGGAGAAGTTGATTTTGCATGTGGCATAATAACCAAATGTACAATTTCTACCTTATCAGTAGTGTAATATTCGTAGTGTGCCCATCTAAATTTTTCGTTAACGAACTTGCCATGCTCAAAACCAAAATCTTGAACAGGCACAGAGTCGTTTGGGCTAAAATGAGATACCAGTTCATTCTTTAGGTTATTAAGTAAGATCAATGTGATCCATCTCCTGTAAAATATCAGCTGCAAAACCAAATGCTATCGTGGCTTCAGGTGCCATACTATCGTCAAGTTTTTCTCTAAATTTATCTTTTAGGATTATAACATCTTGCTCAAATTCATAAAAACGAACAGGAAATTTATCTTTTAGATTTTTTGCAATAATTTGCCCGCCTGATAAATCTCCCATGTGCCGAACATAACAATGAGCTAGTATTTTTTTAGGACTGCTAATGCTTTTAATATATTCAATATAATCTATAGAAGACTTTAATTTAAGTTCTTTTTTGCTTCCTATAGATAGCATATCTGAATAAATGAACCGAGTTCTGCATATATCTTCTATGCTGTCTAATACACCAAGTTCTGTTGCCTTAGTTTCTAAACAAGCATATACTAACCACATATTATATAGGTAACAGGCATACTCAGATGCAGTAAGATTGCCAGTTACAAGTTTTTTTGCAAATTTGGATTTTTCTGCTTTTTTATGTTGTTCTTTAGTGAGTTCTTTTAAATTATTCATTGCTAAATCAATCAGAATTTATACTAGTATCGTCATCATCGTCGTCGTCCCATGAATCCCAATCATAAAAATCCATTGATGAATAAAATGGATCAACAGTGCTCATAGGATCGTCTTGAGCTTCTACAGTTTTAATTTCTGGAATATAGTGCATAAGCATGTTTTCAATGCCCATTTTTAAAGTCATTGTACTGCCTGCGCAGCCGCTACACGCTCCGCCTAGCTCGAGTAATAGGTGCCCATCATTATAATCTAAAAATTCAATATTGCCGCCGTGCCCGGCAACAGCAGGTTTTACCCGTTCTTCTATGAGAAGTTTTATCTCCTCAACAATTGTTTCTGTTGTTCTTTCAGTCATAATTTAATTATACTAAATTTTTAAAATTTGTCAAGTCAAAAGATCAATAAATTTTGTGGCTAAAATCTTGTGATATTCTGGACCAAAATGGTTTCTATCTCGTGCTGTTCTGTATTTTTCATCTATAACTAAGTCGTCGACGTTTATACAATAAAATTTACTATTGTGTTGTAAACACAATCCTTTAATTGCATCTGTTACCATACTTAAATTATCATCATTCATTTTATCAGATAGAAGATTTTGAATAAATCCTCTATCTCTAGTCAATGGTTTCCAATTTCTTAAATCATATTTTTGATATATTTGATTTTCATTATGATAAAAATGTCTTCTAAATTTGTTAGGCATCAATAAAAATACACGCTTAACTTTTACCTGTGATATCATTGATTTTAACGTCAGGTAGCACAAATTAGGACAAGCACCCCGTCTACCTAAATTGTAATACTCATAATCTTTTAAATGTTTATTTACTAAAAAAGGCCAAATTAAGTCTTCTGGTACACCTTCACCTAATGTATGACTACAACCTAAAAATACATTGCATGTATCACCTTTTTTAAAATCTTTTTTTGACCTATATCCCTGGGCATTAATATTATATTTTACGTCTTCAAAACCAAAAGCCTGTCGTTTAATTATAGCTTTTTTATATTTTTTCTCAATATTACAAGTAAAGTTATCTCGTTCTGCGCGGTCTAAAAAAAATCTCTCTCCGGGGTTTTCATTTTTTAGCATTTGAATGTTCATTTTAGGATAATTCGTTATCTAAACCTTTTTGTGCAGCTCTGCTAGCCATATCGCTAACAGTATCTTTTTGCTGGTCTGCTTGTGATGCAGGATCTACCATTTCTTTTTCAGTTTTTAATTCTATCTTCTCGGAATCAAACTGCTTTACTAGACCTTTGATTCTTGGGTCTTGTTCATATGCATCATTAAATGTATCATAGGTAAATTGCACAGATCCTACATTAGCCATAATTTCATCTAGATTTTTGTTTATTGCACCTTGCACAGGTGTGAATTTTTTGTCAAAGTGCAATATCAAGGGCATACCTTCTGTATCAGCTTCACCTTGTAAATTAGACAAAACTAAGAATAAAGTATTAGTATCTTCTCGCAGGATTTCTGCAAAGCGCATTATTTTTTCGTCCTTCTGCGTTGTACTTCTCGGCGGCCAGCTCTTTCGGAGCCGCGTCCAGCATTCTTAAATAGCATAGTGTCTGGTTTATCTGTCATAGTAGGCTTCAAGCGGCTGATGTGAGTAGGTCGAGTCCATTTACCTGTAGTAGGATCTTGTACAGCACCATATCCTAACCTAGCTGGTACTTCCATACTAGTACTACCATAGCTATATGGTACTTTTTTGCCGGTATCATGGTGTACATAATCTTCATGTTCGCCATCAGCAGCCACTATCAAAGGGTCGCTGTCGGGATTAGCAAAATATTGTCTAAGACGTGCTAGACGTTCCTTAGGCGGTAATTTGTGATATTCATTCCAATCATAATCTGTAACTCTAAGATCACCGTGTACCCTGTTCCTTTCTGCTTTTGCTGCTCGTTCTGCATCTAACCTTGCTAGCATATCAGATGTAGATTCTTCGCTTACACTTCTTTTAGTGTTTTTTACTTTTTTTTTAGAGAGCTACCTTCTTTAATCTGCTTTCCGCTGATACCCATATCTGTTATAGCCTTAATTGCAAGGTCAATTTGTTTCTTAGCTTCTGGGTGCTTTTTCAACATCATTTCAAGCATGTATAACATTTTTGCTCTCATTGCAGGTTGACTTTGAGCTTTTTTTATAATTGGTCTAAGGCCATATGGGTCAGGATTTCCGTAACCTTCATATGCTTTTTTCTTTTTCTTCTTCTTGCCGTAGCCTTCGCTCATTATCATACCAAGTCTACGTGAAAGATCAACGGATTCTCTACGTGTGCGATCAGCTGGCTCTTCTCCACCTGCTGCGGCTGCACTTGCACCAAAGTCGTCATCGCCTGGTGCTTCTATATCCATATCCATGTCACCGCCTAGCTCTTCATCGCCTGTTGGAGCCGGGGGACCTTCAGCTGCGCCCATAGGAGCTACTGCTCCCCCTTCGCCAGTAAGCAAACCAACACCTGCAATTAAGCCTTGACGTGTTTGTTCCATTGCAGCATACAAGCTTTCTAAGCCAGGCTTTACAGTATCTTGGAATTGCTGACTTGTATCTGCACCTAGCTCATCACGAATAGCATCTGCTAGTTCTAGCATTGATTCACTTTGCATTTCAGCTGTGTCTTCCATCCAGCCTGTAACTCTATCTACCATATCTTTTGATGCCATTACAAGTTCAGCTTTGTCTTCAGCACCTTCGATTACAGTACGACGTGTTGCAATTTCAGATTCTAGTATTTCTAAAAACAAAGAATTTTTCTGATAATCGTCGTTTTGAACGTACTCAAAACTATTGCTTTCGACAAGTTTACTAATTTTAGTTTGTAATGTACTAGCCATCTCTAGCAGTTTATTGTAAGAATATTCTTCTAAATCAACTTTGATGTTAAATCTTTCTAAAAGATTTGCGTTTAAATCTTTTAGTGTTGGCTTTTTATTCATATCTGTTAATTTCATGATAGATTCCATTTGTTATAATAATATTTATCAATTCTTTGTAAAAATATTTACCAATTCTTCTACAGCATTGTCAATTTTAGCTGAACTAATATCTAAACGTGTTTCTAGCAAATCTTCTTTCCATTTATCTTTGGTTTTTTTAATCGAATGTTTGTAGAATACGCAGTCATTATAATGTTTCTCTATGTTTTTATCAAGTTTACACACATAAATTTTTGTATGTTCGTCAAAATTATGTTTTGCTAGAGTAAGAGCTGCTAGCTTTGTAAATGTTTCTGCTACAAATTTTTTATTAGAAAAAACCTTAAACGATTGTCTTTGTTTTTTGACACAAGAATTACCTATATAGATGCTGTTCCCTTTTTCGTAAGGAAAAAGTTTTATGTCTATATTAGTTAGTAATCGTTTTAAATGGGGTATAACTGTGTTCATTACGTTTAACTAGAGTGCTTCCGTTTTTTGTTATTCTATTTACTAAATTTTTACGTTCTAGGTTTTTAAATAGAACTTCTTCTCGTTCTGTTAAACTTTCTATAGGCACTGGTAAGCCTAGCTTACTTAAAAGCTTTTGTTCTTCATTGGTTCTCTGTATTTCATAGCCTAATATAAGCTCGTTAATCTTCATAGCGGCATTGTTCCGCCTTGTACTGCTGGACCACTTAAAGACATTGTTCCGCCTTGCACTTGATTGTTTGCAGGCGGTTGCTGTTGAGATTGTCTCTTAGTATCTTGAGCAGTACGGAGCGCTTGTTGAGCAAGCGGAAGTTCTTTTTGTAATCTAGCTAGCTCTTTTGTATGTGTTTGTATACTACTTTGGATATTTTTTATTCGTGCTTGTGCTGCTTGAACTGGGTCTTGCTGTGTTTGTTCCTGTACTAGATCTGTTACTTTCATCTTTTGTTCATTCCTTGTGATAAACGCTTGCTTGCTGGATTTACTCTACGTGTGCGTTTAGCACGTCTTGCCATTACTTTGCCCAAGCGTGCTCTAGTGATTTTCATTTGTGCACTGCGTTTTACATTTGGTGCAGCGTGACATGCTGTGGGCGACGAAACAATACGGCCATGACGTTTACCGCTAGAACATCTGTATTTTCTTACAAGTGCCGATCCTTTACGACCCCATATTTGTTTTGCTTCATTCATCTTAAGATCCATTCATTAAAATTACGCCTAATGTTCCTAGTAGTCCTACAATGATAGTACCAGCTGTAGAAACAATGGTTGCAATTAGAGTTTTATTATTACGGGCTATTTGTTCATTCTGGCTTCTCAACATTTTATGCACCATAGTCACCGATTCTTCTACTTTACTAAGACGATATTCTAATACATCATAACGTTGAGCACACAAATCTACATGAGCTTCTAAATTTTCTTTTTCTAAATCTGTTGTACTCATTACAACTCCCTATATAATATAGTATTTATTCGATGGCTTTGAAAAGTATATTTGTATGCTGACTGTTATTAGTCACAAAACAATTTTTCTTTATTTGAGCTGTTTCGTCTAGGTCTATATTTACTGGTATACTATCAAAGTCTTTCATTAAATTATCTATTGAAATACTGTCTTTCATGCTAGGAGTAAAAACAAAATTCCAAACTTGGTGTTCTCCTTTAAAGTCAGTTCCAAAAATCTCATCTACAGTTTCTTTTGATGACGTTAATTTGATATTTTCTAAATTAACACGCAAACCAATAGTCTGCACTATCATATCATTGTTATCTTGCTGTAAAGATTCTTTACCTGATCTTTTCCTTACATTAGTATTAGTAATGTCAACAAGAGTTTTAATTAAAAACTGCATATGCTATTTAAGGTCATAAAAAAAGCGCCACTGGAAAAGTGACGCTTTTTTAAATCTATTATAATTGTATATTATAGACCTTCGAATGTTGTTGGTTCTGTAACTGTTACAGTACCGCCACCGCCACAGGTGTAAACCCCTGAGCTAGTCACTGAACCAGCTGATGTGTCTAGTACTTGACCAATTGCTGTTGCTACTGAATCGATATCAGTTGCATGACGATCACCAACGATGAAAATTTCTAGTCCAGTAGAAATAATTTGAATCATCATTCCGTGTGAACCAATTGATTCTACAGTTTGCTGACCAGTTGCTGCTGTTAGTGCTACAGCATCATTTGCACCACTTAGTACACACTTATAAAGTGTTACCTGTGCATTACGTTGAATAGTACCAAGTGTTGGTGCTGTTGGATTTACGCGAGTTACATCTCTTGTTACGGCTGTTGCCATCTTATCTCTCCTTGTTTGAATCAAGGCAAACTTTTTGCCTTGTTAAAAGTATTTATCAAAAACTAACTAAAATAATTTGTTAATACTACTTTTTGTTTAGTTTTTTTATTCTACTATGCAGCAATTTAAGTTGGGATATTGCAACTGGTCCTGCTTTAACAAAGTCGTGCACCATCTGTATTATAGGCAAATAACTTTGAATAAAGTTTATTGGCGTTGCTTTGCCTTGTGCTGCATATTCTACAAATTTAGTAGCCCTTACAGCGTTTTCGTTACCTACAATTAATCTATAATAACTTACATCGCTAGGAGATTTTTCTAAATCTGGCTGGCTTATATCAATTTCTGTATCTTTAACTGTAGGATCAATAAGTCTATTAGAACCAGCCCAAGTAGAGTAATAATCTATAATATCACTTGCTCTAAGCTTTGCTTGTGCTGCATGCAGTAACTTAGTAATAACTTCTTTTTTATCTCTAATAGACAGTTTTACAAAATTACCTATATCTCTTCTTAGTGAGCTATAACTAGATGTTTGTTCTTTTATTGTATTTTGTATTTCGTAGAAAAAGTTAAAGCTTTGTAAATTTCTATCAGTAGGATTACCTTTTACACTTATCAAATATCGGTTAATAGCCATTACCGGTACGTGTGTGCGACGTCTTACTTGCTTTGCATCGCCAGGATTTTTAAGTTTATCCATAGCATCATTATCGCCGTTTACAAAGTAAACAAAATTATAAAGATCTGTGCTAGTCATTCTAAAATTACGGTATCCGTCTGGTGCAGTAGTTTTTCTCAAATAGTTTTGTAAAAACAAAGTATTGTCTTGATCATGACGCATAACTTCTATAATACAAAGTATTAAAAACATTTTTTCGCAACAATCAGAATATGTAAGATCTTTTTGATCAGACGAATTCCGTGTCATCCTTGCTTCGTGTATATCTTTAATAAAATCCATCATTATAAACCACTTAGTTTTTGAATGCTAGAAAGTTCTTCATTTATTTTATTTTTTTTGTAGCAATCACAATGCTTGCAGTTTGGACCGCATTTACATTCAGTTACTGGCTGGCCGCAGCATTCTTTGCTGCACATTTCGACGCCATCTTTCATCCAAGTCTTACCTTCATCTAAAGCAGTGCTTTCTCTTTGCACTGCTCTATTAGCAGCAGTAAAGCCTGACCTATCTACAAGTTTAATTGCACCTTCTGAATGATCTAGCACATATCCCTCGCCACCTTTTGAGCCAGCCGTAGTTGCTTTAATAGCGCTATCGTGTGAGTCAAACTGTTTTATTATATCATTTTTAATTTGCATAATACCAGCAACAATTTGCCACATGCCATTAAAACCATTTATATGCGTATTTAGATATTCTTGTATCCGTGCTTGTTTAGCAGGCGAAACCTTACTAGTGGCTAGCCATTGCATAAAGTCTGCACCGAGATTAGTTAACCCTGTGTCTACTTTTTTATTTAAATATGTATAGAAAATCATAGGCAAATCCTTCATTTTAAGCCTTGTAATTCTCTCTACGTTCAACATATCATCTATCTGTGCACCATATTTTTGCACAAGATTATTAGCTTCCCTAGCATGCGAATCATTTACATTAGGCGCACGTTCAACAGTCACTGGTGGAAAGTATAGTACTTCGCCTGAATTCATCTGATTTAAAATAGTGTTATCAACTGCCGTATCTTTACCATCTGGGGTCATAAATCTATGAACCACTACTCCACTTGTACTAGCACCAATTTGCTGACCTATTTCACTTTCTGCATCTACTTCATACGTAACAATGTTAGGTGTAAACACGTAATTTCCATTTTCATTTGTTGGCGTATCAAAGTATAACAAATCACCTTTTAAATAGCCTATTACATGCTTAGGAAAACTTCTTTGGTAAAGATCGTACAGCGCACTCATTTTTCCTGCAAACACTTTTTGAGATTCAGGATTGTTTGGATTTCTTTTACTAAACATTTTGTTTACAGCAGCCGCTGAGGTAGGACGACCGTCGTAGCCTTTTGCGCCAAATCCGCTTTTATCTGTTAAAACAAACTTGCCTTCTTCGTTTCTTCCAAATATGATAGCAGGAGAGCCGTCCCATTTAATTGTTACATCTTGATGCCTGCCTTCTTCTAAACTTTTTAGTGCTTCAACTGCTCTACGAGCGCCAGCTGCACCTTCCCAAAACACAAGGTCTTCTGCGTGCTGTATACGAGCTTCGGCGCCTTCAGTAATTATTTGTTTATTTTCAAAAAGCTCTTGTACTTTCATTAATCTCTACTCTTTATAGTTAATATGCGTAGTTTTGTATTCCTGCTAGATCTTTAAGTCTAGTAATATCAGCACTTTCAGGTAGTTGCTTACCACGTTTTTCAAACGCTGCTCTAGCATCAGCAGTAAGTTCTTGGTAATCAACACGGCTCCTGAGTGCAGTAAGAATAGTTTCTACACTTTCTAAATCGTCTTGCTGCGCATTAGGACCAATTAAATGCTGCGCTATTTCTTGTGGATTACGAGTAATAACTTGATTACTCATGCGATCTATAAGGCCCTGCTGTGGGCTCCATTTATAGGCTTGCGCTGTTGCAATACTGCTCATTAGTATTTGTCTTTCTGCACCTGAATAAGCAGTTGCATCATTAGATCCAGCCATGCTCCATTTCATCCATTCGGGATCACCAAACATTAAATCTGTTTGAACATATCCATTTCCTTCATCTCCATTTATAGGAGTAAGAAAATGAACACTTATGCCTGTCTTGCGAATCCATGTTTTAGGATCATGACCATTTTGTTCACACCAAGCTGCTAGTTTTTGTACAAGTTCATCTTTAGTTACTTCTTGTTGATTTACCGCTACATCTAGGTCACCACTTGTTTCTTTGCGCCCTGTAGATCCTAACATAAAATCTTCGTGAGGTAAATTTGTAATTTTTTCTAACCAACGTAATGTTGGGACAACATCTTTTTGGTCAATTCGGCGTGTAATTATATTGCCATCTGGATCTTTAAATATGTTGCCGCCTTCAAGTAGTAGGGCCATTTTTACTTTCCTCTATTATTTTTCTCAT
>Ga0208150_1000425_pt1 | contig 16544 bp, 17 predicted proteins | sample DEB08_DNA_8_FD_184534 | JGI IMG/M metagenome (GOLD analysis project Ga0208150, IMG submission 184534) | Aqueous microbial communities from the Delaware River and Bay under freshwater to marine salinity gradient to study organic matter... | ecosystem: Environmental > Aquatic > Marine > Coastal ...
AGTGCCTACTTCCATTTCTTGTAAATCTCCACGAGACATTTGAACTCTCCGATTAACCTCTATTTTTAATCTATATTTATTTATAAAATTACAAATTTGCTAAAAAGTCTTGGAACAATTGGATTTTATGCTCCTCAAGTGCCTTTTTATCAACGAGGGTATTTATTCTCTTTTGAGTTTGCTCTGCATACTTTTCGCGAAGAATACCTCCTTCCCATACCCACTCTTTACCTTCCATAATTCCCTGAACAAATGCATCAGGTGCAGATGGATCGGCAACAATATCAGCAGCAGTTGCTAACATAAAGTCTTCACCAACTTGCTTATACCCTTCTTTGGTTGAAGTTAAAGAACCAATACCGCGAGAAGAAACGCCAAGGCAAACACCTTCTTTCAGAAGTGATTCTGCAATCTTACCCATTGGGGTTGAAAGAATCTGTGCCTTTCCAATGAAGTTGTTGCCCTTTTGCTCAAGTGCAACAATCTTATGAGAAACTCTATCCAGGTTTACTGTTGGGCCATCGGGGTGTCCGAGTTCTCCAAGAGCACGACCCTTATTAACATACTGTTCAGTATATCTTTTTACTTCTCTTTCCATAATGGACATAGGGTACATACGTCCATTTCTGTTTACGCACTCTGCTTGAAGGAAAGGTCCTTTGATATACAGTTTTGCTGATTTACCAGCACCCTCTGTAATAACCTCTACCTTTTCGATCTCCTCTCTAATAAGTTTCATTTTTTTATTAGTTCTTTAATTTTATTTATTATTTAAAGGATAACTGGATCATTGTTAACATCATGCCTTTGGTAGGGATCTACCGCAACTACCGTATTTATTCCCGATACTGGATCATATCTATATCTTTGATATGGTGCTGGAGTTCTTGTGCCAATTCCCGCAGGACTATTATAATCATATGCAACATAGTCGCCATTAAAATCATAATATGTTATAGTTGACCATCCTTCAGTTCCAGAAAAAATGGTCGTTGCTATAGAAATTGGTTGAGGAGAAACGACCTGATTATTGATATCGTGTCTCGTATATCCTGCAGGCATTTTTTAGTTTTCCTCTACTTCCTGATCAGCAAACATAGAATTTGCAACAGTCGGTCTTGCTGCATCAATTCTTTCGGCAGATTTTGCATAAAGAATTTCTTTAATCTTATCGCTCACTTGAGAAGGACTCTCATCCGCAATAATCATATTTAATAAATCATCCATAAAAATTTAAAATATAACTTGAGTTATTTATCAGATCTCTCCACCTTCTGGTGCTTGCACTGCTTTTGCATCAGATTCCAAATCTGGTTCCATTATGGGTTGACCTAAATCCATAGAAGGATCCATAGGTAAACCAGTTTGTGGATCAACTGGAGCATTTGGATCTGGGATAATTCCTTCCTCAATCTCCTTCTTCATAATCTTATCCTGTTCAATAATTTCTTCATCTGTTTGGCGAAGAATCTTTCTTCTTACATAATCTTGGGAATAGTACTTACCAATATAAGGTTCTGCAGTGACCGCAAGATTTAACCTTTCATTCATAAGTTCAGCATCTTTAAGTTCTGAGAAGTGGTTGTCATAGAGGAAATCATACTGAATATGTTGTGCCATTTCTTCCCAATCATCGGGAGCAATAATATTCTTCAAAATTAATTGAGTCTTGAGAATATCGCTAAACATATTTGAGAATCTCTTTCTCAAACGACCAACAAATTTGGTGAATTTGAGTTCGTCTCTCAGAATTTCCGAAGAACGTCCAAGATTGAAACCGCCTTCTCCATCCATTCTTGATGGGGGAACGTTCAGTGAACGATATAACTTTTTCTTAAAATATTCAATATCAGTAATCTCTCCAAGATTCTGACCACCTGGAAGTGTAGAGATTTCAGTTCCTCTACCACCTTCCCTTCTTGGAAGCCAGAAATCTTCAAGCATACTCATATATTTCTTATCATCACGGATTTCTCCTGTGCTTGCATCATATACAAGTTTGTTACGATAGCGCATCATAACATCGCGGAGATATTGCTCTGCCTTTACCTTTGGAAGATTACCAACATCAATATAGAAAATTCTACGTTCTGGTGCTCTTGACAATCTGTAAATTACCAAAGAGTCCTCAATCATTCTCAGTTGATTGAGTGATTTAATTGCTTTATTTAAGTACGAAAGAGTAATTCCTTTGTTTCTATCTACAAGACCGGAAGTGCAATATGCAATAGAATCTCTTGCAATTTTTATTCCACTATTTCCAGAAGATGATTGCTGACCCCCAACAGGACCAACAGGATATGACATCTTTGGATTGTATATAAAATATTCTTCAATCTCTGGAAAATCATACTCCATTGGATTTTCCTGAATTCCTCTTGTAGCAAAAGATTTGTCTTTATCTGACTTCTTCTTTTGCCTTACATAACGCATTTTCATTGCGTCAATATATCTCAATTCTTGAATTCCTTCTGTCGGATTCTTAAAATCAATTACCTTATGATAATATAGTCTTCCATCAATATACCAATTCCTATAAATCTCATGTGATTTCTTATTAAAATCTAAAAGATCTAGAATATAATTAAACTCTTCTCTAATTTTTTTCTTTAATCCGTCAGTAGCGTTCAGATTTGACAACTCAATCTGAACCGGAACATCATTAGTATCCGAAACAATTGCCTCATTGACAATATCTTCAATGGCACTATCAACCTCTGGGTGAAGTGCCATTTCCCTATATCTTTTAATTAGATCAAATTCTGTCCTATAAACACCCTCAATATCTACATAAGAACCAAAAAAACCACTAGTCAAATAATGATCAACCCCGTCCTCATTATTTTCGGGGACGGGGGAGACTATAGTAGGACTTTTTTTGGACTCATCATCAATTGAAAAACCAAACAGTCTTGCCATGATTTAATTAAACTCTTTATCTCTACTATTTATTAAGAAATAACAGTGTTAGTTTGATCACCAGATTCACCTGCTGACCACCACTGAACTTGGAACTCTACGGTAAATTCCTGAATTTCATCGGAGCTGTCATAAGAAACAGCAATTTCAGAAACATTAGTTGGGAAAATATCATAGAACTTATAAGTTCTCAGAGGTGGAATTGCATCTCCATTATCAATATCTGAATTTGATTCTGAGAATCTTCCTTGATTTGCACCTCTACCTAACTGATAAACAAAAGCATCAGTCATATAACTGGTTGGATTTGTAATACCAGTGTTGTTATCCAACTTACTGATAGAATTCATCCACAGTTCAAAAGCAGTTCTTAACTGGAAGTCCTCATCGTTGATGATTGTTACTGTCCATGGATCAAAGGTTCTATCACCAGCAACTTTCATAATTCTTCCTCTAAAAGGAACATCAATGGATGCTACGTTTGATGCAGGAAGAGCTGCTGCTTTACAAAGGAATTTGAAAGTATCAATTTCATTTCCTGCCCCAGTTCTCCAAAGATTTTGAAGTGGTGCTGGGAAACTTGGAATCGAAACCTCAAATAAATTAGATCTTGCACCACCACCTGCAAGTCTTTCTTTAAATCCTGTAATCGTTCTGAGTGTTGACATTTTTAGATCCTCCTTAAAGTTTTAAATAATCTATCAAACTCTGCCAGCAACTTCTTCAAAAGAAATTCCAGTTCTAGTAGCAACAAATGTCAGTGTTACATAATTAATTGACTTGGTTGGCTTCAGGAAGATGTCGGCTCTAAACTCATTATTATCGATAACATCTGGTGTGTTATTGGTCTCATCGCAAATTACAAGGAAGTCATAAACTCCTCTCTTTGCTTTGACATCACGTAAGTATGGTTCTACAATGTTTACGAAGTTTGCTCTGGTGATTTGATCATTTAACTCAAAGAGTTGTGCTTCTGCTGCATCTTGCAGTGCTTGCTCAACAGTCAAGAACAATCTTCTAACATTAATTCTATCAAATGCCGAAGCATATGCTAATCCAGTTTTGTCTCCAAAGAGTAAAATTCCAGATCCTGGTTGATTTACAATTGGATTAATTCCCAAAGGATAAAGTTGATCTCTTTGAGCTTTGTTTGGATTGTATGCTAACTTGATGGCATTATTCAGAACTCCTCTTTGTTGTCCTGCAGGTGAGAACCAAGGATAAGACTGAATTGATGTTCTAACGCAAAGACCAGCAACATCTGCATTGCAAGGAATATAACGGAATCTATTATTAAATCTATCAAAAGTATACTTATAACCACTATCAAAAATTGCATAAGAAGAATTTCTATTTCCAATTTCTCCAAAGAAATTAATTATATTCTTTGTTTGATCGTTGGTTGTCAAGAATCTTGCAACACTAGAACCTGGTTCTGGTTCGGATACTACGCTATATCTATGTGGAGAAATTACTGCTACACAGTCTTTTCTACTTTCTGCAATAGAGATAAGCTTAGATGCCTTAGATGCAGATGCTGTTGTGGTCGCCAATCCAGGACCCATGATTAAATAATCAACTGCAATTTCATCTTTGTTTCCAAATAAATCGTATGCAGTTGCCAAAGATCCAAGATCAGCTGTCATTGTTCCTGTGGTTCCAGGAGTTCCAGAAGAATAATCTTTTCCTCCGGTAAGCTTATAAACTTTATTTCCGAGAGCACTAAATGTTACATCTTGAGTCTCTTTATTCCACTGTCCACTGGAAAGAGTAACTGCTGTAAATCCAGCAGAGAATCCTGTTTGTGCTACCAGTGAAGAATCATCAGAAGGATTATCTCCAACATAAAGATACTTGGAGTTTTGTGCAAGATATTCTTTCCACCAAATTCTTTGTGGAGAATTGATTGCAGAAACTGAATCAGTTGCTTTTGACAATCCTACAAACTTCTCTAAAAGATTGCCTTTTATACCAGTTATAGTTCCGGTATCGTCAATAACCGCTACATGAATTTCATCATTCTTAGAATTTCTATCTGCAGCATATTGTGAGGTTCCTGGTTTTGGTGCAATCGAACTCCACAAAATATTTCCATTCTCTAAGGAAATAAATTGTTGATCATACCAATCAGATACTGCCGATTCTGCTGTAGAAACTGCAACTGATACAACAGCAGAACCTGCATTATTAATTGCAACTGTATTTCCAGGCCTAATAGATGCTGTCTGAACTCTAGCAGAATAACCTGGAAACTCTTCTTTACTTGTTGATGTATTAAATCTGGAAGTAAATTTAACATCAATAGTGTCTGTTCCTACACCAGTGATAATTCCCTTTAAGTATCCTGTAAAGGATGATGTTGCTCCAACTCCCGATAAGGGTTCGTCTGTAAGTGCAACTGAAACACCATAACCAACTACTGCTTGAGTTACTGCAGTTCCAACATTTACAATTTGATCTGCTCTGTTGTCAATGACTGCTACTTTAAGGTCGTTGTACTTAGAACCAGGATTCTTTGCTGCAAAGATATATGATGCAATATCATCAGAATGATTTGCATTGTAGTCATCAAAGTTTTTGATTTTAAGATCTGTTGTACTTCCTGTTCCAACAGTCAATACGTTTGCATTTTTTAAATCTGCGTCATCAACTCTGACGACTTTAAGAACACCACCATAAGAAAGGAAACTTGATGCACTCATCCAATATTCGTACTGCCCATCAAGGTCAAGTGGCTTTCCGAAAACGTCGATAAGTTCTTGTTCAGTAGTGATGTCAATCGCTTCCTCAACAGGGCCAACTGGGAAGGGTCCAGCAATAGCACCAATATTATCTAAAACATTATTAGCTCTTCCTACCGTTAAATCAACCTCCCTGACAAGTACGCCGGGAGATAATTGAGGAGTCGCCATTTTTTTCTCCTAAGTTCTCATTTACCTAAAAATATTTATTAAAAACTATTGTTTCAATTGCGGAAACAATGCATGAACACTACCAATCTGGATATTCCCACAAGTCTTTGGTTTTAAAAGACTTCTTTCTTGACTTTGTAATTCTTTTTATGGTACAATGTTTACATTCATATGAATAAGAAGATAAGTTATATTTGTTTCTTCTAATCTTATAAAAACCATCTATCAAATCCTTAGTCTCACCACAATTCTTACAAGTTCTTTCCGTCAAATACAAATGTTCAGTTTCAAATTGATCTCCCAGATCCATTATTGATAATCCCACATATAGGACATATCACCATATTCATCTGTAAACCACCTGTCTCCAGTTTCGTCTACAAAAGAACCTCCGTCATTTAATCCGTCCACAATAAATCCAAATGGAGACATATCTTGCTCTATTTGATTTTTCTGTTCTTCGTATAATCTTTTTCTAATGTCCTGATCAGTAAGTTCTTTAAAATAGTCTTGAGCAACTAACCAAGCGTAAATAACTAAACACATTGCTAAGTCATCATTGCACCCATCTTCTGCTTCAAATGAGTTGTGCTTAGAAATAAAAGTCGTAAGTTCAGAAATAATCTCATAGTCATTGAATATAAGTTTATCTTCTTCAATTATAGTCTTTAAGTTGAGTGCCCCCACCTTTTTAACTGTCTTAGACATCTTGACTCCAAGTTGAGTTTTCTTTCCAGAAAACCCTTGACCTACAATCTGACCCGCTCTTCCTCTCATGGAGCACATCAAAACATTTTGATACTCCAAGTCATAATGAAGTAATGATGCTACTTGATCTCCAATATCATTAACTTCACAAAGAATATATGCCCCATTATAACTTTTTGCTAATTCATATATTATATTTGGAAACATCATAGGTTTAATTTCATTATTCCTATACTTCGCAACTAATCTATGAGGAAACTCTGTAATATCAATGACGACAAATGCTGAATAGTCTTCGCTAACTCCTCTGGCAACGTCAACAGTTACAACATAGTCATGATTTTCCTTTGGATTTTCATAAACGTCTAGTCCAGCATTTCTTTTTAATGGATCAGTAAACACAAGAGATTTTAACTTTGAAGGAGCAATCAAAGTGTCAACAGATCCTAAGAATTCGCACTCAAACTCTACCTTAAACTGCTGTTCTGAAGTGTTGGCAATAGTTTGTGCTTTCCACGCAGAGTCTCTTCCTGGAACTTCTGACCAATGGACATCTGTGGGAATATATTCATTTTTTCCCCTCTCAGCGTCGTGCCAATACCTATAAAAATGGTTCATCCCGTGAGGGGTAGAAACCATTATGACTTTTGTGCTTTTACCAGAAGTAATAGTAGGATAAACAGATGCAAAGAAGGAATCTGCGATATGGTTTGGAACGAAAGCGAACTCATCGAGAAAGAGGATATTGAATGACATGCCTCGGACAGCACTTGCAGACGTAGAAGCAGCCAATATCTTTGATCCATTTTCTAACTCAATGTTACCTCTGTTCCATGCTATAATACCCTGTTGCATCCACTTAGGCAAGTTCTCATAAGCAGTGGCAAGTCTTCCAAGAAGTTCTCTTGCAGTTGCTGCTTTGTTTGCCAGAATGCCAATGTTTACACTATCATTAAAAATAAGATAATGAAGAAGGTAAGACACCACAGTTGTAGACTTTCCAGTCTGTCTAGGCATCTTGCAGATATTAAATCTGTTTTTATGGAATCTATTAATTAATTTCTCTTGGAAATCGTAAGGTTTGAACTGTGTCAATCCTTCATCAAGAGAAACGATCTTAATGTAGTTGTTTGCAAAATAAACTGGATCATCTTTACACTTTACAAATTCTATAATTTGTTCTTGCGTAAATTCAATTTGCGTATTTGCTTTTTTTAATAAAGGATTGCCAAGATAAACTTCACTCATTATCTACAATTAATAAATCGAACATTGAAGAAACTGTTGCATTGCTTCCAGTATAGGTTCTTACTTCAATATCTGTTTTTTCTGTGAAGTAAAGTGGAATACTGTAAGTAGTATGCATGTTACTATTATATAGATTCAATTCGCTAGCAAGTCTAAATACTCCACCGTCAGGTTTTTTCTGAAATAATCTAACAGTGTTTTCCTGGTTTTTATTCATTGTTGCAGCAAATGATCTCAAGTATCCACTCTTACCTGCTGGGATGGTATAAAAAGTAACTTGAGATTGACCCATTCCTGCGGCAATTTGACAGGTAACTCCCACACTATGAGTGAAGTTAATGGCACCTACGTTATTATTATCATTGTTACCAGTAAGAACAAATGCTCTGTGTGTCCGTAAGAATTCTACAGTTCCTGCAACACCAACAGTCCCATTTAAAATAAAATCTTCTTCTACTTCGTTATAGTTTGCATCAAGACCTTGAAGTCTAACTGTAATTGCCCCTGTTCCACCAGATTTATCTTGAGTAGAACTAGAAGTTGCTGTAATGATTCCTGCTGTAGATGGAAATGTGTATGGACCACCAAAAGACCAAACAGTATCGTAAGTTGCTGATGTAGTAACTACTGCGCCAAACTTGTGGACATTTGCTATTTGAGTAGTAATTCCAGCAGCAACATTTAAATCAAATTGAGTATCTCCACCACAAGCCCCAATATTACCATACTTATCGGCACACATGTGAACTTCAAAGAGACTTCTCTCTTGATTTAAATAATCTTGTTCATTTTTATTCCATTGTGCCATAACTCAAATCCACTCTAATTTTGAAGGATGATATCTACTTTTACTCGTTATGTTAATATTTTTTTGTTCTGAGGGATAAACTTGATGAACTACAGCACCTGGATATTCTCCCTGAAGTTCTTCAGAAATTTTTTGCTTTGATGGAATGCCATTTTTACTCAACATTTCAAATCGATATAAATTGCCTTCCCACATTACATCTGCGGTATAACTTTCTCCAAAGTTTTCTTTTTCTTGTTGAGAATTTATATAAATGTTTCCGTTGAAATCTCCGGAAACATTTACAGACTCGGATAAAAATTCTTTGAAATTTTTCATACTAGCACTTCCAACGACGGCGGGCTTTACAGACTGGTTTATCTGGTGTGGATGAGCAATCAATGTTATGCATGTCTTGCTGACCCTTAGAGCGTGCGCAGAATGACTTACGGCGCTTGGAATCCTTGCTTCCTGGTTTTGGATCTCCAGTTACGGCAGTCTTAAGTTTGGAACCTGGATTCTCTCTGCGATATGCTTTGACTGCGGCAGGACTCATTCCGTCAGTTTTATCCGACTTATTAACTTTCTGCCAGTCTTCAACTTGAAGAAGTGGTTGACCAGGCTCATAGTCTCTCATTGTAAAATAAGTGACTCTACAATCTGGATATACTTTTCTTACTTCATTTTCAATATCTTGTCTTGAAGGGCGAGCAGTATATGGGAAGAACATTTGCAAGGAATAAACCTTTCCTCTCCAGGAAACCATTACATAATAAATGTTTCCACTTTTTGCTGGCATTCTTACTGATTCTTCAATTTCTTTTACATAGTTTTTATTTTTTCCAGGCTTTCCAACATCTCCACCATGCTTTTTGGTTCCACAAGTTTCTGCAACTACTTCTTCGGGAACGCAGTTTGGAACTTCTTTTCCACCCTTCATTTTAGTTTTAGGTGTGCCAAGTTTTTTACCTTTCCAGCACTTGTCAGCACCAACATTATCTCTAGCCTGCTCAATACCCTCAACATTCAGAGTCTTTGGATAATCTTTATCGCCAGGTTTTGCTGGTTTTTCTCCACGCTTTCTCTTAGCATGAATATTTGCCCAAAGACCCTTTTTTTCCTCTCCAATTTCTTGAAGAATTTTATCTACAAGCATGACCTCTTCTTTTTTTACATTCGGTAAATCTACGGAAGCAGCTTTTTTCTTTTGAAGTTCTACTGCCTTTGGTCCCAACTCTTTTGCTGCATTTGGAGTAAGAGCACCCGCACCCGTAGATCTTTTAATTTGATTTTTGGGGTCTTTTAATGGATTATTCATTTATATACTGTAAACCTTTCCGTTCTATTATTTATTCAGATTCTTCTTTTTGCTGCTTTAGCAATTTACTAAGTTCTGCTGTAGACCCTATGAATAGTGCGTTGTTTGTAACACTTGTTGGACCTTTCTTATTGTCTTCAGACTGAATATCTTTTAGTTTTTTCTGTAAGTCAATTAACTTTTCAGTAGCGTCAGAGACGCTTTTAATTAACTGTCCAGCAACTTCATATGCTCTTGGCATCTCAGTTTCTTGGGCAAGTTCTATAACACCATTAAGTGCTTCTTGCCCCTTTTCTATAATAGAGTATAGATTTCCTCTACTATATTCATAATCTTTTTTGATATCATCTGATATTTTTTCAAACTTGTCTATTGAACCATCTACATTAATACTTTCAACTTCTACTGCTGGTGTCATAGTTTCTTCCACATTAAAGGTTTCATCCAAGTTTTCAAATTTATTATTCATATTTATTAAAAGCTAGAACTAAATCCAAAATCATCTCCAACTTCCACTAAAGAATTGTCTGCTTCAGTTATTAACTTTAAGTCAGAACCGGACACATGTAGAGATATTGGAGTTCCATAAGCTCCTCTTGTCACAGTAAGTTTGTTTCCTGACTTAGATTTTACAAATAATGTTTCGGTATCTATTGTAATATAAGAACTATTAGGTATTGTTGAAGAATCTGCAACTTCAAATACCGTAGCATCTAAAGTAACATCTTCGGAAATTGTTGTTGTAACTTCATCAATATACTTCTTGGTTGCTTTTGGTTCAGTTCTATACGTAATATCTCTAGTTGAAGTTGATCCAACATCTCCAGAAATATATCCAATAGAAACTTTTTTGACAATATCTTTTGAAGAATCTGCAGAAGTTGGACCAAAAATGTAAGTTTTTGCCGTAAACCTTAAAGTATAAATTAAAGCTCTTCTACTAGTAAAGTCACCCTCGTATGAATCATCCATACTAATATTATCTAAAGTAATTGGAATATCTCTTTTTTCTCCAATTAACTCAACTAAATCGATGCTTATACTATAAGATGGTTGAAAATATGGTAATATTTGCTCAACAATTTGAAGCATGTCATCATTACTTTTTGTCATGATAGACAACTCAAAAGAAACATTATATGGAACTGGCATGTAAGTAACTCTTACATCAGAAGCATTGTCTTTATTCTTTGAAATGAAAGTTTGAATTGGAGTTACTTTTCTTGTTGGGTCATAATTCAATCCGACCATCTCAAAAGATAACCTTGGCAGTGTTATTTGTACTGGTTTATTAAGATCTGGAGACTGTTCTAATCTAGCCAAAAACTTCTGTGTTGGACCATAAGCAATAGGAACCTCTACAATAGAAAAAATGTTATCTGATCCATCTTTTCTTTTGATCGTAATGCTATTAAATAATGTTCCAAAACCTATTACAGTTTTTCTAATTATTTCGTTATAAAAATATTCAAACATATTTTTTTTGTATATTATTGATTATTTAACTATTTAAGGTGTTCCAAAAGGATTTTTTTCTGTGAAATCCAATATTTTGTCTGCCTCTTGCTCTATATCTATGTTTTGAGCATAAGCATCATCCAAATCCTCTACAGTTATTTTTGTAATTTTGTAATTTGCTCCAGACTCTTGTCCAATAATAACTTCTCCAGAAACAAAATCTCCTGTAATGTTTTTGAGTTCTAATTGCTTCGTATTTACATTCCAGGATTCAACATAAGCTGTTGTACTACTTGAAGATCCTATTACAACTTCATTAAATCTATAAGTTCCTACGCCAACTAAATATGGATCTGAAATTTGTATTGTAGGTGCTTCTGTATATCCAAGACCAGCATTTTTAAGTCTTATTGAAGTTACAGAACCATTGGTAAGAACAGCAACAGCTTCTGCTGATGTAGAAGCAATTCCAACAACCGTTACTGTTGGAGGAACTATGTACCCAGATCCTCCATTTGTTACTGTTATAATACCAACAACCCCGTCTCCTATAGTTGCAGTTGCTTTAGCTCCAGAACCACCTCCGCCAAAAAGAGAAACTGCGGGATTTGAAGTATATCCAAAACCAGAATTTGCAACTTCAATTCCTTGAACTACTGATTTCTCTTTGTCAACTATACAGTAATTAAATATCCCAGATAATAAAGTTGCTATTCCTACAGCATTTCCTCCTGAAGATGGTGAAGAAGATACTGTTACACTTGGAGATGAAGTATAATCACTTCCTCTATTGGTTACTGTAAAATATTGAACTCCCCCATTAACTACGCTTGCAATAGCGGAAGCAGTTTCTCCTGCACCAACCATTGTAAATGTTCTTGTATATGCTTGATCTACAAAGTTATCATCAATTTCTTCGAATGATGTATCTACAATTTCGTCTCCATATCTGAACAATTCGCATCTAAGTTCATAAACATAATTTTTTTGTAACTGGTAGAATGGACTTTCATGCTCAACATACTTTATTTCAAAAACCCTATCTCCAAGAGGAAAATAAATTAAATCTCCCTCTTTTGGTCTTTTAGTTAATTCAACTCCCGGAAGATCTTCCAATAATGGACTAATATAGTTTTCAAACCTTTCTTTAGAAATTACCAAAGTCAAATCATCAATATCCTGAATTCCAAATTTTGACAACAAAGTTCCTTGTCCACCATAACCATCATATGAAGATACGTATGCCTCTATTGGGTATGCACCATCAAATTTAGACTCTATAACTTCTCTTATTACAGTATTTGTAGTTAAATATTTTCTTGGCATATAATATATTTCTATGCCATACATTCTTATCTGTTCATTTATTAAATCTTGTACAAGATTTTGCTCACCACTAGAACCTTGAAGAAAAAATGGATTTAGCATCTTAATTACCCAATCATATCTAAAGGTGGAATTTCATTATCATAAGTCATTCTTTCAACCAAAATATCAATCTCTCTTTGAGCATCATCATATATTTGTCTTCCATTAAATTCAATTCCTCCAGGAAGCTTTACTCCCTGGAATTTAATTAAGTTCATACCCCACTGTCTTTTTATTAAAGATGTTAGGTATTTTTTTAAAAATGAATCGTTCCAAACACCAGAAAATGCAGTTGGATCTAAAGCTCTATGACAGTCTATTATTAAGAACTGACCTACAGTAACATTTGTCCAATCAAAGTCTAAGTATAATCTATCTTGTCTTCTATTATATCTTATTTGCTTATCTGGTGTTAGTAAAAAGTCTAAGTCTTCAAGATATGTTTTTGTCATAGAATAAGTTAGAATATCAATTGAGTTCCAATAATACACATCATTTAAAAATAATTGATATTTAATTCCAAAAAGATTGCTTGAAATATTATAATTTCCGTCAAACTTAAATACTTTATTAATTCCTATAACATGATCTGGTATTTGGATAAAGTTATTGTTTTCAAAATAGTCAAAACTTACTCCAGTTGTTGAAGTGGTAGATGTTGTTGCAATACCAACTCCACCTTTTTTTGCTATGCCTCTATCAATATCATCCTGGGTTATTTCATATTTTAAATATGTTTGTATTGTGCCATCAAAATGTCTTTCTTGAAAAAGTTGTACTGCATCATCAACAAGGTCATCAATTTGCTCATCTGCAACATTAATTTCTAGGACAGGAGAACCTAATTGTCTTTTACAGTATTCTATTAGTTCTTTTCTTGTTGATGGTTGTGCCATATTCTTTCCGGCGGTTTCCCTATAATATCTATTATTTAATATTATTTGTCAATAAAGATAACATAGATTTAATTTCTTCAATATTATCTTTAATTGAATTTATTTCATTTTCAATAGTTTCTATTCTTTTTGTGCCATTTTGCTTATTCTTTTTAAGGTTCATATAATTTTGATATTCAGAATAATTTGTATTCAAAATGGCATTTGTTTTTTCGTCTCTAATTAAGTTTACATTGTCCTTAACTCTCTTCATCATGCTACAGCAATTACTCTTAAATCTTTTATTCTGGGTGGATATGCTTGATTTGTAGATGTTCCAACAAGTTTAATGCTAAAATATCTGAAGGTTTCTATGTTATTTTCTGTAAATTCATACTCTTTAAAAATTTCTAATGGACTTTCTGTTGTTAAAAAGTCTACTTTTGAAACCTTTCTGTCGGGAGAACCATCAGATAAAGACTCGTCTATAGTTTGTCCTAAGTTGTTGAGGTTATTGAAACCTGGGAAAGGAACATAAATTGGTTCTTCCAATGGATCATTTTGTATTGCATAGAATGCCCTTAAGTCGCTAAAAGTATTTACATATGCTGTACAAAGTACTTTTATGGAAGTTGCCGGAACTTCTAGTGAAATTGTTTTTGATGCATATGTAAACGCTGAAGGATCTAAAGATAGAGAAGAAACTCTATTGTCTGTAGAATAATTTGATATTCTTTCATTAACCCTATTTGAACTTAAAATAATAGCAATTCTATCCAAGTCCACAACTGGAGAGACATATTTATCTGAAGTAAATAACTTCATGTTAAGATTTAATGATTTTCCTCCTGGAATATTATTAAGTCCAACAGATTCATTTAGATCTGAGAATATTGCTCTTGGAGAATCAAAATAATTATTTGAATTTAAACTTATATTTTGGAAACCTTTATCTTGGAATGAAGACTCGTTACCATCAATGCTCTTTCCAGATACCGTTCTTACCGAAGAAACTATATTAGTTCCTGTCAAAGATAAAGTTTGTACTACTGGTCTTATAGAACTATATTGTATATTTTGAGTAGCATTTGCATAATTTCCTCCAGTAGATTTAGATTCTTTTATGTAAAGTTTAGGATTTGATGTTCCGACAGTTCTATCTACTCCATTCTCATCCATTAATATCTTAACAGTATAATAGTCTAAACCAATTGGGTCTGGAACAGTTGCTCTTTCTAAAGAGTGAACTCTATTAATTCTTCTTAAAGAAATTCCATTCAACTCATACTTTAAAACTACATCATCCTTGTAATGATTTTGTATTTGGGTTGAATCGACCCCTCTAGTTATTCCTGTAAGTTCTGTTGAAGTAACACCAGTGTATGATATTATTTCTCCATTAATTTTTACATATCCAGGATTTGCTACAGAGACTGGTAGGTTTTCAAATATTTCATAATTTGATGTTGATGTTAATCCAATCTGAACAGTAGAAGTTCTTGGGAAATCTAAACTAAGTCTATATGGAGTGACATCTCCAGAAACATTTGATAACTCAACTCTATCAGTTGATGAATGCATCCCGTGGTTTTTATGATTCACTCTAATGTGAAGACCATCATCAATTGTAGTAATTCCATCAGTTTGTACCAATACATTAGCACCGACACCATTTAAGAAAACTGTATTACCAGAATTATTCACATACTTTATACTTTTTCCTGCTCCAGTGTTAAAGTCTCCCTGTACATTATCAACTATAATTTCATTAGTTCCATTAATCTCTGATAAAGAGAGTCTTAAGTTTCTTCCTAAAGTATCTCCATCTAGATTATTTACTGTAAGAATATCTCCAACAACATAACCCGTTCCTCCAGATGTTATTGATGCTCCAATTGCAACACCATCTGAGTTAATTTCAATATCTGCAGTTGCATTGAACCCAGTTCCCGTCACAGAAACTAAATTTTGGTCAAAGTAAGTTGCCGGTCCCACATATCCAACTCCACCATTAACAATATTCAAAGAACCAAATGCAGATCCTGCAAAACCAACATAGTCTCCAAAAACATTTTCATTATCTTGAAGAATTGTGTTTCCTAAGGTTAGATCGGTATCTGTTACTATTTTATCTAATCTTAATCTAACTTTTTTAGAATCCATGTCAAAAGGATTTCTAATTAAAGTCGCAATTTGATCATTTCCTACTTTTAATGATGGATTATAAAAATCCACATCTCCTTCAGAGACTGTAAAGTTTGCTCTATAAAGAGTAAACTTTAGATCTTGGTATGGTTCTTCTACCCAACTAGAAGCATTTTGAGATTTAAACAAACCTCCATTTAGGGGTTGTTTGTCTATAATTGATTCGTTTTCTGCAGATATGTCAATTTGTCCAAGTTCAGATATCCAAAGAAAATATTTCTCAGAATTTGAAGAAATTACGAGAGCATGAAACTTTTTGCCTTCCAAATAAACAGGAGAAGGAAAAGTTACTCTAGTAGAAATTATTCCAAAATCTGTTGTTTTAATGTCTGCCGGATCTAATACAACTTCTCCAAATGGATATACTGTTCTAGAAGGTTGGCCCAATTCCATGGGCCTCAACTGGACAGTAATTGGAAGGTTTTCGTCTTTATTGTAAAAAAATAAATCTACAGAAGTCACAAACATCCCATTGCTATGTTCAACATAGAATGACTGTGCTAAGGGATTTAATAATTTCATTTTTTAGTCTTTATTAGATATTTATAATATGAAGAATAGGTTTATTTATTTACCACATAAAATGGCTGCTTCTGCTGCTCCTAAATTTTGACATCCATTTAGAAGCTGGTCCAGTTGTTCTTGTTTCTTAGGTGGTCTATTTGGTTTCTTGGGTGGTTTATTGTTATTACCACCACCGCCGCCGCCACCGCCGCCACCGCCGGAAGGAGCGGGCGTAACAGATA
>Ga0208150_1000426_pt1 | contig 16533 bp, 16 predicted proteins | sample DEB08_DNA_8_FD_184534 | JGI IMG/M metagenome (GOLD analysis project Ga0208150, IMG submission 184534) | Aqueous microbial communities from the Delaware River and Bay under freshwater to marine salinity gradient to study organic matter... | ecosystem: Environmental > Aquatic > Marine > Coastal ...
AATCCTTGTTTGAGGAAGGGCAGGAGTGGAAGCAGGCTCGTGGTGGGAAAGCAGCCCGGTGCTGCGACCAATCGAGCTGAAGCAATGGCAGGGGCATTCCACTCAGGCAATCCGTACACCGCCTCAGAACAGAGGTCGCTATCCGTCCGCTTACAAGAGCGAGCTTCCTGGGCGTAGACCTCCGACCACTGGTCGAGCGAGCGGTAGCGGTAATCGGCGGAGAGATCCACGACCCGAACGCCTCGTTCCAGAAGCTCAGGAACCAGGCCACTTGCCAGTCCATTGGGAAGGCTGAGCAAGGCCACATCAGCACGTTCGGCAATTCTTGCGGGCTCAGGCGTCTCCACCAGGGGATCATCCGGCAAGGGCAAAAACGGGCAAAGCTCGCTCCAACGCTTGCCAGCACTGCGTTCTCCGCCGAGAAAGCCGACGACAAAATCAGGATGGCCCTGCAACAGCCTCAGGCTTTGCAAGCCCCCATAACCGGATGCTCCGATGACCGCAACTCGATTGATCGCCATGAACGGAGCAGATTGATCGGCTGATCGTACTGGCGTCGATCATGATGAGAGCTTGTTGGATACCTAGAACGCTGAGCCATTCAGCCGAAGCTGCCGAGGGCATGGATCCGATCTTTGACTCCATCCCTGACGCCCTCAACGCCATCCGTAATGGCGAGTGCGTTGTTGTGGTCGATGACGAACGCCGCGAAAACGAAGGAGATTTGATTTGTGCGTCGCAGTTTGCGACGCCAGAGCAGATCAATTTCATGGCCAAAGAGGCCCGGGGCTTGATCTGTCTCGCGATCGAAGGAGATCGTCTCGATGCCCTCGACCTCCCCTTGATGGTCGATCGGAACACCGATGAAAATCAGACGGCGTTCACGGTGAGTATCGATGCCGGGCCAGAGCATGGCGTCTCGACCGGAATTTCTGCGGAGGACCGCTCTCGCACGATTCAAGTTGTGCTTCGGGCTGATGCGAAACCATCCGATCTCAGGCGTCCAGGTCATGTGTTTCCGCTGAGGGCCCGTTCTGGAGGGGTGCTTAAGCGGGCAGGACATACGGAAGCTGCTGTTGATCTTGCCCAGCTCGCTGGACTGATTCCATCGGGGGTGATTTGTGAAATTCAGAATTCCGATGGGTCGATGGCCCGTCTGCCAGAACTTCAGGACTACGCGAAACAATTTGGATTGCGGCTGATCAGCATTGCTGACCTCATCAGCTACAGGCTGCAGAACGAACGTTTCGTGCGTCGACATGCTCAGGCTGTGATGCCCAGTCAGTTCGGACAGTTCCAGGCGATCGGATTTCGCAATGAACTGGACAACAGTGAGCATGTTGCTCTGGTGAAAGGAGTCCCTGGGCAATTGCAAGAACCTGTTTTGGTTCGTATGCACTCGGAGTGCCTCACGGGTGATGCCTTTGGTTCTCTGCGTTGTGACTGCAGACCACAACTTGAGGCCGCGTTATCGCAAATCGAGCAGGAAGGTGAAGGCGTTGTTGTGTATTTAAGGCAAGAAGGCCGTGGGATTGGCCTGATCAATAAGTTGAAGGCCTATAGCCTCCAAGACGGAGGTCTCGACACCGTCGAAGCGAACGAGAAGCTTGGATTTGGAGCAGATCTGCGCAATTACGGAGTGGGTGCTCAAATTCTGGGTGATCTGGGGATTCATCGCCTGAGGCTCCTGACCAACAATCCACGAAAAATTGCAGGACTTGGTGGCTATGGGCTGGAAGTGGTCAGTCGAATTCCTCTAATCATTAATCCGGGCGATTATAATGCGAATTATTTAGCCACAAAGCGCGACAAATTGGGGCACCTATTTAATGAAAAAAACGCAACAAATGTTGTAACTCTAGCCTGGGATTGTGGTGAAGATCTGATCGCTGAGTTGCCGGATCTTCTGCATAGAGCTGAGATGTTGGCTTCAAAATTAAGCTTTAGCCTCCTTCCAGAACAAACACCAAGGCTGCTTGCGCTCTGGGAACGACCTCAATTTGTTTGGGCTGTTTCAGGCGAAACAGCGGCGATTGAGCAGTTTCTGAATACCTTGGCGTCTTGGCCGGAAACAAAGAGACTCGGACTCTTAAAAACGGCCAAAGCCGAACAGCGCCTCCATCCGTCTTTGCAACTCAATCGCGAAGAAATGGACTTGGCTTCGTTGCGGAACAACAAAAAAAATGGCTGGTCAGACGTCTCTGACCAGCCGATTTTGATTCATTGGTCCTAACGGATCAGTCGGTCACCGTCACACTTTCAATGCGACTGCCGTTTTTCAAGGCAAGAACCACATCCATGTCTCCGGTTTGTCCAAACACGGTGTGAACGCCGTCGAGGTGGGGCTGTGCCTCATGGACGATGAAGAACTGACTTCCGCCCGTGTTCTTACCGGCGTGGGCCATGGAAAGAATGCCTGGAGCATGCTTCCGGCTGTTGATTTCGCAATTGATGGTGTAACCAGGACCACCCGTTCCAGGCATCCCTTTGGCGCCCTCACGGCTATTGGGGCATCCACCCTGGGCCATAAAACCATCAATGACGCGGTGGAAGGCAAGACCGTCGTAGAAACCTTCGCGCGCGAGCTTCACAAAATTGGCGACGGTGTTCGGCGCATCTTGATCGAACATTTCCAGCTTGATCTGGCCGGCATCCGTTTTCATCAGGACTGTCGTCAAGGCACCAAAGGCAAAAACGAATCCTAGGCAAGCGAGCAAGATGAGTGACAATGTGCGCCTTCCCTAAAGCATGTCCACACTCCATTCCTCTCTCCAAGACGCTCGAGTGGGTGTCATCGGTGGCAGTGGTTTGTATGCGATTGATGGGCTCGAATCGGTTGAAGAGGTCACGTTGGACACCCCATTCGGTGTTCCTTCTGATTGTTTGCGCGTCGGTCAACTGAATGGCGTTGAGGTGGTTTTTCTTGCCCGCCATGGGCGCTCGCATCACCTGCTTCCAAGCGAAGTTCCCTATCGAGCCAATATCTGGGCGATGCGCTCCTTAGGGGTGCGTTGGTTGATCTCGGTATCTGCCGTGGGATCTCTTCAGGAGCATCTGCGCCCTCGCGACATGGTTGTTCCCAATCAGTTCATCGACAGAACGAGGCAGAGGCCGCAATCGTTCTTTGGCGATGGCTGTGTGGCCCATGTCAGCCTGGCGCAACCGTTTTGTGAGCGCCTCAGTGATCTGCTTGCAGCAGCAGCAACGAACGAGATGCCGTCCGGACACAAGCTGCATCGCGGTGGAACCTACCTGTGCATGGAGGGTCCGGCTTTCTCGACCAAAGCGGAAAGTGAGCTCTATCGCAATTGGGGTTGTGATGTGATCGGCATGACGAACCACACCGAAGCCCGTTTGGCACGCGAAGCTGAAATTGCCTATGCCTCTCTCAGCATGGTGACCGATTTCGATTGCTGGCATACCGAGCACGACGCTGTGACCGTTGAAATGATCATTGACAACCTCAAGGCCAATGCCACTGCAACAGGGCCGATCCTCTTCGCTCTCATGGAGAAATTAGGGCGTGAACGTCCTTCTTCTCCTGCCCATCACGCCCTCAAAGATGCCTTGATGACACCTCCTGAAGCGGTTCCGGTGGAGACCAGGCAACGGCTTGATTTATTCACAAGTGCCTATTGGGGGCCTGTCAGCACGCAAGCTCAATGAGTTGTTGAATTCAGTGTGATTCCAATGGAACCAAGGGCTATGCGCAGGTTTCCGTTGTGATTAGCGAGCAGGGTTTGAGCATCTTCAAGACCCATGGACCCAGCCGCCATAACGAGAGCCCGCTTGACCGATCCTTTGGCTTCCTCCAACAGCGGAAGCCCTTGCTCGCGCGACAAGCCCACGAGATCAGTCAAAATTCTCAGAGAGCGGTCGACCAGCTTGCTGTTGCTCGCTGCGACATCGACCATGCGGTTTCCATACACCTTTCCCAACTTCACCATCACCCCGGTGGAAAGGATGTTGAGTGCCATTTTTGTGGCGGTTCCCGCCTTCAAACGCGTTGATCCAGTCAGCAGCTCTGGTCCGGTGATTAAGCGGATATCCAGGTGGCAAGGCATGGGTGCTTGTTCTGCAGGAACGCAGGCCATGGCAATGGCCAGGGCATCTAACTCCAAGGCGTATTGGAGTGCACCACGGACATAGGGCGTGGTGCCACCAGCGGCAATGCCGACCAGGCAGTCATCCGATCCGAATTGATGGCTTTTGAGGTCGTCAACCCCCGCTGTCTCAAGATCCTCAAGGCCCTCTGAACTACGAAGAAGGGCCGGAGCACCCCCCGCCAAGACCCCCTGTACCAGCTCGGGTGGACTGCAAAAGGTGGGAGGACATTCAGCGGCATCCAACACGCCAAGGCGGCCCGATGTTCCTGCTCCGAGGTAAAACAGCCGTCCGCCTTTGCTTAAGCGCATGGCCACAGCATCGACGGCAGCACTGAGAGCTTCAGACGCCCCTTCAACCGCCAATTGAGGTTTGCGATCTTCGTCGATGAACAGCTTGACTAGCTCATTGGTGGACAACACGTCCAAATCAGTGCTGCGGGGGTTCGACTGCTCTGTTGTGAGATAACCCCGATTTTCAGAAGGATTCACAACAAACCCTCCAGACGCCGCCGGACATCATCCAGTCCATCATTCGCGCTGGATGACGGAACGCTATCGACAGATGGATCTTCAGATTGCCAATTACTGACGTCTCGATTGGAGCTCGGAGGAGCCAGCATCAAGCGCTCATCGTCCGATGTGGGGACGAAGCCAGTTTCAACCAGTCGCGCCTCATATCCAGCCTCTGTGCAGAAGAGTTCCACCTCGTGTTGATCGAGGGCTTCGACCGTGGGAGTTGGGAAGTCCTGGGCCTCTAGCAGGCCTGCATAGCGTTCGGCATCGTCGCAGTTTTCAAACATCAAAACCACGGTCTGACCAGACAACTCAAGGGAATGAATGCCCTCACTGTCCTGACCGGCGTCGTAAAGAAGGACGTGAACGAGCATGAGCTGTTTGAGGTCGCCTTCAGTCTCTCATCGAAAGTCCTGGATCAGATCCGCCCTTCATCCAAGCTCAGTTCTTGAAGCCTCTGGTAGAGGGCTTGTTCGTCATCATTCAGATGGGCAGGAATCACGATGACCACCTCCACCAGCTGATCTCCTTGGCGGTCATTCCAGACGAGGCCACGTTCGCGAAGTCGCAGCAGGCGACCGCTCGATGAACCTGGAGGGACTTGAAGGGTTACGGATCCGGACAGCGTTGGAACATCCACCGCGCATCCAAGGGCTGCATCCGGTGGAAACAGTTCCAAGCGGTACAGCACGCGCAATCCATCAATGCGTAGGCCCTCCTCGGTGACCACTTGCAACAGCAAAAAATGATCCCGCCCACCCGGTGCCACGCCTTCTAGGCGGAGACGCCAGCCATCCCCCGCAAAAGGAGGTGTATCCACCTCGATCACCGTTCCGTCGGAGAGCTCCAGGTTCACAGCCGTGCCGTGAAGGGCCTGGTCAGGGGTCAGCACAACCGTTGTTTCGAGATTGTCCTGCGAGCGAACAGGTGGGGGAGGTTGGGGAGATGGGGTTGGTCTGTGCTCCGCTTGCTGTTGATCAGCGTTGTGTGTGGATTCGGCACGATCGGGCTCTGGAGGATCACCGATGCCCAAAACAACGGCGAGATACTCCTCGAAATCAGGAAATCCTGAAGCAAATGCGTCTTGGCTGGGACTTCGACCGTTGCGTTGACGCTCCCAGGCGACGCGCCTGTCGTGATCACTGAGGACGGCATAGGCCTCATTGACGAGTTTGAAGCGCTCTTCCGCCTGGCGATCATTCCCGTTGAGATCCGGGTGCCATCGCCTTGCTTCGCGCCTGAAGGCTCTCTTCAGCGAGTCTCCGTCACTGCCTGGATCAAGACCAAGGAGGGCCCAATAATCGGGCTCAGCGATAGAAGTCATCATCCCAGGGGTCGATTCCGCGACGTCCACTTCTCATGCGTTCATCGGAACGGGTGTTGCCCGTGGACCAAGGGTCATCATCCCAATCATCGTCTGCGAAGAGTTCGTCTTTGAGCGTTCCGAGAGTGCTGCGAATGCCCTGCAAGGGCCCCGCCTCGCTGCTTCGTTCTGCAGAGAGACGGCGGTTTAACCCGAAGAGAGCTTCTTGCAGGCCACTCACGCCCATTTCCAACTGTTGAGGATCATCCTGCTCGAGCAGATCCTGAACATCACGCATCGCCATTTCTACGCTCCTCTGTTGCCGTTCGGCGCCATAGGGACCAAGCTCAAGGGCTGCATCACGCAAACGTCGCTCTGCTTGCGCCACCAACGTCAGGGCTGAATTGCGGCGCTCAATCGCAGCACGCTTCCGGCGATCTTCATCGGAGCGAGCTTCCGCCTCGGCGAGGAGTGCTTGCAATTCGTCTTCATTGAGATTCGAGCCCCCTTGAATCGTGACGGATTGCTTTCGACCCGTGGTGCGATCCGTTGCACTCACTTGAAGAATTCCGTTGGCATCGATGTCAAACGCAACTTGGATTTGAGGGACACCACGGGGGGCAGGTGGAATCCCTGATAAGCGGAAACGGCCTAAGGACTTGTTGTCTTGCGCCATTTGACGCTCACCTTGCCAAACATGAATTTCCACAGACGATTGATTGGCACCAGAGGTACTGAACACGTCGGATTGACGCACTGGAATTGGCGTATTTCGAGGAATCAGGACCTTCATGAGTCCCCCCACGGTTTCCAGGCCAAGGGACAGAGGTGTGACGTCGTTGAGAAGCAGATCTCTCAGCTCACCGGTGATGATTCCGGCTTGAACGGCGGCACCCACAGCAACCACCTCATCAGGGTTGACGGATTGACAGGGGTCATGGGGGATCAGCGTTCTCACGAGCTGCATCACCATGGGCATCCGTGTGCTGCCACCCACAAGCACCACGTCATCAATGTCTTCTGCGAGCCAGCCTGAGTCGCGAAGCGCTGCCTGAACGGGGGTTAGCAGTCGATCAAGCAGATCAGGACAGAGTCCTTCAAACGTTTTGCGATCGAGAGTGGTCTCGATATGAAGGGGGCCTTCCTGACCGGTGGCAATAAAGGGCAGGGAGATCGGCGTGGTCGAAACGCCTGAGAGTTCTTGCTTGGCTTTTTCGGCCGCTTCAGTAAGACGTTGAAGCGCTTGCCGATCCCTGCGCAGATCAATTTGATGTTGTTGGAGGAAGGCATCAGCAAGCCAATCAACGATGAGTTGATCAAAGTCATTGCCACCCAATTGGGTGTCGCCGTTGGTGGCCTTTACATCGAAAACACCATTGGCGATCCGAAGGAGCGACACATCAAAGGTCCCTCCACCCAGGTCGAAGACAAGAACTCGACGAACAGCACTGCGATCAAAGCCATAGGCCAGGGCTGCAGCCGTGGGCTCATTGAGAATCCGTTCCACCGATAGGCCGGCGAGGCGTCCCGCATCCCGCGTCGCCTGACGCTGGGCATCATTGAAATAGGCCGGAACGGTGAGAACGGCGGCGTCAACCGTTTCGCCTAGGTAAGTGCTGGCATCGTCAACAAGCTTGCGCAAGATGCTCGAGACAAGCTCTTCCGGTGCATATTCCCGTTCGGTCTGAGGACAGGCCACACGAACGTTGCCCTGGTTGTTGGCACTCACGGTGTAAGGAACGGTGAGGGTGTTGTCGTCGAGTTCATCCCAGGCGCGTCCAACAAAACGCTTGAGATTGGAAAAAGTGTTGCGAGGATTGAGAACGAGTTGACGCCTAGCAGGCTGCCCTACCAGCAGCTCATCCTCTTTGGTGTATCCAACAACCGATGGCGTGGTCCTCGTGCCTTCCGCGTTGGCAATCACCACGGGTCGACCCGCCTCAAGCACGGCGACGACGGAATTCGTGGTTCCCAGGTCGATTCCGACGATCCGGCCCATAACCGCGCGTTTGGTGCCTCCAAGCTAACGGTCCAAACTCCAATCACCAAGCTCTTGTGCGGGGGAATTCTGTGGTGTTCTTTCGCTTACCTGCAAAACAGCCGGCGCGCGGGTACGGTTCCGAAATCTGTCTGCCAGCAGAGTGAACCAATTCAAGGCTCAATATCTGCTTCGAAGCAGACCACCGGCTGAAAAGTTGGTGGATGGCAGTTTCAAGAAGCTCGTCGTCGTCATGGCCTCCATGGTTGCGCTGATCCTCATCTCCATCCTTGTGGTGGTGTTCTGGGGATCGTTGGAGTCGATGGGGCGCTACGGACTGTCGTTTTTGGTCACGTCCAACTGGAATCCTGTTGATGACGAATACGGTGCTTTCACGGCAATTTATGGAACGCTCGTTACTTCTCTTTTGGCACTAGTGATTGCTGTTCCTTTGGGTGTAGGCACGGCAATATTCATTACTGAAAATATTATTCCGCTTAAAATCAGAAATATTATTGGATTGATGGTTGAGCTCCTGGCGGCCATCCCTTCAGTGGTCTTGGGGCTATGGGCGATCTTTATTTTAGAGCCATTTATTCACCCATTTCTCATGTTTCTATATGAGGATTTTGGCTGGATTCCCTTCTTTAGTACGGAGCCATTAGGACCAGGGATTGCACCAGCAATTTTGATTCTTGTTGTGATGATTTTACCGATTATTACTGCTATTGCCCGCGATTCATTAAATCAAGTGCCGATGAGACTGCGCCAAGCTGCCTATGGCGTTGGTGCGACGCGATGGGGAGCGATTCTGAACGTGATACTCCCTGCGGCTGTATCAGGAATCGTTGGTGGAGTGATGCTCGCTCTCGGCAGAGCCATGGGAGAAACCATGGCCGTCACAATGATCATTGGAAACTCCAATGTTTTTAGTTGGTCATTGTTGGCTCCTGGAAATACCATTTCAGCCATGCTTGCGAACCAGTTTGGGGAGGCAGATGTAGGACAGCTCTCTTCCCTTATGTACGCAGCTTTCGTCTTGATGGTTTTGACTTTAATTGTCAACATCATGGCTCAATGGCTTGTGAAACGTCTGAGTCTTAAGTATTAAAATATGAGATATTCCTCCATCGAAAGGTCTGCAGAAGGCATTCCCGATCTGAGCTACAAAAGCTGGAGAAAGCGCAATATCAGCAGCAGACTGTTGTCTTTCCTGGCGGGAGTTTTTGCATGTATGGCTGTCTTACCCCTGATCGCCGTTCTTATTTATATTCTGATCAAGGGAGTGGCAAGTTTAAACATTGATCTTTTTACCCAACTTCCTCCGCCTCCAGGGGGATCAGGTGGCGGTGTTGGCAATGCAATTCTTGGCAGTATTGTTGTGACAGCTATTGCCACAATGCTTGCCATTCCCATTGGCGTTGGAGGTGGTATTTACTTGGCTGAATACTCCACTGGCAAGGGATTTTCTCAATTTATTCGATTTGGCACCAATGTTCTTGCTGGCGTGCCATCAATCATTGCCGGTGTTTTCATTTATGGAGTGATTGTTTCTACGCGAATCCTTTTTGGCCATACTTTTAGCGCAATTGCAGGAGGAGCAGCCCTTTCTGTCCTGATGCTTCCCACCGTGGTCAAAACAACGGATGAAGGCTTGAAACTTGTCTCTAACGACCTTAGGCGTGCTGCTTTTGGCGTCGGGGCATCTCACTTCGTGACCGTGAGCCAAATCACTCTCCCCAAGGCTTTTACCCCCATTGCAACAGGAGTGGTGTTGTCGATTGCTAGAGCGGCTGGTGAAACAGCACCGTTGATTTTTACAGCGCTGTTTTCACCTTTTTGGCCGAATGGTATCTTCGAGCCAATTGCAACTCTATCTGTCTTAATTTATAATTTTTCAGCTCAGCCTTACGATGTTCAAAATCAACTCGCTTGGGCTGCTTCCTTTATCCTTGTGGTGTTCATACTTGCACTGAACCTGCTGGCTCGTTGGCTCGGGAGGATAGCCAATCAATGAAACGCCCGCTCAACGGCGTTTTAGCAACTCACTTGCAGACTCAACGTTCTTTCCATTCATGACCGCTTCATCTTCTCCAGAGTTACCCCATCCGAATTCTGACGTTTGCATATCAATTCAGAATGCAACCATTAGCTATGGTGATTTTGAAGCCTTAAAGAATGTATTTTGTGATATCCCGAGAGGACAGGTAACGGCCTTTATTGGACCTTCAGGTTGTGGTAAGTCTACATTATTACGTGCCCTTAATCGTATGAATGATTTGATTGAGGGATGTTCTCTTCATGGAAGAATACTTTTTGATGGAGCTGATCTGTACGCTCCCGATGTTGACCCTGTGGAAGTACGGCGGCGAATCGGAATGGTTTTTCAGCAACCTAATCCTTTTCCGAAAAGCATTTATGAAAACATAGCCTTTGGTGCACGTATTAACGGATATAACGGTGATATGGATGAATTAGTAGAAAAATCACTACGCCAAGCAGCCATATGGGATGAATGCAAGGACAAGCTCAAAGAGAGTGGAAATTCACTTTCAGGTGGTCAACAGCAGCGTCTTTGCATTGCACGCACCATCGCGATAGAGCCTGAGGTTATTTTGATGGATGAACCCTGTTCTGCACTTGATCCCATCTCAACCTTGAAGATTGAGGAAACCATCCATGAGCTCAAGAAGAGTTTCACGATTGTGATTGTGACTCATAACATGCAGCAAGCTGTTCGTGTGAGTGATATGACAGCTTTCTTTAATGCTGAGGCTCTTGAAGGGGGCACTGGGAAAGTAGGCTATCTCGTTGAATTCAATGACACAGACAAAATTTTTAATGCTCCAGCGCAGCAGGCCACCCAAGATTATGTTTCTGGACGCTTTGGTTGATGATGCTTCTGATGATGGTTTGGTGGCCCCTCGGAGAATCTCCAGATTTAACTTTTGAAAGACAGCGAAGGGCCCTTGATTAACGACTATTTACCAGTACACTCTTTTGCTGGTTGTTGGCACTTCCCAGAATCTTGTAGTTTTTGATATCGATGAATTCGATCCTTTGAATAGGGAGATGTTGCTTCTTTTTAGCAAAATTGGCTGAGTAAGGGCTCTTGTTCCTAATGCGCTATCACTTGATGCCTCTCGGTTATGCATCTCTAAGGAGGATTTAAAGACAATCATTCTCATACCAGCTTCTGACTTGAAGGCCCTTTTGTGAGGAACAATCGAATCTCCAAAGACTTCTATATATTCTGCGGAATCGACAAAGCTGTCCACGAGTGACTCATAGCCGAAGTCATGCAGATGTTTTGTTTTTGTAGCAACTTCTTCTCTGCAGATGGGTGATCTCCCTAGGAGGTGCTTAAAAAGCAGTTCAATAGATCGCCATGGTGAGACTTGATAAAAATAAACTTGTTTGTAGACTTCTGTTTTGGCTAAGGCCTTCACCATCGTCCTTACAGTGATGCGACCATTCAATAGCTGCACATCCAGTTCTGGCATGCTTTGTGATTGTGTAAGTCCTAAATTCCCGAATATTTGCTTATAAATAGCAGCGATGGCAATTTCATGTGCTTCAGGATAGATGGATGAAATTCCTGAAATGTCACTCCAAATGGACAATTTTCGTGGGATCTAGGACCGATGCTGACCTTCATGTTTAGGCAATGTTTTTTTCTATACTCTGCGTTCGTTAATGCTGTCCCATTCTTGGTGCCAGAATTGCTTGCAAACGAAATTTGTTTTTTCCTATTTGATGCTTCGTTTACAAGTAGCCTCGAGGAGTAATTTGGCATGATTGATTTAGGCGAGAAAAAAAGTACTTACCCAGTGCACGTTTAACTGGAATTCAAAACTAGAACTTGTCCTTTCCTTGCCTGTAGATGTGCCTGGGTAAGCGATCTTACGGTGTTTAATTGTTGTGCTTGACTTGCTTAGGAAAAATAAACACCTTGTGAGTTGATGCCTGCATTTCAATGTTTTTTTCTTTATGTGTCTTGCATAATGTTGTGAGTACTTTTTATACATTTTTCAAGAAATATTTTCTCGTTCTTGGAATGTTGGATTGCCGACTGAATTTTGCTGCTATTTTTGCTTAAAAGTAATTCCTAGTCCTTGGATCTGTTGACGTCAATGAATGCTTCGAATCTGTTGTTTTAGCTTTCTCGGCCTTAAGCCGGTTTTGGTGGCACGTGTTTCATGGTCATTCCTTGGTGGCACGTCCTTCATGACCATTTCTTGGTGGAACGTCCCCCTTTGCAGAAGCGAGTTCCCATAAAAAAACCCTTGCGAAGCAAGGGAGTGAGGAGCTTGAACGGAGAGGGAGGGATTCGAACCCTCGATAGAGTTGCCCCTATACAGCATTTCCAGTGCTGCGCCTTCGACCACTCGGCCACCTCTCCAGTGGCTGAGATGAGAATGTAGCAGGGCGTTTCCTGAGGGCCTGATATGAGACCAAATCACACAGTCACAATTCACTGGCCCCAGGCTGGACGGACGATTACCCATCAGGTTCCTGAGGGGGAGTACATCCTCCAAAGCTTCGAGCAGCAGGGTGATCCGCTTCCTTTCTCGTGCCGGAATGGCTGCTGTACGTCCTGCGCGGTGAAGGTTCAAAAGGGATGTCTGGATCAAACAGAGGCCATGGGACTCTCAAAAGAGCTCAGACAACAGGGATATGGCTTGCTTTGCGTGGCAAGAGCCATGGGCCCCCTTGAAGCGATCACGCAAGATGAGGATGAGGTGTATGAGCTTCAGTTTGGACGTCATTTCGGACGTGGTCAGGTTCGCCCTGGCCTTCCTTTGGAGGATGAGTGATGGTTCCCATGCTTGATTGCCGACAGGTTGCCCTCGATGCAGCGCTCGATGATTCCACGCAGCAAACGCTTGCTGATGTAGCCCGAGCTGCATCCAACCTGGGAGCAGCGGTGCTGATGCAGCATTACGGACGGCTCAGCAGCATCGAAAGCAAGGGTCGTGTGGGCGATTTGGTCACCAACGCCGATGTGGCTGCTGAAAAAGTGGTTCTCGACTACTTAAGAGAACACACTCCAACCATTTCGATCCTTGCGGAAGAATCGGGATCCAGTGGCACGCCGGGATCGTTGTGTTGGTGCGTGGATCCTCTCGATGGAACGACAAACTTTGCCCACGGTTATCCATTCTTCGCCACTTCTGTGGGCTTGATCTGGAAGGGGAAGCCCCTGCTGGGTTCCGTGGCCGTTCCATTCCTAAACGAAACCTATTGGTGTTCTCCCAATCAAGGGAGCTTTGTCAACGATGCTCCGATTCAGGTCAGTGACTGCAGCTCTTTGCAAGACAGTCTTCTTGTCACGGGATTCGCTTACGACAGGCATGAACGAATCGACAACAATTACGCCGAGTTTTGTTGGCTAACCCATCGTTGTCGCGGTGTTCGTCGGGGTGGTGCCGCTGCTGTTGACCTGGCTTTTGTTGCAACTGGACGCCTGGACGGCTATTGGGAGCGGGGTTTGGCTCCCTGGGATCTTGCGGCAGGTGCCGCATTGGTGGCCTGTGCTGGTGGTTGTGTTGGTGATTACAAAGATTCAGCCTTTGATGTGCGGGAAGGCAGGATTCTTGCGACATCACCAGGGCTCCATCTCCCCCTCAAGCAAGAACTCTCACGGGTGACCGCCTTGGAACCCAAGCTTTATGGAGCTTGAGGATCGGCAGTCATAGGATCACTGTTCGTGATTTGTTGACTAGCTGGATGGCCCTGCAACCCGCCACGGGCGCTCGAGATCTGAATCCGAAGCAGGTCCAACAGAATCAGCATTTGAGAGAACAGTTGGCGATGGTCTATCGCCATTGGGGATACGACGAGGTGTCTCCCCCGCAGGTGGAACGGCTCGACACACTGATGGCGGGGGGTGCGATTGCCAGTCATGACGTCGTTCGACTTGTGGCCGATGACCCCCTGGGTCTTCGACCAGAGATGACAGCTTCCATTGCTAGAGCTGCCTGCACAAGACTCAAAGATCGACCGAGACCTCTACGGCTCTGTGCTTGCGGAACGATTTTCGAGAGTCGAACGGCTGAAGAGGGAGGATTGTGTATCGAGGAAAAACTGCACAGTGGTGTAGAGCTCTTTGGCGTTAAGGATCTGGCAGCAGAACTCGAACTTCTCACCTTGCTTCTAGAAGCGATGAATGCTCTCTCGCTGCTTGGTGAGCATCAACCCCAACTCTTGATTGGTCACACGTCCTTGATGGAATTGGTATTGGCTCCTTTTGAACCTCCGATACGGGAAGAGATTCGCACTTGCTTAATTCAATACGACCGACTCGGACTCGAAGCCATGGGGCTGGAGGCGTCGGATCTCAAACGGTTGCTGAACTTACTGGACTATCGAGGTAAACCCCAGACCATTCTTGATCTTTTGGGAGAAAGTTTCGGGTCACAGCCAGTGCTCAATGACTTGAAACGATTGTTTCTGCATCTCAGTCCACTCGCCGAACAACAATCGTTGACCCTTCAATTGGACCCAACCTTTCATCCGCATCATGAGCTGTATGACGGTTTGGTGTTTCAGTTGGTTTGCCAGGGTGTGTCAGCTCCCGTTGTGATTGCCCGCGGCGGGCGCTATGACGGCCTCGTGCAACGTTGCGGCGAAGGCGAGCTGAATGCTGGAGGAGTGGGCTTCAGTTTTTGCCTTGACGATATTCGTGATCTTCCTGGCTCTAGCCCCGAACATGTCAAGAGGCAATCCAGCATTTTAGTTTGCTGGAGCGATGATTCAACACTTGAAAAGGCTCTGTTGAAACAGACGAGCTGGCATGCCCAAGGTCAAGTCGCCCAATGTGATCTCAGGCCTTGTCGAAATCGTGAAGAAGCCGATCAGCGTCTGCAACACTCGGGGTGCAACACCATCGACTGGTTGTCTGATTAGATTGCCAAGGAAAGACAACCAACAGCTATGGCACACACGATCGTCACCGATATCTGCGAGGGCGTTGCTGACTGTGTTGATGCTTGTCCTGTCGCCTGCATCAATCCAGGAGCTGGGAAAAATAAAAAAGGGACAGATTTTTACTGGATTGATTTTGATACGTGTATTGATTGCGGCATTTGCCTGCAGGTTTGCCCTGTAGCCAATGCCATCCTTCCTGAGGAGCGAGCGGATCTACAAACACCTGGTTGATTTCATCCTCTCATTGGATCAACTCTGAGGAGTACATGCTCCATTCTTGATTGTCTTGTTGAGCGTGGGAGTGTTTTTGTAAAAAGCCTTTTTGGAAGAATGTTGCTTGCTTTTTTATGCCATTGACGATCACCCTGGATTATGAGGTTCGGAGAACCCCCCTCTACTGGCTGTTGTGCCTCGACAGGGTGCATCTCTAAACTCCAGTTTTACAAGTTGTTGGTATGGCGGTGATGGACGAACAGGGTCAGATTCAGATCCACACCGAGAATATTTTCCCGATCATCAAAAAGGCGGTTTATTCCGGACATGAGGTGTTTTTACGCGAGCTTGTCAGCAACGGCGTTGATGCGATCAGCAAACGGCGAATGGCAGCAATGGCAGGCGATTGCAGCGAGGGGGATGATGGCGCGATAAAAATTCATGTAGACCGTGAGGCCAAAACCTTGACCATTTCCGATAACGGAATTGGTATGACGGCAGATGAGGTGAAGCGCTATATCAACCAAGTTGCTTTTTCAAGCGCTGAAGATTTTCTAGAGAAATACAAGCAGGAAGATGATGCGATCATTGGTCACTTTGGCTTGGGTTTTTACTCGAGTTTCATGGTGGCAGAGCGGGTTGAACTGCTTACGAAGTCTGCAAAGCCCGACGAAGTAGCCGTGCGTTGGTCTTGCGACGGTTCTCCTAATTTTAATTTGACCGCAGCTGAACGATCCGACGCTGGAACCGATGTAATCCTCCATCTCATGGAGGAGGAAATGGAATATATAGAGCCAGCTAGAATAAAAACGCTGATTAATACGTACTGCGACTTTATGTCAGTACCGGTACAGCTTGAAGGAGAAACGATTAATAAAATGGTGGCACCTTGGCGTAAAAGTGCGCGGGAACTTTCTGATCAAGATTATATTGACCTTTATAATTACCTTTACCCATTCCAGGGTGACCCCTTGCTGTGGGTTCATCTAAATACCGATTATCCTTACAATCTACAGGGCATTCTATTTTTTCCCAAGCAAACCGGTAGAGCTGATTGGGAGAAGGGAGAAATTAAACTTTACTGCAACCAAGTGTTTGTTAGCGATTCCATCAAAGAGGTGGTTCCCCGTTACCTTCTTCCACTAAGGGGCGTCATTGACTCTCCCGACATTCCTTTGAATGTGAGCAGAAGTGCTTTGCAGACCGATCGTCGGGTTCGTTCCATTGGTAATTTTGTTGCTAAGAAGGTTTCTGATCGACTGCGCAGCCTTAAAAAAGACGATCCTCAGGCCTATGCAGAAGCTTGGGAGTCACTAGCACCGTTTGTAAAAATTGGAGCGATGGAAGATGATAAGTTTGCTGATCAGGTAGAAGAACTGGTGATGTTCGCGACCAGTACCTCCGCTACTTCAAGCGAACATGGCGACCCCATTAAAGGGAATGAACGCAACTTCACCACCCTTGAGGGTTATCGCGGAAGGCTGCCAGCC
>Ga0208150_1000428_pt1 | contig 16527 bp, 22 predicted proteins | sample DEB08_DNA_8_FD_184534 | JGI IMG/M metagenome (GOLD analysis project Ga0208150, IMG submission 184534) | Aqueous microbial communities from the Delaware River and Bay under freshwater to marine salinity gradient to study organic matter... | ecosystem: Environmental > Aquatic > Marine > Coastal ...
TAGGCGAGTATTCAGATAAAGTATCCAGCGATGGAAATCAAGCAACAGTATAAGGACGCTGAAAAGCGTACGATGGGCACCGTCGAGGTGCGCGAGGCTGAAGGCGAGGAGATGGTTCTGGAAGGCTATGCCGCTGTATTCAACAGCGAGACTGACCTAGGCCATTTCCGCGAAGTCATCAAGCCAGGCGCTTTTGATGACGTCATGACCAATGACGTGCGAGCGCTCATCAACCACGATCCGAACCTTGTGCTCGGACGTACCACAAACGGCACGCTGACCCTTGAGCAGGACGAGCGCGGACTGAAGTACCGCGTGAAGCTAGGAGGCCAGCAGTATGCCAAAGACTTCTATGAAAGCGTAAAGCGAGGCGACATCAGTCAGTCCTCGTTTGCCTTTACCATCGACAAGCAGTCATGGAATGAGGAGCGCACTGTGCGTAGCGTTGACAAGGTGCGGCAGTTGTTGGACGTGTCACCTGTGACCTATCCAGCATACGCAGCCGCCACGGTGCAGGCGCGTGACCTACAGCCTGAAATCGAACAGGTCGCAGCTCCTGCGCCCGAAGCAGATACAGATTCTCACAAAAACCCTCAACCCTCAACCATGAATCTCAACGAGATGAAGGCGACCCGTGCCAAGCACGCAGATCGCTTTGAAGCGTTGGTCAACCTCGCGGAACAAGAAAACCGCGACTGGACCAACAACGAACAAGAAGAGGCCGACCTTTGCAAGCGCGAAGTGGAGCGTCTCGACGGAAAGATTGCACGACGTGCAGCTCACGAAGACATGATTGCTCGCCAGGCTCAGATGGGCGGTAGCACCGTCTCTGAGTCCAAGGAAATCAACAAGATTAACCGCTCTTTCAGCCTCGCCCGTGCTGTACAAGCTGCATCCTTTGGCAAGTCGCTGGAAGGCGCAGAAGCTGAATGGGCGCAAGAAGCCTCACGCGAATTTCAGTCGCGCGGCTTGCAGATGAGCGGCCAAATCGGTATTCCAGGCTCGGCTTTGTTCCGTGCTGGTGCAGCCGATGACTTCCAAGCTGTTTCAGGTGATGGCTCTGGATTCGTTCCTACCAACGTGCCAGGCGTCATCGATGCCCTCCGCGCTCCAACTTTGGCCGAGCGTATTGGCACCACTGTCATCAACAACGCTACTGGCAACCTCAAGTTTCCACGGGTTTCTGTGAAAGCCGCAGGTACTGGTGCAACCGAAGTTGAGGCGAACTCAAACTCAGGCTTGGAACTCGACGAGGTGACGTTGACGCCCGAACGCGTATCTGCCAAGACGTTGTACTCTAAGCAACTCATCCTTCAGGGTGGTGCGCAAGTCGACGCCATGATTAGCCGCGAGTTGGCTGCAGCTATGAACGCCTACGTTGACACCGACTTCTTCGACGCGGCAGCAGCAGGCGCAGGTTACAAGATTGACACAGGTTCTGACGCTGGAGTGACCGACACTACTTTGGCTCCTGCAAACATCTTCGCGATGGAGCAGAACGTTTTGGCCGCTGGTGGTGACTTTGGTAAGTGCGTGTGGGTCATGTCGCCTAAGGGCTGGGAAATTTCTCGCGACTTGGCAACAGTGGCTGCTGTCTCTGCCATGTGGGAGAACAACCAGTTTGACGGATTTCCTGCCTACGCCACTCCTTACTTGACTAACGCGGCATCTACAAGCGAAGGCCGCTTGTTGTTTGGTGACTTCAGCGCTGGTATGATCCTCGCCTTCTTTGGTGGTATCGACCTGCTTGTTGACCCATACAGCAACGCAGGCACTGCACAGATTGCTTTGCACGTGAACAAGTTCTACGACAAGGCCGTGCGCCAGTCAGGAGCTTTGGCTTCAATCATTGACGCAGCCTAACAACTAAACGATGGAAGCCTGGCAATAGGGCTGGGCTTCCTTTTTTCTCTCACTCATGAACGTTATACGTCCAGCATATCCGACTAGCACTTCCATCGTGTCGCTTGCAGACATGAAGGAGTTTTTGCGCGTAGATCACGACGACGAGGACACGACCATCACAGCTCTCCTCGATACGGCTGTAGCGCACGTGAGTGATTACACGAACAGGCACATAGGTACGGCAACAAACGCCACCTTCTACCTGTCGCATTGGCGCCCAGCGGCATTGGCATTTGGCCCTGTCGTTAGCGTCAGCCAAGTCGTCTATGACGACACCTCAGGCACACAGCAAACCCTCGACACCTCGAAGTGGTATATTGGAAGAATGGCGCAAGACAGCACCATGATCTACTTCCGCGACGTGCCTGACCTCGAAGAATACAACGCCCTGCCTATACGCATCACAGCGTCTTGTGGTGGTCGCGCTGAAGCCAACATTGAGCACGCCATCCGCATGCTCGTAGCTCACTGGTACGAAAACCGCAGGGCAGTAGTCACGGGCACCATTACGGCTCAAATACCTATGGCCGTAGAGTCCTTGCTAAATCCTATGCGAGTCATTGACATGCGGCCATGAACATCGGATTCCTCGATAGACGCATCTCTTTCTACGCGCCTTCCAACTCCATCAACAGCTATGGAGAGAAGACGGGTGGCGATAACTTGTACGCCACAGTGTGGGCGGCAATGGATCACAAGAGCGCGTCGAGCAGTATGGTGATGGAGCAAGAAAGCAGTGTCAACCACCTTGTGTGGCGCGTCCGTAGCTCCTCCACTACGCGAGCCATTACACCCAAGTACACCATCAGGTACGGCTCTGACAGCTACGAGATTTTGGCTATTCAAGAGGTAGGGCGCAACAGTGAGCTTCACTTTGTTTCACGTAGAGTCGTTTCAGAATGACACAGGTAACGGTGGAGGGCTTACCTAAGATTGTGGCCAAGTTGGAGAAGCTGGCCAAGTGGAACGAGAATGACCACAACGCATTGGTGGAAATCAACCAGCGCGTAGGTAACGTCTTTGCTATGTCCGCCAAGGCTAATGTTAAAGACTTTACTGGCGACATCAAGGTCTACGAAAAAACAGGGCGCGGATCAGGACGCAACCCAGGCAACCAAGCTGGTAAGGTGCGCATGGTCGTCAAGAAAGGTCAACTGCGCAGAAGCATTGGAGTATGGCAACCACGCAAGAACGAGACCCGCGTTTTGGCTGGGCCAATGACGAATACGATGGGCCGTCGTAAGACGCGCAAGAACGCAGACGGATGGTTTTCGCACATTGTAGAGACAGGACACTTCTTTGGCAAGCAAACAACGACCAGCAACGTTGGTGCATTTGGACGGAGTAAGAAGGCCACAGAGTCGCGTATGCGCAACCTTCATTTGAGATTGTTACAGAACCGCTTTGGAAAGTACATGAAATGAAAGTAGGTCTCGCCATACGCTCCTTGCTAGTCAATGACTCTGACGTCAATGCGATTGTTAGTGGACGCATATATCCAGAGATGGCCATTGAAGGCTCACAGACGCCTTATATCGTTTACAGCGTCATGTCTAACACGCCATCAAATACTAAAGATGGCACACCAGTAGACGAGGCAAACGTTGAAATCCTCAGCGTGGCCCGTTCATATTCAGAAGCCAATGACCTTGCCGACAAGGTGCGCGATGCGCTTGATCGTGTTGGCACCACAGTAAGCGTGGCAGAAGGTTCAATTGTCGTAAATTCCATACAGTACACAAACGAGATAACGCAGGTCACAGAAGACCGCAGCTTGTTTGCCTCAGTTCAAGATTATACCATCCGCATAAACCGCAACTCATGACAGAATTTTTGATTGAAAACTGGGGCGAATTGACGCTGGCCGTTCTCGCCCTCGTAAAGGTTATCGTGAATCTCACGCCAACCGAAAATGACAACAAGGTGTTTGGCTATGTCGACACCCTGATCAACCTCATTATTGCAGACCGCATCAAACCCTCCAACAAATAACCATGGCAGAAACTACTGGAGTCATCAATGGCTCTGACCTCCGCATCTTCCTGTCCTCTACTGACGACAGCGAAGTCTTGATTGATAACCTCACGGATTGTTCAATCAGCGTCACCACCGACTTGCGTGACACCACCACGAAGAACAACAACGGCTACCGCGCGATGTTGCCAGGCTTGAAAAGCGCCACTATCAACTTCACCGCGCTCTACGCTTCTGATGCCACCAACGGATACAACGAGCTAATCGGCTATCAGTTGGCTGACACGAAGATCTACCTGCTGTTCACTCACGCTCCTGACGGAACGGAGAACGCAGGCGACGAGCGCTTCGACGTCTCTGGATACATCACCAGCTTGGAGTTGAGCGGAGGCACCGAGGACAACGGTACCTACACTTGCACCGTTGAAGTTCACGATACTATCGTTCGCGAGGCAATTCCAGCATAACTAAATTAGCTGCATGACAATTACTTTAGAAGGCAAGACCTTTCCAGTGCGCGCTTCCATGCGGGCTTGGAAAAACTTTGAGAAAGCCACAGGGTGTAAGGTGACTGGCATCGATGCCGATGACGTCACGAAGATGCCCGAACTCCTGTTCTACTTCGTGCAAGAGGGCTGTCTAAAGCAAGGCATGCAGTTCAAGATGGATGTTGACGAATTCTTGGGCATGATTGAAATCACAGATCTACCTGGTCTTGTTGCTGTCGTGGAGGAAGCCATGGGCGGCCAGCAAGAAAAAAAAACACAGGTGGAGACGGAGAGTCACGCGCTCTTGAATGGTACGAAATAGAACGGCTGGGACTAGGCCTTCTTGGTCTAGATCCCGACCGTCTCTATGACCTTACCTTCTCCGAATTTGGCAATGCCGTCCGCGGACGTTATGAGTTTCAGGAACACGTAGACCGTGGCGCCTGGGAGCGCACACGTTGGCAGACGGCATTGTTATTAAACGTTCACACCAAGAAAGGCAGTAAGATTCAACCAATGGATTTGGCCGTCTTTCCATGGGAAAAAACCGAACAGTCAAAGAAGCCGAAGGGCGATGGATTGGCTATCTTAAGAGCACTAGCACGCAATGGCAAAACTCGGTGACCTCATAGTCCGCATAGGCGCGGACACTAAAGACCTCAACAAACAGCTTGGCAGGGTCCAGCGCGAGATGCGCTCGATGACTGGCAACCTGACTCAGCTAGGTCAGAACCTGACGCGCGCCATCACTGTGCCCTTGGCTGGCCTTGGAGCGCTAGCCGTCAAGAGCGCGGCAGACCTTGAGAAGCTAGAGGCGTCATTTGTAAGCCTCACAGGAGGCGTAGATCAGGCGGCCGCTATGATGAAGCAGTTGAATGAATTTACTGCATCTACGCCCTTCCAAATTGAAAACGTAGCCAACGCGGCTCGCCAGCTCATCGCATCAGGCACAGAAATTGGAGAGGTCAACAACCAGCTTCGTTTCCTTGGTGACATCGCGGCCACCTCAGGCGTAACGATTGAAGAGATAGCCGCCATCTTTGCCAAGGTCAACGCCAAGGGTAAAGTGGAGTTGGAGAACCTAAACCAGCTAGCAGAGCGAGGCATTCCAATTTTTAAGGCGTTGGCTGACGCCACAGGGCTACCAGCGGACAGCCTAGGCGCAGGCGCTGTCAGCGTTAAGCAGTTCAATGACGTACTCAAGTCGTTTGCTGAGGAGGGCGGCTTTGCCGCAGGTGCCATGGAGCGCTTGAGCCAAACAGCGGCAGGTAAGTTTAGCACCGCATTAGACAACTTGAAACTTGCAGGCGCGGAAATTGGAAAGGAATTTTTGCCAAAAATCAATGAGCTACTTGATCGCGTCGTTTCATTGAGTCAAGCCTTTTCTAGGCTTTCTCCTGAAATGAAAAGTTTGATAGTAAACTTTAGTTTGTTATCTGGTTCCATAGGCCCTGTCCTAGTCGGCCTACCAAGCATTGTGCAACACATGAAGTCGCTTGGTAAAATCATTCAATTTGGCGGAATAGGAGTAGCAGCAGCAGCTTTCGCAGCCATTGCTGTTACCATTGTGAGCTTGCGCAAGGAGACGGTTACGATTAGCGACCGATTAGACAAAGCCCAAAAGAAAGCAAATACTGAAGCTGCGAAAGCAATTACCAACGTTAGGGTTTTAGTTGACGAATACAAGAAAGAACGGACTAGTCTAGAGAGAAAAGAGGAAATTTTAAGTACTTTAAAAACAATCAACAAGGACTACTTCGGAGATTTAAAAGCTGCCATAACAACAGTCGACGATTTAACTAAGGCCACGAATGACTATGTAGCTAGTATCAAAGAACAATCACGGCAGAAGGCTCTAATGGATGCTCAACAAGAGCAGTTGAATGCCGTTGCGAAGGAGCAGAAGAGATTGTTGGATTTAGAGCGCGAGCGTATTACAGTGCTTGATAGGCTTGGTTTGACGATGGAAAACATGGGTAGCCCTCACGCCCAGGTTGAAGCGATAGAAAGACTTGGTGGATTTTTTGGACCTGGTGCTCGATTAGTTGCAGACCTGAATCTCCTAAATACCAAAATCAAAGTCAGCGGAGAAAGGATTGACACAATGGTCAATGATTTGCATGACTTTGCTTTGGCGTATGATTTGACGGTACAACCAGTTGAAAGGACAACCAAGGCGATTGATGATTCAAATACAGTTATTGAGGACACAAGAAATAATGTTTTCTGGCTTTTGGTTCAATTGAATCAAATGGATTCCATTAAGGTGGACTCTTTGCTTCGCATGTTAGAAGGCGTCAAGGTCAAATTACAGGAAGTAGGAGACGTTGCTAAAGAAACAGGCAACGAAATTGAATCGGCTATCCAAAATGCTGTAAGCGATTCACTCGTCGCCCTTGGTGAGGGCATCGGCAAATTGCTGTCAGGAGGTTTACAAGGCGTCAACTTGATGGCTGGCGCTCTCATGCAACTGGGCAATTTGATGAAGTCCATTGGTAAGGCGATGGTCGCCCAGGCAACTGCCATGATCACCTTTCAAAAGACGTTGTTTAAGAATCCATATCTAGCAGCAGCGGCAGGTGTTGCCTTCATTGCGGCAGGAGCTTTATTGTCCAATTACGCCACTAACTTGCAGGAGATGCCAGCTCTCGCAGAAGGTGGCCTCGCCTACGGAGCTACCACCGCCATCGTCGGTGACAACCCTAACGCACGCATCGACCCTGAAGTCATTGCGCCACTGTCGAAGCTCCAAGATATGATGGGCGGACAGCGCGTCGAGGTGTTTGGTCGCATCAGTGGCGACGACATCTACTTGTCCAACGCTCGCACGAGCCGCAATCGCAACCGCTACTCATGAGTTACATTTACGCGCAAGGCACGTGCAAGGGTCAGAATGGAACGTCGTACATCATCAGCATCATTCACGACGTCGCAGGCACAAATCTAGACACCACTTTCAGCCTAGATGCGTCAGGCTTCGTGCTGGAGTATGGAGGCGAAAATGACATGTACCTCGTGCCAGGCATTATACACTCGACCTGCACGATTAACATGCTGTTTCAAAGCGACGAGTTCACCGCTCTTAACACCTTTATCTCTGACATCACAGACGCAGATGATGGTGAGTTTCTTTTGCGCGTTGACTCAGGTTTGGCGAATTGGGTTGGTGTCATCTTGCCTGAGCATTTGCGCATCACCGAGGAAAGCCACATTCGTGAGCTTCGCATCAAAGCTACGGACGGATTGAGCTTGCTGAAGACTGTCGACTACAACAACGCAGGAACGGCATACACCAGTTACCAAACTGTCCACGACATCTTGCTGGAGATTCAGGAGAAAACAGTTACCTACTCTTACAGCGACGACAAGCTCGCGACATACATCCGCCTTGCTTGGGCAGAAGATGTCGTATCCACTGATGACTACACATATACCACCCATCCTGCTGACACCGACTTTGACGGCATCAAAAGAGCACGTATCAATCCTGCGAACTGGATCAAGTATGAAGATAGCGGAGCAACTTACGTCAGCGCATACGACGTACTTGTCAGCCTGTGCAACACCTTCCAGTGGCAGCTTTTTGCTCATGCTGGTGGTTGGTGGCTCTTGCCCATCGCATTCAAGGACACGGATATAGATGGCAATATTTTGCTTTACAACGGTAGCACGGCTCAAACAACAATCGCGAATCAATACGACTACCAAACTGCGACGAAGCAGAAGTTGCCTGACTGGACGATTGGATACAGCCCTAGCGTGCGTCTTTGCAAAATTGAACGAAGGACCAAGGATAGCCCTTACATCTTCAAGGCAATCAACTTTGAAGACGGCACATTGCTGTCCAATTTCTACTCTGATTTTGAAGGTCAGGACACGGCAAGCGATACAGAATTTATTCGCGTTGGTGGCAAAGCCTACATTCAATACACAGGAACATCAGGACTCAACAACAACGAACGCGTAGGTCGAGTCGTCCTGCGATGCGAAATCAAATGGGACGACGGCGCTGACGCGGAGTGGTACGGCAACCAAATCCTTGTGGACTCTAGTGGCGCTGTCGTCACGTGGCTGATGCAGACGCTAGGCGTCAATGTCCAAAACGACTTGGCCGTTGTGACTGTGCTGGATGGAGAAGCAAGCTCCAGTTCCACGTATTTCTATTATCACATCGAGGAAGAACAATACTTGTACGATGCAGGTGTGACAGGAAGCAAGTGGTCGTCTTGGGTTTTTGACATTCCACTACCTACGACAGCTAAGACCGGGCTAAGCATAACGCCTGAGATTCTGATTTACGACAGAAACTTTCAATACGATGCAACTCTGACGGCAGCCACCACCGTCACCTGGCAAAACTTTGCGGCCTTCTCATGTGCGAGCGACGACGAGCTTCGTTTCCTGACAGACTTTGACATCGTAGCAGAGACGACGACAGGCAAGGCGGAGATTGACCTCGGATATACACACATAGGAAGTCTAGCACCAGAGACAGGGCGCATCGACGTGAAGGTGTCTGCTAGTGCTTATGGCTCATCGGATGCCTGGGTCAACAACTCCTCATCGTCAGAGCGACAAATCAACAAGCTACTTGTGGAGGAGGTACTGGCCCTTAACAAGAAGTCGGCATACGTCGAGCGCGGCACCGTGTACATCCAAGACGGAACGTTGCCAGTTCCTTACCTCAGGTATTACGACGACGACACAGGGCGCTACTACACCGCGCTGACGTGGAGCTGGAATGCAGGCGAGTCACTTCTAGATCTGACGCTCCGCAACATAGGGCGCAACTTCGAGTTTATCACCAGCGACGAGCAAGGAGGCACGCGCAATCCGTTCCTTGACGACGTAGTGCAGAATCAGGCCACGAAGCCTGGCAACGTCATGCAGGGCTACAACGCGGAGGCGGAGGAAATCTTTAATGCTTGGACGTCAGGCACCGTCATCGGAGCGGGCAAGACGCTGGAGGCCTATTACACTGTCACACTGAATGGCAATGGTAAGTACGTCGACTTTCAAGGCAACCAACCAGCAGATTCAAACGACGTCATAGAGCGCGTCATCTACGTTAAGAGCGACGGACTCGCTGACCATACAAGCACGAGCGGCTGGACATCGCCATCAGGTCTGCAACCAACAGCATCATCAAGCGCAGGGCCAACCATTGCGGAGTGCTGGCAAGCCATCAACGAATACCTGACCAAGTTCAGCGGCTCTCGAAACAACTTCACGTTTTTGATTAGCTACGACGAAGTTTTTTTCAGAGGTCTGTTGGACGACAATTCAGGCGCGGCGGCGGCGTATTCATTGCGCAGGCTTGACAAGGATTATTCAGGCGATGCCATCAGGGTGCGCAGAGCAAGTGACAACACAGAACAGGACATTGGGTTTGATTCCGCGGGCGACCTCGACACCAAAGCACTAACCACCTTCTGTTTTGGTACGGACTGCTTCGTAAAGACGTGGTACGACCAAAGCGGAAACAGCAACGACGCGACGCAGACGACGACGGCAAACCAGCCGAAGATTTATGACAGCGCGACGGGTGTTGTGACGGAAAACGGCAGGCCCGCGATGGAATTTGATGGAAGCGACGACAATTTATCGCACCCTACATTAACAAACAACCTTGACAATTCGGACTTTTTGGTGAGCGCAGTTTACGTGGATGAGTTGGCATTAGGCATCGTTGGTTCAGTACCTCGCTTATATCTGAGGCATGTTTCAATGTCATATAACACACTCGGCACCATTGGCATCGGAAATCAAACAGGTCATCAATTACTTTCTTTTCAGGTTGTCGGCGCGACTCAAGAAGTTTTTGGCAAAGGAATAAGCCTTGGCACAGCAACAGAGGCACAGCAAAATTTTACACCAAATGCCTTCAATCTAAACGTCGCTGGTAGTGCATACGGAAGTGGCAAATTGCAAGAAGTCATCGTTTACGACAGCGACCAAAGCACCAACCGCGCAGGCATTGAAGACAACATCAACGACTATTACGATATTTACTGATGCACGGTTACATCATCATATTGCCATTGCCGCACATGACCAGCGAGGCGCGCGCCTACGGCATCAGTCGTGAGCTGTACAACATCACCGTGCCTCTCGCTATCCAAGAGGATTACCACAAGGACGGCATCGTGTTTGGCGTGGTGAAGCATCAGGACGGCATCCAATGCGCGCTCCACGTAGACACCGAGTACGTCATTCCTGTTCACCCATTGGCGACGCTGGAGAAGCTCGTCACTCTTTTTCCTGAAATACCTGAGACAGAGCGCACCGCCTTGCAGTCGTTCGTGCTACACAACCAAGCGTTTCCATTTGGCTACATCATTCCTTCCACCTCGACCCTCCGCGACCATCAGTATATGATTGACAACGGATGGTTTCCACCTGACGATTTCGATGTCTGACATTAAATGCCATATCCTCAACGCGCTCAACGTGACATACGTGGGTAGCGTGGCAGTAAACCTCGTAGGTGATGGCCTCGCCATCATAGCAGGCTGCACCCTCGTATGGTTCAACGTAGAGCGTGCTCTGACCGCTCGCAAAAAGCGCAAGGAATGAAGTGGTTCAACTACAGCGAGTTTGACTCACCTGACGATCCAGGGTCAGGCAACTACATGGACGAGGAGTTCCTCGACATGCTCGATGAAGCTCGTAGCGTGGCAGGCATTCCTTTCGTCATCACCAGCGGGCTACGCACAGAGGCATGGAACCACCGCGTAGGAGGTACGCCTAACAGCAGCCACATGAAAGGTTGCGCGGCAGACATCGCATGCTCCACATCACGCGACAGGTTCCTGATCGTGACCGCGCTCCTCGAAGTAGGCTTCGACCGCATCGGCATCTATGACACCTACATCCACGTTGACAATGACTGGGAGAAAAACAGCGCCCTCATTTTCCTCCATTGACAGCGTGCTCAAAATCTTGGAACGCTTCGACGTGACTGAGGTCTTCAAGACAAAGGGCGACCTGAAGCGCTGGAGCGCCAAGCGCACCATCGGTGGCGTCATAGCTATGACTGCATGCAACGACATTATAACAAACGGAATGAGCTGGCAGGCCGTTGTGCTTTGTGGCATCAGTGTCGTACCTTTATGCTTGAGCTTTTGGGACAAAAGTTTGTAGCACACTCAGGTTTCATTTCAGTGTTTTGGTGAAGAGGCCCTAACGAGGGTCTCTTTTCACATCTGCATGTTTATAATTTTGTTCGACGTTGTTCGACATTGTTCGACGAGATGTCGTAAGATTGCCATGTCCAACCAAAACAAACGACATGTTAAAACCTAACGGCATCAGCCACACCGTCTATCCTGAGAAGCCTGCCAAGGACTTCAACGATTGGATGGAGCACAACACGACCCGCAACGTGCAGGCAACCCTCGACAACTACGAGGAGAAGTTTGCCAAGCTGTGGGCAGACTTCAAGCGTGACGTAATCCGTAACACCTCGCGCCATGCTTGACACCTACGACTGGACGCACCCACACGAAGGGCGCGAAGTGCCTGCAGGCATCGAGTTTCCACACCCTGTCATGCCTGACAACGGTTGTCACTACAAGCGTCACAAGATGCGCGACGATGGTTACGAGTTGTTTCAAGACTTCCAGCATCCTGATCGCGACTACGTGACACGGTGGTGGTTCCGCAACCTGAAGGTTTGGCACAAGTACGTGCCGGGCATAGAAGAGCAAGGTTTCACTGCCATCCATCATTTGAAAATCACATGAACTACATGGAGCAATACCCAGTTCGCATCGGAGTCCGCTTGGACGAAGAGACGCGAGACAAGTTACAAGAGAGAATTTCAGGCCTAGGCATCAGCGCCAGCGCCTACATCAGAATGTTGTTAAACGAAACCCTAAACCAAAAACGATGAGCTTTATCTCAGAGTCATTTATGGAGACGGCATCGAGCGAGAGCCGCTACTTCAAGCCCGCCAAAGGCAAGCCAAACAAGGTGCGCATCCTTAGCCAGGCACCTATCCAAGGCTACGTGCAATGGACTGCGGAGGGCCGCCCTGTACGCTGGCCTCACGACGCCAAGAAGCCGCAAGCGAACTATCAAGACGACAGCAAGCCGCGCAAGTTCATTGCCTGCGCAGTGTGGAATTACGAGGCGCAGACGGTGCAGGTGTGGGACGTGACTCAGCGCAGTGTCATTGACGCCATTTTCAGCATCGCCAGTGACAAAGACTTTGGTCATCCGAATAACTACGACCTCAAGATCATGAGGACAGGTGAAGGCCTCGACACGCAGTACTCTGTCATACCTATAAGCGCAGACCTCACCGAGGAGGTGCAACAGTACATGCAGGAGCCTGGCGTCAACCTCGAAGCGTTGTTCGAAGGAGAAGACCCATTCGCATGAGCATCGCCCGCCTGATCTACATGAACAAGACGCTTATGTACTTGCCTATGAAGGAGGTGTTGGAATGCCCAGAGATAAAGCGCATGAACCTTCCTGAGAGCTTTACCGAAACGCTCCTTGAATCGTGCTATCTGTACGAGGACATGTTCAAGCGTTCCTTCAATGCAGCAGAGAAGTACTATATGGAGCGATTAAAGCGTCATATAAGCGCTATCGCGACCGAGGTGGACCGACAGTACTACAAAATGAAACGAGGCCATTTAAGCGACGTTAAAATTCGTCAGAGCATGTTTGAAGAACCAAAACCCGAAACAAACTAAAACCCAACACAATGAACATTGTTGAAACTACGAACTACGAACAGTTCAAATTCTTGCAAGCCAACCGTATGCTTGACGAGAGCAAAATCAAGAAGTTGCAAAGAGAGATTTCCTTGCATGGCTTGAAGGTGCCGATCATGGTAAATGAAAAGCATCAAATCATTGATGGCCAACACCGCTTAATGGCGTGCAAGAAGTTGAAGACGCCATTGAAATACTTTGTTGCTCCAGGCACAACAGTGAAAGATGCAGCTCACGCAAATCAAGCTGGCTCGAATTGGAAAACGCTCGATTGGATTCATTACTATGCAGCTCAGGGTTACAAGGATTATCAAGAGTTGGAATCTTGGATCAAACTTTGTCAGAATCATGGCGTGAGCGTTGTTAATGCCGTTCACCTAGCTCAAAATAATGCAGCTAACAATTCGGTCTATCTCTCAACAGATGGTAAAGTCCTTCACAAAAATGAAAGGAAACAAGGAGAAATTAGGCTTGGAGCTAAAATCAACACTGGCTATTGGAAGTTTGGAAACATAGAATTGGCTTACAAATTGCTTAATCAACATGTAGAGCTATTGACAACAGCCAAATTTTGCTCCAAGTCATCGTTTGTTACTTGTATCATTCGGTTAAATAGAATAAAAGCGTTCGATTTTGCTTGGTTGATGCATCAAATTAAAAAACACCCGTCGAGGTGGTACAATTGTGCTAGCTCTGCCGATTTCCTTGGCATGATTGAAGACATATACAACTACAACAGGCGAGCGGACAAGCGTCTGCCAATTCGTTACAATCCAGAGTTGACAGCACGATGATGAACATGTCAAGCAAATGAAACAAAATACTTGACAGGACTTAACCCGACGCACTTACAACAAATGAAAGGGCAAACCCTGACAACAAACGACGAAGATGAGTGAACGCCAGTTTAGAGGCATCTGGATACCTGCGCACATCTACCTCGCTGATCTGCTCGCTCATGAGAAGATTTTGTGGGCAGAGATTGACAGCTACACGAATGCCAACAGCGCGTACTACAAAACCAACGAGCAAGCAGCGGAGGACCTCGGAGTGTCTGAAAGGACTATTTCGAGGGCCTTCGCCAAGCTCGAAAACCTCGGAGCGATAACTATCGAGGTGACGCCACGACGTAGGGTCGCCAGGTCGACAAATTGGCAACCCAGGGTAGACAATGTGGCGAGGGAGGGTAGACAAATTGGCGAGGCAGGGTCGCCAAATTGGCGAGGCCATATAAAGAATAAAGAAAAGAATAATATATACCATAGTAAAAATCAAAGTGATTTGGTGTTTCCATTTGAGGAGAAAGAGTTTCTCGATGCGTGGAATGCATGGATTGAGGAGCGCAAAAACATCGTCAAAGGAAAGTACAGCTCACGCGCCCAACAGATGGGCCTCAACAAGCTTGCCACGCTAAGCAAGGGCGACGCATCACAAGCAATCAAAATCATTAATCAGAGCATTGAATATGGATGGAAAGGATTCTTTGCAGTCCGCGAAGCAAAAAACGCCAAGCGGGCTGACCTCGACGCAGACGCAGCACTTAGATGGGCTGCTCAGTAACCACCGCAAGATTATGGAAGGCATCACGCCCAACGCAGCATTCAACGAGGGCTTCGTCCTGCACACAGCGCTGAAGGCTAGGAAGGCGGAGGTCAAGGTGTTGCTGCTAGCAGAGCTGGAGCGCCTGACGCGCCACCTCAACGCCACGCGTACCTTCCAGACGCAGACAGACCTACAAGACGCAGTAGACGACATCTGCGAGGTGTTTCCTACGCTGAAGCTCGAGGAGATACTGACCTGCTTTAAGTACATCAGGCAGGGACGCTACCAACTCTTTGGAAACTTCACCACCAACGTCCTGATGGACTGCCTGCGTCAGTACGAGGATGAGCACACCACCACGATCCGCGAGAAGAAGCACCGCGAGAGAAAGCAGGAGGTGCTGACAGCGCAGATGGACTTGACGCGCCTGATTGAAGACCTCAACAAAAGTGGTAAATTGAAACCAGCGCGTCGCGTACTCGACAAGACGTTCATACCATATCCTAATGCGAAAGAAGACTACTACGAAGCCCAGGCACGCGATAAGGAAGAAACCAAAGAAGCGCACAGGCCCAAAGCTGACGAGGAAGGGTCTGAAGGATCGCTATGACAGAGCACTGTCGTGGTATATGCGTCTCGTTAACAGCGATGAGCAAGGACTCGTCAAGTGCTACACCTGCGAAGCTGTCAAGCACTGGACGGAGATGGACAACGGTCACTTCGTCTCACGACGCCATCCAAGCACGAGGTGGAGGACGGACAACTGTCGCCCGCAATGCACCTCATGCAATCGTCACCATTCAGGACGTCAGTGGCTATTTGGTCAGCGCCTCGATGAGGAGCTAGGAGCAGGCCACGCGGCACGCATCCACGAACTATCAAAACAACCATGGAAATACGATGAAGAAGAAATCAAAGCCCGAATCGACTACTACGAAGCCCACGTCGCAAGCATACTCGCCAGACGAATTGAAAGAGATAGCTCAGAACATTCAAGAATACCTACGATGCTCAGTCAGAGAATACACATACCAAGATCATGACGGTAAAGTGAAGGTGTCCTATGCGAGGATGAGCAATATGACGAAGGAGCGCTTACACCACACTATCAGAGACGTATACAAGCATGGCATATATTACAAAGAAGAACCGAACAGCGTTACACTTCACGTCCTTGGCGAAACCATTTGCAAAGCGTAAGCAAGATGAGAGGTACTGGAGTAGCGACTGGCGTAAGCTGAGAAAGGTATGGATACGAGAGAACCCGATCTGCGTCAAGTGCGAGTGGCCTGCCAATGTGGTGGACCACATAAGGCCTGTCACAGACGGAGGTGGCTTCTACGACATCAACAACCTGCAGTCACTGTGCACGTCGTGCCACAACAGGAAGAGTGCGAAGGAGAAGGCTGGTACGACTGGGCGTCATGGACGTGGGCCGATTACATAGACGAAATCAATTACATCACATATGAGACCTGAATACACACAAGAGCGTGACCTCACGTTCAGCCGCTGGGTACGTGAGAACTGCCCAACACCAAAGGAAGGATGGACAGCCATCGACATCGACTTCGTGATGCGTGACTACAAGCACAAGCGCCTGGCATTGATGGAGGTCAAGACACACAGCGCGTCTATGACGTTCGCACAGGAGCAGACCTACAGACTGCTACACAACTGCATCACCATCGGCATGTCGCAGATCTATCCAGAGTGGAGCTTCGAGGGTCATTGGTTGCTCGTCTTCGAGGGCACAGGCCCAGAGGACGGTGCTATCACGCTCAATGGCATCGACATCAATGAGACTCAACTCATCTACTATTTGAGCCACGTCATTGACCCGCGTGACGGGGATAGGGGCGCTGAAAAATGATATATGAGGCGCGTATCAT
>Ga0208150_1000434_pt1 | contig 16350 bp, 10 predicted proteins | sample DEB08_DNA_8_FD_184534 | JGI IMG/M metagenome (GOLD analysis project Ga0208150, IMG submission 184534) | Aqueous microbial communities from the Delaware River and Bay under freshwater to marine salinity gradient to study organic matter... | ecosystem: Environmental > Aquatic > Marine > Coastal ...
AAAGCGGGTCCTTGTCCAGAGGGTTTACCATTGGAAACAGGCAGGATCTTTCGCTAGAGAGCGGATTGAGGTTAAACCTAAGTGGTGAGATTGCAGAAGGTGTATCGGTAACGGCAGTGTTGACAGATCGTTCCACGCCGATTCAGCCGGATGGGACTACGCAGACGCTGAGGGAGTTCGATCGGATCTTTATTGAGATGCGCTCGGAGGAGAGTCGTTTACAGATGGGGGATGTGGATCTTGAGATTGCAGATGTAGAGTTTGCAGCGATCCGGCGACGAGTACAGGGCGCTTCGGGAGAGTTTCGACGGGAAAACAGGGAGGTCCGGTCTGCCTTCTCACTGGTTCGGGGGACGTTTCATTCGATTGATTTTCGCGGGACGGAGGGGGTTCAGGGACCATATCGGCTTCAGGGAATTTCGGGAGAGCGTCCGGTATTGGTGATTGCAGGATCAGAAAGGGTATTTCTTGACGGCGAGCTTCTCACAAGAGGACGGGACCACGATTACATGATTGATTATTCGCTTGGGGAGATTACGTTTACACATCGAAGGCTGATTACGGAGAATCATAGGATTTCAGTTGATTTTGAGTATCGTACCGGAGACTACTCCAGATCGTTGATTGCTGCGCAAGGCCGGGAAGACAGGATGATGGATGGAAAGCTTTCGGTTGGGGCAGCGTACGTGCGCGAGGCAGACGGCAAGAATCTGTTGTTCTATCCATCGCTATCAGACCAGCAGTTGGCAGAGCTTCAGATGCTGGAGGCGGGTGAGTTACTCCGCATATCCGGTGCGGATCCATTGGAACCGGGTGAGCAGCCGGACGGGCCTGTTTATGTTCGGCGTGATACCCTGGAGGCGGGCCAACTTGTCACCATCTATCTGCCGGCAAGTGGATTAGAGGAGACCCTGTATCGGGTACAGTTTACCGACGTGGGGGAAGGCAGAGGGAGTTATCGTCGTTCGTCGGGGAACCAGAATGGGGCGGTATTTCTCTGGACCGGTTTCGGCCAGGGGCGCTATGAACCTGTGATTCAGATCAAGCCACCGGAAAGCCATCAGATGGTAAGTCTGACGAGTGAGTATCGCTTTCATGAAAAGGTGCGAACCTATTCGGAGTGGGCTGTGAGCCAGGTGCAGACGAACAGGTTTTCGACCGGCACAGCATTGTCCGATCAGGCAATCCGCCATGAGTGGGTTGTGGAGGATCTGGATGTTGGTAGAGGATCGCTTTCGGCACATCTTCGGTACCGAGGTCAGACGGATGGATTTCGGCAGTTTGGAAGACAGAATCCAATAGAGTACGAGCGATATTGGAATTTGGGAATGGAGAGGCAGTCGATGGCAGAGTCGGGTGCCCGAAGGGATGAGCTTGAGCTGGAGATGCAGGTGGAACTGGAGAGTGAGACGATTGTTTCGGCAGGAGGGGGATATTTGCAGATGGCAGGGGCGGAGGCTCTCCGCGCCGAATCGGAGATTCGGCATATGGGGCCGGCCTGGCCTGAGATGGATGTGCGCACGGAGTGGGTGCGGCAGGATGACAGGCAGTTTGGGTTGTTCGGAGATTGGTTTCGACAGGCCGGCCGCATTCGAAAGGAGCTTGGGGTCGGTGCTGCCACATATGAAAACGGCAGAACAAGGGATTCCCGTGGCCCCGATTGGCTGCATTCCATATGGCAAAGGGCCGGACGACTCGGGCTTTCGCCGTTTTTCCGATGGGAGCTGGAGCACCGCTCGATTCGATCGCAAGAGGGGCTCCTTTCGGCGGAGAGCCTCGCTTTCGACGAAATCCACCCTGGTTTGTCCATGAATGGCTCCTGGTATGATGTTGAAGCGGGCATCGCATTTCGTAATCAGCGCCTGCCCATAGGTAATAAGCTTCAAACCTCATCCAAAGCCAGAACATCAACCCTAACAATGAGAATTCGTCCAAACTCTAGATTTTCTTCAGAAAACAGCTTCCAGTTCCGAAGAAGGGACCTCCAAAATCAAACCGCTACAGAGTCATTTGAAGCTTCCATGAATACGTTCGAAATGAACACAGATGACGAGGCCGCACCAAAAGCAGAATCACCAAACACCACCACACCCACCACATCCACCACACCCACCACATCCAACACACCCAACCTGAATAAAAATACCATACTCGTTCGATCCTTTACTCGATATACAACTCTTTTTGGACTAGAAACGGATCTTCTTTATGAAGTCAACACAGGGCAAAAATCGCTCTATCAGGAAAGATTCATTGAGGTGGGACCGGAAGTTGGATTTTATGTCTGGGAGGATCTGAATGAAGACGGACTGCAGCAGTTAGACGAATTTTTCCCGGAGGCTAGTCCGGATGAGGGAATGTACGTTCTGCAGTACATGCCGTCCGATGAATTGTTCACAACCGCAGACCTCCATGTACGATTCACCGGGGAAATGGATCTGCTCCAATCATACCAAAAACTTTTTGGGCGAGATCGTACTCCATCAAACCGAATCCTATGGTCTGGCACATTGGACATCAATGAGGTGAGCACCGAGCAGGATTTGAAAAGCGTGTATTTACTCCGCCCTGAGGTTCTGCTCAATGATGAAACAACATTGAATGGATCGATCCTGCATCTTCAGCGAATCGACTGGCAAAATGAAAAACGGACGCATGAGGGTTCTTTTCAATATCGTTCGCTCCGGTCAGTGAACCGTCGTGCGGGAGGATTGGAGATGCGATTTCGCGAACAGGCCGAATGGGAAGGAGGCGTACGCATTTCATCGCGCTGGAGAACGCATTGGCAGTGGTTGAGAGGTCGGACGGAGTCTGACTCCGAAGAGATCGCAACCAGAAATTTTCAAATCGTTTCTACTGAGCTTCAGCACGGATTAGAGTTCATTCCCAATCGCTCAGCAAAGTTGGATTTTGTAATTTCGTGGGCAGATAACCGGAACCGTATTCCGGGAGAAGCGCTAAAGGCAACCGTTTGGATGCTCAAACTAAACACCCAGGTTTCCCTTTTTCAACGATTGCAAAACCGCGCTGGCATCGAAATTCAGCATACAGATCTTTCGGATGAGGGGAATCCGCATCTGGTCTATGAGGTTAGCAACGGGCTTGGCGGCGGCTCCAGAATTCGATGGAATGCGTCTTCCAGTTACCGTACAAGGGGTCAGCTCACCTTTACTTTGCAGGTTCACGGTCGCACCACAATGATGAACCGAATTATTCAGACTGCAAAATTTTCCGTGCAGGCAAACTTTTGAAACAAAATTCAACAATTTAAAACAAATTACAGGTTCCGCTTTCAAAGTGGGCAAGTTTCAGTTATTTTAGAGCCAGCCAAAAATTGGCCAAGATTTTGACATTTTAATCGAAATAAAGTATCATTTCGTGCCCTTCACGGGTAAAACCAAAACCAAAATTTCGGAGTAATTCTTATGACTTCATCCTTAGCTCTCATTTTTCTACAGTCTGGAGCTGATGCCGGCTTTTTTAATGTAATCGTCGAACAGTTTAATCAAGGTGGAAACTGGATGTGGCCGGTTCTCGTGGCACTGATTCTGGGTCTTGCCATCTTTCTGGAGCGGGTTATTACACTCAACCTTGCAGACATCAACACCGCAAAATTTACCAAAGAGGTACAGGAAGCCCTCGATAATGGAGGTATTGAAGCGGCCCAAGAGATCTGTGCGAACACACGTGGCCCGGTAGCTTCTGTTTTTCAAGCCGGTTTGATGAGAGCCGATGAAGGAGTAGATGCTGCTGAGAAGGCGATCACCACGTACGGGTCTATCGAAATGAGTTTTCTGGAGCGTGGTCTCGTATGGTTGGCTCTTTTTATCGCGGTAGCTCCCTTGCTTGGCTTCCTTGGAACCGTGGTTGGTATGATCCAGGCGTTTGATGCGATTGCAGCCGCAGCCGATATCTCTCCAAGCATTGTGGCCGAGGGGATTAAAGTGGCTCTTCTTACTACGGCAGGTGGTTTGATGGCCGGTATCATCCTTCAGGTTGGTTACAACTACTGCGTTTCCAAAATCGACCGTATCATTGCAGACATGGAAGAGAGCTCCATCGCTCTGATCGATTCTATCATCCTCATGAAAGAGGGTAAGAAAATTGTAAAAAGCACCGACGAGTAATTCTGCGAATCAGTAACGTAACAACCCAAATACAACTATTATGAGTTATATAGCAATAATCGCAGTATCAGTACTGATCGCAGTGGGACTGTTGGTTGCTCTTTTGGCAGGTGTTCGCAATGTCATCGACGGACGCTCAGATCTCAAAAAAGTCGCCATCATGGCAGTTCCAGCCGTTGTCCTCGGAGGCTCTTATGCGGCACTAGGGACACTCGAGCAGGCTGGAGTAGCTACCATGATTGTGATGATCGCGCTGATGGCTCTTGGTATTGTGGTCTCCAGTATCAAGCGAACATTTAATCTTTAATCAGCTATGCTTAAAAAGAAACGAAACCGGGAAACACCGGAAATCAACGGTTCTTCCCTTGCAGATATCGCTTTTTTGTTGCTGATCTTCTTTCTCGTTGTGACAACCATCGATGTGGATACGGGGATTGGCCTTGTGCTACCACCCATTCCTGACGACATTGAACCACCCCCCATCCGTGAGAGAAATATTCTGAATATTCTTGTCGATGCTCAGGGCAGGGTTCTCATGGATGGTGAGCTCACAGCAGTGGTACAGGTCAAGGATAAAATTGTGCGGTTTGTGAACAATAACGGGGCAGATCCGGAGCTGTCCGATTCGCCCGATGACGCTATTGTATCGATCAAAACAGATCGTCGCACCCCTTATAATATCTACATCGACATGCTGGATGAGGTCATGGGTGCTTACGCTGAACTCCGGAATAATGAATCCATGGCACGATTTGGAGTTTCATTCGATGCTCTCAATGAGGAAAGCGAACAATATGAGGAGATTAAAAATGCTTTCCCCAAACGGATTTCGATCGCTGAACCGGATTAGCAGGAAACTTTAGGAGGCAAACATGAGTAAATTCAAAAAGAAATCAGCAAAAACAAACCAGGCGATTCCTACCTCTGCAATGCCTGACATCGTTTTCATGTTGCTCATCTTTTTTATGGTGACAACCGTTCTCCGGGAAGTTGAGTTGCAGGTACAGGTTCAATATTCGCGAGCGGAAAACATCGAAAAGATTGAACAGAAGCGACTGGTTAGCTATGTATATATTGGTCCGGAAAAATTGGCTAATTCCAGAGTTGGCGATACACGGGTACAGATTGATGATGCTCTCATTGATGATATTGGAGCGATACGTAACATCATGTATGATAAACTTCTGGAAGAGCCGAGATTAATCGTATCGCTCAGGGTGGATCAGGAATCGGAATTTGGGATCGTTACGGATGTGCAACAAGAATTGCGACATGCAGGGACATTACGAATCAACTATTCTACATTATTTGAGACCCTCTGATTCTGTCGAACAGTCGATGACCTACGAGGCATGTGTACTTAGTGCATGTGCCTTTTTTGTATGAAAGAACTATGAATCAAAAATCTTTTCAGACTATTCAGGAAATTGGTGCATTTGCACTCAAAGAACGCCTAAGTGTATTCACCGGGGCGAATGTAGAGATGGATTCCATTAGCAGTGTCGAGGGGCATATTGACACAGTTACCCAAATTCCACCCGATCATCACTCTGTTTGCTCTGCGTCCAGACTCTTCCTGGAAGGTGTTCATTTCGATCCCACCTACACGCCATTTGCACTTCTCGGGAACAAGATGATGATTGCGGCAATGAGCCCCCTGATTGCCCGTAGGGTGAAACCTACTCATATGACGGTTACCGTTGCTGTCCCCAACAAGTACTCTGTTGAGATGATAGAGGAATTTTTCAGCGGTGCCGATCAGCAATGTAAAAATCTAGATTTAGTACTTACTTGTGCCGATGTAACGGCTTCACATCAACAATTTGTAGTTTCTGTGCATTGCAGTGGTTACGAGAAGATCCTTTTGTCCTCTGATTCGGGTACGAATGCCAACCGTTCTACTGAACCCGGAGATCTGATCTGTGTAACCGGGGATCTGGGCGCAGCCTTCGCAGGGCTTCGTATCCTTCTTAGAGAGAAAAAATTCTGGATGGAACAACCGGAACAAGATTTTCAGCCGGATTTCACAGGGTATGAATATGTAGTGGGACGGCAACTTCACCCCGAAAATCCACTTCCATTCCTCCTTGCACTACAGTCAACGTCCATCAAACCAGGAATCATTCTACCCGTAACAGAAGGACTCATTCCTACGCTAAAAAATCTACTGAGAATTAGTAAACGCTCTGTAAAAGTGTACTCTCCTGCCATCCCGATTGCGATTGAAACTAGAGCAGTGGCAGATGAAATGGAAGAAGACGCAGACAAATATGCGTTCTACGGGGGTGAAGATTTTGAATTTCTTTTCACACTACCCGATCACGTTGTGCCTCAACTCGAAACCGAATATCACGGTTTTTCAGTGATTGGTGAGGTCACGAAAGAGGATGCTGAATTGGAAGATCACGGAGAGGGTCCTGTCGTAGTCCTGTATACCGGTGAAGGGGATCGAATAATAATTGAAGCAGAAGGAAACAAACGACCGTAGTTTTGCGTTTAGAGAGAGGTAAAGAAATATAACGATCTATGAAGAATAACAAACCCAAAAAACAGGGTCCTGCGGCACCCCCCAAAAAAACAGATCCAAAGATGAAACCACGTCTTTCCAACTGGATCTATGTGTTTTTGTTCATGGTACTGCTGGCATTTCATTTTGTACTCACCGCTGAAGACACATCCAACCGGATCAAGTATAGCGAGTTTATCTCCTATATCGAAAAAGGATATGTGGATGATGTTGTAATTGTGAACTCGCAACGAATTGAGGGAGTTTACACGGAAAAAGCCATTCAGGAGGGAGTGATTGAGAAACCTCAACCCAGTGAAAACAGTTGGGCAAGCAGACCTGCAGGCCCTCCCAGATTTCAGACTACCATGATTGAAGGAGATGAAATCCGTGCTCTGCTGGATGAAAAAGGGATTAGTTACGACAGCCGCATTGAGGAAGATTGGTTTGGCGGGATGTTTATTTGGTTGCTTCCTCTGCTTCTCATCGTGGCATTTTGGTTTTTTATCTTCAAGCGAATGAATCCCGGTCAGCAAGTTCTGAATATTGGTAAAAACAAAGCATCGCTCTATGACAAGCAATCCAACAGTAAAGTTTCATTTGCCGATGTAGCCGGTTTGCAAGAAGCGAAGGCAGAGGTTGAAGAAGTAGTCGAGTTCCTGAAAAATCCGAAGCGTTTCACAGGGCTTGGTGGAACGCTTCCCAAAGGCGTATTGCTAGTGGGACCTCCCGGAACGGGGAAAACGTTGCTCGCAAAAGCGACAGCAGGGGAGGCAGATGTTCCGTTCTTCTCACTAAGCGGATCCGATTTTGTGGAGATGTTTGTGGGGGTCGGAGCAGCCCGTGTCCGGGATCTGTTTAAACAGGCAAAAGAGAAAGCTCCCTGTATTGTATTCATTGATGAGATCGATTCGATCGGACGAAGCAGAGGTAAAGGGATGGCGATGAGCTCCAATGATGAACGGGAAAATACCCTGAATCAGCTCCTCAGCGAAATGGACGGGTTTAACTCCGATAAGGGTGTCATTATTATGGCGGCTACAAACCGTCCGGATATCCTTGATTCAGCACTTTTACGACCCGGACGTTTTGACCGGCAGATTTTAATCGACAAACCGGATCTGAATGGACGGATACAAATACTGGAGGTTCACACCAAGAAGATCAAACTTGGGAAAGAGATTGATCTGAAAGTACTTGCATCACAGACACCCGGATTTGCTGGTGCAGAACTGGCCAACTTGTGTAATGAGGCGGCGTTGTTGGCTGCCCGCCGTAAGAAGAAGTCCGTGGAAATGATCGATTTTCAGGATTCCATTGAGAGAGTAGTCGCCGGGCTTGAGAAGAAGAATAAACTCATCAACCCGAACGAACGGAAAATAGTGGCGTATCATGAAGCTGGGCATGCCATTGTGGGATGGTACATGGAATATACCGATCCGGTATTGAAAGTTAGTATTGTCCCCCGTGGGCTGGCTGCTCTTGGCTACACATTGCAGACACCCCTTGAAGATCGATTTTTGATGACAACAGAAGAGCTGGATGACAAGATTTGTGCATTGCTAGGTGGGCGTGTTGCTGAAGAGATCGCTTTTGGAAAGATTTCAACAGGTGCACAGAATGACCTTGAACGTATCTACAACATGGCATTTGCCATGGTTGCTGAGTTTGGGATGAGCCCGGAACTGGGTTATTTATCTCTCAGAAATTCAAATGACCCCGGAAATAGCTATGGGTTCAATAAGAAATACTCTGAGAAAACTGCTCAGGATATCGACCAAGCCGTGCAAAGAATCATCAAGAAGAATTACGAGCGTACGTATGAGCTATTAAAGAAGCATGAAGACAAGCTCAATGAGATGGCGGAAACACTGCTGAAGAAAGAGGTGATCAATCATCTGGATATTCGCGAATTACTGGGTGACAGACCCAATGGGGAGTATCCGGAGGGAATCTTCGAGAGTGAAGAAGCACGAAACAAGAGAAATGGTACCCCCAAGAAAAATGGGAAGAGAAAAGAGGCTACGGTACCAGACGTACTATCCGAGGAAAATTCCGAAAGCGAAAGCCTCGGATAGCGTTGCAGTACTCGTATGTTGGGAACAGATTCGTGTTTCTTCTTGTTACTATAAGAAGTTTGTAACCACGCTTAGCAAAGGAGCAACTTTTGATCTTCGTAACAAGGAAAGCACACTTTAACGCTGCACACCGGCTCCATAATCCCGATCGCTCGGAGCAATGGAATCAAGAGAAATTTGGAAAGTGCAACAATCCATACTGGCATGGTCATAATTATCAACTCGAGGTAACCGTTGCTGGAGAACCTGATCCGGAGACTGGATACGTTATCGATCTGGGTGTTCTCAAATCGATTATCCAACGAAGGATTTTGGACCCATGCGACCACAAAAATCTTAATCTGGAGGTTGATTTTTTGCAAGGTGTGATACCATCCTCCGAAAACCTGGTTCGCGTATTTTTTCAACAGCTAGAAGCTGAGATTAACCAGGAAGCTTTTGGAAGCTCGAGACTTTACTCAGTGAAACTGTACGAAACCGATCGCAATATAGCGGAATACAGATCTGCCTTGAAGTAGATTACTGCATAAAAGATTTTTTTTAAACCTATGATACAGACAAGCATTAAACGATTTTACGATCCGTCCTTTACGGTCACCCCGGCATATAAAGAGAGCCTGCCGGATCTTCAAAATGGACCTGCATCCCTCATTGAGGGTGCTAACGTACCTATTCAGCAGGTAGGGATTTCTAACTTTCGACTACCCCTCAAATATCCTACACCCCAAGGCGATCTACGTACGCTAGAGACATCGGTAGACGGGTATGTTGGGCTGGATGCCGGCAAAAAAGGGATCAACATGAGCAGGATCATGAGAACCTTTTACGAGTATCGTGATGAGATCTTCTATCCTGCCAAACTCAGGGAGATTCTGCAGTCATACCGAGAAGATCTTGAATGTCGCTCTGCATTTCTGAAACTAACATTCAACTATCCTCTACTCAAGAAAAGCCTTCGATCCAGTCTTGAGGGATATCAATATTACGAAATTTCGTACGAGGGAATTTTAAATGAAGAGGGACAATTCCGTAGTTTGATGCATTTGGAATTTGTCTACAGCAGTGCGTGCCCATGTTCCTTTGAGCTATCGGAACATGCAAGAGAAACACGTGAAGTTGCAGCAATCCCGCATAGCCAACGTAGCATCGCCAATATTACAATTGAGATGAGAGATGCTATGTTACCGGATGATCTGATTATGGCGGCAAGATCTGCCCTTCAAACGGAAACTCAAGTGATGGTGAAGCGGGAGGATGAACAGGCATTTGCTGAGATGAATGGTGCCTACCAAAAATTTGTAGAAGATGCGGCCAGATTACTTTATGAAGAACTGAACGACATTCCTGCTATTCACGATTTTGTTGTTCGATGCGCACACCTCGAAAGTTTGCATAGCCATGATGCTGTAAGCCGCATCTGCAAAGGGATTCCCGGTGGTCTTCGCTAGCGAGGTGGTGGCGAGGCGTACAAAATAAAGATTTTTTACACCTCACACTGAGTTCTACCAAAACGTTAGCTCCGCTATCCTAGTGCTTCGTCGAGCAACCGGCTCTGTTCCGCTTCATGAATCTTTTTCTGTCCAGTGGCAGGTGATGCAGACGCCTGACGCCCGGCATATTCCAATAGCAACGTCTTTTTCAAAAGACTGCTCAGGCGCGGGAAGACGAAACTCCAACCTCCCATATTTTTTGGCTCTTCCTGACACCAAACAACCTGTTTCAAACCCTTATAGCTTTGTAAAACAGCCTTTATATCCCTGTTAGGGAAGGGATATAACTGTTCCAGACGGGCAATGGCGATGTGGTCCAAGGCCTCCCCGTTTTTCTCACGATCGCTTTTCGTTTTTAAGAGATCGTAATACACCTTGCCGGAACAGATAACCAAGCGAGTGATTTTGGCAGGATCGTCTACAACAGGATCCTTCAAAAATGGTTGAAATACTCCCTGAGAAAGCTCCTCTGCAGAACAGACGGCCAGAGGATGACGGAGTAAACTTTTTGGAGACATCACGATCATCGGTTTTTTCTTTGTCTGAAGTGCTTGCTTTCGAAGAGCATGATAATACTGAGCAGGTGAGGTGAGATTCATCACCTGCATGTTATCTTCGGCACAAAGCTGCAGAAAACGCTCCAGCCGAGCGGAAGAGTGTTCAGGTCCCTGTCCTTCATACCCATGTGGAAGGGTCATCACAAGAGGAGAGCGTTGCCCCCATTTGGCCTCCGAAGAGGATATATACTGGTCGATGATCACCTGAGCTCCGTTTGCAAAGTCTCCAAACTGAGCCTCCCAGATCACAAGTGCATCGGGATTTGTAGCACTATAGCCAAACTCAAAACCGAGTGCTGCGAATTCACTCAAATGACTATTGTATGGATAAAACGTTGCCTGATTATCCGAAAGATGATTGAGTGGAATAAAGGAATGCTCGGTCTCGGTTCCGTGCAACACAGCATGACGATGACTAAAAGTACCCCGCTCTGCATCCTGTCCTGTGAGCCGTACCGTAACCCCGCTCTTTAGAAGGGATCCGAGCGCCAACGCTTCTGCAAAGCCCCAATCGATCTTTTTTTCATTTTTCTGAACAATCTCAGCTCGTTTGGCAAGCTGTCGTAGTAACTTTGGATTTGCATCAAATCCTGCAGGAACCGTATTTAGTTTTACAGCAATCTCCTGCAGATCCTCAAGAGGGTAGGTTGTATCCGGATAGGTTGCCCACTCTTTTTGGACTTTCTCAGTCCTGTCCATCATTTTGTTGGTCACTTCCAATGCCGGCGAGTTTTTAGCATCCTCAAAGGCTTGTTGCAACAGTTCTTCGAATTCGTCAAAAATTTCCTGTACTTCCTCCTCCGTGAACTCCTTCTTTCTCAGAAGTTCCTTCATATAGATATCCCGAACCGTCTCGTGCGTTTCAATGTCCTTATACATGCCTGGCTGCGTAAATCCGGGCTCATCTCCCTCATTGTGGCCATGTTTTCGGAAGCAAATCAGATCAATCACCACATCCTTCCCGAATTTTTGCCGGTAATCCAGAGCCATCTGAATGGTGTGCACCGCTTCTTCAGGGTTATCACCATTGACGTGGAAGATCGGTGCCAGAATCATCTTCGCGATGTCAGATGCGTACTCCGTCGATCGCGCATCATTTGGAAGTGTCGTAAAACCAATTTGATTGTTGATGATGATGTGAATCGTTCCTCCGGTGTCGTACCCGCGAAGCTGCGACATGTTTAGGGTCTCCGCAACGACCCCCTGGCCTGCAAAGGCAGCATCCCCATGAATCAAAATGGGCGCAATTTTCTTCGTGGCATCAGGATCTTCGGCCAAAACACGATCCTGATGAGACCGTACAGCGCCCTCCACAACAGGATTCACAGACTCCAGATGGCTCGGGTTTGGAAGAAGTTCCAGCTGAATGGTCTGGCCACTGTCGGTATCGTAATAGCCTGATGAACCCAAATGATACTTCACGTCACCAGACCCTTGAATCGTATCGGGATCAATGTTTCCCTCAAAGTCTGCAAATACCTTGTGATAGGGTTTGTTCATCACATTCACCAGAATGTTGAGACGGCCTCTGTGCGCCATACCCAGATAGAACTTTTCAACACCGGTTTCCCCGGCTCTCATCATCAAAAAGTGCATTATCGGGATAAGCGTATCGGCGCCTTCCAGTGAAAATCGTTTGTGCCCGATATACTTTTTGTGCAGAAACTGCTCGAACGCCATCGCCTGGTTTAACTTGTGCAGAATCGCTTGTTTATCCTGCTTCTCCAGATTGGGTTTATTGGTGGTGCTTTCCATATACTCTCGAAGCCACTTTCGCTCATCCAGATCCAGCAGATGCATATATTCAGCCCCAATCTTTCCGCAATACGTTTCCCGAAGCAAAGCGAGAATATCGCGTAGTTTTGCCGTCGTATAACCGCCCAGTCCGTCACAAAAAAATTCTCGATCCAGATCCCAGAGGGTTAGTCCGTAATACTCCAGATCCAATTCGGGACTGTGACCCGGTTTATTCTGTAACGGATCCAGATCTGCTAATACATGCCCTCTCATTCGGTACATATTAATGAGTCGCCAAACCGAAATCGCTCTTTTATCACTTTCCAGGGAAGTACCATTGCCTCCAAACAGCCCTGTAAACTTATCATCCCCAAATGGCAGAGGCTCGTACGGAATAGCCAGATCCTTAAAAATGGAGTCGAAAAAGTCCTCCTCCCCATTGAGCAGAGCCCCAATTTTTTGCAGAAATGAACCCGACTCAGCACCCTGTATAATCCTGTGATCGTAGGTACAAGTCATCGACATCACCTTACTCACACCAAGATGATTCAGAACCTCTTGCGACATCGACTGAAACTCTGCAGGATAGTTAATCGCCCCTGTAGCAATAATAGCACCCTGCCCCTTCATCAATCGGGGTACCGAGGAGATTGTGCCAATCGTACCGGGATTGGTAACACTGATGGTGGTCTCCTGGAAATCTTCAATGGCAAGCGTCCCGGTTCTGGCTTTACGCACGATATCCGCATAGGCATGAAGAAACTCTTTAAAGTCCATCGTGTCGACAGCCTTAATATTCGGAACCACCAGATTTCGTTCTCCGTTTTTGCCCTCTACATCAACAGCAATTCCTAGGTTGATATGCTCCGGTACAACGCGATAGTGTGTTTTCCCCTTTTTAGCATAGAAAGTATTCAGATTTGGATACTCTTTAAGCGCCTGAATTACAGCCCATGCGATAAAGTGCGTAAAGGACGCTTTCGGCTGACCATGCTTAACAAGGTAATTGTTGATGAGAGTCCTGTCTTCCGAAAGCATTTTCATGGGAAGCACTCGCAACGAGGTTGCTGTGGGAACTTCGACACTCTCGTCCATATTTTCGGCTATCTTAGAAGCTACTCCTTTGATCTTTTGCAGTTCGGCCGAGTCTGGAATCGGAATCTCTTTGGTAGTAACCGCCTTTTCAACTTCTGCTGCGGTAGCGGGGGGGCGTGATTCAGCAGGCAGGGTGGTTTGTCCGCCTACTTGTTTCCCGGAATCCGGAGCAGGCGTAATTCCTTCCAGATCATCAAAATAGTTTCTCCAGTACAGGGGTACCGATCCCGGATCGGTTTTGTACTGATTGTAAAGTTCTTCTACCAACGGAAAATTGGGGCCAAAAACAGCTTCTAATGATTTCAAATTTGTAGATTTTGTAGCGAATTATGGGGATGTGTTCCAAAAAAACATTTACACGACAAAATGCCTGCCGTTACGCAAGCAATACTGTCGATCTCCTGAATTACAAAATTACCCAAATTTTCAGAAAAAAACGATTTCAAATCACTTCATAACGCAGCTCTTATTTCCGTTTCCGCTCGTTCAACACGTGCACATTTCGAGCATACTACAAACACTTTCCCTACACTTTTCGTATATTCCTAACGCTCCACTGAGTAGGCAAAACCGAGGTAAAAAACTTTCTTTGGCAGACATGAATCCAAGCAAAATAGCAAAAGAGAACACAGCAACGAACGGCGCAGAAACCATCATTTGGGATCTCAGCGATCTGTATCCGTCACCAGACGATCCTTCTGTACAAACCGATATCCAACAGTTACGCACAGACATTGAATCATTTGAAGTTGCATGCAAAGGGAACATCGCAGATCTCAATGCTACAAGATTCGCGGTTATGTTGCAGCAATATGAATCCATTCTTTCTGCGATGGGAAAACTGGGATCCTACGCGCATTTGCTCTGGACAACCGATACGGAGCGCCCCGAATACGGCCAGTTTTTGCAGACTGTGAAAGAGATCCTGTCTGAACTTCATCAGAAGCTGGTATTTTTTGATGTCGAGTGGCTGGCCCTGGAGGATCAAACCGCCCAGGAGTGGATAGAAGCGGTCGAACTGGAACCCTGGCGGCACTATCTGGTCACATCAAGACAATACAAGAAACATATTCTGTCAGAGGAAGCAGAACAGGTGCTGAGTGCAAAATCGGTTACTTCAGCCAGCGCATGGAACCGGTATTTTGATGAAACGCTGGGTGCTGCCCGGTTTGAATGTAACGGCGAGAAGCTCACCGAGCAACAGGCTCTGTCCAGACTTCACGATCCGGACAGAATCGTCCGCGAAGAGGCACATCGCTCGCTTACCGATACCTTTCGACATCACTCCCGAACCCTCACGTTTGTGTTCAATACCATCCTGTCGGATAAACAGATCACAGACCGATTGCGCGGCTACCCTAGCTGGATCTCCTCAAGAAACCTTTCAAACCAAATCGATGATACCTCCGTACAGTCATTGGTAAATGCTGTAACCAGCAGGTATGATCTTGTACAACGATATTATCGATTCAAGAAAAAGCTGCTGCATCTCGAAACTATGAAAGACTACGACCGGTATGCACCCGTCCAGAAAAGCACGCAGGTCATCCATTGGCATGATGCGAAGCGGATGGTACTGGACGCATTCGGAGAATTTCACCCCACAATGAGAGATATCGCATCGATGTTTTTCGAAAAAAAATGGATTGATGCAGCGATCCGCCCCGGCAAAAGAGGTGGTGCGTACTCCGCAAGTACGGTCACGACCGTCCATCCCTATGTGTTTATGAACTATGACGGAAGGATTCGGGATGTTCAAACACTGGCGCACGAGTTGGGTCATGGAATTCATCAATACCTCGCTGCGGAACAGGGAGAACTCCAATCCTCCACTCCACTCACCACAGCAGAAACCGCATCTGTATTTGGAGAAATGCTGGTATTCCGTCGCCTCTACGATCAGCAGCAGGATCCTCAAGAGAAGCTTGCCATGCTTATCGGAAAAATCGATGATACCATTGCCACTGTATTTCGGCAGATCTCCATGAATCGCTTTGAAGACCGCATCCATACCCTGCGGCGCGAACAGGGAGAACTTACGACCGAGCAGTTCGATGAGGCCTGGGCCGCTACGCAGAGTGATCTCTATGGCGACTCCGTGGAACTCACTGACGGGTACCGACGATGGTGGTCTTACATTCCTCACTTCTTACACACACCGGGCTACGTTTATGCTTACGCATTCGGCGAACTTCTCGTTCTGGCTCTTTTCGATCTGTATCAGTCCGGCAGGGCAGGGTTTGAGGAGAACTACCTGAATCTCCTTCGTGCCGGAGGCTCCGACTGGCCCCACACCCTCATCGGCAAGATGGGTGTTGATATTCAGGATCAATCGTTTTGGAACAAGGGATTAACACTGTTCGAAGGGATGATCAAAGAAGCGGAAAATCTCCATCATCAGTTATGAAAGAACCCTTTCCATACGATCAGAAAGACGCTGCTGTCCGAGAGTTTAAAGAGATTCTGCATCAGCAGGTTGTAATGCTTCGAAATGCAACGCACTCCAGGTCTGTCTATATCTGCTGGGTTAACCGGGAACGGGAGCAGTTCGTACTGGAAGCAGGCACAACCACCTCTCATTCTGTGATGTTTCCAGACAGGATCCCATTTCGTGAAAGCTTTCTGAACCCCTACAGAGATCTCAACCACGTACGTCAGCTTCGCATAGGGACCGACATTTCCAAAGAGCAGTGCACTCACCATCTTGGGACTGTGGAGGTAAAGACCATGACCATCATCCCGTTTCTGAATCAGGGGGAA
>Ga0208150_1000442_pt1 | contig 16244 bp, 14 predicted proteins | sample DEB08_DNA_8_FD_184534 | JGI IMG/M metagenome (GOLD analysis project Ga0208150, IMG submission 184534) | Aqueous microbial communities from the Delaware River and Bay under freshwater to marine salinity gradient to study organic matter... | ecosystem: Environmental > Aquatic > Marine > Coastal ...
AATTTGCTTATTTTTTTTGACCAATTCTATCTAGCTTTTTTAAGTTTGTCAATTAACAAAATACATTTCTAAAAATTAAAAAAATCTTTAAATAAATATTCTTTGTTTTGTTATAATGTACTTTTGTTAGATCAAGTATAATTTAAGGTTAGGTATTTCATGAAAAAAATAAATTACTATTATATTATAGGTAGTCAAAAATTTTTACTTCAGCAGGAACCCTTAGAAGAGGTGTTGCGAGAAAGAACAAAAAATTACAATAAAAGAAAAAGGTGTCTTGATTTCTGGGTTTTACTAAATCCAAAATTTTTATTTTCTGTTAAATCGAAAAAAATAAAAGAAAAATGTCCAGAAAACCCAATTGCTATTATATCAACAAATAAAATCTTTACAATTTGGTTAAAACTTCGATTTCAAAATGTTGTTTGGGGCAAGTTTACTAGTATTGAAAGTGTTAGCCCGTTAGAATACGAAAAATAAAAAAATTTTTAAAAGTGAGATAATGAGTTTTATATGATTATCTCATTTTTAGTATGCGAAAGAATTATAAATAAATTCAAAATTTCTTGAATAAAATTTTTATGAATAGCAAAATCAAAATTTTTAGGGTTTGTATTAATTGTTATTTTTCTATTAATTGTTTGACAATTAATAATACTTATGTTTAATTTCATTTCAGTTGTTACTGAAGAAATTGGTATAAATGCTATTCCAAACCCACATTTAACGGCATTTTTGATTCCTTCAATAGAAGGTACTTCTAAGACAATTTTTAAACATTGAATATCGATTCCGTTTTTTTTTAAAATTTTTTCAATAAGACGTCTCAATGGTAAATGACTTTTTAAGCAAATAAATTTAAAATTATAGAGTTCTTCTTTTTTGATTATTTTTATTTTTTCAAACGGAGATATTTTAGGAAGTATTAAAACTAATTCGTCTTCAATATAAGCTAAAGTATTTATTTTATTTATTAATGGGTGTGGTATTTTTCCTCCCACAATAGCTATATCAATTTGTCCGTTAGCAGTACCCCACAAGATTCGTTTTGTGGAATTTATTTCAAGTTGAATTTTAGTTTTGGGATATTTTTTTAGAAATAGTTTTACTATATTATTTATCAGATAAATTGAGATTGTTTTACTGATACCTATAACTAAAATTATTTGATTATTTTTTTGAAAACTTTCAGCAATTTTACAGGTTTCTTCACAAAGTCGCAAAATTCTATCTCCATATTTTGATATAACTTTTCCAAAAAAAGTTAATTTTATTTTGTTATTTTCTCGCTCAAAGAGAGGTGTACTTAATTGTTTTTCAAGATTTTGGATTTGTAAAGTTATAGCCGGTTGAGATAAGTATAAACTTTTTGCTGCACTATTAAAACTACCCTCAATTATAATAGCTCGTAGGATTTTTAATTGATCTATGGTAAACGGAATATCATTTATCATGGTACTCTGGTTACTTTAATACTAAAAATAGAAATATTTAAATACTTTAAAGAAAAAATATAGTATAATATTCAAAAATAAAATTATTATTATTTATGTATTTATTTTTTAATTATATTTTATATAATGTTATCAAAATAAAAGGAGTTAAAAGAAATATGGATGCACGTCTTTTTATCGTTATTGTACCTTTATTGACAGCAGCATCGTGGGCTTTATATAATATCGGAAGAGTTGCTTTACAACAATTTATGCGAATGACTACTCGCTAACATTTTAACATACAGACAAAAAATTTTAAAATTTTTTGTCTGTATATTAAAATGTTAGCTTTTTAATGATATAATATTTTTAGTTAAACTTTAAAATTTTTTTTATAATTAAATTTAAACCATGGCAGTCCCAAAAAAACGTACATCAAAATCAAAAAAAAATTCAAGAAAATCTCACTGGTTTAAAAAAGCTAACATTGTAGCAAAAAGAGTACTCTCTTCCGCAAAAGGGAATGCAAATATTGACTGGCAAGCTTGGACAAACAAAAAAGACAAAATAAGAGGGTTTGGAAAAATTGCAAAGAAAAATTGAATAAGTTAATGAAAAAGAGTTTTCTAGTAAAAAATATTTATTAAAAATAAACATTTTCTTTCAAATTTTAACAACTTGTAAAGATTAGTATTAAAATTAATCGTGAGAAAATTTTTATTTTTAATAAAGAGATTAGAAAATTTCATAAAAAAAAATATGAAAATAATAACTATTACTTTAATTCTAATAAAACTATATAATACTATGTTAACATAGTATCTATTATCTAATAATTGCGGACGTGGCGGAATTGGTAGACGCGCTAGGTTTAGGTTCTAGTAAGATCAGCTTGTGAGAGTTCAAGTCTCTCCGTCCGTAACAAAAGAAAAGATCCTCAGTAGCTCAGTGGTAGAGCAGTCGACTGTTAATCGATTGGTCGTTGGTTCAAGTCCGACCTGGGGAGTATTAGTTTTGAAAATTAAAAACAGAAGTTGTTTACATAGAGCTCGAAAAGTGGTAATATTTTTAACTATACATAGATATATTTTTCTTTACTTTATTTATATTAATTAATATAAATAACAAACTGATTACTAAAAACTCGAGATTTTTATTTTACAATATTTATTTTTTCTAATCCATTTTTATGAAATTTAATAGCTTTCAAGACTTATTAACCATTGGAAATAGAAGTTTTGGTTCTAGACTAATGTTAGGAACAGGAAAATTCTTAACAATAACTCAAAATATTCAAAGTATCGAAAAAAGTGGAACAGAAATTGTTACTGTTTCAGTAAGAAGAATAAACAAAAACAATTTAAGTTTTAAAGCTTTACAAAAAATAAACTGGAAAAAAATTTGTTTATTGCCCAATACTGCTGGTTCTCAAACAGCAGAAGAAGCGATTAGAGCAGCTTTCTTAGGAAGAGAGTTGGCACAAAAATTAGGCCAATACGAAAATAATTTTGTAAAGTTAGAAGTTATATCGGACCCACAATATCTTCTACCGGATCCTTTAGGAACTCTAAAAGCTGCAGAATTTTTGATAAAAGAAGGGTTTTCTGTTTTACCTTATATTAATTCTGATCCTATTTTAGCAAAACATTTTGAAGATATTGGTTGCACTACTGTTATGCCTTTAGGTTCTCCTATTGGTTCGGGACAGGGGCTACAAAATATGGAAAATCTTAAAATAATTATTGAAAACTCTAATATTCCAGTAATAGTTGACGCGGGAATTGCAACACCAAGTGACGCTGCAAAAGCCATGGAGCTTGGAGCATCGGGAGTTTTGTTAAATACTGCCGTAGCATGCTCGAAAGTTCCTCCTTTGATGGCAGAAGCCATGAAATTAGGTGTCGAAGCTGGTAGAAAATCTTATTTAGCGGGTCGAATACCTATAAAAAAATTTGCCGAACCAAGTTCTCCAATTATAGGAATAGTTAGTAAGTAGCAGGATACAGAAAGCTATTTTTTAATAAGATGACCCCCCTCTCGGGGCAAAAATTAAATTTTTATTATTTGTACAATGATTAGGTGGAATTATAAATAAATTTCAGTTATAAAAAGAGAGCCTAATATCAAAAAATCTTAAGTTATACGTTTTATTTTTATATAATTTTTATTTAGTAATATATAATCTCGAATTGAATTGCTTCCAATCTCCTTCAATCTTCAATAATGAAGTCCAAGGATTCAGTCTCTCGATATAACCTATCAAATTTTTTAACTGAATTTCCGCTATAAAGTGGCCCCTTCTCTTTCTCCTTAACAGAATTAGTGGTCTCGTTGATCCATACAGAACTATTCAGTTCTATATGAAACTCCAGCATATGAACCGCCCTACTAGTGATGATATCACCATCACTGTAGTTTCTCTCCTTCTTATTACGTGCTCCGACGACGTACGTATTTGGAAAAATTTTATAACGCTTTGGTTTCCTTTTTTCTTTGATGGTCAAAAATAATCCTATACCACTTCTTTGAAGTAAGCTCTAAAACGTATCTTGCTGCATCATCTTTTGAATACATCCATCAATTAGGTTTGGAAGTTTCAATAGTTGGATTAAGAATATAGTGAAATAAAATTTCATTAGTCACAACAACCTCACTTATCGTGCCCTGACGTTAATACGTGCCGGCCTCAATCAATAACTTGTTGACACAAAGTTCGATTATTTAGAGTGCCACACGCAACAGCTAAATCGTTTATAACATCATCAGTAATTCTATACTTATGTGCATAATTATTAACCATTGAGGTCGCCGCTTTAAATCCATAGCGGATGAATCTCAAAGGCAATTCTGACCTCTTAGATCTGGATACAAAACATTTTGAAACTATCGATATAGACATTTTACAATCTATTGAGAATGTACATTTTAAAATACAAATTTCAATAATGCGAATATTGTTAGAAAAAACACCAGCACATGACACTATAGTACATGGAAAATCTTTATACTGTAGCGCTTAAGCTAAATCAAAGGAACCCTGCATCGCTAGCCCTGATGCAATGTAGCTACATGTTAAATTTAGAAATTTTTCGGCACTCTTTTTGGAATTTCAAGTAACATTTTAGGATCCTTTAATTCGAACTCTAGTATCATTAATATTAGTATCTATACTTAAAATAAATTTAAAGAATGTTTTCGACATGTGTAACACCTCCGACTAGTAAATATATTTTTTTGTGATCGAACTTATATTGATCACTTAGGATCAAACTATTACAATTTAGCTTATAGAAGAGTTGCAAAATTCATAAAAAATTGTAAAATATTACTTTTCATCAAAGAATAAAGAATTTCCAAAAATTCTTTACTCTTTCTTTCTAACTTATTGCTAAAATTTTTCTACCCTTTTTTCGGCGAGCACTTAAAACTTTTTGGCCGTTTTTTGTCTGCATACGTGCACGAAAACCTGATTTTCGAATCGCTTTCCGATTGGTACCCCCTAATGTTCTTTTTGTCATTTTTAAATTTTTTAATTATCTATTTTAAATTATTAAAAGATTACACTTTACTATTATTTTTAGTTATATTAATTATACTGGATAATGCTGAAAATTAAGAAATTCATACAATGCTTGATTACGGGCATCTTCAAAAATAGAGAAAAACAATAAATACGCTTCTTTTTTGTATTCGTTAAGAGGATCACGTTGTGCATAAGCTCTCCACCCAATTGTTTCTTTTAATTCTTCCATTTTTTCTAAATGATTTTTCCATGCAAAATCCATCCCTTTTAAAAGACAACATTTTTCAAAGTCTTTTGGCAAGTTATCCTCAAACATTTCAAGTTCTTCTTCAGTTTCCAAATAAATTAACCAAAATTGTTCTACCAAAAATTCATAAAGAATTTCTGGTAAAGTATTGATAAAAATATCTGGCTCAATATTTATATCAAATCCGAACAATCCTTCTAATTCCCCAAAAACCAATTTTTGCAAGAGTACACTTTTTCGAAAATCTGGAGAAAAAATAATATCAATAAGTTCTTCCATATAAACATCCCCAAAGCTAACATACCAGTGGCGAACAAATTGACAACGTAAAATATAGTTGCGAAGTTTAAAGAAAACTGTTCTTTGTTCATTTAAAATTTTATCGTAATCAGAAACCTGTTTTCTTATATCATAGTTATAGGATTCAACCTTTTCTTGAGCGTTGTCCAAAGCTTTGGCCAGAAATTTTGATTCTATTGGCGTCTCTCCAAAATCTAGTTGAAAATTTTTAGCAAGGTTTTGAATTTGGTCACCCCCAAAAGTAGAAAAAGGTTTATCCTCTAAACTTACGAAAAATCTCGAACTTCCAGGGTCTCCCTGTCGGCCTGCTCTACCTCGTAATTGATTATCAATTCTTTTTGAATTATTTCGTCCTGTTCCAATAACATATAATCCACCAAGTTCACCAACTAACGTTCGACTATTTCTAATAGACTCTTTATAGTTAGTATTTATAAAATGATAAATACATTTAGCAACTTTTTCAAACGTAGTTTTACTTTTACCTGTGGTATTAAGTTTTGCAACCATATTTTCAAACTTTAAACTTTTTAGTATTAAAGAATTCATCTTATTTAAAATATAAGGTGTGATTTTTGATTTTAGTTCTTTATTCCCAAAACTTTTTTGAATAAAACTATTTTTATAAAGGTTTACCACTATTAGATTTTTAATTATATTTTTTGAGTTGTAAACAGATTTTCCCCCAAGTATAATATCAGTTCCTCGACCAGCCATATTTGTAGAAATAGTTATAGTAGAGTGTTTGCCCGCTAAAGCAACTATTTCAGATTCACGTATTAAATTTTCTGGTTTAGCATTCAAGAGCTGATGAGGAATGTTACCGTCCTTAAGTAATCCAGATAAAAATTCAGATTTTTCTATTGTACCGGTTCCAACAAGAACCGGTCTACCGCATTCATACATATTTTTACATTCTTTTGCTACTGCTTTCCATTTTGATACTTCATTAATATAAACAAAATCGGGGAGATCGTTTCGCCTATTTGGTTTTATTGTTGGTATTACCGTAACTTCAAGACCATATATTTTTTCAAATTCAACTTCTGCTGTTTTAGCTGTCCCTGTCATTCCAGCGAATTTTTCATAACCAATAAAAAAGTTTTGGTAAGTTATCGAAGCTAATTGTTTGCTTCCTGATTGAATAGTTAAGTTTTCCTTTGCTTCTATAGATTCGTGTAAACCATCGGACCATCTTCTGTCAGGCATCGCCCTTCCAGTAAAGTCGTCAATCATTGCTATTTTATCTTTTATAATGATATAGTCAGAATCTTGAAGGAAAAAAAGTTTAGCTTTTAAAGCATTTGCTACATGAAAAATCCACGGCTCGTCGGCTTCAAAAATGTTTTTTAAAAATAGCATTTTTTCTATTTTATTTATGCCTTTACCTGTGAACATTACATTTTTTGTCCGTTCGTCAGTTTCATAATCTTCACAAAAATTAAGATATTTTGCAACTTCAGAAGCAAGAATATAGGGACGAGGCTTAATTGGGTAAGAATTCGCAAGAATTAGAGGTGTTCTGGATTCGTCGATCAAAACAGAGTCAACTTCATCAATAATACAGTAGTTAAAGCCTCGCAGTACTGAATCTTTAAGTGAAAAAATCATATTATCACGTAAAAAATCAAACCCCAAATCGCTGTTTGTCACATACGTGATATCAGCATCATAATTTTTTTTTTTTTGATCTTCAGTCATTAGCGGCTGAATTAAACCGACATCCATACCAAGAAAATTATAAATTTGACTTGTCAATTCTGTATCGCGTTTGGCTAAATAGTCATTTACTGTTACAAGGTGAACCCCTTTCCCTGATAGTGCATTTACAAAGGCAGGTAAAGTTGAAACCAAAGTTTTTCCTTCACCTGTTTTCATTTCTGCAATTTTTCCTTCATTTAAAACAAGTCCACCTAAAATTTGGGCATCGTAATGCCTCAAACCAATAGTTCTAGTTGAAGTTTCCCGGACAAGACTAAATGCTTCTGTAATTATTTCATCGGAATATTTTTTTTCAAATAAGTATTTTTTTTTTAATTTTACTGTATTGCTTTTTAGCTCCTCGTCTGTTAATCCTTTAAATTTATCTTCAAGAAAATTTATACTATTTAGTATCTTTTCGTATTGTTTTTTAACAATTTGTTCATTTGATAAAAAATTTAACATATATTTTTTTCCTTTTACTATTTAGAAACAATTATTATGAAAAATTATAGGTTTTTTAGAATTCAACTACATTACATCATATTGTATAATATTATCATATTTAAAATTATTATTGTTTATTTTTATTTTGGATTAAATATTTTCATATATTTGTTACTGTATAATTTAGTTTTCTTAATTTGTCTTAATAATAAATATGTTAGTATATGTGTGGTACAAACAATATAAATTTACATCGGCAAACGTAAAAAATAAATATATATATATATTCTATAAAAATTGAGTATGGAAAATATTTAGTTGTAATCTAGCACAATTCTTAAAAAAGTCCTCATAATTACTATTATTCCGTAAAAAAAAAATAAATTTTTTTGATTTAGGGCTTGACTTTTTTAAAAAGCTACATTATATTATTATTGTATTATATTATTATTCTGTTTCTTAAAAACAAATATTTCCGTAAAAAAAAACAAACTTTTTTGACTTAGGGCTTGACTTTTTCAAAAAGCTACATTATATTATTATTGTATTATATTATTATTCTGTTTCTTAAAAAACAAATATTTCCGTAAAAAAAAACAAACTTTTTTGACTTAGGGCTTGACTTTTTCAAAAAGCTACATTATATTATTATTGTATTATATTATTATTCTGTTTCTTAAAAAACAAATATTATGAACAAATATTTAACGCAGTTACAAAAAGATTCGGATGTTCACTCTTTTAGCGCAAGTTCGTTTACACCTTTATTTACAAAAAAACACATATTATGTCGAAATATTTCATTACCTGCTAATGAATTTAACCCCAACGACTTAAAATTAACTACAGAATTCGATATGCCAGGACTAACCAGTAACAGTATATTACCAACGGATACAACTTTAGAGTTAGAGGTCCCAGATTTAGGGTTAGAGGTCCCAGAAGTAACACCACCTGCAGATCTTTCTGCAATTATTTTAGATAAACTTGAAAAATTTGTTACCGAAAGACCAGATGATGAAATTTTTTTAAAAACCGGCTTAAGGCAGATTTTAGGATTTTTTTTTCAAGGCCCTACTTGGAACGCCATAAAGAAGTACTATTTTTCTACAATTACCGGAAATCCTGTGACATCTTGGAATGCATTCAAAGAAAGCAGCATTTCTAATTTTAAATTTATCAAAGAATGTTTAGCAAACGACCCAAATAGTTTTTGGCTACAGGTTTTTCTTGTGTTTTTCATTGTCTGGGATGTAATTTTTAGAATTCAAATAAGGGAAAATGTAGTTGAAAAGAACAAATTTTGTGGTAACCCGTTTCCACGAATTATTCTTTTTGCCTGTTACATATTTAGTTTTTTTTTGTATCTTCGTATGTGGAGATCTTTGCTGTGTATATTTCTACCATGGACTATTCCCGTTATCGAATATCCGCTTATAAAAGCGCTTTCTCAGATCATTAATCCTGGAGTTAAGTGGTTTGAATCCAACTACCTTTGGGGTTGGGACTTAATTACGATGGTTGATGGAGTAGTAGTTATGCTAGTTTTCAGACTTCGAGGTAGCATTTTGCCAATGTATCAAAGATATCATATGGCCCAGTTGTGTACGTTGTTGTCAGTAGCTTACACTGGGTTTGAAGTTTATAAATTGTTGTATTCGGTTTTTATCAGTACGCCCTTACTTACATTATTTCTAATGATTCTCTTCCACATACCTTGGTTTCTTGTATATTGTAGAGGTACAGTTGATGCTATAAGAGGCACATGTTGGACAGGAAATGCCTTGGATGACGTAAATCTTTTTCTTTGTAACTCACAATCATTATGTTATGATTTTCAATGTTATTACAAATGGGAGGATTATGGGATCGATCTATACAATAAATGGGATCTTGGTAGTATAGGCGAACGAAGAGATAAAAAAAAAGAAAAAGAAAAAAAAGCAAAAGAAAGAAAAAGAAAAAAGAAAGAAAAGAAGAAACCAAAAAAAGATAGTTAAAATAATGTAACAGCATAATTAAATTTTATACTTTTTAAAAGACCTATTTTAATGTTTTAACATTAAAAATAGGTCTTTCAATAAATGCTTGTTTATAAATGTACTACAATATGTACATCACCTTAAAACTCATTAGTAAAAAAACTGTAAGAATAATTTATTATTTTTCTTTGAAATAAACATTTTAAAATAATTTAAAGTTTTAATATTTTATTAATTATTTTATAAAATTCACCGCTAAATTTTATTTTTCCACGATTTGTTTTCCCAAAAAAAATGAGCTTACTTTTATTTAAAACACCCCAAAACTCAGAAAAAGAAATATAACTTGCAAATGTACTGACCATAACAAAACCAAACCCCGAATATATTATATTAATTCCCAAATCAGATTTTATTTGCAATCCGGTAGCACTAATTACGTCATCAATAATATAATCAGTGTTAATTATTTTTTCTCCTATACTAACTTCTTCAACAAATTTAGAGTTAGAATTATATAATGGAAAGCTCCCTCGATACCCTTTAATAAAAATTATCTTTCCGACTGTTTTTTTATTTAAATTTATATTAGCGTTAAAAGGAATCCACGTAAGCCAAGTTTTTTTATCGTTTGTTTTTAAAACAGGTAGTTGTAGAATTTTTTTATTTGCTATATTATATATTCTTAAACCAGAAATACTCCAATCATTTTGGTAAAAAAAACAATTTTTATAAAAATGAGGGTTATTTACCGAAACTGTCTTTCTAGATAGTTCGTTAGCATTTTGATCTAGTACAGAAATATCAGAATAAAATTGTTTAATTTGTCCAGTTTGATAATAATTAATCCAAAAATCATTGACACGAATAGCTTGTGGTTTCATAGTTGTAAACCAACCTGAAAAGGTTGTGTTTTGAATATGGAAAATTTCTGTTTTGGGAACAAATTCCTGGGCTGTAAATCCAATTATGGAAGTAACAAAAGAACCGAATAATATACAAATAATACTTAAATGAACAATAATAGGTGATATTCTACCTAAAATACCCTTATAGCCATAAATATTCTTTTTTCGTTGAAAAACAAAAAAATTTTGTTTAACAATATTTGTGATAGTAATACCTGTTGTTGGTTTATATGAAAAACAATAATTTATATCCGAATTTTGAATACTTTTATAAAAGTGACAGTGTCTAGAAAACAAGAAACCAGGTAATTGTTTTAAAAGAGTGCAAGAAATTAAACTCCCTCCAAATAAAACCAAAAGACTTAAAAACCAAAAAGAATGATATATATTATTTAATTGTAAAAAAATTATTAGTTTCCAATTGAATATACCAAGAGTAGAATTTTTTAAAGGATAATTTTCTTTATAGAAAGAGAGTGTTTGTTCTTGTTCTACGATAGAACCAAAGGTTGCAATTACAGCAATAATTAATAAAAGTAAAATAGCAAATTTTAAATTTGCCAAAATTTTTAAATTCTTTATCATAGATAAAATACTCTAATAATTAGAAGCAATTCGTATACGACCAGAAAACGCCCAATCCTGTAGGTCTTGTGTCCTAATTGGGTCAACTTGAGCCAACGGAATAATCTCTTTTATACCATTTTTAATGTCTTGAGTAGTAAAATCTCTTTTTTCATTAAACGCAAAATGCATCCCTTCTATAATGGCTTGTTTGATTTCTGCGCCAGAAAAATAATTTGTTTTTAAACTTAATTCATTTAAATCATAAACTTCCCAGGTTTTTGGACGAAAAGTAGACAGTTGTATTTTAAAAATTATTTTTCTTTCTTCAAAGTTTGGTAAACCTATAAAAAATATTTCATCAAATCTTCCTTTTCTTAAAATTTCTAAAGGTAAAGAGTAAATATTATTTGCAGTTGCAACAACAAAAACGGGAGAAATCTTTTCAGATAGCCAAGTTAAAAAAGTACTAAAAACGCGATTGCTTGTACCACTGTCTCCGTTTGATTCTTTAAAAGCCTTATCAATTTCGTCAATCCAAAGAACACACGGGGATAGGGATTCAGAAATTTGAATCATTTGCCGGATTCGAGACTCCGATTCTCCTACAAGACCCCCAAAAAGTCTTCCTACATCTAGGCGAAGAAGGGGCAATTTCCAGTCGTGTGCAATTGCTTTGGCGGTTAATGATTTACCTGTACCTTGAATCCCTACTAATAATAAACCTCGCGGGGCAGGTAAACCATAATTTGATGCTTTTTCAGAAAATGAATTTGAACGGCTTACTAACCAACTTTTTAAATTTTTTAATCCTCCAATACTAGAAAATTTTTCATTTGTTGACCAAAACTCTAAAATTTCTGTTTGTCGAATTAACTGACTTTTTTCTTCTAAAATTATAGTAACAGCTCGTTGATCCATTTTTTTATTAATTGCTATTATTTTTGATAAAACTCTTCGAATTCGTTCGAACGAAAATCCTTGACACGACTGGGTTAAAATTTCTAAAAGACGGACAGGAATTTTTTGGTCTAATGATTGCAACAGGCGAGTTAATTCATCTCGAATTTCGTTTTTTTGAGGTAGTGGAAATTCAATTATTGTAAACAATTCTTTTAATTCGTATGGAATATCAACCTCTGGGGATAAAAAAATCAATGTTTTAGGTTGAATTTTTAAAATACGAACTAAATTTTTAAGTTTTCGAGAAATTGTAGTGTCTCCCATAAACTTATGAAAATCTTTAAGAATAAAAATTGCAGGAGATTCACTTGGAGTATTTTCAATAAACTCTAGTGCTTCTAAAGGGTTTCTTTTAGCAAATCCAATATTTTTAGGATTTGTAGAGTACCCATCAATAAAATCCCAAGTATAAACAGATCGATTTAATAAAAATCGGACTGATTTACGCACTGTATATTCTAGTCTATCTTCTTCTAGTGTTGATATATTGATAAAGGGGCATCTTGCTTTTAATAATAAAATTAATTCTTCAGTAAATCTCATAATTATAAATGAATGAATGAATAGGTTTTCGTCTGTTCTTTTTCTTGTCGATAGATTTGACTTACCCTAATTTTTTAAATAAAACTAATAGATATGATAAATTAGTTTTATTGATTTTTTAATTATTTATATAACATAAATTTTAAAATATATCTATTTTTGGTTTTTCATTCACAATAAATTGTTAGGAATTTTTACTATTATAGCTCAATTAATTTACTACTGTACCAGAAAGATAATTTGACGGTCTTACAGGCTCATATTTCGTCCATACGGGCAATACCACCTACTATATTTATAGAAAAAGAAAAACCAAAATAAACTCACTTTTGAATCTCAAAAATTAACCTTTGATTGTATTGGGTTGAGGTTTCAAAGTTTAGACCGTTTTACAAAGACAGCACTAGCAAATATTTTTTTAAGATTGGGTTTAATTTTTATTAAGAATCCGGGAAATTAGCAAAACCAGTTAAAGAATCTATTTTTGTGAGGTTCGACAATAAATTTAAAGTCTTTTTTGTCAACGAAGACCCTTATTGGGAGGGTACCTCATGTCCATTTTTCGAGTACAAACGCAGCTTTTTTTTACAGTCTTCTTAAAAAAACCTCAATTAATTGCAAATTTTTTTCTTCCGCAATTTTGGGTTGCTTTGATTTGAATTATGTGAAAAAAGACAAAACTGATTATAAAATCTCGGCTAGAAAATTTTTAAAAAATTGTCAAAGAAAACTGATCCAAACAAAATAAAAACATTAGTTATAGAAAAATTCAAAAGTTTTGGGTTAGACGTGTTTGGGTAGCTCGAGAGTTCTTCCATCACAAGTGTCCCTTTTATTTACCAGATTTATTTCAACAAAAACTTAAAAAAGCTCAATTTGAAGTTCAATTTCAATTACTTAAAATTTTTAGTTCTGAAAATATTAAGAAGGTCTTTGTCCTTAAAGACTTTTTACAAAATTATACGTCTAGCTTATCCAATCAATAGAAAATCAAAATTAAAGAACATTTTATTCAAATCATAAAACTATTTCAGTAACTGTTTAGTAATATAATATCGGACATTGGCTTATAAAGCAATAGAATTTTTTTGCTCTCTCTGGTAGAAATTATTATAACTTTTTAAATTAGGATATTTTACTCGTCAAAAATTTGCTTCTATTAATTAAATTAATAATTTGTTGTTTCGGCATGGGTCGATTTCGCCACTTTTAGAATATAAAAATAAAATGTTTAAAAATATATGTTAAAATTAATATTACTTTTAATTTGTATATTTGGTTTAGTTTTAACTATCACTTTATATTTTGAACCGGCTTCATCCGTCATAAATATTTCGTCCGGTTCAAAATCGAAGTTAAATAGAGCCATTTATACCAACGTTTGTTAGCCCAATATCTATACAATGAAAAAACAAACCTGCACCACCTAGCCAACAAGTCACTGGTGTTTGGGAACTGCGTGTCAAACCGCTACCAATGAAGCATGCACCGGAAGCTATCTCACAGGCACCCCCAACCCCTAAAAAAGTTTTCTAACAGGACGTGGATCAACAAACGCTTGACCTACTGATACCCCTCCGACACCCATGAGCGGCAATACAACCCGAAACTGTCGTAGCGTTGACCGCGGCATAAACACCAGCCTAAGTAACAGCAGACTTAACATTACCAAAAAGTGAAAATTTTTACTCCCTAAAATATAAAATATTTTTATTAATATAACATTTGAAAAATTTTTTGTCAAAACATCCCAAAATTGAGATATAATACTTGAATAAAAAGAAAAATTGAAATATAATAGTTAAATAGCATCCCAAAGTTGACATATAATAGTTACACAAAGGTAAAAACTATGGTAAACCCATTTAACGGCGCGCAAATGAGACATATGATCCTTGAACACGCTTTTAATGCAACAGAAATGGCAGCTCAAAAAAGTCTTGACGCAACCGAAGTTGCAGCGTATACATATGGAAATCTTAGTGACGCTGTGGTAAAAACAGGTAAGGCATTGTTAACTGCACAAACCGGCAACCGAATTGGTGAAGGTACTTTTAAGGCCACAAAGGATTTGGCAAGAGGAGATACTTTTTGTGGAACTTTATGTGCTGTGGTTATTGGCTGTGAGACAGGCTGTCTTTTGGCAACGTGGCTTCTCATGCCTTTTAAAATGACCACTATATCATTTCTAAAAGGAATTTCATATGGCAGTACTAAATTTCGTGACTTGTGTGCATGGGACCTTTCAAATCCATTTTGCTAATTTAAAGGAATGATGATTCATGGTGTTTAGTCGTTTTGTTATGTTTTAGTTTTGGCTTAAAGGGCATTTTATAGTGCCCTTTTTTGTAACTTTTTTTTATTCTACTTCCACGAAAAATCTCAACTTTCATTATTATTTTTCTTGTTGATTCTTCATCTATTTCGGTAACTAAATGTTTATTCCTGGCAAGCATTTGTGAAAAGATCATAATTTTAGCTTTACTCCTCCTTATTTAGATAATAATATAACACTACTCACCAAAGAAAATTACCGTCCTTTTTTAAACTAGAAAAATATTTAAGCTTGGCGCTGAACTACTTTCCCAAAAAACTTCTTTCTTAGTATTATTGTCGCAGTAACATTTAACGATCGAGTTCGAAATGGGTCGAAGTGGAACAATTACGCTATGAAACACCAAGCCAATATTATTATTATTATATTAAATTTAAAAAATCCAAGTTTTTGATCTATTAGTATATTTCAGCTGAACACATTACTGTGCTTATACCTAATACCTATCAAACGGTTAGTCTCACCGTGATCTCACTGTCTCCCGACAAAAGAGCACTCATCTTGAGGTGGGCTTCCCACTTAGATGCTTTCAGTGGTTATCCTTTCCATACATAGCTACCCAGCGTTTACCATTGGCATGATAACTGGTATACCAGCGGTATGTCCTTCTCGGTCCTCTCGTACTAAAGAAAGATCCTCTCAATACTCTAACGCCTACACCGGATACGGACCAAACTGTCTCACGACGTTCTGAACCCAGCTCATGTACCGCTTTTATGGGCGAACAGCCCAACCCTTGGGACGTACTACCGCCCCAGGATGCGATAAGCCGACATCGAGGTGCCAAACCTCCCCGTCGATGTGAACTCTTGGGGGAGATCAGCCTGTTATCCCTAGAGTAACTTTTATCCGTTGAGTGACGATTTTTCCACACAATATCGTCAGATCACTAAGACCGACTTTCGTCCCTGCTCGACTTGTAGGTCTCGCAGTCAAGCTTCCTTATGCCTTTACGCTCTTCAACCGATTTCTGACCGATTTGAGGAAACCTTTGTGCGCCTCCGTTACTTTTTGGGAGGCGACCGCCCCAGTCAAACTGCCCACCAGAAACTGTTTTTTAACCAGATATATGGTATAAAGTTAGATTTCTAACCATTATCAGAGTGGTATCTCACGGACGGCTAGAAGAAATTATCGTAGCCTCCCACATATCCTGCACAAATAAGGTCCGAAATCAATTTCAAGTTACAGTAAAGCTTCATAGGGTCTTTCTGTCCTGGTGCAGGTAGTCCGCATCTTCACAGACAAGTCTATTTCGCCGAGTCCCTCTCCGAGACAGTGCCCAAATCGTTACG
>Ga0208150_1000448_pt1 | contig 16123 bp, 16 predicted proteins | sample DEB08_DNA_8_FD_184534 | JGI IMG/M metagenome (GOLD analysis project Ga0208150, IMG submission 184534) | Aqueous microbial communities from the Delaware River and Bay under freshwater to marine salinity gradient to study organic matter... | ecosystem: Environmental > Aquatic > Marine > Coastal ...
GGTAAAAAGCAAGCAACAAGGATTAAAGGTTTCATTCATCAACCTCCCAACACTTCTCAAAACGATCTCTTAACTCATTTATCTTAATTTGCTTCTGAAACTCCATGATATGATCTTTCACTTCCTTCTCTTCATCAGTGAAATCCATACGATACTTGAGTTTAATATCAACAAGACGCACCATGTCCATATAGAAATCAGTGCCCTTGTGAATAAACTCTTCGTACTTCATCAGATAATTCCTTCGTTACACAAAAAGTGTAGTGTCTCCTTCATACTACCGATGTGTTTTGATCCATAGGCAACTTGTGGGTAGGTTGCTTCTGGTCCAAACTCTGCACGAAATGCTTTCTGATCAAAGTCTTTACCAAGAATATACTCATGAAACTCACCACCCAGTGCTTTGAGTAGCATACCAATACGCTCACATTCTTGGCTTCCGTTAGAATAAATTACTGCTGTTTCAGTCACGTTGCCTCCAGTCATCAGGGCGGTCCTCATTGAACCAATCTACAATCTCATCAGCACTACCAAAGTTTGTGCGATGATTTGATGGGTCAGGGTCACCCAATCCCATCTTATTCATAAAATCGTCCATACTACCCTCAACCATATCAGGGTTAGCAGCACGACCTCTTGCTTTCTTAAGTATCTCTCTGGCAGAAGTATTTGCCTTTGCAAGTTTCTCTGCCCAGATCATATCCTCCAAACCTACGGATTCCTGTGCCACAATCTTCTCACAGATTGCTTCCAGTCGAAGGCGATATTGTGTAGATAACATATCAGTCCTTGGTCTCCTCTTTGGTATTTAGGTTTCTGCCCTCAATCCAACCAGGAGGGCACTGATATAACATTTTACTTATTTTTCCATTATTATACCACTTTCTACCCTTAATAGCAAGACTATGCTTTTTCTTTTCCAAATCACTCACTTTCCTGCCAAGTTTTTTCTGCCTTATTTTTTCTATTTGCTCTTCGGTCATCTTATATCCCAAAGCATTTTTATTGCCTTTATTTGCGGCACTTATTTTCTTTTTAGTTTCTTCACTGTGGGTTTTTCCATAAAAACCATTTGACTCCCCAAACTTAGCATTTTTTCTCCTAGTTTCTTCACTCATAGGAGGTCTATTCTTCGCAGAGATACTCATCCTCCTTCTAGTTTCTTCTGTGTGTATTTTACCAGAGAAAGGATTGCGGTCCTCTATTATTTCACTAGAGTCTGGATCATCGCATACAAAGTTGCGAAGGTCTATCAACCATTGTTCTTCCATCTGCTTTTTATGTGTGGTATTATTATTTATAACAGATACGCAGTAAAAAAGGGGGCAACGCCCCCTTTTTGCTTTTAGTTACCACACATAAAAGCATTAATATTTAGTCAATATCATCAAAGTCCCCTTCATCATCACTTACACCAGCAGCATCTAGCTTTGCTCTTACTCTCTTCCTACGATTATTTTGAGCATCTACCGCATATCTTCTTTCGTGTTCTTCTTTTCCTTTTTGTAAAGATGCCTTAAACTTATCAACGGCGTCTCTCTGTTTATCACGGAGTTGCTGTGCTCTCTCAGCATTTTCTGTGAAGGTGGAGAAGTTAATCATTGTTACAAGGAATAAGCACTATTATTTATCCTTTTCATCAAAATACTTCTGTAACTCTTGTGCGAGTTTCATAGAACGACGATATATGAGATATTTGACGATCGGGTTTTTGGGATTATGTGTAAACCACCACAATTGTCTCTGAATGTATGCTTTTGCTAACCTTGTGACATAAAAAAATGCAGCGGCAACGCTATCATCAGTTACGATGAAGTACGCTGCCACTGCAAACAGTGAAAGTATTATATAATGGGAGTCCATCAGTGGAACTCCTGGTTTCTCCTTTCATCCAAATAACGGATGATTTCGTCTCTCCATTCCATCAACTCATTAAAACACTTTTGGTTGTGAGCACAGTTCCGCAGTTCGGGGTCTGGTTTTAAGACGCTCTCATAAAACAAACCCAGTGCATCTCTACGCTTTTCGTGTTTTTCGTTCATGGATTATTTCCTGTTTGTATTATTTACACTACTTCTTTTTGGACTTTTTCATTTCCTTAAGAATGTAGTTCTTTGCTGATGTATAGTTCCGTGCCTCATGGACAACAGAACCATTGTTAATGATGGCAAATGCTTTGCAACCTATTATAGGGACTGCAGCCCACATGCCATCATTTGTTACATAACCTTGCGGATCTCCAGCAGTATCATCTAAGACACCAGGACGGTCAATAAAGGGTTTCTGAAACTTTTCACTCATCCGAACACAGCAGTAACACCAACAATTTTAGCATTAGGATTGCGAGCAAGTGCTACCTGACGTGCTTCTTGGTAATCACGTGCCTCTACTATTTCATCAAAAACCTTACCAGCAACATAGAGTTGGACTTTACACTTCATTGTTGTACTTGCTCCACTGCACTCTCAGAATTCCATTCTTGCTGCAATTTATCACCCTGATAGTAACCAAATCCACCAGCAAGAAGAGAGAGAATGATTGCCAGACTTACTTTACCAGTCTTATTACCTGCCCAGGCACCAAACCAACCACCAAGTCCCATCAAAACCCAGGGAAGAAAAGTCATCAGTGCCCAGATTGCTCCGATAATGAGAGCAAGACCAAGCATTCCTTCACCAGAACCAGAAGAACTGCTGGAGGAATTGGAGTTGGAGTTAGAACTAGAACTAATACTAACTGGATTGCAATTACTTACAGACTTGGCACCGTACATGGACTTTACCTGTGCAATTGCTGCAGAGCGGTTAATACCAGGAGTATCAAACTCAACATATTCCAACCGATTATCAACGGTTGTAATGTATGCACCCCAACGATGAGACATGGTTTTGTTTTGATTATCTTAGTATTATAGCAGGGAGGAGCAGGGTTTCTGCTCCTGGTGGACGGTTTCGTAACTGGTCAGCGACGGATCACGGACACAGCAGGCAGACCCTGCTGGAAAACGGTGTCTACGACCGCCTGAACGCTCTTGGCGGTGCTGATGCCCACTTTATCATAGACAGGCACACAGACCAGTCCAAAGGTCTTCTGAGACCCTCCCAGACGGATGACACGCCCGATGGACTGGGAGATTCCGATGTAGTCCATGTTCCGCATGAACAGCACTGCTTCCAATCCGCTGACGTTGATGCCTTCAGACAGGATGCTGTGGTGAAGAACAACGAACTTCTTAGAGGAATCCTTACCCCAGGCGTTCAGAGTGTCAAAGAATACCTCACGATTGACCTTCTGACCGTCAATAATGGCACCAGTCTTGGCAGTAATGTAGAGGCAAGAATAACCACGCTCTGCCAGTTGCTGACGAAAGTCAGACTCACTCAGCAGTTTGACAATCTGCTTGGTAGAACGTGCTGCAATCAGAATCTTATCCAAGTTATTCTCATCAATGGTATCCAGCAGATTCTGAGAATCACGGTCAGCAATCATCTGCTTGTCCTGTACCATATCCAGTTGCTTCACAACAACCTTAGGAGGAAGGATATAACCTTCTTCTACCAACTTAGGAGCAGGAACATTACAGATAACAGGACCATAAACCTCAGGGTCATTCATCCCAGGTTTGGAAATAGTAATAGAGTGCTTAGGAGTAGCAGTGAAGAAATAGCAGCGGTCAGCAACAGCAGAGAAGTGCTCCGTAGCAGGGAAGAAGTTACGTTGAACCGAATTGTGCGCTTCATCAAAGTAAATCGTATTGACCTCAACATCTGCCTGTTGCAGACGATGCAGAGAATGATAGGTGGTGAAGATAATTACATTCTCACCAGCAGTCCGTGCAGTGTTGACGAACAGGTTGATCTTACTAGGATTAGTAGTAGAGAAGTGGTGCGTTTCTCCACTGTGAACGTGAAGAATATGGGTGTTAGTGGTATCAATGTGCTCCAAGAACTCAGAGCAAAGTTGTTCTGCCAGCAGAATACGGGGAGCAACAACAACGGTAGTCATACCATTGTCGATATACTGACAGTTGACAATCAGATCGTGGAACATAACGGGAGTCTTACCACCCCCAGTGGGGATGATAACCTGACCCTTGTCAAATGCCAACATCGAATCCAGAGCGTCTTGCTGGTGGGGTCGGAGTTGCATCACAGTCCTCATCGCGTATAGGACTATTATAGCACAATGGGGACTCTACCGATGGGATCTGTGACAGTTCCCTAACTGGTCCCGGTAAGATCTTAGATTCTCATCTTCAACCGGGACAAAGGTATTCTACAGGGATTTTATGAGTCTGTCAAGTCATACATTAAAAGTAATTAAAGTTTATGTTGTATCTTCCCTTATCATTAGATGTTGTGGAAGAATTGTGATATTCTGATGGGTCAAAAAATACCATTCGATTCGCAACACTATCTACTTTATCTCCGTTATTCATTCTTGTAAAACCATCACAAGTATTCAGTGAAAAAACGGCACCTTTGTGTCTATAATCATAATCAATATGTTTAGCGTGTTCTTTTATTTCGCTGGTATATGGATAATAATTTACCTTTATTCTTATCAAAGCTTTAATATCCATTAAAGGTCTGAATAGTTGAAAAACATAGTCGAATGATGAACTTTGAGGAACCGTAGCATAAACTAGATGGATAGCATACCAACTCCAAAAATTATTTTCATATTCTGGTTTGAATCCTTTTATATCTTCAGGAACATTTGCTACGCTACTACAAACATACCAAGGATATTCTCTGTTACCAACAATTGAATTTCTTAGAGCAGTAAATGATTCTTGGTCTAAGAAATTATCAACTACAGTGTAGTTCTTAGCAAATCCTTTCTTCACAATTTCACCCATTCAGAACCATTCCACATCCAAGTCTTTAAGTTCCATTCATACCTATCACCGACTTTAATATCGTGCTTGTCTGGTTCTGGAAATACAGGTTCTTCAGTCATCTCTTTTGGTGTTTCTTCATCAAGATGTTGTATAATGTGTTCATATTCTTCAGAAACCCAATCAACATCAGACTCTGACCATTTACCTAGTGGACAAGAATCTAGTGCAAATTTAACCTTTGCACCTAGAGGACATCCACATTCTTTACATCTATGTTGCAGTTCATCATACTTAGGACACTGCTTACATATTTCTAGTCTTTCTCTCTGCACTTTTTCTGAGACTAATAGTGAAGCACCACCATTTGCAAGTGCTTTTTTTAAGACCTCAAAAGTAAATTTGGCAAGATTTTTTCCCTGTTCTGGCAAGGATGGATATTCATTTTCCATCATAATTTAATCAACTAATTTATGTATATTACTTAGAACCCTTGTAAGCAGAATCTACGCCTGAAGAGTCAATAACATATCCAGAACCAGAAACTGCGTATCCTCCTTCTCCACCGTCTCCACCGCCGCCTGGACTTTCATTAACGTTAATGCCATTACTTGCGTATCCGTTTAATCCATCATCGCCTCCACCTCCACCACTTCCCCAATCTCCACCATCTCCACCTTTACCACCTTTACCAGCATTGCCAGCACTAGTATGAGATCTAGTGGTAGGACCGTCAGTTTCGTCATAGTCTGCTGGATCACTGGCATCGGTTTTAGTTTGTGAATAACCTTGACCAACTCCTCCAGCAGTTCCATCTCCACCGTGTCCTCCAGTTGTGGCGGTTGTTGTAGAACCACTTACTGTTCTTCTGCAAGAACTAACTTCTACGTGTCCAGCAGCTGTGTTGCTGTAACAAACTGCTTGAGAATATATTGATGGATTTCCTCCACAGTTTTGTCCATACTCACTAAATTTTTCTTTATAGCAATTATTTGCCCACTCAGCACCGTGCGCTCTTTGACAAGCAGACTGACACATTTGATAGTATTCTTTTCCACCTTCATCAGTATAAGCACCTGCTTGACCAGTTGATTCATAATAACTATAATATGTCGTATAAGAACCATCAGCACCATTACCACCCCATCCACCGCCGCCTCCGCCGCCACCTCCTCCATAAACTTGGGCAGAACTACCAGAAGTTTTTATATTAACTGTTCCAGTATTATTGGTATTGATGGAAATTGCATTTCCACCATTTCCCCCATCTCCAGCATCTGCTACAAGATTACCATTTGACTGATTTTTATCTCCTTTAGCACCAGAAGAACCACCAGCTCCAAGAACACTTCCAGTAATAATAAGATTTAGATTATATACATCAGCATCAAGTTGTAGAGCAGCCTGTGCAGAATCAGTTGACCCACAAGTTCCATCAATAAAAGCAACTTTATTGATTGTTTTATTTAAATTAGAATTCCAACTCTGACCATCAATATCAAAGTTTGTTACTTCATCAGAACTTGGTAGAATTACATAGTAAAATTTAATAGAGTTTCTAAAATCTGATATTGTCCAATTAGACTGGGAAGATGTTATACTAGCATTTTCTGTAGCATCAGGTACAATTGGATTTGTTTCAGTAGTCGTAGTGTTTCTAATTAATTGTGAAGCACTAATAGAAGAAGTATCAGAATTAAAAGATTCACTTCCCCCAGAACTAGTTCTCTTTACTTGAGCACGAAAATTGCTACGTAAAGAACTGAAAGAAATAGCGCCAGAAGAATAATAAGGACCTGCTTTTTCTACTGATACTGCCATTTTTATATCCTCTATGATCTTACTTTTAAGCTAGGTTTAAAGTAGCGGTTAAAGCTGTACCTACAAGAGTAAATACAATTCTATTCGGTGAAGTTAAAACGTTTATTGATACTGAAGCATTATTGCTATTTGTGCTATTAAAGTTTGCGCTTACTGTTGTGGCGGTCACAAAACCTGTAGGCATTGATATTAAATCATCAACCACAATTTGATTTGCGGAAATTGTATTATTCACCGTCAATCCAACAGGTATTGAATCAAAAGTATCAACAACTGTTGTTCCGATACCAACGGAAGTTTGAATACCGATGAATGGAATACTGTCAAAATTTATACTGTCTGTTACTACAAGTTGTGCGAGTGTGGTAACTCCTGCATTATTATTAAGATTAGTTCCACTAATTAATGATGGATAAGAAATGTTTGCATTTAGAGTTCCATCAATTGTTAAATCATTATCAATATGAACACTTCCAGTAACTGTTACTCCACCACCTACAGATAATCTTTGTGATGGTGTTGTATCATTAATTCCAAGATTTCCATCATAAGTCAGAGTCATTCTTTCAGCATTTGTCTGACCATAAATCCACTTAAAGTTACCAGTGCTTCCAGCACCAGTTCCACCATGAATTATGCTCTTAATATCACCAACATCATTATTAACAAGATCCAATACTCCAGCAGAGTTTGCAAATCTCAGAACACCAGAACTGTTTCCTACACCTACAGAATTTCCAATGCTGATTCTCGACTGCCCACTGTCAGAAATAACTTCCAAAAGTGATCCTGACGATTTTCTAATCAGAAGTTCTGAAGTGGGAACTGCTGTACCAATACCCAACCTACCAGTGCTTAGTGCTGTAAGACCTGCACCATCAGATCCTACATTCAACTCTGTGGTTGCGGTTACAATACCACTTGCAGATAAATTGGACGCTGTTACTTGACCAACAGTAATATCTGGTGTTCCTGATAGTGCTGTTGCTGTCGTAGCGGTTCCTGTCAAACCACCAACAAATGTGGTGGCGGTTACAATACCAGTAGAACCAATCGTTACTGCTGAACCTACTCTAACATCATTAAAGGTAGAAATACCGCTGGATATATTGATATTAGATGTAATCAGATCAGGTAATCTATCATCACTAATGGTTCCCGTAGTAATATTAGCACCATCAGAAAGATTGTTTGCTGTTGTAGCAGTTCCAGTTACGTCGCCAACAAAACTTGATGCTGTGATAATTCCACTAGGAGTATTAATACCAGAAGAATCAACAGTTACTGCAGAACCTACTTTAATATCAACAAATGTGGAAATACCACTAGAAGCATTAATATTGGAAGTAATCAGATCGGGTAATCTAGCATCACTAATCGTTCCAGTTGTGATGTTAGCACCATCAGAAAGATTATTAGCAGTCGTAGCAGTTCCTGTTACGTCACCAACAAAACTTGATGCCGTAATAATACCAGATGGTTTGTTGATATTGCTAGGAAGTCTATCGTTACTGATGGTTCCTGTAGTAATATTAGCACCATCAGAAAGATTATTAGCAGTCGTAGCAGTTCCTGTTACGTCACCAACAAAACTTGATGCCGTAATAATACCAGATGGTTTGTTGATATTGCTAGGAAGTCTATCGTTACTGATGGTTCCTGTTGTGATATTAGCACCATCTGCCAAGTTAGTTGCTGTAGTAGCGGTTCCAGTTACATTACCAATAAATGTGGTGGCAGTAAAGATTCCAGAAACAGCATTAATGCCAGTTGAATTAATAGTTACAGCGGATCCTACTACAAGAGCATCAACTGTTGAAATACCACTGGATATATTGATATTTGATGTGATTAAATCTGGAAGTCTAGCATCACTGATCGTTCCAGTTGTGATATTAGCACCATCGGAAAGATTGTTTGCTGTTGTTGCGGTTCCAGTTACATTACCAACAAATGTTGTGGCGGTTACAGTACCACCAGACATTGAAATGGTGCTATTGGATACATTCAAATCACCTGAAAGATTTGTATCTCCTAAAACTTTGAGTCTAGCAGTAGAATCGGCTGTTGTTCCGATACCAATTCTTGATGTGGTGCTGATTCCTCCAACACCATCATCTATAAACGTTGAGTAAGCATATCCAACCAAGTTAGTAATAACTGGACCACCAGCAATCTGAATAGAAGTTACTGTTGCTACTCCAAGACTGGAATTAGTTGCTGTTAATGTCGTAACAGTTCCCACACCAGCATTCAGTGATCCGGTTGTTACAACACCAGTAACTCTAGTATCACCATATACATTCAAAAGATAGTTCTCGGGGATTGAGGTTCCAATCCCCACGAGACCATTAGCATTTACGACGAAGTTATCATTATCAACCTGCAGCCCAGTTCTAAAATTAAATGACTTCCTATAATTTGCCATCTTATATGCTTTTTAGTTATTTATCAGATAGTTTTTGCTCAAGTGCTTCAACCTTAGCATTCAATTCCTTGATTGCCTCAATAAGAATCGGAACAAGTTTTTCATATTTGACGGTTAAGATTTCTTCACCATCAAGTTCTTGTTGTTTTACTGCTTCTGGGAGAACAGATTGAACCTGTTGTGCAGAAACACCAACTTGAGAAACTTCAGGAACAAATCCAAGTTCAATTGCTTTTTCATTCCAGGTGAATGTGAATCCACTCAATGAAAGAACTTTTTCAAGAGCATTTGGGATGGTCTCTCTATTAGTCTTTAATCTATCATCAGATGCAGCACCAGCGAATGCAGTGATGTCACCTCTTACAAATAGATTATTACTGGATGCGGTTGAACTTGCTTCTAGGTAGAAACTTGAGTTTACTCTCATAGTTTCACCAGAACTACTTGAAGATGAATCTGCAAAGACTAGGTAGTTAGTTCCACTAGTAGTTTCTGTTGTATCAACAGTATCAGCACTGGTTGCATTACCAGAGAATGTTGCAGCAGTAATTGTGTTTGATCCAGCATTAATGCTACCACCAACACCAATACCACCAGTAACTACAAGTGCTCCTGTAGAAGTGCTTGTAGAATCGGTAGAATCGTTAATTGTAACAACAGAATCTTTCAATTCAATTTTACCAGTTCCATTTGCTTGAATAATAACTGGTTGATTTGATACGGTATTGGAAATCGTATCACCATTGATTCTTATCTCATCAATATTTGCTTGACCAGTGACAGTCAAAATACCGACTACATTGGTGTTATCTAAATCCGTAGTTCCATCAACGTCAATGCCTCCACTAACATTAATATCACCACCAACACCAATGCCACCAGAAACTACAAGTGCTCCTGTAGTGGTGTTTGTAGATGCTGTAGTTTCACCAATGGTAAACGTGGTTCCATTAAAAGTGAGTTGAGCATCATCTTCAAGTTTTCCACCAGTTCCAACAATAACAACACTGTCATTTGTAAGATTGGATACTGTGAGTTGAGATACTGTAGAAACACCAACATTAATGGTGCCAGTAACATCAAGATTACCACCAACACTCAAGTTTTTAGCAATACCAGCACCACCATCAAGTTGAACAGAACCAGTGTTTACATTTCCAAGTGTGTTCTGAGTGGTATTGGTGAATGTTGTAATTCCAGAAATATCAACATTAGCATTAACATCAATTAAATTGGATGCAGCATCAAGAACAAGATTGCCAGAAGTTGTAGTAACAGTATTACCATTAATTCTTACATTATCAATATCTGCTCTACCAGTGACAGCCAAAATACCAGTGACTGTTGTTGTATCTGTTGATTGATTACCAAAAGTTGAGTCTCCATCAACATTAAGATCTCCGAAAATAGTCGCTCCAGTTGAGGTTGTTTCAAATTTCTTATCATCGTCATAGTAAAGTTCTACAGAACCATTAGGTACAAATCTAGCTCTACGCTCATTGATAGAATTGGATGAAATGGTAACATCACTTAAAGAATCTATGTAAAGAGTTCCAACCCCTACATTATTAATGACTGAGTTATTGCCATTATGATAAATTTCCAGATCATTACCAGTTCCAAGATAAATGTGTTGATTATCCTCCATGTCAATTTTATCAGCATAGAGAGTTCCAGTAATGTCTACACCATCAGATAATGTTCTTAGTTTCTCTCCAGTATTACCATGATAAAGTATTACACCTTTATTATCACCCGAGTATAATTTTAGTTTTGGATTCCAAGTTTCATCAAAGAATTGGAATGCTCCTTCTCCACCTCCATTATTTGATTTGAATACGATTGGACCAGGACCAGCATCTTCGATTACAGTTGCCGAAGATGGTGTAATATCATTGCTAAAAGAATCTTTTTGAGAAGAGAAATTTGCAATGTGTGAAATTGAGAAATCATCAGAATTACCAAAGTATAATGCCTTCTCATCAGGGAAGAACATACTTCCACCAATATTCACGTTCTTAGCGATACCAACACCACCGGAAACTACAAGTGCTCCTGTCGTTGGACTTGTAGAGTCTCTAGAGTCAGTAATCTTAACCTTATTGGTATGTCTTACTTCACCATTGAATGTTACAGGACCATCAAACTGAGACAGAATTAAGTTAGAAGCGCCACCCTCAACGACGATTCTTTCTTTGACGGTAATTTCATCAAATACACCACTCAATCTTGCAGGATTCTCACCAGTTACTGTTGGGATTGGGGTATCAATTGTAACTTCCTCACCAGTTGCTGAAGATTTCTTCTGGTTTCCAATGAAGAAGTCACCTCTGTTGTTCATACCAGTATAAACAACGATACCACCAGATCTTTCTTGCGATTGAACTAAGAATTCTTCATTTTCTGGAAGAGACTTAACTTGAACCTGAGGAAGACCAGTTGAATAGTTTCCAGGACCATATCCAAGATATTCAAATGTATGACCAGATGCACGAATAATGGATGGTCTACGGAATTCTACAGATATTGGATTGATTTTCTTAATAATTGAACCAGAAGCATGATTTGCAATTCTTGTAGCAAGAGCACCACGAATAACCTTAATTTCATTATTGAAAGCACCAAGCAGAGAAGAATCCGCAACTCTCATGATCTCACTATCAATTTGAATGTAAGATCCCAGAGGGAATCTTGCCATTGTTCCTATACCAGAATTAGGAACAACTACGGTAAATTGAGATTGATCGGTGATTGATTGGCTCAATGTGAGAGTTTCATTATCATAAATTGATACTGCTCTTGAACCAAGATTTTCTGCATCAACATTAGAAGAACCTTCATTTGATGAGAAACCATGCTTGAGAACATATCCAGACGCGGTACTCAATCCAGAAAGAATGGTGAATGTATTGACATCGATATTTCTATCAACAACAAAATTACCCTGATTATTATTGTTACTATCAAGTATCGTAATTCTATTACCTTTTACCAATCCATGACCACTTGCAGTGACTGTTGTTAACCCAGTAATAGATGTAGAAGTAAATTCTAAAGAAGGTCCAACAACTAATGCATAATGATCTGTTGTAATTACAGGATCACCGGTTGTTCTGGCAATAGAAATTTGGTTTGCATCACCAACTGCAGAAATACGATGGTAGATGTCCGATGTTGTTCCAGCACCAGTAAATTGAACTACATCACCTATGGATGTAGAAATTCCAGACAATGTTACCGAAACTCCAGCATCAGCAGAACCACCAATAACATTGGCATCAAAGTAGTAAGTTCCGCTAGTATATCCAGATCCATTGGAAACTATATCAAAACCTGTAACTGCTCCACCAGCAGAAACAATAACACTTGCAGTTGCTCCATCCCAATTCGTCAGTTCAATTTCATTGTAAAGTTTGATATTATGATATGTGCCTGCCGTATGGTCGTTTGCTGTTCCAGGAACTAATGTTCCAGTTACAATACCACATAATCCGTGTCTTCTTTCAAATGTAATATCTGGTGTTGTTGTGGTTGTATCACCAATAGAAGTGATTCTCAGACCAACACCAAATTTTGTGATTAATTTATCAACGGTTTCTCTTGTAATACTCTTTTTGAGGTCGTTTGTTACAACTTCACCCAAAGGAGAAACTTTTGCATAAGACTTGGCAGATGCTGGATTGTCGTTAACATTATCTCTATCAAGTTGAGGGTAGAAATCAACTACATTTTGACTATAATTTAATTCTGTAAATTCATATGGTATTGAATTACTAGCATTACAGACAAATGCATGGTAAATACCATCTCTCTCACCTTGAACATATTCTTGAATTACTTCACTTCTATAAAGGTATAAGTTTGATTTAAGATCGTTTCTCTCAAATCTTGGAAGTGTATCTGTTCTAATTCCAGTATTGTTTGTAAAACCTCCAGGAGTTTGATATGAACCATCACCATCAACGTCTAATGAATAGGTGAACGTCATATCATCAATGATGGATGCAACACCAAAAGTACCGTTGTATCCTCTATTGAAGGTTCCTATTCCAGTATTAATAGAATTGTCAGTTACATTACGAATAATAATAGAATCATTGACATCTAAGTTATGTGGAAGTTCGGTTACTACCGTAACAACATCACTAGTTCTTGAACAAGTGCTAATGAATCTTGGATTTCTGTTATAATCATATTCTGCTGTACTAATTCCAGTTAATGTGAAATCAGTTCCGTCTGTTCCTCTAACTCCAGTTGTACTAGATTCTTGAATAACGAATCCATCTTCTGGTGTTTTTGCATTGTTAAGTTCTTTAGGAACAACAATTCTTACTTTATAAATTTTTTCATCAAGACTTCTAGAGTCTTCAATTCTCCTTAAGAAAGTTGGTTCTGTTTCATTTTCTGCAGAACCAAGATTTTGGTATATGCCACTATTTGTGTCAGTATTGATATACCACTGATTGTTAGCAGAGTCCCATTGAACTGGGTGTCCAATATCTCCCGAATCCTTATCGGATACTCTACTTAAGATTCTAAGGTTTGTTCCACCAACTACAGTAATTGGTTCATCATTATCAGCATCATTCAAAGATGCAGCAAGTTTAAGAGTGTCATTTGATGGAACGATTGCATAATAAACGGTGTTTGTTCTTAAGTTTTCTGGAAGATTTCCATCATCACTAATGATGATTACTTTCTCACCAGTTGTCAGTGTATGAGTTCCAGCAGAAAGGGTAAATGTATTAGTTGTTGGAGTTCCTACACCATATTCTTTTACAGAACTTGTAGAACCATCAGACATTCTGATGTCTGCAGAATATTCGGTGCCACCGATTTCCAAGAACAGTTTATCATTTACTTTAGCACCGACTCTGTAACCTTGTGTGAGAGCTGGTGGTGCAGTATCTTCGGATTCAAATCCAAAGATGTAAAGTCTAGAATTATTTGCAATAGACTGAGTATTGACTTTATCAATAGTGAACCAGTCAATTCTTTGCTCGACTAATTCTATTCCTCTCGGAGGAATGATGTGAGTGATGAATGCATTATTATCTTTATCAAATGCTTCTTTCTTAAATCCATCGGAAGATAGTGAAATCTGACCGAAGTTGGAGTTAGAGTTGGTGATTGACATGTCACCACCACTCAAACATTCAAAGTGTTTGTTGTATCCAATTGCGAATACCGAAACAATCTGAATGAATGAATCATTAGATGCCTTGATGTGAGTAGATTCCCATCCACTTCTATAAATCGCACCAGAATCTAGGTGATATACAGTTCCACTGAATGATGATCCTTGTGATAACTTAGTGCCTGTAGTCAGAGTGACGGGAATATTGTCGCCATAATCACGATCATCTGGATCATATTTTACAAATGCACGGTCATCTTTCTGTAGAGATACACCAGTAAATTGTGCGACAACCATTGAACGGAAACCAGTTGCCTTGCTTCCATCAGCGTGCATTCCACTCATACCCCATACAGAACGCATGGAGATATTGAAGATGTATGGTGATGCACCAGTTACCGTATCAGTTTCTACGGTTACGTATTCATCACCATCAATCAGAGTTGATTGATTAATACTGATTCGTCCGTTATTAGTGTCTAAAAGATTATAATAGAAGATGTTGGGATTATTTTCATCAACTTCTGATACTTTTGTTGATATATTGTAATAAACATCGCCTACACCACTAATACGAATAGGTGTTCCTTCCTTGAGACCATGTGCAACTTCTGTGGTTACAGTAACTCTGTTGGTTACGACACCACCAGTTCCTGCTTCAATTCTTGTAATTAAAATAGGATCATCTGCAAATGCACCAACGATTTCATATTCCGGTCTTTGTGGTGCAAATCCATCGGGGTATGCTGGGAATTTATCATCAATATCTCTATCAGAACCAGTGCCGTATGCATTTGATAGTTTTGCATAATACATTTCAAGATCAGTCAATCCATATGACTGAACCTCATTAACACCATCAGCATATTCAAATACTGTCAGTTTATGGTGAGAGAATGTTGGTGTTGCTTGATTTCCCAATCCAAAGTTTGTTGGACTGGTATATACAGTTCCAAACTCGTCCGCATCAAAGATACAGAACTGCCAAAAGTAACAAGCACCAGTGATTCTAAAGATCGCAGAAGGATCTATACTAGGATCTGTTGGATTAGGAACATACTTAGGACGAATCTTAGTCTTTCTTAAGTCAAGACCAACAATTGATACACCTCTAGGAATAATAACACCACCATTGACACTATTGAATCTATAAAGGTGGTTATCTGACTGTGTTAAGTCAAAGTTTGAATCTAATGTAAGTTGAAAATCTGCAGGAACTGCCTGTGCAGCGGATGCATCTGGACGCTTTACTCTCAAACCAGAAACAGAATCATTAAACATGATCCATCCTGGTCTATTATCAACCTCGTGCTCACCAGGCATCAGGAGGATAGTTGTCTTTTCTACAACATCATTTCCTCTACCCTTCACATAAGAGAATCTTGCAGACTCAAGAAGTGCTCTCTGAAGTGTTTTAAAAGGTCTGGCAAGAGAGTTGCCAGTGTTCAGAATACTATCTGTTGCATCAATATCTGATGGGCTTACATATAGAATTCTTCCCTCAGTGTTCTTAAGAAAATTGTCTAACTTATTCAGAGGCATTGTATTATGACTTCTAAGATATTTCTATGTTTTATTTATTAACCCATTAAATCCTCCTCGTCATAGTAATATACTTCATCATCTGGCATATCTTCAGGGTTTTCTAAGTCAACAGGAAATAGACAAGGATGCACTTCCTCATCTATAAGATAAAAAGAACTTCTGTATAAGTCTTCTGGCTCAAAGGATGTTTCTTTATTTGCGAGTTCTACTAATTCTTTGTCTTCCAAGTGTCCATCAGGCAGTTCATCAAAGGTGAATGGAACCTGATTGATAAAATACATCTTCACTATCATACTGTGGTCCAAATACCAACAGTATGCAGTGTCAATCTTATAAGACATATCGGATGCTT
>Ga0208150_1000450_pt1 | contig 16101 bp, 25 predicted proteins | sample DEB08_DNA_8_FD_184534 | JGI IMG/M metagenome (GOLD analysis project Ga0208150, IMG submission 184534) | Aqueous microbial communities from the Delaware River and Bay under freshwater to marine salinity gradient to study organic matter... | ecosystem: Environmental > Aquatic > Marine > Coastal ...
GTCTTCAGAAAGGACAAAAGGAGCAACCACATGGTCACATAAATTATTATCTTCTGTGACATCTTACAGTTAAAGAAGAAATTATATACTAGAGTACAATGTCTCGTCTTGCAAAGGATAAGCTTACTGTCCCAGGTGTGTCATGGGCATGCCTTTCATTTGTTGGAAACCTTGATGGCGGTTGGGTTCGTCCTGCTGAGGGCGCCAAGTACACTGAGTTCATGATTAAGATTCGCGGTGCATTTGGGAGTAAGGTTGAGGCTGAAGAGCATGCCAAGGAGCTCCAGGGTCTGGATAACTCGGTGGACATCTACGTGGTGAACATGTACGAGTGGCTTCTTCTCCCCCCTCCTCCGGTCTCTGAGATGGACAACGTCAAGTATACCGACGAGCGTCTTCAGGCGATCATGGATGGTTACAAGGAGAACCAGAAGCACGCCGCTCAGATGTTCGAGAAGCGCAAGGAGGATATGGCAGCCAAGCCTTCCGGTTCAAGCATGCCTTACTTGGAGGCGGGCGACGAGAACTCAAAGTTCTACAACAAGCCCGACGAGGCCCCCATCCCTCACCCATCCGAGTTGGTGGACAAGTATAAGGAGGAGCACCCTGACAAGAGCATGGAGGAACTTGTCAAGATGGCTGATGAAGAGGTCGCCAGACTCATCAAGGAGCGCGAAGAGGAGCGCAAGAAGAACCTTGAGACCGTTGAGGAGGTCGCCGAGGAGTCATCAAGCTCATCCAAGGGCAAGGAGAAAGTCTAAGCAGTGGGAAACACTTCAACTTCACCTGAACCAGAGCCTGGTACGGGAAGCATTTCAATCTCCAAGTTGGCATCTTCCCTGATGGGATAAAGAATATCTCTTGCCGGAAGACCTGGAATCTCCTGAACATTTCCGAGGCGATCCACCACAGGTCCAATAGGGATTTGCTGAACCATTTTACCAGGTTCCAAACTGAACCCTGCATATAACGATTCCGGATTCGTTACATACAGCGTTTCACCCAAGACCTCCATGGGCGAGGCATAATACTTTGAAGGATCGTCACCTGGATCTGTCCGGAGAGGAATGTAAGATTCCCTCTGTTCCAAAATGGCCCACGCGGCGAGCATTCCGAATGCAATGGATGCGATGGTGTTAAAACCGTCCATCTTCTACTAATTATTTAGATTTTTACCCACCTCTTCCTGATGTTAGAATAATCGGCGCGGCCTGACCGGGACCACTGTTCCTTCCACCTGCACCCATACCCATAAAGAAACCAAGAATGAATGCAACAAAGATGATAACCATCCATACGAGAGGACTTATTCCACTAAACATGGTGTCTTGTTGTGGAGGAGGTGGGTGGTGATAAATCTCCTGATGGTTCTGTTCTTGTTGTTTTGGCATAGGAATTTCATAATAAATGGGCTGTACCTGTTCCTCTTCTTGTTTTTCGGATGATTCCTGCTCGACTTGAACATCAGGCCTATAAATTGGTGCGGCACCTCCATCATCCATATCGAATCCCTGTGGTATGTTACTATCAACCGCTACTTCCATTGGGAAGGATTTAATATGAATGTATGTTTTTAATGGTTTAGATGAGCGCACCTATTCTTCATCTTCATCTGACACAACGAATCCATCGAGATCATCATCTTCATCGTCAAGGCCATCATAGTCACTTTCATCTTCCGTCCGAATAGACTCCACATCGGAACACTCGTCGTCTGAGTCATAATCAGACTCATCAAAATCATCTTCAACGACTTCATCTGGTGTGAAAAATTCAGGTTTCTTAACCACGCGTCCGGAACGAGTTCTCGTTTCCATTATTAAGCAGTGGGAATGTTTTTTCAATCGATAAGCGCATTTAAAATACGTGGTGTAAATGTTTGTTTCGTTTCTTCGGCGGCATTCACTAAAACCTGTTCGCCTGTAATCGCAAGTGATGCTGCCAATTCTGCTATTTCATCGTGGTATATCGAATCTCCTGACGGAAGTGCACCGGCTAGAGATGAAAATTCGTCCACTGCACGCCTTAGATACATGCCACTTCTTTCCAAACTGACACCTTTGAGGACAGATACATCTGGGCTAATCATTTCTTCCTTGGCTCTAGAAAGTTCTTTCACGAAACGTGAATATGTCTCTTGATCGAGGTCTCTAAATCGGGAAAGATTTGGAATCATGTCGTCAACTGGTTTCCATAAATCGGGATTTACTGGCTTTCCATAACCCGAACGTCTTCCTAATATAAACAATATGGAGAAACCTATAATAAGCAAAATCGTAATCATACCTTGTTTAATTTTTGCAGATATTTTAATATCTTGGGGTGAACCATGTATCTGCGACCACTTAGGCATTTGTGGTCTTCGTCATGGCACTTGAATAGAACGGTCTTCGTTTCCTTGTCGACCAGAAACCATCCATGATTACCCTTGTGTTCTCGCTCGATAAATTCACAGTACTTGCTCTGAGTCGCAATGACCCAGTGAGTCTTTTTGGGAATAATCTTATCAATTCGCTTCACGTTGTGTTTGGGATACACTTCCTGTATCCACTTAAGCAGTTCGTCGTCCGCACTGGTTCCTGAAATGATGGTCTCGTTCCCTCCAAAGTGATCAGGTTCATTTCCGTGGGGAAGAATGGAAAAACGTTCGAACATGCTCGCCGAAGGTTTGGCCTGAGATATTTCAGTGACGCCATCTTTTCCAATTTCAAACCTCGGCACATACGGAACAACCAACTCCTTGGTGTCTCGCTTCATCTTGTAAGACCAGATGGTTCTCAAGCCCGTCTTGAACACCGACTTGTCCAGAACCGTAGACCATGGAACATCTGGATCATAATCGACAAGGACTGTGGTAATGCGATTCAGTATATTCAGTGCAGATGAAGTTGTCACCGTCACCTGAGGCCACGAGAGATGAACACCATTTTTGAAATCCTCTCCCTGGGTGCGAGTGCATGTGGAAACGAGAATGGGCCCGAGTGAAGGAAATGCTGTGTAAAGTTGAATCGCCCAACGCTTTATGGTTTCATCCGTGACAGCACCTTGTTCTCCGGTCGTCACATAGTCGATGTCCAAAAACATCCTGAACCTGTCCGAACTCTTGGTCTGCTCCACCATGAACAATTTTTCACGGTTGGACAGACATCTCATGCACATCTCATAAAATCTCTCGCGCTGCTGAAGGGGGACGATAAGTACGCCCGAACCATTCATCAGCGTGTGAGTAATTGTGGTTCCTTGTGGTTTGGTCCGGAACCACCATCCAAGTCGCTCACATTCGTCTTTGAAACTCATGGAAGTCTTCTGGATTACTATGGTTTTTTGTTTTTAAGCCTACATGAGGTTACAATATAAGGTCATTTCATCGTCTTTCTTGGGTCCGTATTTTTTCAAAAGATAGATCTCACCAACCACTTCTTCCTCGGTGAGTTCCTGGACACGTTTGGCTTCATCGGACTCAATATCTTCGGGATCTAGACCTAAGAGGTTTCTAAGTTCTGTGATACGTTCCTGTTTTGATTTTCGCATCGGTTTCTCCTTATATTAAATGGGATTTTTGGAAATGAAGGATTCAGCGCACGATGAAAGTCATCATTGGCTAACACCTGATTTTCTATCAAAGGCCACTTTGCTTTGTTTTGAAATTCTTGCATCGTATCGAAGGACATGTATTTATTTTCATCATAGGTCCTACGGATCGACTGACGATTTCGCTTGCGTTCTTCTGTGATTTCCTTTTCACGATTAAATCTTTCAATCATATTCAACTGTGTTTCCCTGGGAATGTAGGTTTCAATCACAAACACGTGATATATGATGCCTTCATTCTCGGCATCTTCAAAATAAAAATATCGGTAGGCTCCTTCCGAAATGGCGATGACACCCCTTGTCTCCTCCTCCAATTCTCGAAGGGCTGTTCGTATTGGCCATCCTATCTCGCGCTTTCTGCATCCACCCGTCACAAATGTCCAGTCGTCCCATCGTTTGTCACATACAGTTAAATACCTCGTATCTCCTTCACAAGGGGCAACTAGGACAGTGATCGCCTTATGCGTCTCCTGATCCATTTACTTCCTCTGTCTCCTCTTCTTTATTATGCTCTTCGGGCTCGGGGACTGGGACGTATTTGAGACCATCCTCTAGGGCATACAGAGATGTCTTTAGCCACCTGGTTTCAGTGTAGAGATAGAAACTGAAACCAATGAGGAGAGCCACGAGCGCCATGAGGATCATCTCTTTGTTCACGAATGAGTTAAGCATTTATCGTTGAATACCAAAAATATTATCCAGTTCTCGCGCGTTAATCTCGTCACGGCTGGTGACCTTGTAGGACGGAGCCATAACCTCGGGTGCCTCCATCATCTCGTGGTGCATCCCCTCCTTGACACCGAACCACTTTTGGAGCGTTCCGGAACCGGGCTTGTAGCTGATGAGGAACACCAGGGCAAACAGAAATGCGATGAAGTAAAGATTCATTCTTATTATTATCCTGGGAAATTATATATGGCGAAGGTCGAACGAAGCAGTTATCCCGTCAAGAAGTTCATGGTCAAGTCACCCAAGGGCGAAACCATCTACTTCGGACAAGCTGGCTACGGTGACTACGATCTGTGGTCAAGGGTGGATCCTGAGTACGCCGAGAAGAAACGCTACCGATACACCACGTCACACAAGGCTATCTTGTTAAAGGACGGAACTCCCGCATGGAAGTCACCTGAAACCGCTGAATTTTATGCCAGTAGGGCTTTATGGAATTTTCAAAGAGGAAATCCCTTATTTGATCAGGTGGTTGCCATCCGAAATAAGAGTTTAACAAAGGAGGAGAAGGCTTTCATCACTAAACAAAAGAAGTTACTCGCTAAGAAACGTTCTAAGTAAACTTTCATGTTTTTCATAAATACCATCAGGTCCTATATACTGGACTGGGTTTTCAACAATATTCTCTAAACATTCTGTTATCATATCTTTTATGTTGCCCTTATCTTCATAAACCCACGGTTGATATATACGTATTAAATGACATCCATCATTTAATATGTTTATTGTCTTATTGACGTCATTTTGAATTTGTAATTCATTACTTGTCCATCCAGCAACTTGTTTGAAATGTTGTTCACCATCCAGTTCTATGTATAAAGATAATTCTGGTATATAAAAATCCATTCTTTTAAGATTAAATATTATCTTTTCACTTATTATTTCGGATTTTGGAATAAGTTCACATAATATTTCTCTTAATTTTCCTTCTGTTTTATTTATACATCTACGGCAACCATTTCCTTTCAAATGATGAAGTGGTAATTGTTCAAAATCTCCATGCTTTTTGCAAGTTATTATTACCTTTTTTCTTTTTGTTTCATATAAAGTTTTATCGTAATCATAAATATCTCCATGTTTTTCTTTTGCCCTTTTTATAAAATCATTCCTTTCCAAACGCGTTCTTTCATAACCACATAAATTACAACCATTTCCACTTAAAAGTTCTCTTGGACTCATTTTTATTAAACCATGTTTTCTACATATTAAAGATACTTTGGTCCTTGAATTAACATATTCAGTATTATCAAAAATATAAGTATCTCCATGTATTTCTTTTATTCGTTGTAAAAAGTCTTTTTGATTCAATCTTCTTGCTTTTGTGGTTTTTTCTCTACCACATAACATACACCCAGAACCATTTAAATGATTATAGGGTTTTGTTCTAAAATCACCATGGTTTGGGCATGTTACTACTATTTTTGTATGAGATCTAATAAAATTAGTTTTTTCATATGAATAGAAACTGTCATGTATTTGTTTAGATCTTTCTATGAAGGTTTGATTAGTCATAGGAAAACCGCTTGGCATCTGTCATACTAAATATACTAGTGATTATTATCATTACATTAAATTATTTAGTTCCCTCCTTGACTTTCGAATCGTAGACCGAAGATTGGCGATTCTACCCGTCTTTCTTTGATTTGCCTCAATCCGGTTCATCCTACCGGATTCAAGATTCTTACGGGTCCGTGCGCTTTTGGCGACGGCACTTAGCTTCATCAAATCTTTCATCGCGTTAAAGTACTCTTCGGGAGTGAAGTTCACGAGAGACCAGTTTTCAAATATGATACCGGGTAGCGGTTGCTTCACTGTCTTATTTTCGCGTTTCGCTCTCTCGCGAACATTTCTCATAGCCCGCGTAGCCCCTTCCAAATCTAGGATAGACTTGACATTGTTCTTGTCATCGATCACCAGACCGAATGAAGTAATTTTTTTATTTTTGTTGTTCACAGGTTTCAAAGTTCTGTAACTGTAGTTCGCATATATGATGGGTTCGGTGAAAGTCGCGTTTTTTCCATTCTTAAACCCCTTGGCGATCATGCGCTTTAGGAGCATAGGTTTGAAAGCATTTCTTTGATTGGCGTTCATGTTTCGCCACCTGGTCGTAATACCCATGGCTTTCCTCAGAAGTTTCTTAACGGCGTCGGACTTTGCATCATCCAGTGCGGTTTTTCCATCTTCATTTTGCTTGAAAGGATCTATGTCCTTCGCGGCCAAAAGCTCTTTTACCACATCCTCTTGATCATTGAATGAGGCAACGTGAAGAGCTGTAACTCCGTCCGGCTTCGCCTTGTTAACGTTGGCGCCCGCTTTCAATAATGCCCTTGCGCACAAAGGTGCGCCGTATTGGGATGCGATCATGAGAGGCGTCCATCCTTTTTTATCCGCTTTGTCCACTTGGACATTCTTGGATTTTAACAATTCTCTTACTGTCGACACATGACCATTCCTCGTAGCTATCCACAAATGCGTCCGTCCTTCATTGTCCGCCTTGTTGACGTCGGCTCCCTTCGCCATGAGAAACTTCACAATATCATCGTGACCTGCATCGGAAGCCGCATGCAGAGCTGATTCTCCGTCCTCATCCACCTGGTTGATGTCGGCTCCCTTCGCCAGGAGCAATTTCACGATATCCATGTGACCCTTATAGGACGCTATCATCAGAGGCGTCTGTCCGTAATTATCCACCTTGTCGACGTCGATGCCCCGGGCGCCAAGCAGCACCTTCACCACCTTCACGTGACCTCGGTCGGACGCATTCCACAGAGGCGTCCGTCCGTTCTTGTCCGCCTTGTTGGCGTCGGCTCCCTTCGCCAAGAGTAATTTAACCACCTCCGTGTGACCCCTGTAGGACGCTGTGAGCAGAGGCATATCTTTTCTCTCAGTCGCCTTGTTGATGTTGGCACCCTTGCTCAAAAGTAATTTCACCACCTCCGTGTGACCCATATCGGACGCCCAATACAGAGGCGTCCTTCCGTCCTTGTCTGCCTTGTTGACGTCGATGCCCGGGGCGGCCAGCAGCAACTTCACCATATCCGTGTGACCATTCTTGGACGCTATGACCAGAGGCGTTGATCCCTTGAACGCCTTGTTGACGTCGATGCCCGGGGCGGCCAGCAGCAACTTCACCACCTCAGGGTGATTAAAGACGGTCGCATGGTACAGAGGCGTTACTCCTTTCTTGCTCGCCTTATTAACATTGGCTCCCTTTGCCAAGAGGAATTTCACTATCTCCGCGCGACCCAAGATGGACGCCTGCATCAGGGCCGTCCATCCGTCCTCGTCCGCCTGGTTGACGTTGGCTCCATTGTTCAGGAGTTTCCTGATGGCATTGACATTTCCATTTTTCACGGCATTGATCAGAGACATATTAGTATAATGTGACATTAATTATCTGAGATGACCTCGACTGAAATTTGCCTGAAGTTTTTTAGCAACATCGCCGCGACCCGGTGGCGACCATCGATAATCCTGTAAAAGTCACCATGCTCCTTGACCTTCACGGGCGAACCCTCGAAAAAGTCCAACTTGGCGATGTCTTCTTTCAGTGGGGTGGGTGCCGGATGAGGGTCCTTTTCATAGTCCTTCTCCTTGATCTTACCACCCGCTCTCTTCACGGCGCGGAATATAGCCGGGGTCATCATGACCTGTTTAAGGTCAACTACTCGTGTGTCATATTCTACTTCTGGTTCGTACCACATTTATTATTCTTTGGTTCTCTTCTTTAATCCCATGAGTGTTTCTAAATTATTTTTCGCCTTTTTGAGTGGGATCGGTCGTTTCAATCTTAGGTCGTCTGTGGTTGATTCTGAATTATTTATATCATCAATTTTAGATTCTTCTGTTATAATTACACTTTCTTTTCTCTTTTCTTTAGACGTTATTTCTTTATATTTATTGACAATCAAAGGATAATAATTACTATTTGGTATTTGAATCCATGTATTTTCTGAACCTTTTCTAAATTCTTCAATAGATAAATTACCTCCAAAAAGTTCTAGTGAATATCGCGAAGGAGCCCTGCGAGTGGGTGTAACTTTTCCTAAAACTCGTTTTTTATAAAGTGTAATGAACTGGTTGATTTCTGGTGAATGAACATTTTTACTATCCATATTCCATGCTTTCATGCATTCCCATGAACAGAACTGACCCATCATAGAAAAGCGATCTGTTTTCGCATCGTGTTTGTATGGTAGGCGCAAGATCTGTGAATCTATTCCATGGCAACACCACCAACAACATGTCATCCCATTTAATTAAAGAATAGTAATATTTATTCTTTAATAAGATGTTGATAAGTATCGATGTCGGTATTAAAAATTTGGCAATGTGTTTTTTGGATGCCGACACAAAACGTATTTTTCAGTGGGAGGTGGCGAGTGTTCCTTCAGAGAGACAGGGTGGACTTTTGCCCGCTTTGAAAGAACATTTGGAAAGAAGAAGTTGGTTAAGAGATGCCAAGACCGTCGTGATTGAGAGGCAGCCGGACAGAAATAAAAAGATGAAAGCCATCGAACATTACCTTCATGGATTTTTCTGTGGGCGTGGTTTGGACACAATTGTTTTTGATGCCAAATATAAAATACCGGATGTCGTCGGACCCGGACGAAAGCAATACATCAAACGAAAAAACACATCCATCGAACGTGCCCGTGACTGGATCACGACGAATTCACTTAATTCTAGTTGGCTTGATTTCTTTAATAACCATAAAAAGAAGGACGACCTTGCCGATACGGTGATGCAAGCACTGGCTTATATCGGACAACAGAAACCCGAACCCGAAAAGAAAGGAAAAGAGGTCATTCGACCGCGCAGACCCACGCCCAATCAACGTGATACTAAATATTCAAAATCCAATCTCGCGTGGCTCTGGACCAACGAAGAACAGGAAAAATTAAAAAAGGATAAGCGTTTCATAAAGGACATTAAACGTTATTTTCATTCCTTGGAGGAGTTTTCAGGATTGTTGGAGGCTTAGTAAGTTTCCTCTGTTTTAGCACCTGTCTGAAACCATACCTATGAATCCGTTTCAGTAATTTTAGGGTCCTCCGGTTTTCATAGGTCTGATACACAGACATACCGAGTGACAAAGTACTCATGGCATGATCTGGATCCACCTGAAAGGCTCTGGGTCTTATGCGCATCCCTCTACTTATCTGATAATTTTATTTTTTAATATAAATGGAGACCGCGTTCGTTATAGGTAACAAGACCATGGTGTTAAAGTATGCTAGAAAGATGCCGGTCAAGGAAGTCGAGCGCATGAAATCCTTCGTGACAAATAAGGGCATGAAACTTGTCAAGACGGATAAGTTCAAGATTTTGTCCGTGGAGGACAAGGACACCAGACGGGTCTACAAGGTAGTCTTGTAGATGCCACAACATGATGTTTTGGGACGTTCATTAAGGACTTTCTTATGATATGCTAAAAAGAACTCTAATAGTTTCTCGGCAGAAGGCCTACGTTTATAGTTGTTTTCAAGCATGAGATTTATCGTTTCGTAAATCTCTGGAGGAGGATTTACATCTTTGAATATTTCCCTTGTTATCATGCCAAGTGAATAGATGTCAATCTTTTCGTTGTAGGGTTCTATGTCACGCATCTCGGGAGCCATGTACTTTCCAGTGCCAACGCGCCATCCATCCGAATAGAACATAGTGTCACTGACCAAAATTTTACTTAGCCCAAAGTCTGCGATCTTAATCTTTCCACTCTTGGACACCAGAAGGTTTTCAGGTTTCAAGTCTCTGTGAATGACCTGTTCGGGTTTGCGCGAGTGCAAATAGACAAGGGCTCTAAGAATGTCAACCATGAAACCAACTCGATCAGCCAAGGTCGTGGGGTTTCTGTCAATGTACTCTCGCAAGTTCCCATTGACAAAATATTCCATCACAATCTGAAAAGGTTCTTCTGTGTATCCCAACAACTGACACACGTGAGGGTGGTGAATTCGTGTCATGGTGCTAAATTCACGTTGTATTATCCTTTTGATCTCCGAGGGGAGATGCTCTTCAAAATGCTTGATTGCTACTGGAGTTCCTAACCAATTACCTAAATAGACGTTGCCGTACTTACCCTTGCCCAATACCTGGGTTTCATCCACCTGTATCATTTCCGGCGGAATCACCCAGTGAGTTCTATCACACATGGATTACTAAAAATATTAAAGAAATAAATCTCCGTTATGAGTAACAATGATTACCATCTGTGCCGAATCATCGACACCTTTTAAGATTCCAGAGGGGATGCAGGGACGCATGCGAAAGCTCACCGACAAGCGCAAGACTTATCTTCAGAACCGCAAGGACCGGAGGGTCGAGGGACGCCGCAACGCGGTCAAGTTTATTACGCAGGAACTCGAGCGCTCCACCGATCTCTACGCCGAGCGCAAGGATCTGGAGAAGGACTTTCTCGATTTCTTCTTCGAGTCCAAGGTGGACAAGTTTGCCCGCCCCAAGCTCATCAAGGACTCCAGTGAGGACGAGGAGAACTAAAACTGACTGTATACAAAAAGAATGAACGCGACAGTCTGAAATATGTAGGTCACATTTTGTTCCACAAACATCGTGGAAACCACCAACACCAAAATGCTCTGTTGAAGAATCCTGTTCTTCGTCAGTAGTTTTTCGTTGTCGGTGATGCTCCGTCTAACGCGCATGTTGCTCGCCTCCAGTGCATCCACGGTGCTTTTGATAGATTGTATGGAACTTGGTATTTTCATGGCGGTTTGTTGAATGTCCGAAAATGCCACATTTAGAAGTCCACTCTCCTCGAGTACCTGCTCGGCATAGGGTTCAAGCACATCCGAAAGGGCAATGTCCTCCGAGAGAGTTTTGGCAATGCCTTCCACCGAATAGATGGACTTGATTAAGAGAACCCACATGGTCGAAAGACGGAACGGTCTGTCCTCCTCCATGGCCTTCAATTCTTCTACATCTAATTTATCTAAATCTACCGATTCTACATAATTCAGGAACAACTTGATGAATGACTTCACCGAGGCACGATCGCCCGTGGGGATGATTATGTTCAGTTCGATCATCATCGTGTAGATCTTGTCGAGATCCTTTTTATATACAGCTTCGAGCAATAGATACAAATTCTTTTTGTACATGGGGTCAATCTTCATCATCAACCCAAAATCGTAATATACAATTTGACCCTGTGGATTAAGTGCCAGGTTGCCGGGATGAGGGTCAGCGTGGAACAGTCCATTTTCGAGCACCTGCATGAACTGACTGCGAACCACGAAGAACGCAATCTGGTCGAGGTCAGCATTCAACTTGTTAAGTTCCTCGATATTTACAATTTTTACACCAGGCTCGTAAGCCATCACCAATACCCGCTTCGAGGATATCTCTGGAAAGACATCAGGAACCTTGACCCAGTCGCTTTCCTTGAAAAGTTCCTTGAACTCGATCATGCTCTGTGCCTCCTTTTCATAGTCAATCTCTTCCAGAATCAGGGGCTTCCACTCGTCCAGTATGTCCATGAACTCCATGTAGTTCGAATCCCGGGTGAAAAAATAACCTATCTTTGAGATCTGTTTGATGATTTCAATGTCATCGATGATACCCTGCTCTATCCCCGGTCGCTGCACCTTGACCACCACCTCGGTCCCATCTTTGGCGATGGCTCGGTGACACTGCCCCAACGACGCCGACGCCATCGGTCGGGTGTCAAAATACCCAAATGTTTCCTTTACGTAATCTTCACCCACCACGCTCAATACATCCTGAAAAGGAGGGACTTCGTTCTGTAGACTGGAAAACTCTTCAATCACCTCGGCGGACAAAATGTCATTTCGCGTGCTAATCAACTGTCCCAACTTTACAAAGGTCGGTCCCAGATCCACCAACTCACCGGTCACCCATCTGGCTATGCGTCTGTTGTCTTCTGGAGTCTTCCTCGAACGGAGTAATTTCAAGTTTAATTTTGCACCAAATGTTCCCAATTTCTGTATTCTGTGTATTGGTTGTTGCATCTACTAATTAAAGATATTATTAATTCTTTAAGAAAGATGCTTGTGCAGTGTGGTCAACCCTATAGAATTATCAGTGACGGAAACAAGACACGTCTCATCATACCGGGATGCAATAAACCCTTTGCAAAGGAGGTTGGGTTCGGTCACAAACTGAGAGGTCTCCAGATTAACGCATGGAGAAACATGGATAATGAAAAGGATCTTGAGTACACGATGCTCACCTATTCGGGAAAACCCATCAGCACTTCGTTGTGTTCAAGGGTTCAAACCATGGTCGAAGATGAATTTGATTTTGATTCATGTCCAGTTGATCCGAATGAGGGACATGATGTTTACTTCAGTCACTACAGGGACAAGGAGACGAGGGTGTGGGTGAAACTCCGCGACTACCCAAACCTCATGAGTGACTTAAGTATGATATTTGTGTCACTGGGTATCAACGTGATTTCGGCAAGTATCACCACACAGAATGGATATGCACTCGATACGTTTCGCGTGGAAAAGGACGGTAAACGTATAAGTGAAGACCTCGAGGAAGAAATTAAAGTCTTGGTTAAACTTCTTGAAGTTCAAGGTTATACTTGATGGCAATGGAATCTAGCAGGTCTTCCCACATAGTATTTACATTTCCCTCGATGGGGAGTGCCAAACTCATAGGCGCTGGAAGTTTGTAACATTCTTCTAGAATCTTCCACTGCCTGTTCTCCATCACCGCATCATATTTCATGGAGATGTGATCATTGTATCTTTTCATTCTATAGATCCTATGATGAATCTCATTTTGTCTCACGGCCAAACTTTCGGGAGTGTGGATCTGGACTTCGATTAAATAGTTCAATGTGATGTGAACGCCGTCATAAGGTGCGATGGTTGGACGATGATCTTGAATCGAATACCTGACACCTTCTGGTATCGTGTTGATGACGTGATTAATATTTGGCACCTTTCCAACCACCCACGTGTATCTTATGGCATCGTTGACCGTACTTTTTGCCTGAATCGAACTACGTCCTTTATAAAATGGACCCAATAATATACCACCGAGTGCATAGCTCATACTATTATTTATCACGATTCTTTTCTTTAATGTCGTCATCCAACCGCTTTTCAAGTTCCTTGCGAATCTTCCTGTAGTGCCACCAGTTGAGCGTACAGTAGATAGTCACACCTGCAGTAACGGCTGATGTGGTCGCACTAAATAAATCTGACCTTGGTGGAATTCGTTTAGGTCTGACGGCAACGGGTGGTCTCACTGTAACACGCATTTAATGATAAGGTGCGCTTTTTCTTTAATGGAAAAGTTTTTGAAAAACATTGCCAAGAATATTTTTAATGAACTTGGGCCTTGTCATCTCGAAAATGTCTATCAGCGAGCATTCATGGTGGAACTGGATGAAAAACAGATGCCATACAGTCACGAAGTCAACATTCCGGTCTACTACAAAAAGAACATCGTGGGGGTCATTCGCGCCGATATCATCATTGACGGCAAGTGGGTCATTGAATTGAAGGCATGCCCGTCCATCAAACCTGAACACGTCATTCAAACCATGCACTACATGGAACGTGTCAAAGCCATCGAGGGGTATGTGATCAATTTTCCAAATAAACCAGGAGCCGAGGGTCCTGAAATTAAAAAATTATTACTTTCCTGAAAAGGTAAATTGTCGCAAGGGTGAAGATGAGCACCGAATAGAACAACGAGGTGTAAGCCCATGAACGCCATCGCTTCGCCATAGGAACTTCACCATCAATAGAATCAATGTAGTCCAAAAAGTCGCGGTAAGTCTTGAAACCGATGAACGCCGCGACCATCATCCCCGTGAACCCAATCATTCGCACCACCGGTGCCATGAGTTCAAACTTCTCTGAGAACCCGATCAGTGCAATCGAGGCTGTCATAGAAATTAGCATGTTTCGGAACATCGAAGCGAATCCGTTATAAACCGCCTGAGGGTCCATTTACTATCTACCGAGATTTTTGATGGCACGGAAACGAGCATAGGCTCTTTTCGTGGGTTCAGCGTTAATACCAAACTCTCTGCGTGCATTCATATAGTTCGTTCGTGCCTCATTTAGGGAAATTGTGGCAGTCCGACGAATATCCTTATACCTCTGGTAGTTATTATTGTTCAGTGTGGGGCTGGATGTATTTCCAATCATGTTGTTCAACAGTGCCTCGCCCTTTTCCTGTGCGGAATTTCTTTCCATCCTTTCAAACCAATTTTCGTTATACTCCATGGGTTCGATCGGTGACGAGTTGGGCGTCGGCGTCCTCGGTCTGGGCGTCGGCGTGGGTGTCCTTGGTGGTGTCGGCATGGGCGAAGGAGTCTGACGCAGTCCGAGGTTTGACTCTACGGAACTAATGTTGTCATTGAATTCCGCAGCCACCTCAGCTTCGAACTCGGCTTCCAGTGCCGCCTGCTCGGCTCGCTTCTTTTCAGCGATGCGACGAACCGCCGGACGGATGAGACGACGTGCCTTTGCCTGCTCGCGAGCCTGTGCACGATTCCTGTTTGCCTTGGCCAAAGCCAAAAGTTTCTCGCACAGAATTTCGCGCTTCAACTTGTCTGCGCCGGGGATGCCACGCCTCGCTGCGATCACCCTGAGCTGCTTGGTGGTGTAGCCCTTCTTGGTGGTGTCTTCACAACGAATGTCGTTCAACTTGAGTTTGTTGGTGCCATCCTTGCCCTTATAGACGTTGAGACGGACGCGTCCCACCTTCTCTATGTTCTCCTTGGTAGCCACGATCTTCTTGGCTTTCTTGACCTTGACACCAGCAATGTTGGTGGTGACCAAAACTTCTGGGTTGTCTTTCTTCATGATGGCATACCAATTCTGAATGGTGCGGATCATGAGCAGGAGCTTGGTGAGACTGTCGACACCCTGAAAGCGGATGTAGCCCTTCTTCCACGACACGTAAGAGCCGCCACGTTTCTTGTCCTTGTCCTTTCCTTCCGGAAACTTCAGATAGATGTTGTCGGGAAACTTGGGAACCTTTCCTCCCATTTCTCTCAATTCCTGCATGAAGTTGTTGTTCTTGTTCCCGTACTCGTATTCAAAATCTGGGATGAACTCCATCACTTTATTGGGAATGTTTTTTGAGTTCTTGACTATCTTCTTGAGTGACTTGTAGATCTCATTACCGTTGGCGGTGGCTACAAACGGATTCACGATAATCTGATTGACGAAGAAATCGGCATTGAAGTTTGTGATGAAAAAATCTTCGGTCACCCTCTTTTCGGTGGGGATAAACTTTTTCATAAAGTCCTCCATCGTGTCCAGTGCCTTTCCGAAAATCTTCCTTCCGTCCAAGTTATTCAGAGGAACTTCGATGGGATTCTTTTCGTAGCCACCGTTCATGAGCATGCCCGTGCGGAATATCTGGATATTGTAGTCACCCATGTTGACATCGATGCGTCGAACGATTTTGAAGAGGTTCTTGTTGAGGCGATTCTGTTGCTCCTTGGTCTTGATGTCCACCAAGGGACGGAAGCGGTCACCTCTGATCACGACGCGGGTCACACCCTTGGGAAACGACTTCTTGGCGAAATCATAGGCAAGATCCGAGAATTGTCGCAAATTCAAATCCTTCTGAAACTTCACCTTGAGTCCAAACAGCGATGGACGCAGCGGTGAGAACCTGACGGCGGTGTTCTTGGGTTCGGGGAAAACTCTGTTCACCTCATTCAAATTGATGTTCATTAACCCGATGCCCTCGATGCGCACATTCCTCCTTACGGGTTTCTTTGGCGCATTCTTATTCTTGGGAATCAGGTTGAAGCGCTTG
>Ga0208150_1000462_pt1 | contig 15880 bp, 10 predicted proteins | sample DEB08_DNA_8_FD_184534 | JGI IMG/M metagenome (GOLD analysis project Ga0208150, IMG submission 184534) | Aqueous microbial communities from the Delaware River and Bay under freshwater to marine salinity gradient to study organic matter... | ecosystem: Environmental > Aquatic > Marine > Coastal ...
TATCACTGGTATACTGTGTCTTCGTCCAACCGGCACCCCAGCCACCGCCAAGACAAACTGTCCAGCCCTCAGGAGTAAAACGAGCTAATGCTGCATGACCTCTACTTGGTCGTGCAATAGTTGGAACTCCAAAAGCACGCAGGATAAAACGACCAAAAAAGGCACGGCGCCCACAAACTCCACCATTCATAAGAATGTTCTGGTACTGCTGAAGTTCTGGAGAATCATATTTCACATCTCCAGAGCCGTAGTTAACATCACTAGAAATGATGCGTACATAACGCCAGCCCTGACTGGAAGTTGTAATATGGTCTGGACGATAATTGCGCATAGTTTCACGTCCCCAAGTTAGAATATCATCTGGTTCGTCTCCATTGACGACCATACGCATCTCCCAAATGCTGAGGTTCTTAAAGCAAGGGTCAAGCTCACCGCCAACATAGGCTTTTTCATAATGTAAATAACGCTTTACCGGATTGACGAATTCAGGTGCTGTAGTAGCTGCTTTCGGATTACTTTGTTTAATTGGTGCTGCATGTGCTAAACTGACAGCGATAGCAAGACGATTATAAACACCTTCTTTTGATTTCGAACTGGCATTGCGAATATCAGAATAAATTTTCATCGCATTGCCCCACTGAGCATTTCCGAAACCTCTGCCAACGCGAGGGCGCTGAGCGCCATCTGCAGTTAACATGGTTAACATTAGTTCATTGCTGGACAGTAATTTATCTATAAGGGCTGCATTACTTGAACTCTTTTGGCCAAATTCTGCCAGACCACGAGGGCTGGCCTCGTTAATAATGACAAAATTAGCCATTTTGTAATCAAGCTTATTGCTATTGAGAACTGTGAAAAGGCCACATTTTTTAGCAGCAGCTTCCAACGCAGATTTGGCTTTTATCAATTTCGCCTTAGCTATAGTTACATTCTTTTGGTAATTTGCTTGATCATTTAGTGCCTTATCCAGCATCGCCTGGCGCTTTTGAAGCTCTTTGACTCCATCAGCTCGATTTTTCTGCCACTTTTCCAGCTCTTTCTGATATTTCTTTTTCTCAGCTGCACTTTTTGCTTTTTTGAGCTGAGCCTGAACTCTTCTGATATTGTGGTCTGCACCACCGATCCACTTACCTTTGGCATGGTTCACCAGGCCTTGAGCTTTCTTGACCATATCTTTAGAGTTGCTGGTGTTGCTCAAGTTTTTTTCTGCCGCAGAATAGGCATCTAGAGCTTTGAGGTAATAAGCTTTTTTCTTGTCATCTACTGCAGATAAGTACGTCAACAGCTCTTTTTTTAGAGCATTCATCTGCTTGGTATAATTAGCTTCAAGCTGTTTACCTGTAGCTGTCAACTCAACTTGTGGAGCAGGCTGTTTCTTTTTGGCGAATAAAGAAGAAGTCAATGACAAGCTCAAGAGAACTGCAATTAGAGCTGGTACTTTTGACCTAAAGATATTTAATGTTTTCATTTCTCGTAATCCTACACAATTAAAAGATCATTTGACACTTTGTTAAATTACTGATCAGTACATAAATTTTAAAGGATCGCTAAGCGTATAAAGGGTTCGTTTTGCTGCAAAATGGGCGTATTTTTCATTTACGAGATTGGAGATTTTGTACCTAAGCAAAAAAGTTAATAACCATATTTGCTACGGTAATGGCCAGGTGAAAGGCCTATATGTTGTTTAAATTGTTTAGAAAAATAACTCTGATCACTAAAGCCAGAGGCCTCTGCTATTTCTAATAATCCATCATCTGAAGACCGCAGTAAATTGCAACTTGCCTGAATTCTCAATTTTAGAATGAATTGAAGAGGTGACATTTTGAATACTTTCTTAAAGTTTCTTCTGAATTGGCTGATAGAAAGATGGCTGATTTCCGCCAGGCTCTCTATAGAAATCGGACTTTTATAATTTTCTGAAATATACTCTAAAGCATTGGATATTTTGGGAGGAAACTGTGAAAGCCCTTCTGCTTTTCCCAGATTTCTGGTTGTCCCCATCAAACCAATTACCTTACCGTTTTTCCCAAACAAAGGAAGCTTATTCGTACTGAACCAGGACATAGTTCCCTGTTCATCAAGAATCAATTCAAGCCGGTTGAAAAGAGGTTTGCCATTATCAAATACCAACTTGTCGTCTTCATGAAATGCATCGGCCCTGAGTTTGGGGTAAAAGTCGAACCCGGATTTACCGATCACATCTTTTTTATCGGAGGCTTTCAATAAGCGCACGCATGCGTCATTTACCATAAGAAGACGAAACTGCAGATCCTTTACAAAAAAAATAATTTCGGGCAAATACTCGAAAAGTTCACTGATCGAGGTTTGATCCCTCATAGCTGCTTTAAGCTCTGTAACTAATTGATTTTCTAGAACTCTCATTTTTTTACCATAGATTTTAACTGAATGTACTTTTACTGAAGTGAAAATCAATCAATATGCGCGTTTTATTATAAATAAGAGCTGTTTCGTCTCTTGTTGAAATATTGTGCAGAGCGTATTTTAAAGAGTCTATAAACAAAGAGAGAGCTAAAATGAAAAAATTTACTCTGATAGAGTTACTGGTTGTGATCGCCATAATCGGCATTTTGGTAAGTTTGTTACTTCCTTCTCTAACTAACGCGAGAGAAGCTACACGAAGAGCTGTTTGTCTTTCGAATAACAGCCAGATTTCTATAGGGCTGTCCTTATACAGCAAAGAAAATAACAACTTATACCCTGGCGGTAATGCGACGATCCGTCCTGGTCATGGTTGGGGTACAACACACTGGACAGCTGGGAATGAAACTTATGGTTTCGGAACTTTAGTCGAACTCGAGTATATTGTTCCTGAAATACTTTACTGTCCTAGCTGGAAACATCCCTTTCTTCAAATGGGCGGAATGGCAGCCAATGATCCATGGCTGGGAGGTAATAACCACTATGGTGGTTTTCCGTTACCAGGAGGCATTACTCCTACATGGCATATTGGTATAAGTTATGCATACCGAAGTAGTTTTGGGGAAAACTTTAATGAGCAGCCAAGCCTGTTGAAAAGTGACAATCCTTCGGAAAGTGCAATCAACGCCGATCATTTTGCTAAAAGAGAAGTTATCTATGGCAGAGAGTATGGCCACTTTGATGCTTATGCCACTTTATATTTAGATGGGCATGCAAAATTGCTTAAAGATACAGGTGGTAAACATATGTTGACAAAAAATTCTGGTGTTGTTATTAACAATAACAGTTGGGAATGGCATGAAATAAATTTATGGAGACCCTTTTTTGATGAATGACTACCTGCGAATTAAAGTCTGTGAGTAAATCGCAAGAGATGATGTTTTTGCGCGCTTTGCTATAATTTAGTAAAGTATAAATTAAATATAACGAGGAAAGATTATGAAACTGCTAAGACAATTACTGTTTGTTTCACTCTTTCTTATATTCGCAGTACAAGGGACCGATTTAGAAAGCTTTAAACTGCCCGAAGGTTTTGAAATTACTCTGGTAGCTAAGGAACCTCTGCTGACGAACCCTGTATCCATGGCAGTAGATGAAGATGGCCGAATTTATATCAGTAATGCCCATTCTTATCGTCAGCCCTGGTGGTTGATGAAGCCCGCTCCGAAAATGACACCAAGTAATCCGATAATCCGTATAACTGTTGGTGCGGATGGAAAGATGAAAGAGTCAGAGACAGTTGCTGAAGGCTTTAAAGATCCGGTTATGGGATTGACTGTCCACGGGAATAGATTATGGGCGACTAACCTGAATCGTGTTTTTATTGCTGAACTGAACGAAACGGGAAAGATCAAGGGAAATTCTAAAGACTTGATCCGTGATGCCGCTACTCCCTGGAATCCATTTGGTATGTATCGACTGTTTCGTGGACCTGATGGTTTGATCTATATGACGGTTGGTGACCATAAAGTACAATTGTCCGGTGCGGATGGGAAAGTATCAGTCCGTCAAGATTACAATGGCAGTGGAGGTGTGTTTCGATTCCATGAAAACGGCTCTCAACTTGAACTTCTGACTCAGGGTATGAGAGCGCCTTTTTCTTTAGGGTTTACACCTTATGGAAAGATGTGGGTCGTCAGTAATGGTGAAGGCAGTCCCAATTTTCTTATCGATGCCATTTACGGCAATGACTATCGTTTTCGTAATAAAAGCCGTGGGCAATGGTCCTGGCTTGCCGGAGAAGATAAACTGGCTGCTCCCGTTTGGCAAACAGGCCCTGGAGCGGTTACTGCGGCTTTGCCATACTATTCGGCTAATTTCCCAACAGAGTACTGGGGCAGTCTTTTTGTAGCGAATTTTGGTATTCATGGATCTCCGGCAAAACACAATAATATCATGCAATATAAAGTTGATGACCAGGACAATATTATACGGCGGGAAATCTTTCTGAGCAGCAGTGACAGTAAATTTCGCCCAACACAGGTTTCTTTAGCTCCCGATGGAGGTCTGTATGTTCTGGATTGGTATGGGAAAGACGATGAAAATGACCTCACAGGCCGCCTTTATAAGATAATTTATGTAGGAGACCAAAAGTCAGTTAAATCAAAATCCGGTCTTGGCAGCCGAAGTCATAGCGAACGTGAAACAGTGAAGCAGAATATTTTAAAAGCAGGAGAGAAAAGCTCACTGGCAGAATTAAAAGAAGCTATCTCCGGACAGGACTCTCTGGCAGCGGCAGAAGCTATCTGGACTTTAAGAAGAAGTGGCTGGGCTAGTGCAGCAGCGGTTATTGGCACCGGAGTTTTTCATAAAGATTGGCGTGTTCGCCGTCTGGCTTTACAGCAGCTGAGAGAATTGGGTAATCAGCATATAATAAAAGTGGAAAGCCTTATAAAGGATTCCAGTCCGGAAGTTCAATTGGCAGCAGCTTTATCATATCCGGATGAATCCCGCAGTAAAGCTGTTGTTAAGGCGCTGATTTCGGGTGCAGCGCAAAACCGCCGGCTACGTTTTACCGGAGCTTTGGAGATTGCCCGTTATGGAGAGGCTGAGGACTTTGCGACATTACTGGCTTCTGACGACCCGGAAATACGGCTTGCAGGCCTGATTGCTCTTGATGAAGCTTTCTATGAGAGTTCGCAGGGTTTTAGAGGACCAGCTGCTAAAAAATCAATTGCTGATATCGCCCGTAAAGTTCTCACCCGTTTTATAGCGCAACCCGGTAAAATGGATATCTCTGAATTACTTGATATTGCCCGGAGGTGGCCACACAAGGACTTAAAAGCGACTGTGCAGAAAAGTGTATTGAAAGTCTTAATGAAAGAGAACCCTTCATTAATCGAGCTTTCACAGGGACTCACTTCTTTGCAACATTTGAAAATCCCATTTAAAACAGCGGAAATCAATAAGGCTGTGACTCAACAGTTAATCAAAACTCAGTCAAATAAGTATATGAGTAAAGCTGAAAAAGTGGCACTGTTAAAAGTATTGAATACTGGTCTTGGAGAGGAATTGAATCTACCAATTTTAAAGACACTGGTTGAAGATGAATCCTCCTTGATCAGTTACGAAGCCGCAGACCAATTAGGTAATCGTTTTAAAGGAAATAAGGAAGCTGTCAGATACTGTTATAACCTCGCTTTAAATAAGAAAAAAACTCTTCAGGTGAGAATGCTTTCGATAGCGACTCTGGTAAAACTTGAAGAGACTTTAAGGCAGGATAAATGGTTACAATTCCTGCAATCGACAGAACAGCAAATTGTCACTGTTGCTTTACGCAGTTTACAGAAGAGTACTGATACCGCGGGTGCGCTTGAACTAGTAAAGAAAGCAAACCTTCAAAGTAAGGCTTTTGAAAGTGACCGTGCATTTACTTTAAATTTTCTAAATGGCTCTAAACCTTTAGTTAAAATAGATAAACAACAATTGCGCAGCCGTGTTCTTAAAAAAGTTTCAAAGGGAAATGTTTCTTTAGGTCGAATTGTCTATAGAAGTCATTCCTGCTTCAGTTGCCATGAAACTAAAGTTGCCATGAAACAGGCACCAAAGCTTGAGGGGATTGCCAATAATCATGGTGCTGATTACTTGATCGATTCAATTCTTTTCCCGGACAAGGTTGTGAAAACCGGATTTTTAACACAGATAATTACTTTCAAAAACGGGAAGGTCATTATGGGGAAGATCAAACGCAATATATATGGTGATTCGAAGTATGATCAGGTAATTGACGAAAAAGGAAGAAGTAAACTTTATCGCCAAGAAGAAGTTATCAGCGTGAGAACAGTGTCCGCTATGCCAGCCGGACTTGAATATACTATGTCGGAAGCAGAATTGGTTGATTTACTGGCATACTTGAGCTCGCTAAAAGAAAACCAATAAGTCTGTAAAATAGAATATATAATTCAGGAAAGATAAATGAAGATTTGGTCATTTTTTACGGTTCTTTTTTGCTTGTTTTTCAGTATCTTAGCAAAAGAGAAAATCAGTTATAACCGGGACATTTTGCCCATTTTATCGGACCGCTGCTTTGCCTGTCATGGTCCTGATGGCGGCGAATTCGGTGAAAAGTGGGAAGGTGGTTTGCGACTTGATACTGCTGAAGGTGCACTCGCAGATTTAAAATTAGTCAAACATAAAGTGCAGAATGCCAAAAGAGCAGCAAAAGGATTAAAGCCTAAAACTAAACCGACAAGTTCGAGGTTTGCCATTGTTCCGGGAAAACCGGAAAAGTCGGGATTGATAGAGCGTATAATGACTGATGATGAAGATGATATCATGCCACCGATTGATTCTCATCTCAAACTGAGCAAGGAAGAAAAGGAATTATTGAGACAGTGGATTTTAGAAGGAGCGGAGTTCGATAAACACTGGTCTTTTAAAACGCCACAGAAAGTTCAATTACCTACAGTCAGTCAGAAGAGCTGGCCCCAAAAGCCCATCGATTATTTTGTTCTTGCCAAGCTTGAAGCAAAGAAGTTAAAGCCCTCGGTTGAGGCGGATAAAGTTACATGGTTGAGAAGGGTTACGCAGGATATTACCGGTCTTCCGCCGACTTTGAAAGCAGTAGATCAATTCTTAAAAGACAATTCTCCGAAGGCATATGAAAGAGTCGTTGACGAGTTATTAAAAACCAATGACTATGCAGAGCGCATGACGAATATCTGGCTTGATAATGCCCGCTATGCTGACAGTAATGGTTATCAGTTTGATAATGCCCGGACTATGTGGCCATGGCGCGATTGGGTGATTAAGTCCTTTAATAATAACATGCCCTGGGATGAATTTGTTAAAGAACAGCTGGCTGGAGACCTGTTACCTAATCCAACTCAGGACCAATTGATTGCAACTGGTTTTAATCGCAATCATGGTTACTCCATTGAGGGAGGTATCATCGATGAAGAATATCGTGTTGATTATGCTAAAGATAAAACAAACACAGTGGGCACTTTGTTTCTTGGTTTGACTATGGAATGTACCAGCTGCCATGATCACAAGTATGACCCTTTAACGATGAAAGATTACTATTCTCTTTTTGCCTTTTTTAATACGAGCAGCGAGAAAGGCGCACCAGGTGAGAATGGTCGTAAACAGAGAGCCTCTGCCCCATTTATAAATTATGAGCCAGAGGCAAATAAGAAAAAGACAAAAGCTGTCGTTAATAAGCCTAAGCCTAAACCTGTATGGAAAGTTCTGAATCCTATATCAGCTAAAGCCAAATTTCAAAAATTAACTATTCAGAAGAATGCTTCAGTTCTTGCCAGTGGAGTCAACCCCAAAAATGACAAATATACGGTCCAGCTAAAACCTGCGACAAAGCAAATTGGCAGTATCCGTCTTGAGGCATTAACTCACCCGACGATGACCAATGGAAACCTTTCCCGTCAGAAACAAGGAAACTTTGTGCTGACTAATATTAAACTCACTCTTGTGAAAGGTAAGAAAAGAACGCCCCTTAAATTCATAGCTGCTGAAGCAAGCTTTAATCAGAAAGGTTTTCATGTAAGCCATAGTATTGATAAAAATCCTAAGAGTGGCTGGGCAGTTAATGGCGGTTACACAAAGAATCAAACTGCTACATACACACTGGATAAAGTTATAAATGTTCCTGAAGGAGCACAGATTGAAGCAGAACTGTTTTTTGATTCAGTCCATGTCAATCAAATCATTGGTTGCTTTCGACTTTCGGCTTCATCAAGCCGCAAAGAAGCAGCCGTTCCGAAACAGAAAAAAGCGCAGCCGATTTTAGCTATGATTATGAAAGATCAGACCAGAAAGTCCTTTATTTTAGATCAGGGCCTTTTTGATAAGCCAGGTAAGGAAGTTCAAGCGGAGACGCCACTTGTCCTTCCATCATTCAAAGGCTTTCCTAAGAATCGCCTTGGGCTGGCAAAATGGTTGGCCACTCCGGAAAATCCGCTTTTTTCCCGGGTAACCGTTAACCGTGTTTGGCAACAATTTTTTGGCGTGGGTATTGTCAAAAGTGTCGATAACTTTGGTTTACAGGGAGAACAACCAAGTCATCAGGAATTACTTGATTGGCTGGCGGTCGACTTCCGTGAGAATAAATGGGATTTGCATCACTTAATTCGCACTATAGTTCTTTCTGCTACTTATCGTCAATCATCGAAATTTCGCAAAGATATAGAGGATCCGGATAACCGTTTACTGGCTCGGGGGCCAAGCTTTCGGCTTCCTGCTGAAATGATTCGCGATCAGGCTCTGGCAGCCAGTGGTTTGCTTTCGAAAAAAGTTGGTGGGCCAAGTGTTAAACCATACCAGCCACCAGGAATATGGGAAGATCTCAATGCCTCAAAATCACACGCTGAAAAATATGTAGAGGGCAGAGGTCAGGATCTATATCGTAAGAGTATGTACACTTACTGGCGCCGTGCAGCTATGCATCCGGCAATGATGACCTTTGATGCTCCAAGTAGAGATGTATGTTCAGTCTCACGTGAATCGACAAATACTCCTTTGCAAGCCTTAGTAACTTTGCATGGGCCGACTTATATCGAAGCCTCTCGCATTCTAGCCGAAAAGTTTCTAGGTAAACCCCAGGCTATACCATTGGTATTTCAAACGATTTTATCTCGCCGTCCAACGTCAAGTGAAGTAAGCATTTTAGAGAATTTTCTCAAAAGTAGGTTAGAACATTATCGTAATAATCCTGCAGCATCCCAAAGACTTCTTAAAGTAGGAAGTACGCCAGCAAATAAATCACTCGATGCGGTCCAGTTAGCAGCTTTGGCAGATTGTTGCCATGCCATTTTTAATCTCAGTGAAACACTGACAAGGAACTGAGCCATGAAGAAAGTTGAATCAGTAATTAATCAAATAAACCGTCGGCAGGCCCTAAAAGTAGCCTCAGGTGGATTGGGTTATATGGCACTGGGGAATTTACTTTCAGGTGAGGAAAAGAGCGACTTAAAACCGCATCACGAGCCTAAAGCCAAAAGGGTGATTTATCTCTTTCAGTCCGGAGGCCCTTCGCAGCTCGATATGTTTGACTATAAGCCGACTCTTAAAAAGCTTCATGGGCAGGACATTTTTAAATTCGTTAAGAAAAAAGGCCGTTTAACCGGATTCCAGGGTAAGGTACAGCCACTGATCAATACTAAATATAAGTTTAAGCAGTATGGAGAATGTGGTTCCTGGGTAAGTGAGTTATTACCGGAGATGAGTAAAATTGTCGATGATGTCTGCACAATTCGCAGTGTAAGTACAAAACCGGTAAATCACGACCCAGCTATGACGTTCATGCAAACTGGCCATAACCTTCCGGGTAGACCTGGAATGGGAGCCTGGTTAAGCTACGGACTTGGCTCAATGAATAGCAATTTACCTGACTATGTAGTGCTGGTTTCTAAAGGTGATCTAGGCAATATGCAGCCTTTAAATGCTCGCCTTTGGGGCAATGGCTTTCTGCCAGGACGTTATCAGGGAGTTCGACTAAGGTCGGGGAAAAACCCAGTTCTTTACTTAAAGGATCCAGCCGGTAAAACTATTGCCGAGGAAAGGAAGCTTTTGGATGTCATCAATAAGTTGAATCAGGTTGAGTTAGAACGCAATGGCAACCCAGCAGTTGAAACCCGCATTTCACAGTATGAGATGGCCTTTAGGATGCAAACTTCTATTCCTGACTTGAGTGACCTCTCGGACGAGCCGGAATCAACTTTTAAGTTATACGGTGAAGATGCCAGAAAGCCGGGGACTTATGCCTTCAATTGTCTTATGGCTCGTAGATTGGCAGAACGCGATGTGCGCTTCATTCAGCTTTACCATTCCGGTTGGGACCATCACTTCAATCTTCCGGATCATTTGCCAAAGCGATGCCGTGAAACGGATAAGGCCAGTGCAGCATTAGTTACAGATCTCAAGCAGCGTGGACTGCTTAAGGATACAATCGTAATCTGGGGCGGCGAATTTGGCCGTACCGCATTCAGTCAGAATGGTAAAGTGCCTAAGTCTTATGGTCGTGACCATCACGCTAACTGCTTTACTAAAATTGTTGCTGGAGGAGGTTTTAAAGCTGGATTAAACTATGGGGAAACAGATGAGTTTTCATATACAAGTATAAAGGATGAGGTACCAGTCCACGACCTTCACGCAACGATATTACATCAGTTGGGGATTGATCACGAAAGGTTAACTTACTTTTTCCAGGGACGCCGCTTTCGATTAACCGACGTTCATGGTCATGTGGTCAAAGGTTTACTGTCTTAAAAAAGTAGAATTACAGCTTTGGAATTCATTAAAGGGAATTGGGACCCAATTCCCATGTTAAAAGCTTACTTCTTAAAAACAATACAAAGAGGTCCAGGGACATTCACCACATTCTTGCTGTTATAGCTTAGTTCACCAGTTTCCTGGTTGATTTGAAAGACTGAAATAGTATTTGAGTGCTGGCCAGCAGCCAGGATCCATTTTGCACTTGGGTCGATGTTGATGTTACGAGGCCATGCTCCACGAATGTGCTCTGACTCCGTGAAAGTTAATTTACCTGTAGCTGGGTCAGCCTTATAGGAAGTAATACTATCGTTTCCACGATTTGAAGACCAAACAAACTTTCCATTTGGGTGAATTAGAATCTCTGCTGATGAGTTAAAAGTTTCTTTAGCTTTTACTTCTTCAGAAAGAGCCTTTTCTACTGTGAGCAGTTTCGCTTCACCTTTGGCGCTATCATATTTAAATGTAGAAACGGAAAGAGCCAACTCATTTAGGAGGTAAATAAACTTACCATCCGCAGAAAAACGCATGTGACGAGGGCCACCACCAGGAATTGACTTAGCCAGTCCGTGTTTAGTGATTCCAGAATGGTCGTCTTTAATTTTGTAGATGTGAATACAGTCCGTTCCAAGGTCCGGAACAAAGGCAAACTTTCCATCTGGAGAATATCCAGTCCAGTGTGGGTGAGGGGAGTTTTGACGATTGCCAACAACCTTAGAGCCACCTTCATGTTCGATAACTACAGCTTTCCCAAGTTCACCATTTGCTGTAAGTGGGAAAAAAGCTGTTGAACCACCACCATACTGCGCTGTTAGAAGAAACTTCCCGGAGGGGTGGACACTTATATGGCAGCCACCTCCGTCAGTGATTAATGAGGACGTAAATTTTTCGAGTGAACCATCTTTGCTGACTTTATAACCAACAACTCCTGAGCCACCTTCCAGAGATGCAAGAGAATACAGTTTTGTTTTGTCTGGGCTCCAGGCTAAGAAACCAGAGTTCCTAAGCTCTGCAGCTAAGCTTGGCTTAGATAGCTTTCCTTTGGCAGTATCAAACTTTGCAGTGTAGATACCGTCGCCTTCTTTTCCGCTTGTTCCAAAATAAACATTGATTTTCTCTGCAAGACACAAAGGGCTCAAAACCATTGAAGCTAAGAAAGCTTTCAAAATTACACGTACCATTGAACATCCATATACTTATATTGACTAGAAGGTAAATAATGCGATGAAATCAGTAAAATGGCAAGAAGTTTAAACTAATTATGAACAAATAGTCGGTTTTTTCTTTAGAACTACTTTGGAATAATATGGTCAAAAAATGTTGAAGAAGCTCCGCTACGTAGGATAACGGAGCTCAGAATATTTAGTTTTTGGTAAGCTTTGCTTGTTGTGCAGCGTAATAAGATTCTTGAATATTTATACGCTTAGCATCAACATAAGCTTGAGGCACACTCCAAAGAATAGAAACAGGCCATGTGGCCCAGTTAACCATAGCAACTCCGCCCAATGTATGGTTCTTAGCTTGAGAAAGCTTATCTTTTTCAGAGGCAAGGTAAAGAGAACCTACTCCTGGTAGAATTGATAATGCCATTGCTTTGCCAGGAGACTTAACCTCAGTTACTTGTCCTGATTCAGCAAACTTCTTTTCTTCTTCACTTAGTGAAACACAACTTGTAGAGAAGGTCACTAGGAAAGAAAAAAACATAGATACCCAGATAATTTTTTTCATTTTTTTGTCCCTTAACTTAAGTAAATACTCAGAACAAATAAGAATGAACACCACTTCTTCTTATCCATTTTTGCTTAAGCTAATTTTTTTTTATTTTTATTAAATACTCAGCTAAATGGACCCCAACAATAAGTGTCAAGTTAGTAACTTGTATTCATTGTTCAATAGCCTTAATAGCAGGTGAAAACAAAAATAACCTGTTATTCCCAACTAAATTTTTTGAGGGGTAAAATAATTGCTATTCTTGCATATGATATATAAGTTTAAAAGATGCATGAAGAAAATTTTTTGAGTATATTGACATGTTTACAGTTAATCTTCGTCTTTTTTAAAAATGTTAGGATGTTTCAATGCGCGTATTTTTAGTTTTAATGTTTTCATTTACAGTTTTATTAGCTGAAGATTTTAAATTTGCTGTTGTTGCAGATTGTCAATATTGCAATCAGCCGGATAGGGGTTCAAGAATGTATAAGAGCTCTCTTGGGCGCTTTCAAAATTTTGTTGATGCAACTAATGGCCAAGGTCTAAAGTTTGGTGTTCACTTAGGGGATTTTATCGATAAGGATTTTGAGAGTTTTACACCGCTTCTAAAGATTTCTAAAAATCTGAAATATCCTTTCTACCATGTGTTAGGTAATCACGAATTCTCGGTAAAAGATGAGTTGAAAAAAGAAGTCCCGAAGGTTCTTGGCATGCCGTCCCGTTATTATTCATTTAAAGTTAATGATTGGATTTTTGTTGCCCTAGATGGCAATGACCTTAGTTTTCACGGACATCCAAAAGGTAGTGAAAAGTACATTATTTCACAGAAGTACTACAAAGAGAATAAAATAAAGTCTCCAAAGTATAACGGTGGTATGAGCAAGAAGCAGGTGTCCTGGTTGAAAGATATTCTTGAGAAAGCAGATAAGTCTAATGAAAAGGTAATTCTCTTTAGTCATTTTCCTGTATTTCCTGCTAATAATCACAACCTTTGGAATGATAAAGAAATAGTTTCTTTAATTACTAAACATAAGTCAGTCAAAGCTTATATAAATGGCCACAACCACAAAGGTAATTATGGTCAAAAAGAAGGAATTCACTTCTTCACCCAAAAAGGAATGGTCGAGAATGTTAAAGCTACATATTCGATCATTACTGCTGGCAAGGATAATTTAAAAGTTAAAGGCTTTGGCGCTGAAAAGGACCAAACTTTTAAGTTGCGCTAAGTTTCTAGAAGTTTGATGAATTCGCCAAAGTATTTACCATTGTCATGATAGGTTCTTCCGCTAACTAAATTTCCGTCTACAACACTGGCTTCATCGACGTATATTCCACCGCAGCTTTCGAGATCAAATTTACACTTGTCAACTGTTGCCATACGACGACCTCTTACACAATCTGCATATGCCGGAATTTCGACCCCGTGGCAGACTGATGCAATGGGAAGCTTATTATCGAAAAAGTACTTGGTAATTCGAACTAAATCTTCATCATAACGAATATATTCAGGAGCTCTACCTCCACTGAAAAAGATTCCAGCATACTGAGTTTCGTCTACATCAGAAAAAGCCAGATCGGCATCGAGAGTATATCCTTCCCATTCCTTGGTAATAGTCCATCCAGGTTTTACCTCATGCATTACCATTTGGTATTTACGTTTTTCAGGAGCGATAACAACTGGCTGCATTCCGGCTTCCTGAATTCGATAGTAAGGATAAAGAGTGTCTAGAGTTTCTGTTGCGTCACCAATTACAATAAGGACTTTTTTCATTTTATTTCCCACAAATTCTTTTTTCACACACTAAAAATATAAAGAAGAACGAAATATTTTCTTTCTAAATGTTATTTAATAATATTGCATGCATTAAAAAAATTAAAGAGTGTGAGTGTATGAATAGAAGAGACTTTGCAATTGGACTTTCAGCAGGACTGTTATCAGGGGCCTGTAAAACTCAAAAAGAGTACAAACTAAATTATATTTTATCTTCCTGCATGTATGGCTACATGCCTTTGTCAGGAATATTACCTGAAGTTAAAAAGACTGGAGCTTCAGCGATTGATATCTGGTGCCGTGTTCATGGTAATCAACGAGAGCAAATAGATGAGATGGGCTTTGAAAAGTTCTCAATGCTCTTGGAAAAACATGAAGTGAAACTCGGTGGATTTACTCAATACCCACTTGGTCCATTTAGACTTCAAAAAGAAATGGAGAATGTAAAAAGGTTAGGTGGCCAGTATGTTCTTTGCGCCAGTTCAGGGCCTAAAGAACCAAAAGGGAAAGAGGCGAGAGAAGCAGTTAAAGTTTTTATAGATAAGATGAAGCCACATGCAGAAAAAGCTGAAGAGTTGGGGATTAATATAAATATAGAGAATCACAGCAATCTTTTTCTATATCACCCAGACTCCATTTATGCTTTTGCTGAGTTAAATCCATATAAACATCTAAAAGTGGCTTTTGCTCCTCATCATCTTTACAAATGGGTTTCAGAGATGCCTTCTTTGATTCGAGCATTAGGTGATAATATTGGCTTTTTCTATGCTCAAGAACATGGCAAAGGATCTTATAAGAAGGTGCCGAAGAAGGATGAGATGTTACAGATGCCAGGTTTTGGAGGTGGACTTGATTATGGACCAATAGTTAAGGCATTAAAAGGTATTAACTATCAAGGCTATGTAGAAATATTTATGCACCCCTTTCCACGTGGTTTACCAATACTACCAACCAAGGAAGAGATTACTGCAGCGATTAATAAGTCTCGAAGCTATTTAGATAGCTGTTTAGCTTAATGTCATAAAAATTTAATTTTTTTTGAAAAAGCGGCTTGATAAAAGTGACTACTATTTATATGATATAGTCAGGTGAGGAAAATTATTTCAAGGAATTTATAAAATGTTACTATCTCAAATTATTAAGTTAGTCGTCAAGGACGATCGAAAGGCAATGGCACGAAGAGTAGCCATAGCTGATAGATGCCTTGATCCTGGAGGATTAACTTAATTATTTGATATAAATATATGTTAATAAGCCTCTTTGGATCACACCAAAGAGGCTTTTTTTATGTCCATCCGTAGCTCAATTGCGAAGAGCTTCCGGTTTTTACCCGGAAGGTTGTAGGTTCGAATCCTACCGGTTGGACCACTTATTAAAAAATCCCAGAAGGACTTTTGAAGGTGGATTAGTGCCTAAATAAATAGATAATAAATAATAGTTTATATTAATAAGGTAATAGGGCCCAGGTCCTAGGTGTCAGGTTAGAGAAATTCTGGGAGCCCCAGCATCTTGCCTGTAAAGATCTGGATAAAGAAAGAAAAAACCCTGGGAACTCCGCAGCCCACTGCGGATAGAAAAAACTCCCTGGGAGCGCGGGCAACTTGCCCGCATAAGAAAAATAAAAAGGAGAAAAAGATGAATAAGCGAAAACGGAAATATAGGCGAAAAATGAAGGAAAAATTAGCTCCTGTAACTCAAGTGGCAGAGTAATCGACTTTTAATCGAAAGGCTGCG
>Ga0208150_1000464_pt1 | contig 15847 bp, 10 predicted proteins | sample DEB08_DNA_8_FD_184534 | JGI IMG/M metagenome (GOLD analysis project Ga0208150, IMG submission 184534) | Aqueous microbial communities from the Delaware River and Bay under freshwater to marine salinity gradient to study organic matter... | ecosystem: Environmental > Aquatic > Marine > Coastal ...
AATAATTCGTCGTCTGCTGGTATCATGACTGCTATGTTATCTCCGTTTGAGATCCCTATTTGCTCTCCACCTTCAACTCTGGAGATCAGTTCGTCCCAATGTTCTTGCCAGTGATCCACAGTGTAGACTTTCATCGTTGGTTATATTTAGGTTAAGTATATCACACTTTGTCACAAAGCGCAAGCTCTGCATATTCGATCTGATCTTCGGTCATGTTGGCAGTCACCATCTCAAGAACATTCATGAATTGCTTGACGGTATCACACTCAACAACCTTCTCATCACCCTCACTGCTCAGGAGGAGGAAGGAGCGGGAGCAGATGTCGATCACGATGCCTTGAACGAACTCTTCAGTCATTTGTGTTCCGTTGAATACCCCCATATTATAGGGCATCTGGACCGGGTGGTCAAGGGGTGTGTGCCAGTTGGGTGAGTGTCCTACCATCCATAATTTTTTAGGGTTGCCGCCGAAGTTGTCCACCCAATACCAACTTCTGATTGGTTGACATAAATGTTTTTTACTAACTGCCAACCCAAAGAAGTTTTGATATAAACGTCTGTGAAAAAATAAATGACCTCAAGAAACCCATTAAGTTCTCCACTTCCAGCACTATTAACGGAATAACTTTGAGAACCATAATAAGATGTCAGTTCTGATTGAGAAAACTGAACTTCAATAAATCCACCGGCACCACCACCTCCACCGTAAACATTTGTAGTTCCGTTATAATAGCAGATATAATAAGCATCAGGACCTACATATGTAGAAGAGCAAGCGGTGTCGCCACATCCATTTATGTAAGGAAAACCAGTATACGGTCCGTTGGTGCAACTTGTATAGGAACTACTAATTCCATCTTCACCAGCACCTTTTGTGATACTACCTGAAGATGGTGAAGTAAATGTATGCCCTACTCCACCATCAATTGTAGAAGGACTTCCACCATCAGCACCAGAAGAAGAGGATAAAATAGTTCCCGTAGTCGCAGTAGCACCACCACCTGTTCCTGCAGTTTGATCAACTCCGGCACTACCTCCTTCTGCAGTAATTCCCATGAATGTAGTATCTGCACCATCATCACCATTTGTTGCCGTAGAACCACTATAAGAAGTTCCTGCACCACCTTCACCAACGGCAATTACTCTTAATGTTCTAATTGATTGAGTGATTGTAATGGGGGAATCAGTATTATCAGTATATGCAGGCATTTACCACTTTCCTATAGGACATTTTTGATTTGGTATAACAACTTTCAGTTTCATAAAACAACCACACTTTTTACATTGTGCTGTTGGAGTAAAAAGTTCGGGACATTCTTTACAAATATCAAACCTTTCTTGTCCCATTTTTTGTATTTTCTGTAAGAAATTTTCTTCACTCATGATTCTTGTACCGGAATTGGAGTACCATCAATCACTACATAAGAACCACTTTTTGTACGCAATTCTGTTAGTTCCTTAGCAGTAATTTGTTCCATATCTTTTGGATATTTTTCTTTTACTTCTCTAAGCATATTTGCCATTTCTTCAGGAAAAACACCGGCATGATATAGAGCATCCAGTTGATCTCCTACAGAAGGGTACATAGCAGATCTAACTGCTGTATAAGAAACTAATTGACTTTCTGCTTTCTTTTTATCTTCTTCTACTTTTTTAAATGCTTCTTCTTGTTGTGCCTTAATTTTTTTATCTCTAACAACTTTATATGACTCAATAGTATTAGTATCACCTACAGAAATCGGAATAGATGTAATGTCTGCAAAAGATTCTCTGTTTTTTGGAGTTGATGGGACATATTTTGATATTTCTTCTTCTATTCTTTCCTTATCCCATCCTGCCTGAATGGGAACAAGTGCTTTCTTACCATTATCAAAATCTACAAGTATATGACTTGTTGTAACATCAGTAACTGTGTATTTCATTTAATCAATTTAGTTTGTTTTATATATGTAAGTTTATGCGATCCTCATAATATAGGCAAGTGCATAGTATGGTGGGAGGTTTTCGTTGCTTCCCGTTCCTGAACCTTCGGTAGATGTCGAGACAGTAGATTGATTTCCTAAAGGATTCGAATCAGCAGCGCCTATTGAGCTGCTTTGCGAGCCCGAAGCAAGTGTGTAGGTATGAGAGTGCGAGATGAGGGTGGAGTCTTTACTACCACCAATTGTTGTTCCAGTGCCGGTAATATTTGTTGCAGGATAATCAGTACTATTAACCGTAAGAGTAGTCGCAGCACCAACTACAAAGCGATCTCTAAGATCTGGTGTTACTATTGTTCCAATAGCAGTGCTATAAGAAGTTCCATCACATAGTGCCCATGATGCCGGAATATTTGCAATTGTTCCATACCACATAATAATTCCACCAACTGGAATATTTCCATTTGTTCCGGCAGTATCAGCAGTTGATGAAACATCATACCAAATATCACCTTCTTGCCCAACTCCTGCAGTTGGTGCTTCGGTACTGATATATCTTGCTCCACCTGCATTACTTGTGGTGTCTGCGATTGATACTTTACCATAAACTTCTAATACTTTTGTTTCGGAATCTGATACTACAGTTGTTCCAATACCAACAGTTTTATTAACTCTAAATTGAGCAGCACCTCCATCAGATGGATTTTTATCTGTTGCCGCTACCCAATCTTCTGCTTCATAAAAATATATATCAGAAGGACTTATATGGCTACCTAGTGCAAACTTAGTGGTTCCAAACACTCTATTCAGTAATAAAATCTCAGTAGAGTACGAGGCAGAACCTCTTCCAACTATATCTAATGGTGTTGTTAGACCATTTCCGGCAAACATAAATGACTGTGAAGCTGGAATTTCTCTATGATTTAGAGTTGGTTTATTGATAGTTATTGAACTTTGTCCAATTCCAACAATTTTTGTGTCAGAGTCTAGAAAATATTGGTAGGTTCCAAAGTCAGGAGAAGAAGCATGAAAACTTGATGGAAGTTCATTAGTATAAACTATTCCCCCATGTTCTGTAGAAAACCCAACTATTTGTAATGTTTTTGAATTAAAAAAATTGTAGGATTGAGTTCTTGGATAATGATAAAAAACAAGTCCTCTTGAAAAAATAAAATCCTGCCCAGTTGTTGCACCCAGAGCTGGTTTGGAAATAGTTACAGAAGATGTTCCAATTTCAGTAACTCTGGCATATAAGTTTGGATCTGCACCTGTTGATCCTACAGCAATTACATTAGTAATGCTTGGATCGACCATGACAACATCACCAACAAAAATTTCTCCGGTCGATCCAATTCCTGTAATTACTGTGTCTCCTTGTGCAGCAATATTGCCAGATTCAATTGTGAAATACTTATAGCGACCATTAGGGTCATATAAAGAATAATTTTTTTCTTGTGGTATTATAAATTCGGGATTTGTGTATCCAGTACCTCCATTATTAATGGTAAAGATGAGAGTTCCGCCAATACCAACAGTGGCACCAATGGATGCAGTGGTGCCACTGTGACCGGATTCAACAACAGTTACTGGAATAGAGCGCCCTATAGTAGTATATCCAATACCCATAGCGCCTAGATAGTTAGGATAATTTGAATAAATGTCTGTAATTTCTCCATTAGAACCTAAAGTGGCACCAAGATTATCAGTTCTTACTCCACATGAAACAAATTTACTAAAACTAACAAAATTCTGATAGGAACCATCATAAGTATCAATTTCTATATTATCATCTGGTCCTATAAATTGTCGCGCAGTATACGCAACTCCCGTTCCCACAGACAATATATACTTCAATGAAGTTCCATCATCTACACCACCTGTAGTTACACCCGTAATTACAGTCGTAGTTACTCCAACAGCAGAAGTTCCAGCTCCTAGAGGTTGACTTCCCCATTTTGTTAAATGCTCAACTATACTCCTTCCAGTTGGTATAGTTGGTCCAGTATATGCCGTTCCAAAAATACCAAAATCATCCAACGTGTCCTGCCATTGAGCAATAGTGCCGTTGTTGTAGTAGACATTCCTGTGAAAATCTCGGATAGATGCAATAAGATGTAAACTCACATCATAGTGAGACACAACTCCATCTCGATCAAGATCAAAATAATCATAATAATCCCAACACCAGTCATATATTTCAGCATCAGTTTTTCTTGTCCAACTTGTAACATTAACATTAGAAGTAATTGCAGTTCCAACCTGAGGACTTAGTTGTCTTGCATCTAAAGGATTATCATATCCAGGAATATACCATTCTTGTGTTCCATTTCCAATTATACAAAAGTCATTGAAATTAATCTCTGATTTTTTAAATTTTGCATTTCCTATTACATCAAGTTTTTCGGTTGGATATACTGATCCTATACCTACGTTACCTAAAGTATGAATTCCCGAATTATTTTTAATCCAATATACATCTACATCTGGTGCATCAGCAGCATTTACTGTATAAACACCTGCATCCAAACTACCAGTTAGATTATTGCCAAAATTAATAGTAGATGCAGATCCGACAGAAGTTCCACTATTTTGTATATCAATACCAGTTCCAATCGCAACAACATTTCTTAGACCAGAACCATCTCCATAGAAGGTTACGACTCCACTGACTCCTGGTTCTTTTTCTCCAATCGAAGCTCCTGTTCCAATTGGTTGTATAAAGACATTTCCTAGTGTAGAAATACCAGAAACAAAGAGTTGTTGAGTAGTTGTATCAGTAAGTGTAGTAATACCTAATGTCGTAATTCCACTTACATCAAGTTGTTGAACAGTTACATCAGTAAGTGTCGTAACACCAAGAGTAGTAATACCAGTAGCCTTTATATTTGTAGAAGTCAAATAATTGATAGTTACATTATCATCAAACCCTATTGTAAGAGTTTGTCCAGATGCAGAAGTTTTGATTTCATTAGTTGTACCCTGAATTGCAAGTGTCTGACTATCAAGATCAACTTGCCCAGTTCCAGTATCACCAGAAAAGTCTAAATCTTCTGCGGTAATTTGATCGTCAACATATTTCTTGATAGACTGTTGAGTTGCAAGTGCAGTATCACTATTAGATACCATATCATCTTCATCAAGTATGGTAGTGATGCCAGTATTACCAGAACCAATATAAAACTTTTCAGTAATAGTGGCAATACCGGTAACTTTTACAGAACCGCCAACATTCAAATTCTTCTCAATACCAACACCACCTTCAACAATAAGAGCTCCTGTGTCCTTACTTGTCGATTCTGCCGTTGAAGCAATTCCAACCGAACCGCCAACATTTAAATTCTTCGCAATACCAACACCACCTTCAGTATAGATAGATCCAGTATCTTTATTAGGTGATTCCGTAGTATCATTTACATGAAGAACATCATCAATCTGCACCGTTCCGGCATTAGAATCTAAAATTAAATTGCCAGATGAAGTATTAATTGTATTATTATCACTATGCCCTATTTGTACATTATCAATTGTTGCGACACCAACTGTTTTGATTTGAGGAAGAATTGCCGTACCATAAACAGTAACACCAGCACCAATTGTATCAAACTTTAAAACATCCTGGTAATAAAGTGATACTCCACCATTATAAACAAACTTTGCAATATCAGTCGTTGCCGAACCTACAATTAAATCACCAACTCCGTCTGATTTTGGTTCAATATAAGTATTTGATGCATCATGATATATCCTTACATCACCACCACTTCCAACACGGAACTGAGCATTATCATAAGCATATAAAGAGTTTTCACTCACATCAAAGTAAATATCACGACCAGCAGTATTTCCATCAAATCTTACATCTCCATGAAACTCTGATGTGCTATTGCTGACAATTAATCTACCTGCTATACGAAAACCATCGATATCTGTATATGCTCTTTGACTAGCCCCTGCTCCCGACCAGTAAAGATATACTCCACCATCATCCTGACAAAGAATACTATTTTCTCCATCTCTTGCCTGAATATAGATATTACTATCATCATTTGACCCAGAATTTCTAATATAAAAATGTCCTGTCTTGTTGTCAATATATCCAGTAGCACCAGTATGATATATTTCTAAATCAGAGTCAGTGCCTGCAGCAAACTTGGCATTATCATTAACAATAAAAGCATTTTCAGAAGTATCCCATAGAGCATTATAAGATTCTCCTGCACCAACATTGGAGTTTCCATAAAAAGTAACATCACCAGTAAAAATACTATCGCCAAGAACATCTAATAACTTGGTTGGAATCGTCGAACCAATACCAATTTGCCCACCATTAAGATCTGAACGATAAACAAGTTTATCAGCACCATTTAAATATCCAGTAGCACCATGAAATTGAACTTCGTAAATAGTTCCAGCAGCACCAACTGATACCGATCTCTGGTCTGTCCACTCAATTCCGCCAAAATTATTTTTAACTAAAAGATCTCCAAGATTACCACGACTATTATTGTAATCTTCTATACTTCCGGTTAATTTTATATCTCCATCTACATGTAGTGTTCTTCTGGCAAAAGTTGTTCCAATACCAACTGATGCCAATCCAACATTGCTCTCTGTTGCATCATTATTTTGATATATGAATCCTACTGCACCATCAAATTCGTCATTATTATTAAAAATTAATTGTTTATCAGAAGAGAAATATTCAGGAGATACTTCAATTTCAGAAGCAACACTAGCATTAATGACCGAAGTTGCTGATAATGGAGTTTTTGCAATACCAACATTATCCTGATATAATTCATCCGTAGCATTTGTTGTAAAAGAACCTGTTACATTCGTAATCGTAACAATACCAGAGTTTGTTGTCGAATATTTTACAACACCAGATGCATCAGAATTTAACTGAGTAACTGCCAGTCCAACATTAAAACTGAACGTTTCAGAATCTCGAAGTGTTAATGTTGTTTCCTTAAATGTCTGATTTGATCTTGCACTAATTGCAGCACCAATAAAATTCAATTGAGTTGTGCTACTAACACCACCTACAAGAACATTTTCATCGTAAATTGTAATAGAACCCGGAATAATACCACCTTGATTTGGAATCCAATATCTTTCTCCAGGATATCCTTCTATTGATACTGTAATATATTGCGTGCCAAATGGAGGAGTATCGCCAGGAAATACTGGATCACCAAGATTAGGTTCTGCTTGATCTACAGTAAGATACTCATATCTATCCTCAGTTAATTTATCCTGAGGTCTTCTTCTAGTCTTATCGTTAATATATCTTGCCATTTTTTATGAGGTACTATTTTCAAGAATACTGGCTACTAATTCTAGTTGTAATGGGGCAACTCTTGCTAATCCATTATTACTATATGTATGAGCATTTGCGGCAATACCTGCATTAGTTTCAAACTGTTTGGGATCTGGGGTTGCGGTCACAATAAAACTTCTTTGTGGGTCTGGAAAGTTAACTGACCCAGACCCAACAGTAAAGTTTAAATTACTCATCGTAACTTCATCATCCACGTTAAAATTATGATTTGTCAATGTTGTTATAGTCGCAACTCCAGATACATGATCATATACTGCATCAGTGATTGAAACAATTCCTGCCTGAACACCAGAAACAACAATCGAATCTGATATTAGCGCAGTTCTTTCTAAAACCAATCTTCCGTCAATAATTACCAATGAATTATTTGGTACAATTTCTACTTCTTTAATAACTCTTATATCTCTCGTATTTCCAAAAGTTTGTGTAGCGGTACTTTTTCTTCGATGAGTAAAAGTAAAACTTGGATATGTATTAACACCAACATTTGCAACTGTGGCAAATAGTACGATTGCCGAAACACCTGTTGGTGTGGTATATACTGTCGTAATTCCAGGAGCAACCGGAACAGCAACTGTAATGAATTTATTTAAGGGTGCAACTGCCATATTATCTCAACGCAAGTATGAGTGGTGTAACTTCTGCCTGAATTGCTCTACTAAAATCTCTTCCTCTAATAGTTGATGTTGTCTGATCAACCTGAATGCCATCGCCAATATCAAAGTTTCCTTTTTGGTCTGTGCTAGTAAATGGAATTTGTGCTCCATCTAGTGCAACCACCTCATTTGCCTTGATTGGTACGGCACCTTGGAATGGTAGTGAGCTATTTATGCTGGTTCCAGTACCAATATACTCAAACGAATGAGAAGATGTTAAAATTCTACTAATTTTTCTAAATTCAATTGGATCATTGGCAAATAATTCATATGGAATAAATTCATTAAATGTAACTGTTGTTATTCCAGATGCTGTTGCGGATGTTGCCTCAGAAACAGTGAAGTAAATTGGAGACATTGTTACTGTCGCAGTTGCAGTTGTTCCAGATACTGGATCTTCAACAACTGCAACAATATTTTGAGTTGATAGATAGTTTCTTCCAGAATTAACAACATCAATAGCAGTAATTGTTCCATCGGTGCCTACTGTTGCACTTGCTTCTGCAGGAATTCCTTGTGGACCTTTTGGAACAATTTCATTATCAGAACTATCTTGTATTACAACTATTGGAGGACTATCTTGACTATATCCAGAACCACCATTTGTAACAGTAATTGAATCTACCTGTTGAAGTGGTGATGTTATTCTTCCAGAACCGGTAGTATCTGGATATTTGCTTAAATCAATTTTAATCCATGCTGCCTGCCCATCGAAAGGTCTTCTTGGAGTATTTGAAGAATCAGTAACTCCGGTAGCAACTATGGTATCTAATTCTGGAAGCGTGTCTGCATTAACTTTTCCAGTATATTGCGTTCTTCCCAATCCTACAGCATATAAACCATAATTGCCAAAGGAAGAGTTAGAGTTTGTTAAATCACATTGTCCACCAGTATCGGCATAAATTCCAATATCACAGTTAATTGTGAAAATAGAAACTAACTGTGCATAACCCTCATTTGTAATCGAAACTCCAATTCCTGCTTCATTGTATTGAGTAAATGAATCGCAAACCATTGATTTGAGATCATTTCCAGCATTATTAATGGGATCATTTACAGAAGCATGATTTCCATCAATTTTCATACCAATACTCTTGGTCATAAAGTTGGTACAATTGCGAATGTATGGACTTCTCCAACGCCCCGTAGAACCCTCTTTAGCCGGACCAACATCTGCGAATCCACTTACTGCCTGATACGCCTTTCCAGCGTCAATATCAGTCTGTGTAGGTGGAAATGCTACTGCTGCTCCTCCAGTATTTGCAACACTAACTCCACCATTACAAGAGAAATTCAAGTTCTCGATTAAACATCCTCTTCTTACATGGAAGACATCTCTTTCTAAGTTTTGGGGTCTAATAGTTACCAGTCTTAAATCTTGTCCGGTAACAGAAACATCTGTACGAAGACCTATTGGATTATTCTCATCATAAATTCCTGGTCTAATAACAATGGTATCGCCTTCTTGTGCAACTGCGGCAGCAGCACCAACAGTTCTCTTTGCATCACCCTCAAGCAATCCACTATTAGCATCATTTCCACTCTCAGAAACCCAAATAGTTTTTAATGTTTCTACCCCAGAAGGTCTCCAAGAAACTCCTGTTCCGACAGAAGATAAACGATAATCTTTACCAGCAACACCTGTTTGCTGATTGACATCTATAAGTGAAGATTCTAGTTCTAAAGTATTTCTTAAAATAGATGTTCCGTCTACATCTAATGTGCTATTGAGAGTCGTTGTACCATCTACATCTAATGTGCTATTGAGAGTTGTTGCACCATCTACATCTAATGTGCTATTGAGAGTTGTTGCACCATCTACATCAACTGCCGCATCAAAGTTGCTGTTTCCGGTAACAGTTAATGTTTGACCGATATTTAAATTCTTCTCAATACCAACACCACCCTCAACAACAACAGCACCAGTATCTTTATTTGTTGATTGAGTATCTTTGGTAACCTTTACTTGATTCTCAAATGTTGCAATACCAATTGCTTTAAATTCATTAACTGTGGTAAGTCCGGTGACATTTAAAGTTGTATCAAAGTCAACTGCTCCAGTAACATGAAGTGTTCCAGTAATATCTAATGTCGAAGTTGGATTATTATTCTGAATACCAACATTCGTCATTCTGTAGATTGATGCACTATCACCAGAACCATTATATCCCCATAAATCTTTTGTAAAAATAGTTGCTAATCCACTTTGAGTGGATTGAGCAGCAGTAGGAATTAATGTATCAGTTCCTAAACCTAAACTATTAGATTGAACAAAATTAATTGCGGAGAATGTTTGGGCAATACCCGCTATTGGTACTGTAGATCCTTCATCCTGTAATTGAATACCAGTATCTCTTGGGGAAGGGGAAACCCAGCGAATTCCATTTCCATCTCTCGATAAGAAATAATTATTTTCACCTGGAGAATTTACACTATCATAGATATTCTCATCAATCTTAATGCTTCCATCAATATCAATTCTTTGTTTCGGATCTGTTACATTACCTACACCAATATTACCACCAACTAATACTGAGTTTTTACTTACTTCTACTTTTAATAATGATCCATTATTTCCAACATTCAATACTTTTTTCACTAGTATTGAATTGGAATTTAATGCGTCTAAATTAACATTTCCAGTAAAATTTGCTTCATTTGCATCTATTGTTCCATATAACTTAAAACCATCATAAAATGTAGCGCCTTTATTAAATGTTACTTCTTGACCAAAAACATTTATAGACATTTTTTTTTTACAATATCTTATTTAAAATTGGACCAGTAACAGAAGCACCCACAACATCAGATCCAACAAAACTTCCATCAAATACTTTATCAGTAAATCCTTCACCCATATCTCTTATAAAATTGCCCAGTTTAGCATCGTAGTCAATTTTATTTGCGTTTAACATTATTCTTCCAGAACCAGCATTTAAATCAATATTTCTTCCTGCCTTCATCTGAATATCTTCATCTGCTTCAATCATAATATTTTCTGCTCTTATTCTAAGTATACCATCTTCGGCACTGATACAAAGATTTCCATTTCTAGTGGTTATAAGAATAACATCTTCTTTTTCACCACTCTTTTCTCCGGCAACAATTTCAAATTTTTTATCATTATGAATTGACATCACCCCACTACTACTCAATGAAATGTGGGATTGATTGCTACCATCATCTGTCACACCATAAATTTTATAGACATCGCTACCGCTTATTCCCATTTGTGGGTTAGCAGTATCAATTCTGAAATTAGAATTAAAACTTATGAGTTGACGTTTAAAAAAGTTTTGAGGTCTTTCTGCCATTCTACTTTGGACAATCTATTGATGTTTGAATTTCACCCTCAATTCTAGCAGTTCCAAGTAATGGTCTCAAAATAGCCCCATTTCCTGTATCGCTTTCTACTGTCAAGAATGGAAGTGTATCTACTACATTATTTAGAGGTTGAACTTGATCTATCTGTCCGTTATTAATTATAGTGGAATATCTGTTTCCAAGATTATCTATAACAGTATCTCCATCTTGATAACCATCTCCTCCTTCTTCGACAATGACATCAATAATTGAGTAATCTTTAATATCTCCTACACAATAATTTTCTCCCTCCGATAACATATAAACACCAGTAACTTCTCCATTATCATTAACTATGGTTCTGGCAATAGCACCATATCCTTGATCAGAATCATCAACAATTTCAATAAATGGTGGGAAAGTATATCCAGATCCACCACTAGTTATTTGAGCTCCTATAATACTACCAAGAGCAAAACATGTCGATTCTCCCTCAACAGGAACAATATTTCCAAATATTGGAGATGCAGTGGCACCAGAACCATTTCCACCAAATATTTCAATCTTTGGTGGTTTTGGTGGGGGATTCCCAACAAAGCATTCTGAAATTGAATTTAGATCGACACCGGAACTTACAATATTTGTAATTTGTTGTATTGATTGATATGGATCTTGTCCCATTGCTTTTTGTCCAACTCCAATAATCCATTCATTAGCAAGTCCTTTAAAGTTTTTAGTTCCTTGATTGCAATCAAAAGCGGCAGCTGCCGAACTAGCAAGACCATTAATAGCACTTTTTGCAATATCCCCAATATTAAAATCTCCACCAAGAATTTTTTCCACTAGTGCCAAAGGTCCACTCATTAAGTTTTCAAGAAGACTAATCATTTTATCAAGTAAAACCCCAACAAATTGATCTGCGGCACAAGTGACAAATTTTTCAACATTAGCAAGAGTCGAATAAAGTAAATCTTCAATTGGCGATAATAATTTACCTATCAATGATCCAAGAACACAACCAAGTTGCTCTTCCAATAATTTTACAGGAACAACCATTGCTTCTTGCGCAACAACTCCAGCTGCATGTGCAGTAACTGGATTTCCTGTTGCTGCCATAATTTTACCGTAAACCAATTTATATAAATTTTGCAATCCACTCTTTAATACTGGAATAATTCTATCTAAAATTTCTTTCATGAATGAACCAGCGTATTCATTCATCAAAGTGGCAATTCTATCAACACTTCTCCTAAGATATCCCCTAATTTTTGATATTTTGTTTTTAGCTTGTTTAAGTTTTTTAAGAAGCCATTTTACAATGGATTTTATTTTAGATAACTTAGTATTTTGTGCCGTATTTGCCAATGGAACTTCATCACCAATTGAGTCACTTACAGTATTAACTCCTCTCTGTGTTGCCTGATCTGTTGAAATGGATGCTGGAGTCGGTTGTGATTCTGATGTTGGTTCATTTGATTCACTACTATCTAATTTTGAATTGACTTTATCGAGTTCTGATCTACCAGAATTTATAGACTCATTTTGATTTGGAAAAACATTTACAATTGCCGGAACCTGACCATTATCCCCATCAAGAAAAAAACCAACAACACGATCATTTGGTTTTATTTGAACACTTGTTGCAGCATTAGCAGATCCAGAGCCAGCAGTTGGTGGAATAAGAACTTGTGCCCAAGGCAAATCTTCATCAGGCAATTCAACTTCATCATCATGATAACCCATGATACGAACTTTATATCTATTTCCCCATCCTTTCCCTTTGACTTGATCGCCTTGTGCTTCTATTGGAGCAACTCTTCCAATCCACCAATAAAAACCATCTCTTCCTACAAAATTAGTTTGAAGTGTTGACTGATCAATCATTATTGTCTCTTTCCTCTCTATTGATTCCGAATGTATCTCTAACTAATTTCATATACGTATAAGAACCATCCAAATCAAAGTGATGACACAATTCCTTTATCATATATAGTCCACTTGTTTCTTTATCAAATTCTTTTACCTTAGAATTAGATATTTTTGGAAATAAACATTCAATAACATCACCTGCTCTTAAATTAGTATTTGATGGGACTGCTACAGACAAAGACTGAGTAAACAAAGTATTATATCTCATTAGAGATTGAGAGATATACTTTTTCTGATCAGCATTTATATCTCTAGAAATTTTTGGTCCAGATACTGCACCAACATCAAAAACACTGGAAACAATTCTTGAGGGTGATTGACCTATTGGTTTATCTAGACCATCTATAACAGGCAAACTTAATTCTGAACCCAAGTTTTTAACATTATCTTTATACTTTACGATATTATATTCTTCCTTAGTAAAAGATGAATATAGTGGATTATAAAAATATCTTGTTGTCGCATATGTTCCCAGTCTCAATTTTTCATTTAGATTTTGATTTCTGTCTATAATATAATTTAATATTTTAAAGTCGTTATTAATTTTTTTATCATTCTCATCATAAGAAATAGTTGCCTCAGAGTAAATGTATGTTGCTTTTGCTTTTTTCTTAGCTAGATTATCAATAGATTTAAATTGAAATCCATCTCTTGTTTGATAAAAAAGAAAACCTGCAGTTTCATTTGCAATTGTTGGTACGCATTTTGATGCGAGCCATGTTAAAACTAAAAATGGTTTTCGCGTGTTGCCGATAAATTCATAAGAATTTGAAACTTTATCAAATTTAGACTTATCGTATTTGTTTGTCTTTAAGACATTTTTTAAAATTAAGTCAACGGAATCTAAGATATTTCCACCATATCTTTTTTTTACTCTGGTAACTTCATTAACAATTGCTTCTTTAGAAACGAAGCTTAAAGTAAAACTTTCTTTTTCTGTATTTGATATTACATCAGTAATACTAGAAACATAGAGATAATCTTCTTTATTCAAAGAAAAATCTAAACCAGGATTTGTTTGATTATTTCCAGCAATTTTCAAGGACAACCTTTCCCCACCTCTCAAAGGTAGTCCATTATAAATTGACTGTTTATCAGAACTTTTTCCATCTTTGGGTAGAATGGCACCACCTGCATTTATAACCTTCATTTTTGCGGTTATCGTTGGTGAAAAAATATCTTCATAATATTGGAAAGATATTATTCCTCTTCGAATATCAATATTCCTAGACGAAGATGAATCATTTGAATATAATAAAGCTTCTTCAATAATAGATTTGAGTATTGACATTATTGGAATCCTAATTTGGTAAGCATAGATTTACTTATATTACTAACATATGATGAAAGATCATTAATTATATTTGTTTGTTTACTACTTGATGATGTATTTGTTGTTCCCGTTTGCTCAACTACTACGACTTTTGAACCCCTCCGTTCTTGAGAAAGATTTGTCATTTGTCTAGTCATAGAAAAAAATTCTGCAGTTCTATTTTTTGGAACCTCTACATGAACATGACCATCATGTATGTTATCACCATTGTTCCACAAAACTTTATAACCTTTTCTTCTCCAAAATTCTGCAACCATATCACCTTCTTTGGATTTGTAAGGAACAGGAATATCCATTGCCCTATTTTCCCAATGACCGACACCTTTATGTACATGTATTTCATAATTTGTATCATCTGCCATTGGGTGAATATTATAATTACCACTCCCAAATACACCAAATTCTCTCATCTGATAAAGTTGCATATTAGAAGTTGCAAACCTTTCAGAAGGTGCTCCAAACTGTTTACTTCTAAATGATCTAAAACTCATAATATCACGTTCAAACTTGGACTGACCTTGAGGAACTCTTGGTGTTTGTGGTTGAACTTGAGTTGTTTGTGTAATATATTTTTTCAAATTAGATCTTAACGCATCAGTAAATTTTGTGCCTGATGTTCCAAAACCATCGACAGTATCAGCAACACCAGTTGCCAACCAATTTGCAGCATTTGCCCATCCCTGGTTATGAGCATATCCAAGATACTGAAGTCTATTAATTGGATTTGATTCTCTATATTTTGCACTCTCATTCATCAAATAGGTATGATTAGCATAAGTATATGCCAAGAACATATCCTCTTGGAGTTGAGGATTATTTCTAAAATCAGACCTAGAAGGAACAGAAATTCCTAAAAAACGAGCAGCATCTTGTTTTGCTGCACTACTCATCTGATATCTACCATCATAAGCATTATTATATCCTCCTATAGCTCTATAAGAACCAGATAAACTATATCCAGCAGTTTCTATAGAAGCAATAGTATCTCTATATGTATTCCATATTGAATTATTGATACCTAAGGATTGTATAAAACCAGAAGAAGATTTTGGTGATGGTTTTGAAATCGTTTGTTGTGATTCTGTTGAAGTTGGTTGTGGTGGTGGAGTTGGTTGTGGTTGTGGAGTTGGTTCTGGTGTCGGTGTGGGTGTGGGTGTTGTCTGTTGTTTTGGAGGTTCTTCTTTGATTTCAGTTCCTAACTCAGGAATTTGTTCTCCACTATAAACACCTTTACCTTCTTCATCAAATAAAGGAGTTGTAACTAACTTATATCCTTCATCAATAGACTTTCCAATATTATTCATTTGGGTGGACATATTATTCCATTCTTTTTCCAGTCTTTTTTTAGAATCTAGAAAATCAAGTT
>Ga0208150_1000481_pt1 | contig 15542 bp, 18 predicted proteins | sample DEB08_DNA_8_FD_184534 | JGI IMG/M metagenome (GOLD analysis project Ga0208150, IMG submission 184534) | Aqueous microbial communities from the Delaware River and Bay under freshwater to marine salinity gradient to study organic matter... | ecosystem: Environmental > Aquatic > Marine > Coastal ...
CAACGAACTAGGTATTGACCCCGTTGGTATAGTAGGTGTAGGCGCTGAAGTGCTTACGCAATTTGCGCTGCCGGGCATCGCCGCCATAAGCGCGGTGTCAAAGCTTAGTAAACTAGGTAAACTCGGAGCCACCGCAAGAGCAGGTGGTCAAGCATTAACATCACGCCAAAAATACGCATTGCTCGCGCAGGAAGCTGCCGCCGCAGGAGCTGCTGACTTTGTTGTGGCTTCGGACGGCACAACAACTATCGGGGATTTTTTTGAAGGTGGGCCGACACAGACCAGTAATGAGGTTGGTCTTGAAGGGCGTGAAGAAGCACTCCGCAGATTAGGTAATAAACTTAAAATCGGTGCTGAAGCTGCGGGGATCACGGCTGCTGTTCCTCCGCTCTTGGGTCTTGTTGGCGCCGCAGGTACTGCACCAATTATAAAAACAGGGACGACCGCCGAAGGAAAAGCAATACGCGAAGGTGTCACTCCAGTTACGTCAAGATACATCCTTGATAAAACTGGTAAGATCGGTTCGTACATGAAAGAAATCGAGGCACAAAAAGCTGCTGGTGAGCAGATGGGAAAACTACAGGCCGGACTAGCCAACGCTGCATCTGCACTTCGTTATCGCGGGTTTCTTCCTGATGAAGTAGCTGATGTTAAAGCTTTGATCGAAGGTGGCACACAGGCTGAAATTAGACAGGCAAACATACGTCTTAACCGGATTCAGCAGGGGCTTGAAAAATCTATTTCTAAGTATGCAAAAGAAGGCGCGGAAGACTCAAACCTTGCTCGTCAGGACTTCTTTAACAAGCTGGAAGACTTTCTTACCGCTGAAACACCACAAAAAAGAACACAGGCAATTAAAGACTTGCCGGGGTGGGCGCGTTCTGATGCCACTGCTATCCGTAAGCAGGTGGATGATCTTAGTAATGATATGCTGAACAGCGACTATATAAAGGCACTTGAAGGTAAGACAAACAAAAAAGGGCAGGATCTTGCGGAACTTGCTCGTGCTGAAATACATCGCAATATGGGTTCGTATCTTCGCCGTAGGTACGAAGCTTTTGAGAACTCAAAATATAAAGTCAGCAAAGAAAACATGAAGGTTGGTGTTGCTGGTTTTAAGCGAGACATAAAAGAAACAGAGTATGAGCTAAATAAGATCCTCGAAACCGGAAGAATGACTCGATCTCAGCTTGGGTTAAATGATGAAGGTAAACTTCTTAACGCAAAGGTTTCAGACAAACAGGCGAGACTCGCCGCTGAAAATTTTTTAGGTAGAAAGCTGGTTAAAAACAAGCCTGTTAAAAGCACAGGCTTTGGTTTTGGTGAAAGAGCGCTTGAGTACCGCGTCGACACGAAAATGTTTTTGAACCGCGCTAGGGTTAAAGATTACCAGAGAGCACTGCTTGGTGAGATTAAAGATCCTCGGGAACAGGTTCTTGGTACGGTTGCTGATCTTGCAGAGTTTAAGGCTGTTGATAAATACTTTGGAAAAATTCGTGAAATGGCAGAGTCAGGAACTAATCCGGGCGTGTCAAAACTATTTATAAATACGGACGGACTTACAAAGCAGGGCCTTAAAGAGTTAGCAGCAAAGGGCTATCGTGTTTTAGGTAGCGACGCTAAACGTCCGGGGCAATCTCCTTGGGGTTCCCTTGAGGGTTATGCAGTTTCTGAGCCTGTTTATAACCAGATGACTCGCGCTGTGCTTGCCGACGAGGGGGTTATTTCAAGTGTCATACGAGCTACCTATGGTAACTTTTTAAAACTAAAGGGCGGATCACAGTACGCAAAAACAGTTTTGTCTCCAACCACCCAAGTCAGAAACGTAACCACAGCAGCGTCTTTTGCACTCGCTAATGGAAACATTGGTCGTGGAGCAAACTTGCTTGAGTCTTTGCGTTTGACTTTCGATGACATTAGAAAAATGCCTCCGGAAGCGGCGGCGGCTGAACTAAAAGAAATACAACAGCTAGGTGTGATTAGCTCTCAGGCTGAACTACGAGAAATTCAGGACTTGATTGCCAAGGGTGTGGGGCTTGATGCAAAACAAGGCCGGCAATTTGGAAGCAAGTTTACGGACAACGCTATTGGATCCATTTTAGGTAAGACTGGCAAGGTCGCCGAAAACATGTATCAAGGCGGAGACAACCTGTGGAAAATCTATAGCTACAAATTTGAGCTAAACAAATTAAAAAATGCATTGCGTGACGCTCCGTTAGATGAACAGGTCTCTGTTTTGAGTCGTGGCCGCATACCAGACGCGCAAGCACTACGCAGCACAGGTGATACTGTTGAGAGCTTGTTTAAACAAGAAGCCGCACGAATTGTGCGCGACACTGTACCAAACTATAATATGGTGCCACAGGTTATTAAAGAGTTGCGCCGTCTCCCAACGGGTAACTTTATAGCGTTTCCCGCTGAGATTGTTCGTACTGGCACAAATATTATTGCTAGGTCGCTTGATGAAATGGCATCAACCAATGTGAACATACAGCGTATAGGTCAGCGTAGAATCGCTGGGTTTTTAACTGCAACAACCGCTATTCCTATTGCTGCATCAAAATTTGCTCACGAAGCTAGCGGTGTGACAGAAGAACAAATGCAAGCATACCAACGGTCTATGGCTCCTGAGTGGGAAAAGAATGCGCGGCTACTTCCTGTCAGCATCGATGAAGACGGCAACATAAAGTATGTTAATTTTAGCTACTCAAATCCATATGACATGCTTGAGCGTATTGCTATTGGGGCTATAAATAAATATGAGGAAACAAAAGGTCGGGGCGGTAGCACTGCTGCCGCCGTAACTTGGGCGACCAACCAAGCACTAGGTGAATTCTTCCGACCATTTACAGAAGAATCTATTGCTCTTGGTGCACTTCGTGATGTGCTTGATCCAGAAACAGAAATCTTGGGTTTAAGACAAGTGGGACAACTTGTTGGGGGTCGCGGTGGAGAAACAATCACAGGAGCTAAAGTTTATAACCAAGAAGACAGCCTTGGTACAAAGGCAAGTAAATCACTAACGCATGTCTTTGGAACAATGATTCCGGGGGGTGTGCCCGTAGATGTTCGCAGTGGAGAATTTGAACCAAGTCGTTTAGCCCGATCAATGATTGCAAAAATATCCCCGGAGGGTTTGGCTGGGATGTCACCAAAGGATCGCCAAGGACTTGAGCGTGAGCTTACACAAGAGCTTGCCCGTGCGATTACAGGTGTCGCAGAGAACAGCGCAGACACTCCTCTTGGCCTAAAGTATAGAGGCTATGAGTTTTCCGGGAGACGCACAAACGCCTCTAACATTTTGAATACTGTAGCAAGACGAGGAAATGTAACTTCTTCAGACCTTATCTCTGCTTACCAAGCTGCGAATGAAGCTCGATTTCGTGCCTTTAACGACTTTTACCAAGTGGTCGAAGACATGAAAACAATTGGCTTTAATAACAACCAGATCCGCAAAAAGTTAAAGGAAGCTAATGTGGGTGGTGCCGACATGCTTGTTCGTGGTAGATATGAACCACTTGAGCTTGGTGAAAATGTTGAAAAAGAAATGAGGCGAAACGGTACTATTAGTGAGTGGAGAGACGCTAAAAGAAAACTACGAAGCTATTATATAGACCAAAGATTTAGGGACTTTACGGTTGTAGAACCAGAACAAGAAACTCCACCCTCGGAACTTGGCCCTGTTTCTCAAGCCCCGGCACAAACACAACCATCAGTTGCCGCAACCACACCTCCTCCTGTGGTAGCGCAAGCGGGAGCCGCTCCAGCCCCTTCGGCGGCTCCCGCACCTACAAATAACGACCCAGCTACGTTGGCCGCAGTGTTGCCAGATCAAAGAGATCAGGCCCTAGCCGCACGTCTGAGAGGTATAGGATGAACAAAGATCAGCTAAGAGAAGAGCTTGCAGAAGACGAAGGCTGCAAGTTTGAAATATATTTAGATCACTTAGGTCTACCAACTTTCGGAATCGGAGCGCTCATTAAGGAGCACGATCCAGAATACGGTCAGCCTGTTGGTACGCCCGTGTCAGAGGATCGGGTGCGTAAACGCTTTAATCTTGATATCGCTGTAACGATCGAAGACTGTCAGGTTTTGTATGATGACTTCGACGATCTGCCAGAAGAAGCACAGCTAGTGATCGCGAACATGATGTTTAATATGGGAAGACCACGACTCAGCAAGTTCAAGGGCATGAAGGCTGGGGTCGATGCCAGAGATTGGGAACGCGCAGCCGACGAAATGGTCGACTCGAGGTGGCATGATCAGGTTCCTAACCGCGCAAAGCGTCTGGTTAAGCGAATGCGTGACCTTGCAAAGGGCTAACCTTGTAAATTACACGCTTATTCTACAAGGTACAAACAACTGAAATCGTTAAATAAAAACATCGATTCTCGTCGACCTCAGTATCGATGGACGTATCATTATACCTCGAGGTCGCTGAGATTTGACGTTTTAGTCTTCATCCCGCTGACTTTGTCGCATCGAGCGCCGTTCACTGTATAAAGATTCGCGGTCCTAGGATCTTCTTCTATACTTCGCGCCATTTCAGCCGACCGTACATTACACTGGCCCATCGTTTCGTATGGTCCTCGTAAATCTTTTAGTGCTGTACACTCGCCGGGCAATGAAACCAAACAGATTAGAATCATAGCTTCAAACATCTTCAATGTCCTTTCGTTTAGCAATGAAGGTAAAGCTATCATTTGGAATTAGGGCTACCTCATGTATGTCTTGAGGGTCGTTCCTATCAACTCTACCACCCTGCTTCGTATTGTATGTACTAGCGGGGTTAAGTTTAGTGTAACCTATTTCATCCGTCCAACCCACAACCAGTAGAACTGGGATGTTCAGGTTCTTCGACAGGGCTTCTGCGGACAGAATCTTGTGAAAGGACAGCAGGAATGTATCATACTTGTTCTTGTGGTTTGTTCGACATTTGACCTCAACCAGCCCCTTGATCAACCCACCTGCGTCGACAGCATAGTAATCTATAGCAGCGTTCCTAGCTGCCGGCACTAGCGTACATCTCCACCTAGCTTCCAGTAAATTTTTTATAACCTCTTGGTTTACGACATCCTGCCGTGATTCATACAGCGGCCTCATCATTATTCTCCGTGTCTAGGTCGAGATACACAAACACCTGTGCCTCGCAATTGGGACATGAAAGGTTGGTGACAATACCGTCACCGCCCCTTTCGTTTTCATAGTCGTGGTCTCCACCCCAGATAAGTTCTGTCTTGCAATGCCAGCAGTTCATCCTACTTCTCCCCAGTTGTCGCCCAACTCTGCATCAACCTCGAAAGGAATCTTTAATCCCTCAACACAGGTTGACATAATTTCAACAATCCGATCAGCCTGTTCCTGAGATTCAATGCTGAAGCACAGTTCATCATGAACCGTCAACATCGGAACTAGACCCTCGGCGTAACAATCCACCATAGCTTTCTTAGTCTGGTCGGCACTTGAACCTTGGATTAGTTTGTTCAAAGCCTTGTATGTAAACGCCGGACGAATAGCCTGACGACCACCATATTCCTTGGCTGCTTCCTCGAGCTTCATTGCCTTGTGATAGCCGTAGGCTTTTGGTTCCCACATATCGAAGCGGCACTTACGACCAAGGTAGGTACGAATGTGTCCTACTTTCTCTGCTTGTTGAGATGCCATATCTGCAATGCCGCGAACAAACGGGACCTTGGCGTTGTACTGGGACAGTAGTTCTGTCGCTTCTTCCTCTGTCACATCCAAGGTTGCAGCCAGCTTCTTCTTGCCCATACCGTACATGATGCCGAGGTTCACTGTCTTTGCTTCCTTACGAGTAATCCCTGCCAAGTCTGCCACCATCTGGTGGAAGTCCGCATCGCCGTCGTGATACATCTGAACCACGTTGTCGATCTCCGGATGCCGCGCCGCCCCTTGAATGCTGGCGCAGTAGTGTGCCAGCCAGCGAGGCTCTTGTGAAGCATAGTCAAAACTTCCCCACTTGGTGCCTTCTTCTGGTATAAAGAGACCACGGATCATTTTCTTTATCTCTGGATCACGCGCCGGTATCTGTTGTAGATTTGGGTTGCTTGAAGAAAATCTTCCCGTCACAGTACCACCGTCATCAGACCGCAGGGGGTTGAAGTCACAATGGATACGTCCGTTATGAGAATGCTCGAGAATAGTTTCAATAAATGTTGTGTTGGCTTTGTTAAACTCGCGAAGCTTAACGATCTTCTGCGCCACAGGATGCGGGTGATTGGCAAGAAACTGTTTTGTAAAGGACGGAACCCCCGAGTTATCTGTCCTATGGTACTCAAGCCCAACGGCGTCGAACGCCTTTGCAATAGATGTAGCAACCCACGGCTCAATAGTGACGCCGGTCTCTTCCTTTATTTCTTTAAGTAGGGTTACCTCTCTGGACTGCAAAAGCTTACGCGCCCGTTCGGCAGCATCGATGTCAACCCGAACGCCTTTTGTTTTCATGTCAAGCAACACGGGAAGCAGACCAATCTCGAGGTCAAAGATACTAGAAACTTCGTCCTTGACGATGTCTGTGCGTAGCCTGTCCCACAAGCGCAGGGTAACGGCGGCATCTTGCTCGGCGTATGCACCAACAAATGTTGATGGCAGCTTCCACATACCACTCTTCGGATCCACACCAAAGTATTCGGCTGCTTGCTTCAGGAGCTTTTCGTTTTTCCACTCACCTAGATACTCTCCAGCCAAGGAGTTAAGGTTGTAGTACCTACGGTTCTCGTTGAGCAGAGGCGCGGCAATCATTGTGTCGATGATGCGCCCTTCAACCTCGATCCCTTCAGCGCGTAGCCAGCCCAGATCATACATCGCATTGTGAAAAACCTTCTCGATATGCGGCGTAGCCATTTGCTTTTTGAACCAGTTCATGACAGCGGTGCGTGGCATGTTGCCCCCGCCCTCATGCTTGATAGGAAAGTACCAAGAGCTATCCCCCGCAGCCACGGCGATACCAATAATGTACCCGTCCTTGCGTACCCAGCCCGGTCCAAGAGACATCAGGTTTGGATCTCTTGTCTCAAGGTCAACTGCGATGCGCTCATGACCGGTCAGGTCTGGAAAGGTCGAAGGCGGATGCCAGTCTTGTGACAAAGGATTTGCCGCCTGCTGTTTAATTTCTTCCTGATCTTCAATGTCTGTGCTGTCACGCATAATAGGAAACTCACCTCTGTTTCTGGGATCGTCGATAAAGCTAAACTGATGCGGCTTAGTTTTCTTCATCGTTAGCTATCTCCCCGCCCAGTGCGGCGTACCCAATGATGTCTACCCACGAGTCGTTCTTGCTTGTATCCTCTGCAAGTCTAGCCAGCTTCAGACCAATCATGCAGGCCACCACATCTTCTGGGGTGATTGCATGAACCAACTTACGCTCCAAGAAAACATTCCAGATCGCAGCAATCCGCTCGTGATTCATTTTAGCAGGACCATACTCCTTGGCTCTCGGCCCGTTGATTAGTTCTTCTGCTTTGTTGAGGAAGTCTTCTCTGGTTTTCATAGGTAGAATCCGTTTCTTGTTTTTGGTTCAACTAAATGCAAGGCTTTCTTAGCCCGTGTAATACCCACATAAAAAGTCCTGACCTCGGAATCTTGATCAGGACTTTCTAATGCAGCTTTTGTAGAGTCGAGAAGAAGCAGCACGTTGTCTGCCTCACCACCCTTGGCCTTATGGATCGTAGAAATTTTTAAACGAGGTTTGTCTGTAAGGATCCTCTCCCCCGCACGGCGGACAGAAGTTATATATATCTGCTCCTTCTCCGACACCTTCACTATCTCGTACCACGGTGTCTCCTTCGACACGGGCCACAAGCATTTCTCTGTAATGTCGTCGAGAGTATAGTCTTGATCTGGATCTAGGGAGCGGAGTATAGAGCGCCCAGACTTGGGCAAAATGTTTGGTCTGATTTGTTTCTCGAAGGTCTTCAACTGTTGGGCAGATAAAGCGTGTCCTTTGCATAAGCGTAACCATACCTCAATTGCTTCTAGGATGTTGGGGGATACAGACCAACCAGAACCTTCGCGGTAGAATACATAACCGCTTTCTTTAAGCTGTGTAGAGATTTGATTTGCAATGTAATTTGTTCTTGCAAGGATTAACCACTCACCGGTTCTGATGTCTACATCCATAATATCATGATGCCAGACAACTGTCCCCTGATGAGTGGCAGGATTCCAAATTTTTTCCTGACGCACACCTATTCTCTTGACAAGGCGACCCGCTACATCGTGCACCTGCGCGGGTATCCTGTATGACTGCTGCAATATCTCCTTGTTCTCACAAGCTCCCAAGAAGTCCCGCACCTGAACACCCATCCACGCATAGATACACTGGTCGTCATCCCCTGCATAATAGATACGTTTGGCAATAGGACGTAGCACCCCGAGAACCATCTTCCACTGTAGCGGTACAAGGTCCTGAGCCTCATCGACAATAAGGACATCGATACTTGGCCCTTGGCCCTCGGCTATAAAGTTCTCGATCATGTCCACAAAATCAAACTTGTTGGCTTCGCTTTTGTATGACTGCATAGCGTTGCGAACAATTCGTGCTTGCTGATAGCTTAGGTTATAGTCACCTGTCTGATTGAACTGATCTGCTAGATCGATGCCCCTGACCCTTGCCATCTGTATCATAGACAGATAGGCGTCTCCGCTTTTTCCGGGGGTAAACAACACCCCATCAGAGCTAGTCAGGCTAGAGTTTGAGCCGAACTCTAGCCCGACTAACTTGCCGAGCGCAGCGTAGTCGCTGCCTCTCATTACTTGACGGGTGTTCATCCCGCTAAATTGAAATGCCATAGAGTGTAAAGTACGAAACCAAATCATCTGCTTCGGATCCATACCCAGCACCCCAGCCGCACGAGTTCGTGCTTCTTCAGCAGCTTTCTTGCTGAAAGAAACAAAAGCAATGCGGTCAGCAGGTGTGCCATTCTCTAGCTCCTGCTTCACGATGTTAATCAGCTTGGTTGTCTTGCCAGTGCCGGGAGGACCGAAGATAGTTGTTTCCATCAGAACGGAACCTCAGAAGTTTCTACATAAACGTCTGGTATTTCTACCTCTCCCACAAACTCTGGAACCCACCATACGCGAATTGTTTTCCACGAACCCTTAACTGTTTTAAAACCCTTAACGCCGTGAGATTCTTCTCCACCATTGACCTCTTTAATACGTTCTTGAATCTGTGCTCTAGTGTATTCATCAAAGCGTTTGTTACGCAGGTAGTTCATCAAGCCCTCGAGCCGGAAGAAAATCTTACCTTCCTCTGGGTATGGCTTGCCGAGCAGTAGTTCTTCTGCCGACTGAGCCTGCACATTACCGGTGCAATAGTTTTCTAAGTGGTCAATGAACTGGCCTTTGTATGTTAACTCTTGTGGCACCTCGATCTCGTTTAGGTTGTCCATCATAGAGTTGACTACCGTGTGCCAGTCAGCCGCCTTCATAGCTTGCGGCATAAAGTTTAGCTGCTCCATACAGGCACGTTGAAACTTCAGCGGAACCTGTAGCTCCTCTGTCGTTAGCTCCAAGCGCCGACCGTTCACATCCATAAACCACAGCCTTGGCTCAGACAAAATCACTGACAGCCCAGCAAGATCCACGCTCTGTTGTGCTGGACCGATACCATATTTCTTTCGCTTGCATAAATTCTTGTTGCAATGAGAGGCCAGTGGCTGCTGTTCACACGGGTAAAAATATTCTTTCTTCTCTAGCTGCTGCTGGATCGTTACGATCTCTGACGCAGGCAAAGGTGGCTGACAATACTGTGTGTTAATCTTCTCGTGCAGGGTCTTCCAGTTGTCAGGATCAACAAGTTTACAGGCTGTACCCACAGCAAACATCGTCGTGTTCCTGCCACCCTCTGGAATACCTGACTCCAACAAGTGCTTGAGACACGGAGGCCATTCCTTAAACTGATCTGACGTGCCGCCTAGCTCCAGTGTTAGGAAAGTGGATACATCCAGCTTACGCTCTTCAATTAAATCTAGAAACTGTTCTAGTGTCGCGGCCTCGCCGTCTTCAAGCAGCGCGTAACGGAGTGTTTGTTCCGCATCAAAATACGGCAGGTTGATAAAGTTACCCACGTCCCCACGCTCGACAAGAACCTGTTCCTGCTTTGGGAAAATCTCACAGCCGCCATAACCAAGTACGGCAGAAATCTCTGAAGCTTTATCACGGAACTCTCCTGCACCAATCCACTCTTTAAAGAAAAAGAAAATGTGGGCGCCGCCCGACTTAGACCTACACACTATGCAAGGTATGCCGGCGTCGCGTAATTTTTTATCAAGGGCTTCTAAATCTAATGGATATTGATCGATGTCCAGTGCACCAAATCGGCACTTGTTATCTTCGTTAATAGGGATTGATCCAACGCCCCAGTCTCCGGCGATGTGTGACTTGATCAGGTCTAGTGTCAGTGGCTTCCGTACAATGTAAGACTTCGCCTTCTGCTTTCCAGCGCGTCTCTCATCTGATATCTGTGTCTGTCCGTGCGCTGCGCTGAAGCCTTCAAACGCAGCCATAAACCGTTCTGCTAGGCTCATAGCAAACTCCTTATGGTAAAAAGCAGGGGGTGGTTATTCGGTCACAAGGAGTTGTGTTCTAGGTAGGAACCGAAAAACCTTATTGCTGCCCCCTGTCCAGCAGCTTAGATGACCCTACCTAAAAAGGAACATCGTCAGTGGTTGGAGTTGCTGCACCCATCTCATCCGCAGTACCAGCAGATGTCTTAACCTCTCCCTTCTGGAAAGACTCAAACATATTCTTGGCTTCTTGGATTGCTTGAGCCGGAACGTCGGTAGGATCTACACGATCAACACTTAGGTTGAACCAACTACCGTAATCGTTTGACTCCTGAACACCTGTTACCTTCCAGACAGTACCCCACATAGGTGGGTTGAACGGCCCGTTCTTGCCTTCGTACTGAACCATCCGCATCATTGTGTTCCAACGCTTGGATACTTTGATGCCTGACTTCTTGAGGTCACAGATAGCGGTATGAGAAGCACCTGTCTTTGGATCAACCACAACAACCAGATGCTGGTGTGAGCGAATCAACTCGTTACCTGACGGCAGGATCTCGACCGCACCAGTACGAGTCGTGCGATGAATGTCTGGATCTTTGGCGTTTAGTTCACCTACCAGACCACCTTTGCTCGATGACCCCGGATCCTTGGGCAGGAACTCAAGATACTTAACGGTGTATCCGAACGGGATAACGTACACCCCTTCTTTACGTTTCCAGAACTGACCTGTTACTGAATTGTAAAGGTCACCAGCCGACGCATTTTCAATGTACACAGGCTCTTGTTCGTTTAACTGTGGAGACATTGGTTGCAAGACACGCAGAAATGGAATCTGCATATCCTCTGTGCCGATCTGATCCATACCAGCCCCTGAGTGTGCCTCAAGGTCTGCCATAATATTTGCCACCGCAGTGGTCTTCTTCTCTGCTACTTGTGTGTTACTCATAACTAACTCCGTTTTCTACATTGTGAGGTCCAGTGAATTTAAATTCAAACGCATCGTCATTATTCACATGCGTTATTATTTTTTTGCGAACCTCTTCCCTTAGTGCATCCTTCCAGTCCAAACCTGTTTCTGAAAAATCAACCACAACACTGATGGGCACTGAGACATCGTATCTAACCGCGCCACCAAATATCTCAAGCTCCTGTTCTTTTGTAAAAGAGGCAATACTCATAACTAACTCCGTTTAATAGTTGCTTCTGCGCCAACGTAAACTCCGAATGTATCGAAGTCCAAATCTTTGCCAGCTTCCACGCGCTGCCTTACCCACGACTTTAGTGTCGAGGCGTGGATGTGCGTTTTTTGTGCTGGATCAAAGCCTTGATTTCTTAGGTCATCGATTACCGCGCCAGCCATATTGTCTTGGCCTGCGGAGAATGACACCACAACATCGTTCTTAATGATGTCCGCCTCACCAATAGACCGGAGAAAAGCAAACGCTTCATCCCTCTTGTCATCAGCAATACGAGCATGAATGAAAGGTCGCACCTTCACCTTGTGACCGTCGACCTCGAGACTATCAACTCCCATCTCTTCCATAAGAGCGGGGATATCTTCTGTTGTGATTTTCTTTTTCTTGAACTTCAGATCTTTCAGATGCTGTTCGGCATCCTCGATATCCTTGTCCACTTGGATGGACGCACGGATCAAGTTTGATAACTTTGATACGCCGTCCTTTTGGATGTTGTCGAACTTACTGGCATCGACTTCCTCTTCCATTAGCGAGAACACATCGCTCATCGTTCTTCCTTTCACTTACAAAGTTTACGCCCTTCGGCTTTAGGTTGATTACCCTATAGAGGGTGGTAGTCTTGGTCAAGCAGCTTTTTCACTAACCTCCTTCTTGACAATATGAGCAAGCTGTTTGCTCACGCTGCGGTCATTCTTCTGTGCCAAATCCTTCAAAAGTGTGTACACCTCGATAGATACAGCGACTGATTTCCATTTGTTGGTATTCATCTTTACTCCTAACTTTCATGCTGTTACTGTTTAGACCTTATCCTAGATAGAAACAGGGGGTCAAGTACCAAATGAGACCAGATCATAGAATTTGTGATGGTAAAAGATCTGAACTCGTTGCAGCCGAGTGGTTGATGTCACAAGGCTGCTATGTGTACTCCCCCTTCATCGAGCAGGGACCGATTGATCTTATAGCCCTGAACCCGAAAGGCGAACTCTTGCTCTTCGATGTGAAGACGGTAGCTCGACGGGAAAACGGGAGCATTATAAGCCGCACTCTGAAACAAAAGCAGCAGAAGCTTGGCGTCCGACTCCTCTATGTCGACCTTGTTACACACGAATGTCACCTTTACCCCCATCAATTCAACCCCTCAAAAACATCAAACCAGAACGCCGCTAATCGTCACCACGGCGGGGAGAAACTTCAAGCCATTTCCTCGCTTGTTCGCCCAGAGTCTTTGCCGACAGATCAATCTTCGCCCGAAGAGCTTTAACAATGTACTCATCAATCGTGCCCTTCGACATAAAGTCTACATAGGTCACGGTATTCTTCTGCCCAATACGGTGACATCGATCCTCCGATTGTATTCGCGTCTCAAGATTAAAGTCGTTGGCATAATAGATCACGTTTGTTGCTGCCGTCAGCGTCAGGCCATAGCCTGCGGTCTGTGGGTTGGCAACAAAGAACCTTGCATCTCCGAACTGGAATGACGTTATAGCGTTTTGACGTTGTTCATCTGTCGTATCGCCGAAGTATGAGACAACCGACCCCGACCCATATGCTTTAGCTAAAGTAGCTACAATAGCTACTATGTCGTACCGAAACCGTGACCAGATAATGACCTTGCCGGACATCTCTTCTACCGTCTCTAGCAGTGCGTCCAGCCGCTTTGTCTTGAACTCCACTAGCTCACCATCGTCTGTCATCAAGTGACCGCACAGCACCTGCTGAAGGCGCAGCAACTGGGTCATCACCGCCGGGGCAGACACCAACTCACCGTTATCCAGCAAAGCAATGGCTGCGTTCTTCAGTGACATATAATGTCTAAGCTGATCGTCAGTCATGCCAACGTGCCGGACAGTATATATCTTCTCCGGCAGGTCGAGCGCATCCTCCTTGGTTACGCGATACGAGAAACGATCCAGCTTGGTAGAAAGCTCGTCAAGATTTCTGTATCCCACGACTTGTTGAAAGCTATGATTGCCCATCCGCTGAGTTCTTGTGATTGCGTAGCGCCCTTGGAATGAGTAGTAAGAGTCATGTCCAAGCAGTCCTTTGTCCATAAATTCACATTGCGAGTAAAGATCCATCGGCGACTTAGTGACTGGCGATCCAGTGAGTATGCGGCGAAACGATGCACCCTTGCCAAGCGCAACCAAAGCCTTAGTCCTTTTGGCCTTTGGGTTCTTAATAGTTGTTGACTCATCAACCGCAAGTAGAAACGCCGATCCGCGAACAAACATCTCCAAGTATTTTCGTACCTTCGGCGTCGCAAATCCTTCAACATTAACCAGTAAGATGCGGAGCTTTTCACGCTGCGTAAGACCTTCCGTGAGGTGGTTCGTCTGAGTCTAGTTTGGGTTCGGATTCCAAACATAGACCTCATGTTCAATGTCCTCTGGTAAATGAGCAGGTATCTCTGATATCTGCCAGTTCCGGTATACCCCCTTTGGCGCAACGACAATCGCGGTGTCGATGTGTCCGCCTTCGTATAACCAAGTGATGTTGTCAATGAGTACCTTTGATTTGCCACAGCCCATCTCCATAAAGTAAGCGTAGTTTTTTTGTGAATGGGATTTTTCGAGCGCAACTCGCTGATGCTCATATGGCTCCGTCTTGTATTTAAATTTCATGATGTCCTCCACGGTGTAAGTCAAGCCCCTACTTGTACACCTATGCTGGGTCGTCTAGATCAAACTCAGCGGTAAAAGAAAACACAGCCTTGCTGCAAGACTCATCGTCCTCCGGCTCTACTTCCTCGAACCTTGGCTCTGGGAACTTCAATACGTTTTCCCGCTCCACACCCATCAAGATTTCCGCGATGGTGTTGTCGCCTAGTGGTGCGTACTGCGATATCTTTGCGACAGCCTCCTCCAGATTGACATCGCCCCGCTCATACTCATCCATAATAGACAGCATTTCCTGCGTCTCTGCTGACATCTCATTCATCTTCTAGCCCTCCTTGCATGATTGCAAACTTCGCCGACTCTATATAGAACAAGATGTCTGCCACATCAGGTTGCGTGGTTATCATCTTGATCGATCCATCTCGAGACTCGCCCAGTATTACAACATCCTTCAATGTTTCCCCTGCTAGCTTACATACAACAGGCACTGCCTCTGCCGTAAACTCCAGCCGCTTGTTAAGATAGATTACGTTATTGTCCTTCGTATCGTCTGACATTGTCGGGGAGTCCTTCCAGTATTTGTCGCGCCCTGTCCCGCATATCGAGATAGGTCTCTAGCCTTGCCCGTGTCTTTTCAGCTTCACGGTACAGGCCAGCAGTCTGCAACTCTGTAAGCTCCTCGTCAAGTATCCTGATGATACGGTTCAGCCCCTGAGTATTCTGTTCCATACTACCTCCAAATACTTTTTGTCCTTGTCGCTGTAGTCATCGGGATAGTCATCCATATAGTCGAGCTTCTCCCGAACCAGCGCATCGATTGCTGATACAGCTTCAGACCACTCAATCATCGGCTTAGTGTTTACATCAGAGAAGATCTGCTCCTCTGTTGGCATCAGTCTTGTCTCATACATACCGGACTCCCACTCAGATGGCATTGTATCATCCACTATAGCATCAGATACTGGGGTGCTGTCAATTATGGTAAGCTTACATGAGGTGCAAGTCTTCTTGAAACTTGGCGCAAGCTGCGTCTCAGTGCTTGACCCACACTTGGGACAGCGGCCTGCGTCCAACGCCACCTGCCACGACCCATCTCCTTCAATAATACTACTCAATGTTCTGTCCTCTCTTGCTCTGCGTCCTTACGCATTTCACTGGCTGATGCCGCAGCCGCAGCCATCGCCGATGCGTGTAGGTAT
>Ga0208150_1000483_pt1 | contig 15518 bp, 16 predicted proteins | sample DEB08_DNA_8_FD_184534 | JGI IMG/M metagenome (GOLD analysis project Ga0208150, IMG submission 184534) | Aqueous microbial communities from the Delaware River and Bay under freshwater to marine salinity gradient to study organic matter... | ecosystem: Environmental > Aquatic > Marine > Coastal ...
AGGAATTGCCGTTAATTATGGTAGCTATTTGGTACTCTTGATTGAGCACAGCCGCAGTAATATTGCCGCCTAGAGAAGCAGCTCCAGAGAAAGTTACAAAGTCATTCTGGAGGGCGCCATGAGAAGCATCGGTTACAGTAAGAGTGGCATTGCCGTTTACGGCTGCAAATGTAACATCGCCCGCTGCTGTGGTTGCTCTAATAGGGGTAACGTCAAAGTAAGCCCCACCTCGCTCAATGTAGTATTTGAGGTGAGTACCTACAGAAACAAGATTCTGAAGACTAAGAGTAGCCCAGTTGAATAGCGAACGTGCTACACCTAGGTAAGTATTAGCAGAGAGCTGTTCCCACCCGCCTATTTTCTGGGGTAGGCCACGTCTGAAGCGCACCTTATCAGTCTCGTACCACTGACCTTCGGCGGCATACCGGGTAGTTTCTCTGTTTACTCCCGGTTTGAATTGTAATTTTCTAACTGCCATTTAGACCTCAATCCGCGTACTCACCACTAGCAATCATGTCGGTCAGCTCTAAAGCACGGCCACCAACTTGTTTTGCCCACCTAGAGTCCAAGAACTCTGTAGAGGCTTCTGTGTAGTCTCCCGCTTCCATAGCGGTTAATGCGCGTCGAAAGCCACGTAAACGCGTAGCTCCGAGGTTAAATGCAATGTCAATAATAGCATCTTTTCGTACATCATCAAGACCGTTAAACCACGCGTATTCTGAGGCTAGCTCCTTTATTACACGCTCAACATCGTTCTGTAGTAGGTAATCTATCTCGTCCTCGGACAGCCCCATACCACCTTTCTGGTCGATATTGCGGCCTACTCCTACAGTGACCTTACCTTCAGAGCATTCATAAGCATGAGTTTCCACACCCTCATGGCGCTTTAACATGTCAATTAGCTTTTCCATATTATTTCTTACCGTTTGATCCGCCGTAGAAAAAAGCCGCACAGGTGCCTAAAATGCCTGATAGCTGGCCCAATACTAGCGAGATAATAGTCTCATCGTTCTGATCGTGGGGCAGTATGGTTACGGTCATAACGTACGCACCGTATAAAATTAGTGCCAATATACAGAACACTTTAGGTGTTAGATCGCCAGAGAACTTAGCTCTAGCATCCTTTCTGTCCTCGACTTCTGTCTTAAAGGACTCTAAATCGATCTCCATTTCGCGGATACGATCCTTAAACTCTTTGTCCGCCTCTTTGAGCAATACCGCCTTTTCAGGTTCGCGCTCTATGAGGTCTTCAATTTCGTTGGCCGTGGCATCTGGCATACCCAGTTTTTGCGCTGCCATTTTGACAGCCATGCCCGCCATTGGCCCACCCGCTGCACTGGCTATAGTAGGTGCAAGGGATTTAAGTAGGCCACCTAGTTTCATTCCGCAGCTTCCACAATTGTATCTATGGTGTCACATACATCAGGCACTATAACGCCGGTTGTTGCAGACAGGGCACCACGGCCAACTGCCCGGACACCTTTGTAAAATTGATTACAGTATATTTCTTTGTTTGCCATAACTTGCTCAACAGACGTACAGCTAGACAACGTGAAAACAGTTAAAAAGCTAATCTTTAATAAACATTTCATCCGCCATATCCTCCAGTTCTTTACGGGCTAGTTCTTTGTCTTTATTCATTTGTACTATTTTCTTGGCTTGCGTTTCTTGCTCGTCCAAAAACTCTTTTAGCCTATCCTTGTAGCCGTCCATCATGTGGTCAGCTATTCGGTCTTTCAGGTCACCCCTGTCAGCAACTCTAGTATCTTTGCTGGGGTTTATGTAGTCCGGGCCGGTATTGCTGAAGTACAGCATGGTTTGTGATTTGGAAGGGCCGTAGCAAAGACGGGGAATTCTAGCCACCATATCGCTACCCTGCACACAAGATATTTGGTTATCCAGCGTCATTGGCTTCTTAAAGCCTTTAAAGAACACGTTTGGCTTACCGAAAGTAATCAAGTTTATGTTGTCATGCTTGCCGTTGAGCATAGAGGCAGATAGCTCTGCGAGCGCACCACCAAGGCTATGGCCGCAGATCAACGTGCGTTTCTTAGGGTCTATGTGCTTTTTGACCTCTTTCCAGACTGACCTGTGTGCCATAGCAAAACCACCGTGGCACAGCCTACCCGCATATGGCACGGGGACTACGAGCGCATCTGTTAGCCAATCCCGCCCCTGCTGTGTGCCCCTAAAGGCTATAATATCTATGGACTTACGCTTCGCCACATATACTGTAGTAGATGTCCATTTGCTTTCTATTTTAATGGCATCTTTGTTCTGGTCTTTGTAAGCGTTAATTGCCCAGCTACAGGCCATGTTTAGCAGTACAGGATCGAGTCTCATTTTTCCGCCTTATTCTCTAGTCGTTTCCAAATAGCCCCAAGTGTTTCTTTAATCTCGCGTATGTCTTCACGGTAGTCTTCTTTCGCCACATATTTCTCAGGAATACGATTAAGGTCTTCCCCTATCTTATCAAGCATTGTGTATGCTCGGGTAAAGGCCCATATGACTAAAAACCCTGCTACACCAGCAACACCACTTGCAACAATCTGACCTGTCATTTCCATTATTCTTCCACGTTTAGGGGGTTATCTAGTATCCGTTGGATGCGCTCTTCCAAATCGTCACGCATCTCACGAAGTTCGTTGTCTATGTCTCTCAGACTGTCGTTGACCCGCTCTTCTAGGGCGTATACATCGTCTCTCAGCTCTCTAGTGGCAAGCACCACAGAGTCATCCGTATCTCTTGCAACGCGCTCAACTATGTCAATATCCGCTTGCAAACGATCAATGTTGTTCATTACCTCAACAATATCTTGGTCTAACGCCCGTTCCACGGCTGCTATCAACACTTCCGCAGTATCTAGTTTAGTGCTCAGTACAGCTAACTCTTCGTCATACGAGCTAAAGTCAGGTGATACGTAGGCAGTTACTGCTTCTTCCGCATCTAACAAACGCTGATACAACTCAAAGCCGCCCCACATCGCTGCGCCAATACTACCTAAAAACGGTATAACAAGCAGTAACTTGCCCCCAGAAAGCTTTACCTCGCCAACTTCTATCTCTGCCATTGCAAATCCACCAAATCGTCATAGCCCGAATTACCCGTCACACGCAACACACCCAATGGATTTGCCCGAATATTGTTCGCTGGGTAGGGCTGCGCGGACGAGTAAAACTGTTGTCTGTCCGACAAATTTACGTTGTCGTACTGCGAGAAAGCCGGGTTGTTGGATATAAGAAAAACCGCAAGGCTTTGATCGGTAAATCCACCCGTGTCTTCTAGGTTTTCTAGCTCGTTGTCTAAGCTCTGCTGAACATCCGCCTGAGTCATAGTCTGTATCTGCGTTTCTGCTCGTTGAACAGTGCGCTGCTCGTCTTGACTAGGAGGAGCTACGTCGAAGCGACTAAAGTCAGGCAACTGTGCGGACAGGAACTGACCTACGCTTTGGCCCGTTGCAATAGCGTCATTAAAGTCATTCTCAAATTGCATTTGAGTTGGCGGCGCAAGCTCCGATGTCGTAATCGTATTAGTCTCCTGCTGCTGGGCTTGTTGAGCCACAACTTGAGTGATCTGAGTCTCTGTCTGGTACACATCCGCAATCTGCTCAAACTCTTGCTGATCCTGAAGCACCATCTGTGTTTGTGAATTTACTGCATTGCTTCGATAGGTTGGCTGACCCACCGTGCTGAGTGCTATACCCACAACATCGACAGCAGGGCGTATTACCTCACGCTTTACTACCTTTTCTGCTTCTTTTTCGGGTTCCGGCTCACGAATAATCTCTACGCGCTCTACTCTTTGCACGGGTTCAACCACTGGCTCTTCACGAACTATAGCTCGGGTAGGGCGTGGCTCGGGCCTTGGTTCCCTGACTACTTGAACTGGCTCTTGCACCACTTCCACAGGTCTTTCGGCCCGCTCTGGTTCAGCTCTTACTTCCGGCTCAGGTTGTTGCTGCTGTTGCCGTTGTTGTTCAGGGCGGTCAGGCTCTCTTGGTGAAGGCTCCTCTGCTCTGGGAGCAAGGCCAAACATTTCGCGCTCTTGTTCTGTGTCTTGATAAGGCTGGGGTGGTGGAGGTGGCGGAGGTGCAGTTTGCGGCTGCCCTTGACGACTTTGGTTATCCGTAAAGAAATAATCCTCTACTTCGTCTCCAAAGACATTATCTGTGTACTGATTTGTTACGCTAGACTGAGCCACGGCATCCCAGTATCCGTCACACGTTGAATCATTTGCTGGGTTTGTACAATCCACCAACGTACTTGCGGACATGATTAGACTTGCAACACCGTTGGTTAGATCAAAAGTTGTATCACCGCCGTAGTTTTGCACATCATTTGTAGTAAACCCATTCATCTCCCATTCTTGCGTCCAAGGACTGCCAGACCCATCACCTGTGGGGAAGTTGCCACCATACCAGCCGACAAACGCCTTATGGTGAAAGCTGACATTTACATCCTCGTACTGAAACTTAAACCCGCCCGTCTTATCTACAGTCAAGCCAAACGTATTTTCGTTCGTAGTCGCGTACTCTCTAACCTTATGCCACAAGAAACTGGTAGATTCTGAATCTGTTTTGTAGAAATATCCTGCATCAGCCGCACTGCTTGTATCATCCAGATCAGTCCACATAGGCGCAATCATGTAAGAAAAGTTACTTAGGCCGTAGGTGTTGGGCATATAAGTAGGCATACCCGTGCCGTGAGTATAACCGTCACAACAATAGCCAGTTGGTGGGGCCGTTTGCCTTCCTACTCCTGTAGTTGGGTTGTACATCAGAACAAAGCCGTTGGTCGAAAACCAAGCATGAGTGAACACTTTATCCAGCCAAGGAAACGTGTGTCCCATTTGTATGCTAGTGGCTTTATCATCTACCCCAGAAAGAACCTGCGTCATGCCCGTTGGGTCAAGATCGGCAAAGCACAGTGACGGCAACAGACAGAGTAATGTTAGACGTTTCACCTAACTCTCCTGTCTGGCTCTGGAATCCTGTCAGGGTTGGCCTCCCACAAGGCTTTCGCCTCATCGCCAATCTTGCCCTCGTAAGGACAGGGTGTGCCTGCACTCATCATACTTGACCAAACTCGATAGTCTTGGCACATCAAAGATACAGCAGCCACACGCATGCCCATATCATAAAGCGTCTTACCTAACTTAATGCGCTCACAGTTTTGATCACGGACAGATCGGCCAGTAGACAGTCCTAGTATCTGAGTTTGAACCGCACCTGATATACCTGTGGTACATAAGTCTTGGCTGTAAGAGCTGCCTATTGACGGTGCGATGGCACTGGGTGGTGGAGATTCCACTTTCTGCGTAACTCGCTGAGTTGAATTGCTGACAGAGTTATTAGTGTTGACGTTGCTGTTTTGATTTATTGCGTTTATGTCAGACACAGAATTAGTTGTTTGAAAGCTCGTGCTATCAGAAGTTGATGTGCTTACGCTGGTGTTGGTATTGGTGCTGCTATTAGTGTTTTGATTTACGTTAGTTGAGCTGTTAACAGACGTACTGTTGTTGGTGTTGTTATTGGTGTTGGTGTTTAAATTCGTTATTAATCCGGTGTAGTCGGTCGTGTTGGTGTTGGTGTTCGTATTTACGTTAGTAGACGTACCAGTGTAATTTGTATCACTGGTGTTCGTATTGACGTTGGTGTTTGTATTGGTGTTGGTGTTGGTGTTGGTAGACGTTCCCGTATAGTTAGTCGTGCTAGTGTTTACGTTGTTATTGTTATTGGTGTTTGTAGACGTAGCAGTGGACGTTGCGGTGCTAGTCGCAGTCGTATTTATGTTAGTCGTTGTATCCTGCCCAAAGACAGGGAAAGCCGCGAATAATGCGGCCATCACCAATAGACGTTTCATGACTCATACCTAAAATCTTACTCAGACTCGCGTGGGTCTACCCAACCTTCTACTGCCGTGAACGTGCCGTCAGCCGCGCAGGTGTACTTGCACCCGTACCAATCTTCAGGCTCTGTAACTCCAGTGATAAGAGTGGCATTGCCGCTGTTGAGATCGCCAATGATAAACTCAGCAGGATCACCAACAGTAATTGTGTCGCTTCCCATCGTGACTGACTTGTCATCAGCAAAGAGATATCTAGATGTGTTCGTTGCATTGTCTACAATTGTCTTCATGTTTTAACCTTTCAGTAAAAGTGTTGTGTTAGCGATTGCCTTGCCAGCCGTCACGCTGGAAGACGTTGTGGAAAGTGTGCCATCGTCTTGGACGTAGTAGGTGCTGCCGATTGTGAAGTTCGTGGTTGCGCCTGTTAGCTGTAAGACTCTGCTTGTGCCGTTGGAACTGGCTCCGTTTTGGAAAGATATAACAGTCCTATCCGCAGTCGCATTGTAGGATGGTGATATATACCGAGTTAGCTGGCCTCCACCCGCCCCCGCATTAAATGTAGCAGGGGTCGTAAAAGTTATATTAGTGCCGTCTACAGAGCCAATAGCGTATTTACCATTGTCTGGGTCGTCGTCCTCATCAAGGAAAGCAACTATGAATTTATTTGCCGTGGTATCAAACGTACCTCCGTAAAAACCGCTACCAGACAACGCAGCTACAACTGTCGCGCTTCCAAAGGAGATAGACGTTCCTGAGACTGTACCAACCACCGCCGTAGGAGTTTGGTTGTTTTTGTAAGCTATAATTATTTTATTAGCAGAAGGGTCATACTCAGTTACCGTGTTATAAGTGACCGCCGCATTAAACGAAACCTCACTTCCTGCGGATATACTCGTGCCGCTGACAGTAGCTACCACTGCCTTACCGTGTGTGCTGCTGCCTGTATCTTGATAGGCAATAACAACTTTCTGTGCGGAAGAGTCATACGCCGTTGAGGGAAAAGCACACGCTCCACCCGCAATGTTTGTTAATGCGCTTCCACTGCTAACAGATGTGCCAGAAATAGTCATTACTTGGGCATCTAGCCGATTACTTGAAGTTTCGTTTTGAAATGCAAGGACGTGCTTCGCGGCATTTACATCGTAGACTGTAGCAAAACCTGCAGTATTAGATGATGCGGCGCTTGTTTGGGCACTTGCTGTACCCAGACTGACAGTGGTTCCTGAAACAGTGCCTACTACTGCCCATATGTAATACCCATTGCCACCATTAGAATAAGCTATTAGCACTTTGTTTTGAGCAACGTCATAGGTTATGGACGTAGTAGTAGTGGTACTGCTATTAAAAGCGACAGGTGTTCCGAAAGTTATTGTATTGTCTGAAGCATTAGGAGTGCCTACTACAACATATCCGTAGTTACTATTCCCCACATAACTAATAATTGTTTTGCCACTTGAACTATCGAAACAGCTTGAAACATGCTCAGGGTTTGTTCCGGCTATAAAGTTAGCCGCAGTGCCTAACGATCCGCTATAAGTTAAAGGCAACAACGACCCGTTTGTAATCGCCCCGCCCTCGACAACCACTTCGCCTGATGCAGAGTTGTTGATAGCTTGGTTGGTGATTCCTACGAAGTCGGCGGAGTTTGATGTAGTGTCCCTAAATACAACGCCTGTACCATATTCACTGTTTCCTCTATCCGTGAACACAATAGTATTTACCCCTGCCGTAGAATCATAAGCAACGTTAAAATACGAGGTGTCTCCCCCATTAAAATCGTAAATTGTTCCTATCGTAGCTGTTGTTCCAGAAATAGAAACATAGGCTACCTTGCCCTTCCCAGAATCATTGTCTTGATCGTATAACAAAACACTTTTATTCGCAGTCGCGTCATATACTAAGCGCGTTCCGGTATCAACTGTCGCTGTACTAGTGACGGCAGTTTCCCACGTTATATCCTCAGTTCCAGAGAAAGTACCAACCTGATAGCGTAATTCATTAGAGGAGGAGACAGACTTGTAAGCTAGTAGAACTTTACTTGCGCTTGTATCCCAAGCAACAGAACTAAAATTACCGTTCGTTGCCGCGAATCCTACGCCACCAAAAGATAAGCTCCCCGGACTGCCGGCAGAATACGACGCGCGAGCATATTTAATCTTATTAGAATCGCTTCCATCTTTAAACGATATAATAATATTTTTACCAGTCTGATCCGCAGCATAAGCAAGACCTATACCACCGCCGTTACTACTACCATTTGGTTCGTATTGCCCACCATTTGAAATGGTATTCGTTCCAGTAATTTCAATTAAATTGGCGTTAATTCTGGCACCGCCTTGAGAATACCCAACAATATAGCGGTGGGCATAGGTTGGGTTATCTGAGGGTGAAAAATAAAGCGCATACGTTTCATACAGTTGCCCGCCAGAATGTATTACTGCTTTTGTACCAAAGGAAATAGAACTTCCTGATATAGCGCCAGCTATAACCGTGCCGTAGCTTGAGTTACCCCCATCAGAAAATGCAATCAAAAGTTTACCGTTACCAGATGCTATGGCAATGTCGGTTGCCAATGCTGAGAGCCAAACAGCAGGAGTACCCCACGTTATTACTGTGCCTGAGACAGTACCGACGACATATGTACCGTAATTACTATTGCCCTCATCTCTATAAACAGCTATGACTTGGTTATTTACTGAGTCATAGGCAACGTCACCGAAAGATGTGACGGCTGATTCATACACATACTCAGAACCGACCCCTCCTGCAGTCTCACTTACTGCCTTAACAGTGCCGTCACTCTGCAATGCTACAGTCTGACCCGTAGCTAGATTACCACTGGCCGTGGCCGTTATGACTTTTGCGCCGCCACCTGCTGGCAGTAAATCGCTTAGATTGCTCATGTGCTGTAATCCAGATTGATGCTGTTAGTGGACATCGCTTTGCCAGCGGTCACTGAAGAAGATGTGGTGCTGAGTGTGCCGTCATCTTGGACGTAGTAGGTTGTGTTAGGCACGAGGTTTGGATATGAGCCTGAAACCTGCAACCCTTTTGCCGTTCCGTAGTTACTGTTACCAGTATCTTTGTAAACGACCACAGAAGTATTTTGATTAGAATCAAAAGTAGCAGCCATATAAGCAAGATTATTGCTAATCAGACTTACAGCAGAACCGTAAGAGATGGATGTTCCAGATACGGTTCCGATGCGGTAATAGCCAAGACTACTTGATTTGTAAAAGAAAATTATTTTGTTATCACTGCTATCGAAAGTGGTAGCACCTAAGTTATGCACCTCTTCAATAACAAGTTCCGTTCCAAAAGATATACTTGTTCCCGAAACAGTACCGACCACTGATCCAGTATAGTCGCTATTGTTTGCGTCCCTGTAATTTATAACGACTTTTCCAGCATTCGAGTCAAAAGCAACAGAAAGATTTTGTCCAGACACGCTTCCTATTGCTACCCTAGTTCCAAAAGAAATAGAAGTTCCACTTACTGTACCTACAATGCCGTATGTAGCACCGCCTGCAATACTGTAAGGTATAACTACTTTGTTATTAGTAGAGTCAAAAACAAAACCACCAAAGGCAGCACTCAACGACCCTGTTGAGTCCACCACCACCTCAGTTCCAAACGATATAGAAGTTCCTGAAACCGTACCGACTATTGCTGTGCCATAACTACTGTTGCCATTATCCGAATAGGCTACGACAACCTTATTAGCATTACTGTCAAACCCCGCTTTAATGTATACCGTTGCAGCAGAGGCAAAAACTACCTCTGAACCAAACGATATTGACGTTCCTGAGACTGTCCCAACGATAGCCGTGCCGTATTCCGAGTTCGCTACATCCGAATAGACTATAACTACTTTGTTATTGCTGGAATCAAAGGTAACATCTACATAGCTGGTTGAGGCCGCTGCAAAAACTACAGGAGTCCCCCACGATATACTTGTGCCTGATACCGTACCCACTGCACAAGTACCGTGTTGATTACTATCGTCTTTATAAGCCACCACGATTTTGTTATTACTGCTGTCGAACGCTATGCCCTGATACTCGGTTGCAGTGGACTGGTACACCGCCGCAGAGCCTAGTGATCCTGTATAGGCAAATGGCAACAACTGACTGTTGGTCACCACACCGCCCTTCATCGTGATATTGCCGCTTGCTGCGTTGGATATGGCTGCGTCTGCTATGCCTAAAAAATTTGTTGAGGTAAGGTTTGTCGCAGTGTAAGCGGGGGTAATGGTAATAGCAGTTCCATAATTAGAATTGCCCACATCCTTATAAGCAACCACTATTTGTTCAGCCGCTGCGTTATACGCAGACTGGTTCATGTCTCCACTATCCTCTAGCTTAATATCAGAACCTTTAGCAAACGTGGTTCCACTAACTGTACAGATTATCGCAGTTAATTCGGCATTGTTTTTTCGACCAGAGTAAACAACTTTTTGTGCTGCAGTATGGTATGCCACTGATGCATAATTAGTGCTGCTGTCAGCAGTCATCATGCTGTCTCTTGTTCCGAAGGAGATAGAAGTTCCCGAAACAGTCCCTATTATTCCATACACAGTGGCGCTTTCTCTGTAAGCAACGAATATCTTGTTTTGGCCCACATCGTGAACAGCTCGGTTTACTAGAGTTTTTTCGTTGTTACCATAAATCGTTGGACTGCCAAAAGAGATAGACGTACCAGATACCGTACCTACACTTGCTCTGCCTTTGCCGGAACTACTAGCACCTGTACCATATACAATAATTATTTTGCTATTCGTAGAATCATAAGTAATTCCAAGTTGAAATACAGCCAAGTGACTTGAGGTACTAAATTGAGTTTCTGACCCAAAAGAAATAGAAGTGCCACTTATCGTTCCAACCCTTGAAAAACCGTAGTCGCTTTGCGTTCCGTCTTGATAAGCGACTACAATTTTATCGTTTCCAGAATCATACGCAGAAACAGTATGGTCTAAATTATTTGAACTCCACTGATTCTCTGAACCAAAGCTAACTGTAGTTCCAGATACAGTGCCAACAATAGAACGTCCACCAGATTGATTCCAAGATATGACAAACTTATCTGCCGTAGAACTGTAGACAACAGTAATATCAACAGTAGAGGAACTTTTAAAAACGACAGGAGTTCCATAAGTCAATGTGGTTCCAGATAATGTGGCAACCACTGCTGTTCCGTAGTTGCTGTTGGCATTATCCTTATAAGCGATTAGTAATTTATCGCCAGTAGAATTAGAAGCAATCCCATTCTCTTCAGAAGCGGCCGATTCATAAACAGCAGCAGAACCTACCGCTTCACTTACTGACCTAGCGTCAGAAGCAATTTGGGACACCGTGCCATTATCATTCAAGACAACAGGCTTGCCAGAAGTTATAGTTCCACTCGCAGTAAAACTTAGCTGCTTACTGGCCGCACCCGCTGGTAAAAGATCGCTTAGATTTGTCATGTCAAATCCATCATGTTAATTGTTGTGGCAGTGACAGCCTGTCCTATCTTGACCGCTGGGCTTGTGCTGGTAGTAGACACACTGCCATCGCTTTGGACGTAGTAGTCAGAGCCTATGGTCAGCGAAGATTGCTTGCTGTTGATACTGCCCTTGACGTTGATCTTGCCTGTTGCACTGTTTGAAATAGCAGCATCTGCTAGGCCGATGAAGTCGGATACATTTGTTGATCCAAGCTGTAAAACTATTGAAGTCCCGTAATTGCTATTACCACCATCTTCAAAGCCAATTACTACTTTGTCTGAATTAGTATCATAGGTAGCAGTGCATCTTTCTGACGTTGCTGCTGCAAACACAACAGGCGTTGCGTAAGTAATCGACGTACCACTGACAGTGCCAACAGCATAGGTTCCGTAATTACTATTGCCTTTATCCATATACACCACAACCGCTTTCCCTGCGTCTGGATCAAACGTGATTCCAACTTCTTGTATGCCGCCACTCTCAAATTCCACTTCAGAGCCATAGGATATAGACGTACCGCTAACCGTACCAACGAGTGATTTACCTTTTTCTGAATCAGCGGTATCTTCATATGCGATAACCACTTTGTTATTAGTGGTGTCAAATGCACACACTGAATTGGCAGTGCCAGCGGCATGAAATACAACAGCAGTTCCAAATGAAATAGACGTACCACTCACAGTGCCAACAATAGCGGTTCCGTGACTCGAATTTCCTACATCAGTATATACCACTACTGTTTTATTACTTGATGTGTCAAAGCAAGACGATTGTTGATATAAACTTGATTGAGCAGACTCAAAAACAACTGGAGTTCCAAAGCTAATTGATGTTCCGCTTACCGTGCCTACTGCGGCTGTACCATAGTTATTGGTTGTGTCTTTGTAAAACGTAACTACTTTATTCAAATTGCTGTCAAATGTAGTTGAGCTTTCCCCAAGAGTATTCGTAGTAATGGTAGCCTCAGAACCAAAGCTAATGCTTGTCCCACTGACCGTACCGACCACCGCTTTTGTTTTTTCGCTGTCACCGTTATCACGAAATACAATAACCACTTTATTAGAGTTGCTGTCAAAAGTTCCTGACTGAAAATAAGTAGTTGCAGCGTTAAATGTAACAGCAGTGCCGAAGCTAATACTCGTTCCACTAACCGTGCCTACTATCGCTTTTCCGTGATTTGAATCTGCAGAATCAGTATAGATAATGACTACCTTGTTGTTTGAGGAGTCAAAAATAGGCTGAATATAGTAAGATTGTGCCGTTTCAAAAACGACCTCTGAGCCTGTGCTTTCTGATTGACCAGAAACTTCAGACACCGTGCCATTAGCATTCAGAACCACAGGCTTGCCAGAAGCTACCGTGCCACTGGCCGTGAACTCGACAATGTTCTGCCCACCACCGCTGGGCAGCAGATCAGAAAGATTACTCATTTACACGCTCCAGCCGATTGTGCCGTTGATGTAGGTCATTACGATCTCAGCGAAGTTCTTATCGAACGTCAGATCGGTTGCGCTACTGGCAATGTTTGAACCGTTCCTAGCTACCGTAAAGTTCGTAGTCTCTGCGGCGCCTGTGCCATCCTTAATTACCACCGCGTCCCCCGCACTAGGAGAGGAAGGCAGCGTAATCGTTATACTACCGGCTGTAACCACAACATAGTCTCTGTTACTCGCTGTATAGTTGCCGCTCTTCAGAAGTGGGACTATCGCGCCAGAGCCGCCGTTAGCAAAAGGTAGCACACCGGATACGTTTGCAGTCAGACTACAGTAGGTAGTGGCTGTAGAGCCGGTGCCACCGTTGCCTGTGGGTAGTGTTCCTGTAACTTGTGAGGTTAGGTTTACATTGGCTAACGTACCGCCAAGGGTAAGATTGCCTGAGCTGGTGACCGTGCCGGTAAGTGTTATGCCATTTACTGACCCTGTACCGCCTACACTAGTAACAGTGCCATCACCCACATCAACTTGACCCAAGGCGTCTACTACAGCAGCCCCAGAACCCGCGCCATCCAGATATACAATCTTGGCTGCGCCTGTGGGTATAGTGACGTTAGCGCCAGAGCCTTGTGAGATATTTATGGACTGACTTCCGCTGGTAGCGTTCTCTATCCACATCACCCGAGAAACGGTGTTTGGCCCGATAGTCAAGGTTCTGGTTGTCGTGAGAGATGCGCCAGAAGTGACCTTTAAATACAGCGCACGAGCTGGATCAGTCGCTCCATCAGCCACCGTCGTAGTAGCGTCTGCGTCTGAAGCAAAGGCTGCTTGGGTAGCAAACCCTAGCGATTCTCCGATAAGCTCTAAATTAGTGTTTGTGCTTGTGCCCCAAGTGCCATCTTCGTCACCCGTGGTAATTTCTTTGAGTCTTAAATTGTTTACATAAGTAGCCATTCGTCAGCTCCTAGGCGGCTTTATCTATATCCACCCATCCGGGCGTCTGTGTGTCTGTTACGTTTGTCCAGTTAGGTGTTTGACTGTCGTCTATTGTAGTCCATATAAAAAAGTTTACATCCCCAACTGCACCGGTTCCAGCTACTCCCGTAGGAATAATTGTCTCGTCTACCGAAATCGCTACGGTGCCTATTGCACCCGTCCCTGCTACACCTGTTACTGCTGGAAATACAGTAGCGCCATCTGCACCTATCTGTCCTGTGCCTGATACGCCTGTTGGAGTAACATTTTTATCGTAGGCTGGTGTTGCTGTGCCTATGGCACCTGTGCCGGATACGCCTGTGATTGCAGGCACTACTGCATCTGTTGCAGTACCTATAGCTCCGGTTCCACTGACCCCAGTAACATTAAGAGCTACTTGGGTTGTTACATTCCCTACAGCACCTGTGGCACTTACGCCATCTGGTATAACAATGTCGGCAATAAAAACATTTGCAGTGCCAACCGCGCCGGTACCCTCGACACCTACCGGGATCACCACATCGTCTACAGCAACGATGAAGCCCCCCATTTCTCCTACGCCCTGTACCCCTGTGGGTATTTGGACGCTGCTGTAGTTAGTTACTACAGTACCTACAGCTCCGGTGCCTTCCACTCCTGTGGGAGCTACGTTATCGCCTAATACGATAACTGCGGTGCCTATTGCACCTGTGCCCGCCACGCCTACCGGAATAACACTATCCGATATGGCAAATGTTACTGTCCCTACTGCCCCAGTGGCGGAAACGGAGACATTGACATTCGCACCCCAAGCACCTTCGCCCCAAGCACCATTTCCCCAAGTCGCCCCGAGGTCTAGGATGGTACCTACACCACCCCAGCTATTACTGCCCCAGCCTCGCTCACCAAAGCCGCTTGTTGGCCCTGAATACATGAGGCTGTCCTACTAGGCTATGCGAATAATCGCAGTAGAGGCGCCAGCAGCGGGAAACTGGATTTGGAAATCGCCAGTGCTAACAGTTTGATCGCCACCAAAACTTAATACCGCACAAGCAGAATTAGAGTTGTTAGTGTTATAGATCATCGCGCCACTTGTAGTGAAAGACGCACTTGACCAAGTAGTGTCAGCAAAATCGCAGACAGCAGTAGTGCCACTAGCCACAGGAGTTACGTTGGTCAGAGTGTTGCCACCTGCGCTGTAACCTGTGCCGCTCGTCTCGTCACTGTTGCCCGTAATGTCAGAGTAATTAGTGCTTGCAGCACCATAGGTTCCACTGCCTGAAGCAGTTGCCTTTAATAGTGCAATCTTCAGCGTGTCAGCGCCATTTTGCAGGTCGTGTAAACCCTTAAGCAGCTCAACTTTAAAGCTGGTTGGCATCGCTGTAGTGACGGTAATAGCCATGTTAAATCTCCAATAATTTTACAAGTTCCGAATGCCCAACATCACGGAATCTATTTGCCAAAGTAGTGCGATCAGATCGTATAGCTTGTTTCATGCTTTCCACTAACACACCACGAATTTGATTTTTGAAAGCCTCTGCCTGCTCCTGTATGGCCGGATGGCAGTTGCCTCCTACATAAATAATCTTATCTAATGCCTGTTCAGCCAACTCTTCGGGAGTAAAGCCCCGGTTTGAAACAGCAGATACTGTAACAGTGCCTACTTCAACCAGACCATCTGCACTAATCAAGCGACTTCTCTCCTAACCTGCCCAGAACGGTAAGTGTCCTCGCGGAGCTTGCCGTCACCAAGGTTCTTCAACAGGGCCAATGCTTGCACGTACATTTTTTCGTACAACG
>Ga0208150_1000489_pt1 | contig 15463 bp, 14 predicted proteins | sample DEB08_DNA_8_FD_184534 | JGI IMG/M metagenome (GOLD analysis project Ga0208150, IMG submission 184534) | Aqueous microbial communities from the Delaware River and Bay under freshwater to marine salinity gradient to study organic matter... | ecosystem: Environmental > Aquatic > Marine > Coastal ...
TATGTGCTACAAGCTACCTACATTTTGGACTAATGGCTAGTAAGGGGAAACAAACTAGCAATGTAAGTAGCTCTGCGTTTCAATTACAGAGTTTCTGCTATTGAACTGTATCGTGATACTGTAAATATAGTAGGTTGGTGACTATATAATTGGTTATAATCACCATCTACTGTCGCTACCAGTTTGTCTACAATAGCTTTTGCTTCTTCTGCAGTAATATCACTTCCAAAATGAAAGTCTACTGTTAGACAATTGGTATCTTGTTTACCAGTTTCATCAACATATTGATATATATCACTCATAATTTTCTAATACTTTCTCTCATACTGTTCATGTCATCTTCAAATTCTTGATAAACACGCTCAGTATCTTCTGGTGTCCATGGATAACTACTAATACCATCACCATTACCTAATTCAATATCCCATTTATTTTCTATTTCAAGATTAAATTTAATAGCCATATCATTAAGTAATCTAAATGGTTCTCCCCATGCAGATTCAAAATAAAATTCTAATGTTCTTATATCATCTACAGTTTCATCAGATAATAATTCTGTCTGACAATCTCCCCATTTAGTTCCCCAATTGTTGTATTGCCAATCAATAGGTCTATAAGTTTTATACTCTTTAAGTAATCTATCTTTAACCATATCCATCATAGGTCTAACTTCATCACCATCTTCGTACCATGTGTCCACAGTAACACCGTCTATATTTCTAGAACCTTGATGTAGATTTTCTAGTTCTACTGGCATTGGATTACATTTAGTAAAGTCATAATAGTATTCACCTTTATCATCTTTACCTTTAATTATGTTTAGAAAGTTGGCAACATCTATTTTGTTACCTTTAATTTGTGTATTGTTATATGTCCAGTTAGGCATATTATTCCTCCTCTAAATCTATTTGTGAATGAGTTGCATATTCCCACAACTCATCAACAATTTTATTTGCTTCTTCTATATCATCAAAACCTAGCTCATGTTTAATAGCTAAGGCATAATGTATTATTTTTAATGGGTCTAACATTATTCCTCCTCTATTCCCATTTGTGCTTTATATTCTTCGTGTGTTACACCTGACATAGCTACTTTTAAGCTAGAAAATAAATGCATTAATTCATCAAAATATTGGTCAGTTATTGTCATTTCACCTTTACTTTCACTCCAGTAAGTAATATCAAATGTATCTGACCAATTATGTATAATTGTTATTTGCATATCATTATTATCATAATTTTTAAAAGCTAATGTAAGTCCACCTCTTTGGTGTTCTTCACTGCTAGCATGTTCTGTAATAACGCATTGTGATAAATCAAAATCTACTTCTTCTGCATAAGCTTTAATAGCATCTGCACTATCTGTGTACATTCTCATTATTCTTCCTCCTTCATAACTTGTTCTTTAATTTTGATAGCTACCTCATTCATTTCCATCATCATTAATTTCATTGCATCTGGTGCACCAGTTTCTTCTAGATAATCTGTAAAACCATTACGGATATCATCGTGTGCTAATGTATGTGTAATAAATTCTAAACGAAAGTCTTTGTCTAGTAATGATAATTTTTCAATAATTAACATTTGAGTACTACCAAGATAATTAAGTTTAGATAATATATCATCTAACATAACTTGTAATTTATTTGTTGTTTCAGCCATTATTCCTCCTCAGCCTGTGTTTGTAGAAAATAAAAATAATCTTCTTCCATATATATTCCTTTCGCTACCTCTTTATAACAAATGGTCTTGTGTAAAAAAAACACAAAGCACTGCACGCTGCGTGCATATTAGACAGCGTGCGAGTGCAATGCATTAATTAGAATGGACTTTCAAAGTCCTTGGTATTTAATTTCATATCAATACCTAGCTGTTTCAAATCATTTTCATAATTTGTTTCAGCTTTCTTTTCATGAAAGTCTATGATACCTTGACCTATCATTGCTTCTAAATTACCAACTTGAGTTGGATTTAGAAATGGTGTCAATGTATCAATAGCATTTCTTATCGCTACTATATCCATAGTTATTTCCTTTCTATTAAAAAAAAGCTAGTCTATTAAAATAAACTAGCTTGATTTATATTATTTAAAGATTTGCTTGACACTTTCCATTCGTTCTCGCCATTTATAATGACTTTAACTCTACAGTCCATGTCATGTATGTTTAGTGGATACCACTTATTGTTACTATTAGATAGTCGCCACCATGCATCTTCTTTGAAAATGATTGGTAATAAACATACTCTACATACCTTTTTTCTTTTGAATTTATCTTTCATAGTATCTCCTTTCACATAATAAATTCTATAGTACCTACCAAAGCGGATGATAGGTACTAAGAACTTACTAAAAAGTTTCAGCTGGTTCTAATGTTTCAGCATTTGCATTTTCTACTGCTGTATCTTCAGCTATATCTGTTGATACTCCAGAACGATATGCAATTACTTCTGGACTTTGACCATGAAGTTTGTACAACTCACTAATAGCATTTCTAATAGCGTCTGTATGCACTTTAACTTCTGGTGCTTGATTATCTAAGTTAAGAAACTTAGTAACAACTTCACCAGCTTTTGGTGAATAGTAATTAACAGCAGTTAATTGGCTATAGGTTGTTAGTGTTTTACCTGTTATCGGACAAGTTACCGGTCCATATCTTAATGGTTTTGACATAATTAACCTCACTTTCTTTTTTAATTTATAGTTTATATGTCATGTTATATACAGTATATATAACAAACAGCACTACGACTGTCATAGTCGGAAGTAGTGCTGTATGTTGTATACACAAGGAGAAATTAAGCAAGCTCGCTGTAACTTAAATCAATATATAGAATATCAGCTAAACAAAACTCGCATATATCATTTGATTTTAAAGCGATAGTTCCATTACATAGATTACATTTCATAGTTATTTCCTTTCATAAGTGCTTGCCGACTTTCGTAGTCGGAAGGCAAGCAACTTAATGTTTAATTTATTGTACTTATTATTGTCTAGTATTTATATAAAGTGTTAAGGTAGTTTAAATGTCTACCATATGACTTTAAAAAATAGTATCTAGTAAGTATGTGTCCGACTTTCATAGTCGGAAGGACACATACTGTACTATATACATATAAAGTCTGTACTATCTATAAATATTTAGTATGTAGAGTATGTATGACTACCATATGTTAACTTGACCTTTCATTATATATAATGTAAGTCATAAAAAATATGCTGGTAAATCTTGTAAGACCCAATGTTTTCAGGCATGAGCGGGCATTGGGGTGTTTGATTCTGACTAAACCTTTTTTAGTGTTCTTGGGTACTGCCTTTGTCTTTCTAGTGTACAGATTACTCTGTGAGCAGCTTTTGATGTCCCGGTCACCGCTTTACCTGTTACAAAATACTATGGTTTAGTGTTTGTATTTAATGGAACTATAGCATATAATTCTGTCTATACAAACATCTAAGGAAAGTTAGACAATAATGGTCGATACCGTAAATAACGTAATCTGTATAGCAGAGGGTTGTAGGAAGAAATTAAAAGGTAGACAAGCTAAATTTTGTTCTGATAAGTGCAGAAAACGCCAATTTGCCAGAGATAAAAAACATAACAAGACAGTTGACAAAAAACCTATTAATATAGAACGTAAGTCTGACGAAGGCGACTACGCTTCTGTTAGACGAGGGCAGCATTACCGAGCTTTCGTAAGCGAAGGAATAGCTGAACAAGTTGCAACTGGCGATATGGCAGTAGTAGACGCAGCTTCCCTCCTTGGTTGCACAGCTGCTACTGTCAGTCGTATGCTTGCTGCCTACAAAATAGATGTTAAAAACACTATAGCCGCAGAAGATTGGGAACTAAGCGAAGATGCGCAGGCTGCATTAGAAAATTTTTCGAACTTCCGACAACGATATTTTCGTACTGAACTGGGCAAAAAATATGATACTGCAGAATTTCACACTAACTGGATAAATAACATTATAGATTCTATAGAACACGGTAAAGAATTATTGATACTGTCACCCCCACGACATGGAAAGACAGAGTTATTAATACACTTTGCTGTATATCAGATATGCAAAAACCCTAACGTACGTATTATGTGGGTAGGTGGTAACGAAGATATAGCTAAGAATGCGTTATCTGCTGTACTTGACGTACTAGATACTAATGAAGAATTACAAGAAGATTTTTGTTTACCAGGTACTAGCTTTAAACCAGATAACAGGTCAGGTAAAAACTGGTCACAAAACCAATTTACTGTAGGTACTAGAACAGTTGCAGGTATTAAATCACCTACAATGGTTGCTGTAGGTAAAGGTGGTAAGATTCTATCACGTGACTGTGACATAATTATTGCAGACGACATTGAGGACCATCAAACTACTATGCAACCTGGTGCTAGAGAAAGTACAAGACAATGGTGGACTACTACACTATCAAGTCGTAAAGAGGAACATACAGCTGTTATTGTTATTGGCTCACGTCAGCACCCTGATGATTTATATAATCACTTATTAGAATCAGATAACTTTATAAGCATAGTAGAAACTGCACACGAATTAGATTGTCAAATACCAGAACACTTAGAAGAAGAACATACTGATTGTATGTTATGGCCAGGTAAAAGAACTTTTAAATGGTTAATGTCTAGGTTACATTCTGCTGAATCTACAGGTGGTAGGCAGACATTCGAAATGGTTTATTTTAATCAAGCATATGTAGAAGGTACGCAAATATTTACTATGAACATGATTGACCAATGTATGCGACCTGACTTAGTACTAGGACAGGTATATAAAAATTTATATTTAGTTGCTGGATTAGACCCTGCATCAAGTGGTTACCAAGCATCAGTATTGTGGGGTATAGACCAGTACAGAGGTGAGTTGTATTTAGTTGATTTAGAAAACAAACGTGGTGGTGGTATTAGAGCTGCGTTAGACCAAATGGCAATATGGTTACACGAGTACGATTGTAGACATTGGATAGTAGAGGAAAACGGATTTCAATCTGCTATACGCATGGACGAAGGTATAAAAGAATTTACATTACGTACTGGTATAACTGTACAAGGACATTTAACAGGTAAAAACAAACATGACCCACTTTATGGTGTAGGTGCAATGGCTGATTTATTTGAAGATAGAAGAATACACTTACCTACTGGTGATGGAGAATCTAATGCTAAAGTGCAGAAATACAGACAACAACTGTTATACTTTGATGGTAAACCTGTTTCTAAACGAAACAAGGAAAAAACTGATATAGTTATGGCAAGTTGGTTTCCAATGAAGGTTTTTAGGCGTATGCAAAAAGAGCATGCTGCTGATATAGGATTAGACTATAGTCCTAGTTATGGAGATTATAAGATGACAGATATGAACGAAGCACCATGGGCATAGAAAATTTAGATATTAAAACATACAAAGAGATTGTCCAGAATGCTGCTGAACTTACATCTGGTAAATTAGTACAAGAAAGACAAGTACAAAAAGCTAGAATAAAAGCAATTCTTAATGGTGGTTCAGATGGTATAAAAGCATTATTAGGTAATACAATGGAAACCTCTGATGCTGATTTATTACCAGCTCCTAACATGTTGCAATCTGGTATTGACCGACTTGCACAAAAAGTAGCAGGTATACCACAAGTTAGAGTAGATGTACCTAACGATAATGATTCTACTAGAAGTAAACTACGTGCAGAAAAATTAGAACGTATTGTTACTAACTATGATGAAAAACAAAATTTACTTAGCCAGTTGCAACAAGCTTCTAGATGGCTTCCTGGTTATGGTTATTGTGCTTGGGTAATTACAACAAAACGTGATACTAACGGATTTGTTTATCCAAGTGCAGAACTACGTGACCCTTACGATACATTTCCAGGTAACTTTGGTCCTGACCAACAACCTAGAGAAATGGCTGTTATTAGAAGAATACCTAGATACAAACTTGCACAAATTTATCCAGAGTTTGCAGAACAAATTTTAAAACAAGATGATGATGAAGGTGATGAGCTTAATGGTGACTTAGCTGCACCTTTTATGTCATATGAAAACAACAGAGAACAAAACTGGGAAGACAATACTTATTCTGGTGTAAGAATTATTGAGTACTACGACATGGGTGGTACTTATGTAGTATTCCCAGAACGTAACATGATTTTAGATTTTATACCTAACGTTCTATCAACTCCACCATTTGTATTTATGAAGCGTGTGTCTTTTGACCAACTAAAAGGACAATATGACCATGTTATAGGTTTGATGGCAATGATGGCAAAAATAAACATTATGTCAGCAATAGCAATGGAAGATTCTGTTTTTACAGAAACCAACATATCAGGTGAGATAGAATCAGGACAATATCGTAAAGGTAGATTTGCTGTTAACTATCTAGCTCCTGGTACACAAGTTTCTAAACCAATGAATAATATGCCGTATCAGTTATTCCAACAAATAGATAGATTGGAAAGACAATTGCGTATGGTAGGTGGTTATCCTGTAACAGACGATAGCCAATCACCTAACTCATTTGTTACTGGTGCAGGTTTGTCAGAACTTAATAGCACTATGTCACTTATGATTAGTGAGTATAGAGATATTATAAAATCTGCTGTAACACAAATGGATGCTAAAAGATTAGAGATGGATGTAATACTATCTTATTCACAAGGCATTACTAAAAAACCAATGGCAGGTTTCTTAAATGGTTCTTCATTTGCAGAAAACTATCAACCACTCGCTGATATTGGTGGTGACTTTAAAACTAGACGTATTTACGGAGTTATGGCTGGTTTTGATGAACCACAAAAAATTGTAACTGGATTGCAATTATTACAAGCAGGTGTTATAGACGTAGAAACATTACAAGATAATATTGATGGTTTAGAAAACATAGCAAAAGTACAAGAAAGAATACGTAAAAGCAAAGCTGAACAAGTATTGTTTGATAGTATTTTAGCAAGGTCTGCACAAGGTGACCCTGCAGCAACAATGGCTGCAATAGCTATTTACGAGTATCCATCTGCAATAACAGAGATTATGAAGCAGTTCTATACTCCACAAGAGCCACAGATGTCACCTGAAGAAGAAGCTATGATACAACAACAAATGATGCAACAACAGATGATGCAAGGTGGAGGACAAAATGTACCAACAATGGCTCAAGCATTTGGAATATAGTAGAATGCAAAATTATTTTGATGTAGAGTTCTGGGATTTAGTGTATAAAGAATATGGCGTAACTGACGAATTAGATATACTTTCAGAAAACGTTGAAGAAATTATTACACCTAGTCCTGGAATTATTATATTAATTACAAAGGATTTTTATAATGGCAAAGAAACGTTCTAACAGAGGCGGATATAGACAACCTAGCAACCCAGCTCCAGTAGCTACTCCAAATAGGAATAGAACTGACGGAGGGCCAGGAAATAAAAAACAACCTCTTAGAAGGCTTCCTGACGCTGATTATGGTGCAAATAAAGAGTTTGTTGCACAACAACGTGCTGGAGGAGGTTTACCTAAAGTAGAACCTATTCCAATGCCACAACAACAAATATCACAAACTTTATATGGACCTACAGAAAGACAATATCAAGCTCCTACTGCAGGAAATATTATTGATATAAATCAAGATGGTATAGCAGATGAATCGCTACAAAACGACATGGATATACTATTAGAGGAAATGTCAGTAAGAAATCCAGGAAATACATTACTTACACAGTTAATTAGCACAAGACAATCACAGAGGTTTTAGTGTTAAACTTCCTCGAAGAAAAAGCATTTGCTCAACAAGGCATTAGAGAAGAAAATAGGCGTGAACAAGCACGTCAATTCTTAGATAGAAACCCACAGTTTGAAACTAGGTTTACTGCATTAACAGATAGGTATCCTATGTTGCCTGCAGAAATGTTACAACCTATGGCGTTAGAAACAAATATACCTGTAGACTCACAAGCTTTTGGAGATTTAAATGACCATTATGCAAAAGAAATGATGGCACAACAAGCTAATACTTGGTATAACCAAAAATACGGTGGATACAAAACAGGTAACGCAGATGATTTAATTGCAAATTATTATTCAACAGTTAGTTATCAAAATGATGAATCTGAAATACAAGCTATGTTTAAAGAACGTAGAAAAAGTGATAGAACCATAATGACACCTGTTCGTGCATTTACTAACTGGTTAGTTGCACTAGGTGACGGTATGAGTGAGTTATTAATAAAATACAATCCTGGTATTACAGGCAGTGAAGTACAAAGACCTAAAATGCGTCTTAATAAAGAAACAGGTGAGTTTGAAGTAGACCCAGGCAATATAGAAGATTTATCAACTTTTCAACAAGGATTAACAGCAATACCTGGTGGACAATTTTTAATACCTAACAATAAACCTCAGTTTATAGGTAGGGTATTTGCATATGCACAACAGTTAAATGCTTTAGATAGATTTGTAGAAAGTGGATATACATTAAATGATGCACAACAATTTTTACCTATTGATTTTTCTAAATCAGAATATTTAGATGATATCGGAACAAAAGAAGGTTGGTTAGCAGAAACTAAAGGTTGGATGAAATTTGCTAAAGAAGCTGCTGAGGTAGGTGGCTCACCATATGTATTTGAAATGGTAAATCAATTACGTAAAGGTGAACCAATCAATATGAACAACAAAAGATGGTTTAGAGTTGAATCTGTTATGGCAGAAAATGACCCTACAGTTAAAGAACTTATGGATATGGGATATTCTAAGTTAGAATCACAAAGAAGATTTTATGAAGAAAAAGGTATTCCTATTGTCAAACCAAATAAAGATACTGATATAAACTGGACATCTATACAAAAACCTAATCAAATAGAAATATTTTCTGGTCGTAGAGCAGTACTTACACCTGCTTTAGCTGACCAACAAGCTGTTAAAAATAATTTAAGTGTTAACGCAATAGCTGGTGTTAAAGAACCATATTCATATGGTAGATATCAAGCTGGATTAAAATATCGTGTTGGTACAGAACAATATAATGTTTTATCAGGTTGGATAGATGGTTCTTTACGTGCAGTATCTGAGTTAGGTTTTTATAAAGGTGTAAAGACTTTTAAGAAATTACAAAAACTTTCTAGAACTGTTAATCCATTAACTGAAATATCTAAAGAAGGATTATTTAGTCCATTAAAGAAAAAAGAAATAGTTAATAATTGGATTAAAACAAATAAACAAAATCCACTTAATGGTAAACCAATTGATAATGTAGATGAATTTATACAAAACTTTGATAGTTATGAATCTAATTTTATTAAACCTTTAACTAAACAAATTAAAGATGCACGTAAAAAAACTAACAAACTTAAAAAAGAATGGGGATTAGTTGGTGGTAAATTACGTACTACATTTGCAAAATCAGGTAATGATTTAGTTGACGTATTAAAAGATTCAGGAGTTATTAAAGCATATGCATTAAATAAATCTGGTATGGCATTAGAAATGAATCCATTTACTAAATTTTTTCCACCTGAAATTAAAAAATTAATGTTAGACCCAAAAATTGATGAAACAGGTATAGAAGCTTTATTTCGTAGAATGTATGGTAATGGAATAAGAACTCCAGGTATGGACCAAGTATTTATGCTTGATAGCTTGCCTAAAGGTACATCTGCTTTAGCTTCTAATGTTGCAAGTAAAATTGCAGGTAAAAATGTTGTTGTACCATCTGTAGGTTCTTTAGCAGGTAGAGCTATAAATAGAAGTATTAGAACTGTTGATGAAACAATTACTAAATCTAAAGATATTTTTAAATCAAATAACTTAATACCACGTAAAACAAAATACATGGATGATACACAAGTAGTATCTAAAGCAGATTTTGTTAAATGGCAAGATACAGGTCTTATATCTACATCAAGAAATATGGGTTTTTATTCTGAATTAACTGCAGGTATGAGTCCTAGATTTAAAAAATTATTTGCTATACAACCAGGAACAACTCTTTCATATAACAATAAAGCTGAAGCATATAGAACAATGGTAAATCATATGATGTCAACTGGATATGATACATATGCTGCTGATAGATTTATTGATGCATTTTTAGATATGAAGTTCACAATAACTAATGTACGTGACTTAGCTAAAAAAATGGGTATATATGATGCTGGTATGGTTGGTAAACGTAAGGGTGAAAAAGCTGCAAAGATAATGAGAAAATACATTGATGATAAGTTTGCTGGTGAAACACGTGTAGAAAATTATATTAATGACCCTACAGGAAAAATGATGCCTGATATGTGGTCACCAAGAATTGTATCTGAAACAGGTCAAACTACATTTATTCCATCAGCTACAAAAATAGTTGAAATGAATCAACAAGGTGCGCCATTAACAAACAATAGAGCTTTAAATAAAATGTTATCTGGATTTTTTGATATAGACCCTAATTTTGATATGAGTGATTTTTTTGCAACAACTAAAACATATGCAGAAAGTTTAAAGAAAAAAGGTCATAAAATTAGAATACCTACTAAAACTTTAGAAGAAGGAACAGTAAATCAATCATTAGATGTTCTTTTAAATACTGTTATTAAACCAAACTTAATTGCAAAACCTGCACTTACACAAAGAGTAGTACTTGAAGAACAAATAGCATTTGCTGTGTTTCCTCAATTGTTTGGAATGATATCTTTTCAACCACAAAAATATTTTTCATGGATGTTTAGTTATGGTTATATACCTAAAGCTAAATACAATCCTTTTTCAATATTAGCTAAAAATATTATTGATTCTGGTAAAGATGTTAATGAAGTAACTATGTCACATTATTTTCACGATGCAATTAATGCACAACTTTCTTTATCTAATTTAAATTTAGGAAATATAAATAAACGATTAATTGATTATGTACCAGTATCTTCTAAAAATAGTTTAGCTCTAGGTGGTTATGTATTTCAATATACAAAAGCTTGGCAAGACCCAATAATGAGTGCTTTAGCTGCAATACCTAATGGTACTCCTGATGAAATTATTAAATGGTCTAAAACAAAAGAAGCTTTAAAACTAAGAGATAGATTAATAAGTTTAAGTGGTAATAAATATATTGGTAATTATGAAACAAGTATTCGTAGAGGTGAAAATTGGGTAAGGTATTTATTTCAAAAAGAAGGTGAAATTAGAATGCGTACTGGCATGCCAATGAAAGAAGGTAAAGATTATTTTTATTTTCCAGAAGGTATGGAAAGAGCGGGAGAAGCTGTATTTGATATATCACATCCATTTGTAGGTTCATCAGCATTAAGAGAAGGTATAGCTACAGGTAAATTTATTGATGCTAATGGTAATGCGGTAAATCTTGCGCCAAGATATTGGGATAATAATCCTTATGAAACATTTAAACTTAAAGATGAAAGAAAACTTAAAGAAGGTTTAGAAAGTTTTATAGATAAAGTAGATGAAATAACTAATGAAAAAATTTATGATTTTGGCTCTGTAGTTGTTCCTAAACCAGAACTTGTAAATAAATATGCTCAACTAGGTGGTAAATTAGATGCTTTATATGGTGGTATATTTGAAGTGTTACTTCAATCACCTACTGCAAGAATGAATAGAAGTCCTATATTTAAACAATATAGATGGTTAAAGTTAAGTGCAAACTTTCATAAATTTAGTCCTTCATTACAAAAGAAATTAATTAAAGAAGCTGAAACTGCAAAAATTCCTAAGTACATGTTAGATGATATTAAAGGTGTTACAGCATCTGGTTCTATTAATGATTACGAAGGAATAAGTAATTTTGCTAATTCATTTGCTGTAGAAAATATGAAATCAATATTGTATGACACAAAAAATAAACATAGAGTATCTGAAATATTTAGAAATGTTTATTACTTTCCAGAAGTATTTATTGAAATAGCTAAAAGATGGGGTAAAGCAGTAGCTGCTAATCCTTATAGTCTTAAAGCAGCAAGTAACGCTTCTATGGGCGCACAATCTGTTGGTGGTAATTTAAGTTATTATGGACAAGGAGTATGGCAAGAAGACCCATTAACAGGAGAAATGGTATTTTTATATCCTTGGCAACCAATGCATAGTGCTAATGCATTTGGTCAAGATGCTAGATTTAGAGCTAATACAGTAGGTTATGGTAGCGGTGTAAACATGGTAAGCACACAAGGTTGGCCATCTGCTCAACCAATGGTTCAATACGCACAAAATTTATTGTTTGATAGTAAAGCTGGACAAATGTTAGGTTTTGACCAAGAGTTTCAAGATGAATTTTTTGGAGATTTTCCACCACCAGAATCTTTGTTTGAAGCTTTTAATTTAGGACAATTACCTTTCGTACAAAAATTTAGAACATCTGGTAACCCAGTAGATGTTATAAGAGAAAAATTTAGTGACACATATGTAGATTCAGATAACATGATGTGGAATTGGGATATGAATAATAAGTTTAATTCTATGAGAGCTGAAACTACAATTGAATTTTGGGAAGATATAAAAATATCTGATACAGATTTAATATATTTAGAAAATGGACATATAGATAAATATATAAAAACAATATTACCTGAATGGGATGGTAATAGAAAATTACCTACTACTCAAGAAATGGCGGAATGGTTTGCTGAAAATGATAATCAACCTTACGAATACAAAAAAGGTGAATTATCTTGGGAAACATTAGATAGAGCATTGTTAATGTATTCTGCACATGAAGCTAGATGGTTTGCATTAACAAGAGGTATAACTCAATTTGGTGCTGTAACTACTCAACATTTAAGAAGCGCTGTGCAAGATAAAACTGGTAAATGGTGGTCAACAGTTGTATTAGCAAAAGAATATGATGATTTAGTACAAAAATATGGTGACCATAGATTAGCTGCAGAAGAGTTTTCTATTAAATTTGGATTAGACCATGGGTATATTCTTACAAGTACTAAAGATAAAAGTCCTGTAGCTACAGTATGGGATGTTAAAGTTAAAGAATGGAAAGATAAACACAGTACAGAAATTAATACTTTACCTTTAACATATCATTATTTAAATCCATCAAATCCAGAAAATGAAAGAACTTATTCTGATGTAATAGCACAAGCTACTGTAAATCCAGAAGCTTATTTATTATCTGCTAATGATACTGTTGCTTGGTTTAAGTACGATAGATTTCAAGAACAAACAGAACGTGCAGTTAATAATGGAGATATATCAACTGCACAAAAAGAATCTATGGATAAATCATTTAGATTAGCATTAATAGAAACACACCCAGGATTTCAAGCATCATTTGGACAAACAGAACCAGCTACTGTACAAAATAGGTTTAAAGAACTTAGAGATAAATGGACAACATCTGATTTTGTTGAAAATTATGATGCTGGTCAAGGTTTTATTAAATATATGGAATTTTGGAAAGAAGCAGAACAAATATCAAGAGATACAAGTGGTTCAGGTTCAAGTACATGGTGGTTAACATCTAATGATTCTGATGCACATATGCTTAGAAGAAGTATGGCTGATGCTGCATATTCAATAATTGTAGACCATCCTGATTTCTTGCATGTATATCAAAACGTAATTATAAGATTATGGTCAAGTGATAGAGATGTTTTAGAGTATAATAGTTACTTGTACAATGAACGTAGAATGTTTGGAGATAAATAATGGCATTGTCAGAACAAGATAAAGTATTAATAGAAGAAAATTTAGGTTTTACATTATCTGATTTATTTAAAGACCCAAATGGTTATGGTATATCTGAAGAACAATTAGATACATTAACTGATTTATTAACAGCATTACCAGAAGGTAGTTTTGCAACATGGATGAACTCTTACAATGGTTTTATATCAGCTAGTGCAAAAGCAACAACAGATTTATCTGCGCTTAATAGAGGTTATGATAAATCTACAACTACAAGAACTTTTACTAAAAAAGATGAACAAGGAAATGTAATTTTTGAAAATGGTGAACCACTAACTGTAGAAGTACAATTAGATAAATTTTTTCCATCAAATAATTTTTATGATACATTTTATGACACATTAACTAGACAAGAAGTAGCTGCTATACAAGATAAAGCTATTAATGCTGGAATTATTGATGAAGATGATTTAGGTGATGAAATAAATGGTATTAAAGGAGCTGTTACTGAAGGTTTAGTAATAACAATATTAAATTATGCTATTGAAGAAATGGAACAATTTACTCCTGAATCTTTAGAAAGAAATGCATTTTTAGATAGAGTACAAGAAGGTAAAAAAAGAGGTGCAGCACCAGAAATAAACGCATTGTTTGGCGGTGTAAACTTTGCTGAAAACAAACTTAGTGATAATCAAATACTTAGTAGACAAATATTTCAAATAGCATTTAATGAATTTGAAAAATTAACTAAATCAGAACAAAAAGCTTTTGATGCTAAAAGAGCTAGAGAAATAGTTGCAGATAATATATTGCCTAGTAACAAAGATATACTTCAAGATTTAGAAGATTTGTATAAATCTATGTATGGTGAAACTATGAGTGACCGTAGAAAACAAGAATTTATTGATGATATCGCTGTTCAATGGTCACCTTACGTACAAGCTTTAATAGCACAAGACAAATACATACGTGCTGGTGAAATATATAAAACTATGATTGAAAAACCTACTGTTGACCCTATAACAGAAATGCCGTCAACTAAATATGTACAGTTAGATACGCCAGTATTACAAGATGCTTTTAATATACAGAATCCTATTACAACTGCTAAAGAACAAATTATGGAAGAAGCAGAAAGTGACGCACAGTTTCAACAATCAGGTGTAACAGTTAGAGATGCACAAAAAGCATACATGAATTACATTATGGGTGGCCGTGGATAATGCTGCGTGAGTTTACCGCATCTATACAAAAACAAAATTTTACACCAGAACAAGGTGGAGATGTATACGACCCTGATAAACGTTTAAAAAAAGAAGCTATGAAAAAACGTGTTGAAGCACGTATAGCTGCTAAAAAATTGGTGTCTGAAGATTTACAATTAAAAAAAATAATATCTGGTATGCAAAAAAATGTAGACCAATATGGTATTGAAGCTGCAAAAGAATTAGGTATAGATTATGGTGGTACAGTTAATAAAGGTTTTAAAGTAGTTCCTGAAGGTAGTAATAGTCCTAACTTTCAAGAATTTGTAGACAGTGGTAAATGGGAAGAAATAGAATCTCAATCTTATCCTGATAGAACTAAAGCTAATGCACAAAATGCAGATGGTACTGTATGGTTTGGTGAAGGAGATAGTAAAGGTTATGATGCAACTAAAAATTATTCTGGTAATAAACCTTGGATAGAAAATCCAACTGACAAAGAACTTAGACAATGGTTAATTGACAATAATATAGAAACATTAAATGTTGCTGGTAATAGGTCTTACGGTACAGAAGAACTAGGTCAACAAGCAAAAGAAACTATTGTTAAAGCTGTACAAG